>Ga0302320_10028561_pt1 | contig 10702 bp, 8 predicted proteins | sample Bog_T0_3_FD_202130 | JGI IMG/M metagenome (GOLD analysis project Ga0302320, IMG submission 202130) | Peat permafrost microbial communities from Stordalen Mire near Abisko, Sweden - Bog_T0_3 | ecosystem: Environmental > Terrestrial > Soil > Wetlands > Peat | place: Sweden: Abisko, Stordalen Mire... | reverse complement strand
TGGTCGATAACCGGTCGGATGACATTGCGGTGGTGCGGGCGGGGACGCGGTCGCTGTTTACGATTCTGCCGACGGGGCGCGGGCCGAATGCGATTGCGGTGAAGGCGTTCAAGGTGCAGTGATGGCGTGGGAAGCGGGTCAGCAAGGCAGCAGGTCAGCGGCGGACTTTCGGACACACTGGCTTGCTGACTGGCTAGCCTCTTAGCTTTTCTTGTCGCCCCAGCGGGTTACGCTGAACTGGGCGCCGGCGAAGAGGATGAGGCCGGACACATACGCCCACATCAGCAAGCTGACGGAGACGCGAAACGGCCCATAAAGCGCGTTCAGATCGAGGTGCGGCAGCACGGCCACGAAGATTAGTTTCGCAATAAGCCACACGATTCCGGTCACAATCGAGGTGCGCAGAACGGGGCGCCACGGAACTTTGCGGTTGGGCAAAACCCAGTAAATGGAAAAGAAGAAAAGGATGGAAGCTATGCCGGTGGAAAGCGATAACCAAATATAGCTCAGTCCGTTGAAGAAGACGTTATCGGTGTGATGAAAGAAGACGATCGTCAACAACCCTTTCTCACCGGCGTTGAGCAGAATGCTGATTACCGCAAGCAGGAGCATGAACAGCGCAAGCCCGAAGGCAACGACCTGGTTGGAGATGTAGTTGCGGCTCTTGGTGACGCCCCAGGCCTGGTTGAGCGCGACTTCGAGCGGCAAAAAGATTCCCGTGCAGGAGATCAGAATCATCAGTAGCGAAAGCGTCTTTACGCCGTTCCCCGGCGCCACCTTGTCCAGGTATAGAGTGTAAAAGTCCTGATTCGACGGCAAGAAGTAGTGAACCATCTCGTTGACGGCCGCCACCATCGTTGTAGAGCCGGGGACGGCCTTGGCCAACGTATAGAGCAGCACGATAAATGGGATCAAGGAGAGGATGGCGTTGGCGGCGACGCTGAAGGCGAAGGTATGCACTTCACTGTCGAGCAGGTAGGCGAAGAGGGCGGTGCCGTCCTTGCGCCACTGGTACCATTTTGAGACCACCGCTGGCTCGACATAGACTTGATCGGCTGCGGGGTGAGGTGCTTCGATTCCTTTGAACGGATCGGGAAAGTCTGCCAAGTGCTGCTCCTTGAAATGTCCGGTGAAGTTTCCGGCGGGGATGTTCCATGGGTGCTGCTTCAAGGATAGCCTCTCGAAAGAGCGCGTGTGTGAACCGATCGTTATTGGTTGATGCTGGTTTTCTTATTGAATCCTTATTTCATTCCTGCCATAAAGGGATTACGGTTCAAATCATTGTGCTGCCTGTGCGGCCAGGGAGGCCTGTTTGCATGGGTGGCTTAAATGTTCAGGGAGGCGACCCAGCCTGGGAGTGATTTCAAGTTTCCTCGGATGCGCTGGGCTGGTGTGCGGTGGCAGTTGGGTTGACGCTCTGAACAAATCAAGGAGGTTGCAGATGAAAGAGCAAGGCGTGGTGAAGTGGTTCAATGGGGCCAAGGGATTTGGGTTTATTCAACGTTCCAGCGGTGAGGATGTGTTTGTGCATTTTTCCGCGATTCAGGAGAGTGGATACAAGACATTAAATGAGGGCGAGTCGGTGGAGTTTGTTTGTCAGCAGGGGCCCAAGGGACTGAGTGCCGCGGATGTAACGCGCGTGGCGTAATTTGAGGCTTCTCCAGGCCCGAAAGGCCCTTGCGGCGTACAGTTTTGCTCTTCAGTGGCCGCAAGCTCTGGGTGGTTTTGGGGTCACAGATTCATTTGAAGTATGCGCCCAGATTGACAGGGCTGTTTGCCGTGGAAACATTTCCTGACAGGTCCGTCTGGCTGGTGCTGAAGGGCGCACCCATTCCGGTGGCTCGGCTGCCGGGCCGCAGCGTGAAGTTTGCGACGGACGGATTGGTGGATGGGGCCACAAACATTGGATCGGCTCCAGCAAAATTGCTCTGGTCAAAGATCAGGTTCGTGGAGTGATCGAAGCCAGTGGTAGAACCATAGGACAAATTGTGTTTCCAAACGCTGCCGTTGGTATTTCCATCGACGAGCGTACGGGCAATGCCGGCCGAGACTGCAATGTTATTGAACAGGGAGAGATTCTTAGCCTGGATGACCGATATTTCCCCTTGATGGGATGGATCGCATAACAAGGGGTCCGAAATATTTTGATAGGAAGTGTTGTTTATTACAGATATATTATCGCTTTCATAAATATGGATGCCGCGGCCACCGTTGTTGTAGGTGAGATTTCCGAAGATCAATGACGCACTTTGATAAGGCACGCCATCGGTCTGTTGGCCGCGGTTGCTGTCGATGATGATGCCGTTGCCGTCGGTGGCGCAGTTTCCGGTGACAACGGTTCCATTTGGCACGGTGTAATTGGGCCGCACAAGATCGCGATTGTTGTAAGAGATGTTGTTGGCGATGATTGTGTGGAAGCCGGGCAGATGATCGAGGTCGCGCGCGGCATAAATGCTGATGCCGCTGGTCTGGTTGGGCGCCTGATTCGAGTTTCCGTAGACGATGTTTCCGAAGATGGTTACATAATCAGAGAAGTTGGCGCTGACGCCTCCGGATGGGCTGTCGTGGGCGATGTTCCTGTCAATGAAGACGTGGTGCACGACCGGCCCTGCCGGGCCGTTGAGGTTCTGATTGCTGCAGCAGACTCCGATTGCGCTGCCGTAGATGGAAGGTGTTTTGGTGTCATATTGCCAGGTAATATCGAGTCCGGAAACGCGGACGTAGTTGGCGCGGATGCTGATGGTTTCGCCATTCTGAGGTGGCCCCCAACCGGCGGAATAAATCGTTGGATTTGAGACGATGGAAGGCCTGGTTCGTCCGGGCATTGCCATGAGCATGGTGTAACCGGAAGGCGAGCCGGACTTTGTGAGGACTACGCTCTCTCGATAGGTTCCCGGCATAACGACGATCACGTCGCCACCCTTGTAGGCTCTATTGCTTGTCGCTCGATGGATGGTCTGGAATGGGAACGACTCGGATCGGCCGTCATTGGAATCCTTGCCGATGCTGCTGCTGACGTAGTAGGTTACAGCGTCAGGACTGATGGGCGGCGCGGTGATTTGTGGCAGCTGGATCGTGTCTGTTTCAGCCGGGGTCGAAGTTGAGGCTGCGATTTGGAATGCGGCAGAGGCTGGGATGCACAGGAGGCCAGTGCTCCACAATGCGATCGCTATGAGCCAATTTGAATTCATGATGATCCTTAAGCGACCGCGCTCCGTTGCTGAAATGGTAAAGCAAGACACCAAGGGCGTCCGATGATCCGGACGCCCTTCATGGTTCTCTTGTTATTGGTTCGCTTATTTATTGGTATGCGCGAGTCCGGCCTGCCGCTCTTCGAGAGCTGCCTGCGCCGCTGCAAGCCGAGCCGTGAGCAACCGGAACGGCGAGCACGACACATAGTTGAGCCCGATCTTGTGGCAGAACTTGACTGACTCAGGATCGCCGCCATGCTCGCCGCAAATGCCAACCTTCAGGTCCGGACGGGTGTTGCGTCCCTTGGCTGTCGCCATCTTCACCAGCAATCCGACGCCTTGCTGATCAAGGGTGGCAAAGGGGTCCTGCTTGAAGATGCCGTGCTTCAGGTACGCGGGCAGGAAGTTGTTGATGTCGTCGCGCGAGATTCCGAACGTCGTTTGTGTCAGATCATTGGTTCCGAAGCTGAAGAACTCAGCCTCTTCCGCAATCTGGTCCGCCGTCAACGCCGCCCGTGGCAACTCGATCATGGTGCCCACCTTGTAGTCCACCGTGTGTCCCTTTTCCTTGAACACATCGGCAGCCACGCGGCGCACAATCGCAGCCTGATTGCGCATCTCCTCGATCGACCCGATCAAAGGAACCATGATTTCGAGATGCGGATCGCCGCCCTTGGCCTTGACCGAGACCGCAGCCTCGAAGATGGCTCTGACCTGCATTTCAGTAATCTCAGGGAACGCGATGCCGAGACGGCAGCCGCGCAGACCGAGCATCGGGTTCATCTCATGGAGTTCCTGCACACGAGCCAGGAGCGGACGCAGTTCCTTCAACCGCGGCGACCTGGGCTTGGTGTCTTCGAGATGCGAGATCTCCACCAGCAGGTCTTCGCGCTGGGGAAGGAACTCGTGCAGTGGAGGATCGAGCAGGCGAATAACCACCGGCAACGGCCCCATGGCCTTGAAGAGGCCGGTAAAGTCGGCACGCTGCATGGGCAGCAGCTTCTTCAGCGCTTCCCGGCGATCCTTCTCGTTGTCCGCGAGAATCATGGTGCGCATGTGCTCGATGCGGTCCTCGGCAAAGAACATGTGCTCCGTGCGGCAAAGCCCGATGCCTTGAGCCCCGAACTGAACTGCCTGCTTGGCGTCGCGAGGGATGTCGGCATTGGCCCAGACCTGGAGCCGCCGCACCGGGTCAACCCAGCTCATGAATTTGACCAGATCCGGATCGTCCGGCTGCGCGGGCAGTGTCTTCAGCTGGCCCTTGATGACGCGGCCGGTAGTGCCGTCCAGCGAAATCCAGTCACCCTGCTTGAAGACGTGGTCCTTGACGCGCAGTTCTTTGTTGGCTTCGCTGACCTTGAGGTCGCCTGCGCCGGCTACGCAGCACTTGCCCATGCCGCGCGTCACAACCGCTGCGTGCGATGTCATGCCGCCGCGTGAAGTAAGAATGCCGGAAGCGACTTCCATGCCGGCAATGTCTTCCGGAGTGGTTTCGCCGCGAACCAGGATGATGGAGCGGTACGCGCCGCTCTGGTGGTATTTCACCGCATCCTCGGCTGAGAACACGATCTGGCCGACAGCCGCACCGGGGGACGCTGGAAGGCCTGTGGCGAGGACTTCAATCTTCTCGCCCTTTTCGACGAGCCGGGGGACCAGGAAGTCGTACAACTGGTTGGGTTCGACGCGGAAGATGGCCTCTTCCTGGGTGATCAAGCCTTCGCGAACCATGTCGATGGCGATCCGCACGGCGGCCAGGCCAGTCCGCTTGCCATTGCGGGTCTGCAGCATGTAGAGCTTGCCATCCTGGATGGTGAACTCGAAGTCCTGCATGTCGCGATAGTGTTTTTCCATCTTCCAGGTCACAGCCCGGAGATGGTCGTAGACCTTGGGCATGGAGCGTTCCAGCTCAGAGATGGAGAGCGGGGTGCGGATGCCCGATACCACGTCTTCGCCCTGCGCGTTCATGAGGTACTCGCCGAAGAAGATGTGTTCGCCGGTGGCAGGATTGCGCGTAAAGCCGACGCCGGTGCCGGAGTTTTCGCCAAGGTTGCCGAAGACCATGGCCTGGACGTTGACCGCTGTGCCCAGCCAGTCGTCGATGTGGTTGATGCGGCGGTAGGTTTTGGCGCGATCATTCTGCCAGCTGCGGAACACGGCGTCCCTCGCCTGGACAAGTTGGTCCAGCGGGCCCTGCGGGAAGTCCTTGCCCGTCTCCTTGCGAACCAGTTTCTTGTACTCGGCGATGATTTCTTTGAGTGCGTCGGGCCCCAGTTCGTAGTCGAACTTCACGCCCTCGCGCTCCTTGATTCCCTCAAAGATGTGTTCGAACTTCTTTTTTGATACATCGAGCACGACATCGCCGAACATCTGGATCAGGCGGCGGTAGGAGTCGTAGGCAAAGCGGGCGTTGTTGCTGCGCTTAGCCAGCGCTTCCACAGCGTTGTCGTTCAAGCCCAGGTTCAGGATCGTGTCCATCATGCCGGGCATGGAAAACTTTGCGCCCGAACGAACTGAGACCAGGAGAGGATTCTCGCCGGCTCCCAATTGCTGCCCCTGCATCTTTTCCAGACGCTCTAGGGCGGAGTACATTTCCGCGTCAATCTGCGGACTGACAGCGCCGCGCATGTACTCGCGACAGGCTTCCGTTTGAATGGTAAAGCCGGGAGGCACCGGTAAGCCGGCATGGGTCATCTCGGCCAGACCTGCACCTTTGCCGCCCAGTACATCCTTCATCCGGCCATTGCCGTCTGCGGTGCCGCCGCCAAAGAAATACACATACTTGATTGGGGTTGACGTTGAGTCCACCTGTCCGGCAGACGATTGATCCACCACGCCCTGCGTCATGGGGTATTGCCTCCGTGTATTAGATTTCCCACCCCCGCAACGAAGCCTTGTTGCCGGGTATCCGGGGAGTCCGCGGCATGCGGGATCCTATGAGAGGGTGGCGGGACGGAGGCTCAGCAATCCTACAAAAATGCGGTAAAGGGCTGAGCGCGTGCGGGTCATCCAGACACATGACTGCTCGTCGCGGTGTTCCTATGCAGCTAGAACAAATAGCGCCGCCAGTATACAGTTGCATGTGCCAGTCGTCACAGACCATTCAAGTGACCCTGCTCACGCGTTGTATCTACAGGGGTTAAACTCCGCAATCCGGGACGAAACGCGCGCACCTAAGGGGGATTGCGCGCGCTCCCAAGATTCTCAGGCCGCCGACCGGTGAAGGCCCGATCCGTACTGTGAACTCTGCACCGGATTGTGAGACAGAAGCAGCCGGTCCAGACCGACAACCGACAGGATCTCAAGCACGCGGGTCGGCACGTTGACGAGGCTGAATTGATTTCCTGCCTCGCGCGCCCGGGAATAGAGTGTCAAAAGCATGCTGATCCCCGCAGCGTCAATCCGTTCCACTCCGGTCAGATCGAGCTTCAGGTTGCGCAGAAGCACCAACGGACCCAGGATTTCGAGCAGGTATTCGATGTTTTCGATCGTCAACTGGCGCATCGCGCCAGGTTGAGCGGTTTGAAACCTCAGTGTTGCGGCAGGTTCTAGGATTCCGGTATTCATAAGATTCTCCTTGGGGAAGTCCCCGCTTTGGGTGGCCTGGCCGCGTCTGGTCCAGGCCGGCTTTTCACCCATGGTTATTGCACACGAACCTCCAAACCTGCTGGAAGAGAATATGCTGCAATCACAGGGGATAGCGGCTCTCCGCTTTCCATGCCCGCGTCCGCCCGGTGTTCAGTTTCGTTGCCGGCGTTCGCATTCGGACACAACCTTCTATACGCAAAAGGGAGCAAACCCGGTTCCATGATTCCTTCGCCCCCAGTTTCGCCAGCAAGCACCGCCGCCGGTCCGCAGATTTCAAGGGAGAAGGCGCGCGCTTTGGCGCTAGAGGCCGGATTCACCGAGGCCGGGTTGGTGGCGCTTCCGTACCCTGGCGGACCCCGCGATTCGGTCCGCTTCGAAGATTGGGTCAGCAAGGGACGCGCGGGAACCATGCGATACCTGGAGCGGGTGGACGAAAACGGCCGGCTTGTCCGGTCCGAGGTGAGAATCCCGTTCCCCTGGGCGCGGTCGGCGATTGTCTGCTTCGCTAACTATCACAGTGCGCAACCTCGGTCCACTGAGCCGGCGGCGGCAGATGCAGGCTGGATTGCCCGGTATGCCTGGAGTGGGAGAACGGATGCGAATGGCGAACAACGCCCAAGCGACTACCACAAGGTGCTGAAGAAGCGCCTGGTGGCTCTTGAAGGGGCGCTGCGGCCGCTATATGGAGCGTTTGAGGCGCGCGGCTACGTTGATACCGGCCCGGTGGTGGAGCGGTCTCTCGCTGCCGCTGCCGGGCTTGGATGGACGGGCAAGAACACGTGCCTGATCCACCCTAAGCTCGGATCGTACGGTTTCCTGGCGGTTCTGATCACGGATTTGCCGGTTCAGGAGGAGGCCGCGCCGCTCGCAGTTCCGGACCGCTGCGGGACCTGCCGCCGCTGCCTGGACGCATGCCCGACCGGCGCGCTCGTCGCTCCTTACCAGATGGACGCGACGCGTTGCATCTCTTATCTCACGATTGAACACCGCGGGCCATTGGACACTGGCATGATGGAGGGCATGGGGCGGCAGGTGTTCGGGTGCGACATTTGTCAGGATGTTTGCCCATGGAACCGGAAGGCGCCAATCAGTGCCGATGCTGACCTGGAAGCCCGCAAGGAGCTTGTCAATCCTTCGCTCGATTGGCTGGCGCAACTGGACGAAGCGAAGTTCGAGCGGCTGTTCAATGGCTCGCCGGTGCGGAGGGCGGGCTTTCAGGGGCTGTGGCGCAATGTTGCTGTCGCCATGGGTAACAGCGGGCTGGGTCGATTCATCCCGATGCTTGAACAATGGACCGAGTCTGCGGATGACGGCCTGAGAGAGGCGGCGGAATGGGCGGTTGCGAGGCTGAAAAGTCGCCGGGAATAGGCTGCCCTGGTCGCACTTTACGCTTCTAGCTGATAAACGGGCCCCAGTGGCCGGTGATTTCTCCCTTTTCTTTGGTGTCGTCCAGGACGAACAACTCGTAGGATTGGCCGCCAGGCTGGACGCGGACAACAATGTGGCCGTGCTGGCTGAGCATTTTGTCGGACAGGCGAGCATCGACGAGGCTGGCGGCGGGGACCAGACCGGTGGCAAGGACGTCGCGCGGGCCGGACATCAGGACAGGGCTGTAAAGCTCATTCAGGACGGACAGGGCGGGATGCGTGGCGTGCCATGTCTGGATGATGTAGATGCGGGAGCGCATGGCGCGAACGAATTCGGGGCCGGTGGCATCGTAATAACCGTGGTGGTCGAGGGCTGAGACGTTGACGGGGCCGGCGACTTTGGCGACGGGTGTTTCCACGTCCATCCAGGGGGATGCGCCGAAGTTGGTGTCGCAGGTGAGGTCTCCGCCGATGTAGTAGCGGAAGGGGCCGTACTGAAAGCGGAGGGCGGTGGAGCAGGCGTTTTCAGTTGGGTAGTCGGAAGGCTTGAGAGTGGACAGCGGGGGAAAGAGATTCCTTGTCTCGTCAGCACGGCCGGTCCAGACTTCTCCATTCGCGGCGAGAGCGCGGATGGCAAAGTCTGGTGCGTCGGCGGGGGAGTGGCAAGGGCTGATCTGGCTGGCCGAGCCCACCTTGACTCGCTGGACGGATGTGCCGTGGGCTGCGCTGTACTTCGCGAACTGGATGTAATTGAGGGCGGCTGGGAGCGTTTGGGGCGCGGGGTAATCGTAGGCGGGAAAGCCGCGGTCGATGAGGGTGTGAATCGGAATGAGGGCGGCGACGTCGGAAACGCCGGAGAGGTGGTATGCGCCGGAAGGAGCGAGCGGCCAGTTCGGGGTGAAATCGCCCATGTGATCGCCGTGGAAATGGGTGAGGACGAAGTAGTCCAGCTCCGGGCGGGGAGCGGTGCGGAGATGGTGGAGAGCGTAGCGGGCGATCCACTCTCCGGGGCGGTGGGAACTGTCAGGACGGGCAGGGCCGAGGGCGTCGGTGGGACCGCCGACGGTCCCGGCATCGATCATGACGGAGGTGCCGTCAGGGCAGATGGCGAGGACGGAGTTGCCGCGGCCGGTGGAGATGTGGTGGATGTCGAGGAGGCCTCTGGTCCAGGGGGCCATTGGGCCTTGCAGGGCTTGAGACGGCGAGGCGGAGATGCGGCGCGATTGGGAGAGGATGAGCGTGGCGGCCGCGCCGTAAAGGAAGTTTCTTCTGTTGATCTCGAGTGACATTTGACCTCGCGCCGGGTGTGGCGATGGCGACCGCCTGAATCTATGTTGAGTTTACCTTTGGCCTGGGTCATGGAAAATGAATTGGGCTTGAGTTCAATGCGGGGTATGATTTGTTGCGAGGTTGGCCATGGGTTCAATCGAGACTGTTTTGGATTTTATGGAGAGGATCAACAAGAGGGATCCGGAGAAGCTGGTTGAGTTGATGACGGAGGATCCTACATTCATTGACTCGGCGGGGAACACGGTGCAGGGACTTGAAAAAATGCGAGCGGCGTGGCGGGGGTATTTTGCATTTTGCCCGGACTACTGGGTTATGCACGAAGGGATACTGGCGAATGGTTCAGTTGTGGCTGTATTTGGCGCGGCGGGTGGGACTCTTGGGAAGGACCGGAAGCTGCCACCCGAGAACAAGTGGCGGACATCGGCCGCATGGCAGGCTCAGGTGGAGAACGGGCTGGTGAAGAAGTGGCAGGTTTATGCGGACAACAAGCCTGTTTATGACATTGTGGCCAGGTCGAAGGCGCAAGGGTGAGCGGTGCCACTTTGCTGCCGCAGAGCACAGAGCAGTCTTGAACGTTGTTTCGATCCATGTCCATGAGATGATTCGTTACAGACGCGGCAAGTACAAGCGCGAATTCATGGCCGTCATGTGGGGTCAAGGGAAGAGGCTTCAAGATGCTGCTGCGGCTTGCATACGACATACAATTCGACATACCGGCGGAAGTGGCGATGGTTGCGCTGCTGAACGTCCATTCTTCACGGGTGGGCGAACTGCTGGAGCCGGACGAACTGCACACGGAGCCGGAACTGAACGTGACGCACTACACGGACAGCTTTGGCAACCACTGCGTGCGGTTTATTGCGCCACCGGGGCATTTGCGGCTTAGCAGCACGACGCTGATCAAGGACTCAGGCAATGCGGACGATGTGAACTGGCAAGCGCGTCAATTGCCGGTGGGCGAGCTGCCGAACGAGACGCTGCGATTCCTGATGAACAGCCGGTATTGCGAGGTGGATCGGTTTTCAAGCATCGCATTTGAGCTGTTTGGACAAACGGATCCTGGCTGGAGCCGGGTGCAGGCGATTTGCAACTGGGTGCATAACAAGGTGACGTTTAACTATCAGCAGGCGCGGCCGACCAAGACGGCGATGGACGTGTTTACGGAGCGGGTGGGTGTGTGCCGCGACTTTCAGCATCTGGCGATCACGTTTTGCCGGGCAATGAATATTCCTGCGCGTTATGCGACCGGGTACCTGGGCGATATTGGCG
>Ga0302320_10028560_pt1 | contig 10702 bp, 8 predicted proteins | sample Bog_T0_3_FD_202130 | JGI IMG/M metagenome (GOLD analysis project Ga0302320, IMG submission 202130) | Peat permafrost microbial communities from Stordalen Mire near Abisko, Sweden - Bog_T0_3 | ecosystem: Environmental > Terrestrial > Soil > Wetlands > Peat | place: Sweden: Abisko, Stordalen Mire... | reverse complement strand
GCGGATTCCTCCTGGAGCGGCCGGTGCGGGTGAAGGCAAAGGCTGGACTCCTGCTTCATTAGATGCGGGCCGGGGCGAATCGCGCTGACGGGACGGGAATAAATCCGCGGGAAGGGGGAAAGGGCGGCAGTGCGCTGGCGACACGGCTGCGGCGGTGGGCGGTGATCGTGGACAGCGAGGTGTTCGCCAGTGAAGCGATTCAGAGCGGCTGGCTGGTTGGAAAGCGTCCGAGGGGTACGGGAGATTTGAGCGGTGCGGGGGTTTCTCGCGGTGCTCGGAATGAAAGCGTAGAAGGTACTCACGTACGTACATATGTACATACATACTCATAACCTCAAAGCGAAGTGAGGGTGGAAATGAAGTGGGTCGGGGAGGCGCGCTAGGTGGCGGAGGTGGCGGGGAGTTTGCGCTGGCGGGACTGGATTTCGATGTAGACGTTGAGCAGGGCGACGGCGGCGGGAGTGACGCCGGGGAGGCGCGAGGCCTGGCCGATGGTTTGGGGACGGAGGCGGGTGAGCTTCTCCTTCATCTCGCGGGAGAGGCCGCTGATGGCGGCGTAGTCAAACCAGTCGGGGATGGTTTTGGTTTCGGCGCGCTTGAGACGCTCGATGGCTTTGTCCTGCTGCTGGAGGTATCCGGCGTACTTGACCTCGGTTCCGACGGACTTGAGCTCGACCCAGATGGCGGCGGGGAGCGGTGCGGCGTGGTTCGGAACTGCCGGCTGTGGTCCCACATCTGCTAACGACGGCAGAGGTGGGGCACCGGCGTCGAGGCCGTCGTGGGTGAAGAACTCCGGAGCGAGCTGGCGGCAGACGGGGACGAGATCGTCGATGGAGACCTCGGGACGGCGCAGGAGCTGGGCCCAGGTTTGTCCGGCGGCGGCGGTGATTTTGCCCTCAAGCGCCGGGGGAAGCGTGGCGCCGACGCGCTGGGTTTCGAGCTGACTGCGGAGGTGGGCGCAGCGCTGCTGCTTGGCTTCGAAATCGTGCCAGGCCTCGTCGGAGATGAGACCGACGCGGCGGCCATGGGGAGTGAGGCGGCGGTCGGCGTTGTCGATGCGGAGGTGGAGACGGAACTCGGCGCGCGAGGTGAACATGCGGTAGGGCTCGATGGTTCCCTTGCTGATGAGATCGTCGATGAGGATGGCGGTGTAGGCTTCGCTGCGGTTGAGGATGAGGGGCGGCTCGCCTTTGAGGGCGAGGGCGGCGTTGATTCCGGCCATGAGTCCCTGGCAGGCGGCTTCTTCGTAGCCGCTGGTGCCGTTGATCTGTCCGGCGAGATAGAGGCCGCGGATTTTGCGGGTTTCGAGGGTGCGCTGGAGCTCGGTGGGATCGATGGAGTCGTACTCGATGGCGTAGCCGGGGCGGAGCATTTCGGCGGTCTCGAGGCCGGGGATGCTGGCGAGGATGGCGAGCTGGACATCGACGGGCAACGAGGTGCTCATGCCGTTGAGATAGATTTCGTGGGTGTCGAGGCCCTCGGGTTCGAGGAAGAGCTGGTGGGACTCCTTGTCGGGAAACTTGACGATCTTGTCCTCGATGGAGGGGCAGTAGCGCGGGCCGGTGGAGTGGATCTGGCCGCTGTACATGGGCGAGCGATGGACGTTTTCGCGAATGATGCGATGGGTTTCGGCCGTGGTGTGGGCGATGTAGCAGGGCACCTGGGGCTGGGTAATGCGCCGGGTGCGGAAGCTGAAGGGAGTGGGATCAGCATCGCCGGGCTGGGGCTGGAAGCGCGAGAAGTCGATGGTGCGGCCATCGAGGCGGGGAGGGGTTCCGGTCTTGAGGCGGCAGTGACGGAGGCCGAGCGCCTTGAGATTTTCGCCGAGCAGGATGGCGGCGGATTCGCCGCTGCGTCCGGCGGGATAGGTTTGCTCGCCGCAGTGGATAAGTCCGTTGAGAAAGGTTCCGGTGGTGAGGACGACGGCGCGGGCGCTGACGGTGCGTCCGTCGCGGAGGCGGAGACCTTCGACGCGGCGGAGGCCGGCGTCGGGGTCGGCGGTGGCGTTGGCCGCGGCGATCTCCGCTGCTTCCTCGGAGACCGGGAGCTCGGTAACCATGAGTTCGGCGACCTCGGCCTGCTTGATCTGGAGGTTGGGCTGGGACTCGAGGACGGAGCGCATCTTGAGGCGGTAGGCCTGCTTGTCACACTGGGCGCGGGGCGACCAGACGGCGGGGCCGCGCGAGGTGTTGAGGAGGCGGAACTGGATGCCGACGGCGTCGGTGACCTCGGCCATGATGCCGCCGAGGGCGTCGATCTCGCGGACGATGTGGCCCTTGGCAATGCCTCCGATGGCGGGATTGCAGGACATCTGGGCGATGAGATCGGTGTTGAGGGTGAACAGGGCGGTGCGGAGGCCCATGCGGGCGGAGGCCATGGCGGCTTCGCAGCCGGCGTGTCCGGCTCCAACTACGGCGACGTCGAAATGTTCGGAAAACGGCATGGGCGCGAGCGCGGGCACCTTTGGTTATCAGTTTAGCAAGGGCGGGGAGCGACTCCCCCACAATCGCCAAGTGCGGGCGGTTGTGGGCCACCCTCGGACTCCCCCACCTGTGGATTAGATGACGGCGGCGCTGCCGCGGGAGCAAAGATGGGAGGCCGACGCTATTTGCGAAGCTGGATGGAGAGGATCTGACCTTCGGCGCCTGGGTCGGCACCCTCCACGTAAACGACCTTGGCCTTCATGGTCTCAAGGTTGTCGCAAGGCTTGAAGTCGGAGGGCGGCACGAAGTTGGCGGCGGAGAAGGCGACCTTGAAGTAGTTCAGAGATCGCAGCAGAAGAGTCTCGGGGCCGCCTACCAGCTTGAGATGCATCATGGCGGGGTAGGAGCACTTCACATCGAAGAGGGTTCCGGTGGCGGTGTGGCGGGCGCCGGCAGGAGCGTCGTCAACCGGGTTGGGCGGTTTCGGGGCCGTGAGATTTTCGTCGCTCGGAGGGGGGTATGGAGTGGCGGGGCTGGCCTCGCGAGTTTGCTGATCCTGCTGCTCGCGCAGGGGCGCGTACTGCTCAATGGAATCCTGGGCGCGGCGCACCATGGCAAGGAGTGCGGGATCGGTGGTCAGCTTGGCGGCAGCCTGGAGCGCGATGGCGGCATCGTCGGGGCGCTTCATCTGCAACAGGATATTGGCGGCATTGATGCGGTAGGCCGCGTTGGAGGGCTCCAACTGAATCGCCTTGAGGTAGAAGCCGTAGGCCTGATCGAGGTTCCGGTTCTGGCTGGCGTAGAGAATGGCGAGGCGGTCGAGGGCCGGGGCGAATTCAGGGTTGAGCTTGATGGCGGCGAGCAGGCTGGCTTCGACCTGTAAGGCAGTGTCGTCGGAGAGCCTGGCCTGCATGGAAATGGAAGCGAACTGGTAGTTCGCGAGATAGTTTTGCGAACCCAGCTTGACGGCGCGCCCGTAGAACTTTCGGGCGTCGTCGAGGTTGTGATCGCGAAGCGCGAGATAGCCCAGGGTCTCGTAGGCGGAGACATTGTCCGGGTCCTGCTCGAGGATGTGGTAAAGCAAAGCGCGGGATTCGTTCTCGCGCTGGTTGTAGGCGAGGAAATCGGCGCGCACGGCATTGGCCTGTAGGGGCGTGATGGTCTGCACCTTGAAGGCGGACTCGTCGACCTCGGTGGAAACCCGGCTGGTGAGGTAGGGGAAGGTGGGCTGGGCGACATAGTTGGCCAGATTCTTTTCCAGAATCTTGAGGTCGCCAAAGGCCTCGGTGGCGGCGGTGAGTGGATCCGTCTTGTTGCCGAGCAGGGTCAGATACTGGGTGATGCGCTGGGTGTGGTCGTGGCGATCCTTGAACTGGAGGTAGTGGGTGAGGGCCCAGGACTCGGCGTAAAAGATGGAGCTCTTGTTCTCTTCGTGATAGTAGGAGGAATTGCGATCGACCGTAAGCAGAGTTGCCATCGGGAGGAGATGGTTCTGCCGAAGCAGCATGACGTTCTCGTCGGTGGGCTGGCCGAGGAGAACTTCTTTGTCGCGGATCTCGGTGGTTTGATAGAGCTCGGCGAGGCCCTCGTTGAGCCAGAGAGGCATGGTTTGCGCGTCGCGGCTGGTGATGAAGTGGGTGTACTCGTGGTAGATGGTGGCGTAGGGATGGGCGCCGCCTGCGTCGAGGCGCATGAGGACATAGTTCTTGTCCGGAGTCTGCAGGAAAAGCCCGGCGAGATCGAGTTGACCCTTGGCGAGATAGGCCGGCGGCTCGAGCGCCTGGATACCCTTCTTGTCGCGCACCGCCAGGACGATGATGGGGGAAGCGGCATCGACGCGCGCGCTGGGGAAGCGGGAGTGAAAGACGGCGCGCATGCGCTCGAACTCGGTGGCCACATGGCGTGCCTGTTTCTCGCCGGCGTCGGAGATGACGGTGAAATGCGGGGTGCGAACTTCGACCCAGGGGTCAACCGCGGCAGTGGCAACGGTGGCGAGAGCGGCGAGGAGCAGCAGGACTGCGAAGGAGCGCAGGTACATGGGTTGGGCGTCCGAGCCTACAGGAATAGATAAACCGGGAAACCCGGCGAGTCAATGGAAGAAGGGGACGGCGGAAAGGCCGGGCCCCCTGGATTGGCGTGGCGCGGCGGCTACTTCTGCCAGGGGCGCTGGGGGCGCGCGGCGTCGGGGAGATCGCGGCTGGTGACGCGGTCGTAGCGGTAGCTGCCGCTGGTGGTTCCGAGGCCCTCGTTATAGAGGCTGGTGTAGCCGAGAGCTTCCTTGAGCTCTTCGCTGAAGCGATGGAGCGACTCGAGGAGGGCGGCGGTGGCGGGCATTTCGATGTTGCTGGTCTTGAAGAACTTCTGATAGCCGCGATCGACGAGGACGGCGGGCTCGCCGGCAATGATGCAGGCGGGGAAGGCGGCGATGCGGGTGTTTCCGTCGGCGGCGACCTCGACGTTGGCGACGCAGTGATCCTTGGTGACTCGATAGACGTTGCCGCCGGACGCGGGACGGGAGACTTGAAAGCCGTGATCGGATAGCCAGGCCAGGGCGCTCTCAAAGCTTCGGGTAGGAGTCTTGAGGGGAGCGAAATGGGGCATTGCGGTACCTCGCGAAGGGTAGCGTTGCCGAATCAACGAAGGGCGGCTGAACCCACGTGTGCGACCGGAAAGAGCCGAGGGAGGCGGAAGCGGCCGCCGTGGAACGTAACGACTCGCCCGCACAGCAAGCGGCGGGACATATCAATGTCGCACAACCGGGGCGGGCACGGCAACCGGCGAATTCGGATCATTGGTGCTAGTACGTCGGGAAACAGGACAAATGCGGAGGCATCAGGGGCGGCCGCCGGGGTTCCAGGCGGGCTTCCAATCGGAGTTGGCGAGCCAGACGATGGGCGGGATCATCCACTCGATGGCGTGGGCGAGGTGGTCGAAGTCGATGTGGGCGAGATCGTCGGTGGGGCGATGGTAGTGGGGGCCGAGTCCGTAGCTGGAGACGGTTTGGGCGATGATGCCGCGGCGGGCGAGGTTGAAATTGTCCGAGCGCTGGAAAAAGTGTCCGGCGGGATGGGGGTCGGCGACCAGCGGAGCGCCGTGAGTGGCGAGGGTGGGGCCGAGATCGGTACGCTCCCAGCCGGTGAGCCAGAGCTGGGTGGGACGGATGGAGGGATCGGGCTGGCCGATCATCTCAAACTCGAGATTGGCGACGATGGAGGAGGACGGCGTGGGCGGGTGGTCGAGAAAATATTCGTCACCCTGGCCGCCGGTTTCCTCGCTGCCGAAGCAGACGAAGACGATGGTGCGGCGGGGACGGGCGGGGAGCGCGCCGAGGGCGCGGGCAAGTTCGAGGACGGCGGTGGTGCCGCTGGCATCGTCGTCGGCTCCGTGGTAGATGACTTCACCGGCGGCGGTCTGGACGGCGCCGAGGTGATCGAGGTGGGAGCTGAGCAGGAGAGTCTGCGAGGCGAGCGCGGGATCGGCGCCGCGGAGCAGGCCGATGGCGTTGTAGGTTGTGCCGCCTTTGGGGAGTGGGACGACCTGGAGCTGGGCGGCATCGAGCGCGAAGGACTGGAACTGGGAGACGACGTAGGTGGCGGCGACGAGTTCGTCGTGGGTGGCGCTGCCGCGTCCGCGGAGAGCGTCGGAGGCGAGGAAGGACATCTCGGCAGCGACGTGGGCGGAGACGTCGGGACGGGGCTGGGCGAGGAGCAGGGTGGTGGAGAAAAGCACGAAGGTGAGGGCGTGGCGGCGGAGCATGGCTGATTGTAAAGGGGGCGTTTGGGAAAGGGAACAAGATCGAAAAGGCAAACGGATGATGCCAAACGGGAATCTTTCGATTCGGCGGTTGCGGGTTTTCTGCTTCGCCGCGCGGGGCGGCAGAGTTTTGCCGAATTGAATGTCACTGTCCAAGAAACTGGACGAGCTCCCGAAGAACGATCAAACCAGCCTTCCTCGGATCGCTAAACGCTGAATGGGGAGGATTGAGAATTTCGGCGTTCACGAATTCGGATAGGTGGATACCAGGCGTGTTATATCCAAACAATTTGGAAATCGCCTGCCATTCGGCGTAAAGTGCTGGGCGTGAGACTCACTACTGTTGCGACAGTCCTGCTGCTGGTCATTAGTTCAAGCGGGGCAGCGCCGCACGCTGCCAATAACCAGCAAGAAGGCACGTATTCGATATCCGTACCGCTACTGAGAACGTCCGTTGGTGAGCGGGTCGTCTCTTTTGAAATTGACGTCACCGCTGGCACAGTTCAAGCAGTTTCAAGTCTGCCGATAGGATGGTACGTCGCCGTGGATAACGATGCTTCCTGGCGAACCAAGGTCACGGCCAACACGACTGTGGGTGCAGCAGCTCTAAGCCCGGAGCAGTTTCAGAGGATTCGATTGCTGGTGAAGAAGGACGAGACGTATTTGAAGTTTGATGTATCGGGATCTGTTTCCGTCACCAAGGACTTCGAGAAGGAACGGCACATTCCGATCAGAATGGACCAGTTTGAGGTGACTGCGACGAATTAGCTGTCGCAAAATCGCCGAGTGGCTCACAACACCGCTCCGGAATGCCGAGTAGCTGTCCTCTTGCGAATGTCTGGAACCATCTCGCGATTGTCGGCGTAGTTTTTCGTTGAAGGGGATCGCAGGATGGAACGTAGCTTCGTCCCAGCAGACATGACGATCGCAGAACTGGAGAAGCAGGCTGCGGAGGTCGAAGAATAGGCCAGGAAGGAAACGGAACCGCTGGCGACGGAACTACGCGAGAAAGCGAAACTCTTGCGAGCTTGGATTCTGGATTTGCGCATGGGTCGATGGACGGCGTTCAAACCATAAGCGATTGCTTCCGCTGATTCGCCAGGTAAGTCATAACTCCGAACCAGATTGCGACAGCACAGCGGCAGCAGCCCTGCGCAACGAAGCGAGGGTTGAGTGGGCACCCGCCAGCCTTGCCCGAATCGCTGAACTCTGCATAGGGTGTAGTGAGAGGTTTGCTGATTGCCGATTTGAGATAGGTGGATAGCGGGCCTGGGTGCGCCAACTGCCCTTCGATGGTTGCTTCCGGATCGCGCGCTATGGGATTGCGGTGCCCATCCTCAACAGCCGCTGCCGAAAGTGCTGCTTCCAGCTTTCCGGCAATGCGGCAACCTGAAGGGCGCGGCGCAGGGAATTCACGTCGTCCTCATCGTAGCTTTTCGCGATATAGAGTCGAGTGAGATCGGAAATCGGGACGCCATTTGGGTCACGGCCAATCAGCTTGATCTCGTCGCCGGCGCCGACTTCTCCCTCGCGGTTGACGGCGAAGTAGAAACCCGTCCTTCCGCTCTCGAGGAATCGTTTCACGATGTCGTCGGACTGAAATCTCACGCCGAGTTTGTAACAAGGAAGACGAGGCTGGGTAACGATGAGTTCCGCAGAGCCGATAGCGAACTGGTCGCCGATATGGACTGAGTCTTCGAGCAAGCCGTCGGTCGTGAAGTTTTCCCCGAAGATGCCTATCGGCAACTCCCGGCCGGGCAGCGCACTTTTCCAGTATTCGTAGTGGGCAAGCGGGTAGCCGTAGACGGCCTTAAATTCTCCCCCGTGGACGGTGAGGTCTGCCTGACGGTCACCGTCCAGATTGAGTTTGCGCAAGGCGACGCGACCGCGGACAGGCTCCTTGAAGATCCCGGTCGTTACCCTGATCCCGTGCCACGTTACGTCGCGGAGAAGGCCGGTGTTGACCGAGACTACTTTCATCGCCTGTACGTGCCTCCCATCGAAACGATTCATGGCGCCGACTCCAGAAGCGGTCTCATCAATGGCTTGAGACGTCCGGAGGCTTATCCCTCAGCGGCTAAAGCCGTGCCCTTTCAAAACCGAGTTATGAGACCACCTCTGAGCTTTGTACCTTCTGCGCGGGCGGCTCAAGGGATGGCCGTGCTTGCGCTATGGAGCTTTGAATCGCTGGAGTGTCCTGGCCCCGCCACGATTGCGATCTTCGTTGTCAGATGCGCCATGGGCCGTACGCGATTCCAAGGCGGGCCTCCTGCACGAGCGCGGGTTAGTCGCGGGGGGTGTCCTGCTGGCCGAGGGGGAGGAAGTACTGGGTTCCCTTGATGGGTTCGCTGACGCGGCGGAGCAGGAGTTGGAGGTCCTGGCTGCGCTCGACGAAATCGAGCTCGGAGGTGTTGACGACGAGGAGATCGCTGGCGGAGTAGTGGAAGAAGAAATGTTCGTAGGCCTTGACGACCTCTTCCATGTACTCGTCGCTGATGGCGCGCTCGTTGGCGACGTTCTTGCGGCGGAGGCGCTTGCGCAGGACATCGAGCGGGGCCTGGAGGTAGATGACGAGGTCGGGAGTGGGCAACTCCGCTCGGAGAAGTTTGTAGTAACGGTCGTAGACGGCGAGTTCGTCGTCGGAGAGGTTGAGGTTGGCGAAGAGTTTGTCTTTCTCGAAGATGTAGTCGGTGACGATGATTTTCTGCGCGTTGCGGGCGGCGGCGAGGGGACGAAGCTGCTCGAAGCGGCGGATGAGGAAGGCGAACTGAGCCTGAAACGCGGCGCCGGAATCGCCATCGTAAAAGGCGGAAAGGAATGGGTTGTCCTCGGGCTCGGAGAGGAGCTGGCCGTGGAGTTGCTCAGCGAGGTAGCGGGAAAGAGTGCTCTTGCCGACGCGAATGGGACCTTCGACGGCGATATAACGGGATGGTTCAAAGAAATTGGCCATGGTGGAAGCAGTGGTGAATCGGTCGCAGGGTGAAAGAGGAAGGATAGCGCGGGGCGAGCGCTGGGAGCAACAGCAACTCTGGCGAAGCGACACAGATTCGCACAAGAAGGGCGGAAGTGGGGCAGACGGGTGGCGGAAAAGGATAGAATCAAGGGGATGATTGGATACGTTGCGGGAGCGCTGGCGGCAGGCGCCGCCACATTTGCCGGAGTGCATACCATGGTTCCATGGTCGCAACTCTATGGAGAAAATTTCAGCGGCATACGGGAGGGCGTGAAGGTTCTGGCGTTGAGCTACGACGACGGCCCGAACGATCCTTGGACGATGAAGCTGCTGGAAGTGCTGGACAAGCATCAGGTTGCGGCCACGTTTTTCATGATGGGGCGGCACGTGCGGGAGCGTCCGGAGATTGCGCGGGCGGTGGCGGCGGCGGGACATGCGATTGGCAATCACAGCTTCAACCATCCGAACCTGATATTTGCCGGCGATGCGCGGCTGCGGCAGGAGCTGGAAGAGACTTCGGCGGCGATCGAAGAAGCGACGGGGGAGCGTCCGTTCCTGTTTCGTCCGCCGTTTGGAGCGCGGCGTCCGGGGACGTTCAAGGTGGTGGAGGAGCTGAAGATGTTTCCGGTGATGTGGCGGGTGACGTGCTTTGACTGGGCGGCGAAGTCGCACGAGGAGATTTTGAAACATGCGCGGCGTCAGATTGCGGGCGGAGAGATTGTGCTGCTGCACGACGGCGGTCATCTGCGCATGGGCGAGGATCGCAGCCACACTGTGCGGGCCAGCGACGAGTTGATCGGGGAGTACAAGGACAAGGGATTCGTCTTCATGACCGTGACCGAACTGATGCAGATGCGTCCGGGAGTGGAGATGCCGTTTTGAAGGTGGACGGAGATACGGTGCGAGCGGCGGCCTGCGGGCCGCTGTTTGGCATTGCGAAGAAACCTGCCGCGGCGGAGAATCCTTTTCGCCGGTCGGGAGCTCTTTATGGATAGAGGACAAAGATGAGCAAGATGGTATCGGTGGCGGAGTTGAGCGGCGAGATAGGTGGCGGGCGGCGTCCGCAGATGATTGACGTGCGCACGGCATCCGAGTACGCCAGCGGACATATTCCATGCACGGTGAACATTCCGATGGACCAGTTCGAGGCGCGCCGGAAAGACCTGCGGCTGGAAGACGGAGTGGTGCTGGTGTGCAAGGCGGGGAGCCGCGCCCAGATGGTCGCGGGCTGGCTGGGCTCCAATGCCGCCGTGCGGGTGCTGGAAGGTGGAACCGACGCCTGGACACGCGATGGGCTGGAGGTGGTGACCTCGGCCAAGACGCGGTGGTCACTGGAGCGGCAGGTGCGGCTGGCGGCTGGGTTGCTGGTGCTGGCGGCGACGGTGCTGGCGGTATCCGGAGTTCACGGGGCGATTTGGCTGGCAATGTTTGTGGGCGCGGGGCTGACGTTTGCGGGAGCGACGGACTTCTGCATGATGGGGATTCTGCTGGCCAGGATGCCGTGGAACCAGGCACGGGCGGACTGCACCGAGACGGCAAATCCGTGCTGCGGACCGTAGAAGCAGTTCCTGTA
>Ga0302320_10028559_pt1 | contig 10702 bp, 9 predicted proteins | sample Bog_T0_3_FD_202130 | JGI IMG/M metagenome (GOLD analysis project Ga0302320, IMG submission 202130) | Peat permafrost microbial communities from Stordalen Mire near Abisko, Sweden - Bog_T0_3 | ecosystem: Environmental > Terrestrial > Soil > Wetlands > Peat | place: Sweden: Abisko, Stordalen Mire... | reverse complement strand
GTTCGATCCCTCGCCACCCTTGCCGGACACACGAATGGACTGGCCGGCCTGGACTCCTTTTGGAATTCGCACCTGGTAGGTTTCAGTCTCTTCCTGGCCGCTGCGGGCATTCGTCCGCCGCACTGAGATCGCGCGCATCGCTCCCTTCAGCACTTCATCGAGCGTGATGAGGATGTCGCCCTGAATGTCCTCGCCCCGCAAGGCGGCCTGGGGCCGCTGCCGGCCATCAGAAAATTCTTGCGAGTCAAACGGCGAACCTCCGCCGGATCGGCCGTCACGTCCTCCAAAAAACTGTTCAAAGAAATCGCTAAATCCCGTGCCCTCGAATTGGAATTCATCATCTCCGCCCGGGGCTCCACGTCCTGGGGAACGGCGTTCACCCCGGCCCGGCGGTGGACGAGACTGTCCGCCCGTTTTCCAATCGGCGCCCAGTTGATCAAACTTCCGGCGGCTCTCCGGGTTGCTCAAGACCTCATTGGCCTCGTTGATCTCCTTGAATTTTTCCTCCGCCGATTTTTTGTCCTTGGCAACATCCGGATGATACTTGCGCGCGAGCGAGCGGAAGGCTTTCTTGATGTCTTCATCCGTGGCCTTGGGCGTCACGCCCAGCACACGGTAATAATCCTTAAATTCAACGGCCATGGCGGGCGGCCTTTGCAGTCGTCAGGTCATTAACCACAACTTTGGCCGGTCGAAGAATCTTCGCACCCCGGTGATAACCCCGCTGGACCACTTCGAGGATGGCGTGGTCGGGTTGAGCCAGATCATGGCCTTGCGAAAGCGCTTCGTGCTGGTGCGGGTCGAACGGCTTGCCAACGATTTCCTCACTCGCGACGCCGTGCTGGCGAAGCAACTGTTGCAGTTGATCCAAAGTCATCTTAACCCCCTGGTGAAACTGCGCGGAATCCCGCGATGAAGCCGGCGCCAAAGCCCGCTCAAGATTGTCAATGACCGGCAACAACTCCACGATGAACGAATCTTTTTGAGCTGCCGCCCGCGCCTCCGTCTCCTGCCGGCTGCGCCGCTTGAAATTTTCAAAGTCAGCGGCCAGGCGCAGATGCAAATCTTTTTGCTCGGCGAGATCCTTCAGGAGCGCTTCCGACTCGGTGGCCCCGGTTTCGGCGGCTTCCGGTTTAGCGGAGGCCGGTTCTGGAATTTCAATTTTCATAAACAGGAATTATTTTATTCGTGATGCTTTCTGCCGGAGCCGATCTTTTAGCTGCCACCGGAAGGTTTGTTGAGGGCCATTCAAGCCCGTGTTTCGGCGGGTTTATGCTGGCGCCTGTTTTTCACAGCCAACTGCGATGGTGCCGGTTGCGCTTTCAATCGTTCACTTCAAACCCAACTTTGAGGGTCACCTGCCAGTGATGCACCTTTCCCTTTTCGATATTGCCGCGCGTTTCGGTCACTTGAAACCATCTTAGATTTTTTATGGTTTTGTGTGCGCGGGTAATTGCCTTGCCCGCCGCGTCCTCAATGGAAGTGCTGGACGTGCCGGTAAGTTCGATGAGTTTATAGACTGGATCTTTCATGTTATGAGTCAACGGGATTCATGCCTTTGCAGCTTGGAATTACCTGCTTATTTGGAGCTGCAATTGCAGGAAAACTCCTTGATGGCACCCTCGACCACTTCACGGGTTTCCCCGGTGAGCTTTTGAATCCGGCCCACCAGTTCGTCCTGCTGGCCTTCGGAATACCGGAGGTCATTATCGGTGAGCTTGGCCCATTTCTGTTTCAACTTGCCTTTGGTGATGTTCCAGTCGCCTTTGATTTCCAGTGTGTTCATATGAATGTGTTATTTGTCTTGTTGTCCGCCTGATGGTGGAAAACCTGTTTATTCTATTTTGCCGGCCATGGTTTTCCACAGGGTATGGCCCACCATTAAAGTGAAAGCGATGATTGCCCCCGCCAAAACGCAAGCCGCGACCTCCGCTTCAACGAGCCATGTTCTGTTGTCCATTGCCCACATCATCACATGATACACCGGCGGGCGCCATGGGGTGTAACCCGACCAATGGGATGGGGTGCGGCCAGATTGCGGAAACATTCAACATTTAACGCCAAACTCGAAGGAAGGTGCGAATCGAAAGCCCTTGGGACTTGTATGTTGGATGTGGAGCGTTGAATATCCTGGCCCGGTCGCCGGCCACAGCTTTTTAGGAATTGCCCCCAGCATCGAAGATTGAATTTATTCCAGTTGATTCGTTCCCGCCGGCACCCAGGCGAAACGGGCCGGTCTTGATTTCTGACCGTTTCTGCTGGTGTCAAAAAGCCTGGCAAAGGTCTAATATACGCACAACCTTTTCCATCGCACCACGACCCAGGCTATGGCCATGCCGAGGACAATGATCAACCAACGATCGAAAGAATCAGACCAAAGGCTTGAAACCAACTTGGCAATTTCAATGAATGCCAACAGGAGTGCCCCCAGCCCAAGCAGACAAACACCCAGCAAGGAGATGAGAATGGCGACCAAATCAATCCTGCCGAAAATGGGATCGAATCTCCCATCGCGATGAACGGAAAACTCTTTTAACTCTGGCTGGCCTGATGGTTTCTCGATGGTGGTCATGTGTGCTTTCTATTCCACCAGGTAGATTTGCCCCGGCAAAGGATCGTTGTTGAAGGCGTTACGCCAATGGCCGTCTTCATCACAAAAGGCCATGCCTCGAAAGCCAAGGCTCTCAACCATGAAGAATTCAACCACAAATGGCGACATTTCGGCGGATGCTTCTGCGTTGGATACAGTCTGCGGTTGTGACATGACTATGTTGCTTGATGTGAACAGCTTGATCGAAACTTTAATGCGCCGCCGCCGCGCCGACAACTGCCCCTTGGGGCAGTCAGTGCTGCGATTATCCCGAGATAAGTTCACAAAAAAAAATCCGGGCAACTACCGCCAAGGTTAGGTTGCAACCCTCGAAATACATGCGGCAGTTACCCGGACCAACGATCAGAAATTTTCAAAGAAGTTTTGTTTGGATACCGCTCAGATACACGCTGAAGATACTGTAGGCAGCACTAAGCAGGCTACTGCCCTTTGGGGAAGGTGCCCTGCCCCGGATCAGACGGCCCGGTTTTCCGGCGGTGTTTTGAACAGACCCGTCTCATCCGCCAAACGGGTGAGTTCCGCAACCGACTGGACGTTTAATTTCCTGGTAATGTTGGTTCGGTGCAGTTTCACCGTGCGCACATTGATTTTTAAATCTGCCGCGATTTCCTTGTTCATTTGGCCCCTTACCACGTGGCCGAGCACTTCTTTTTCACGCACGCTCAGTTCGGCCACGCGCCGGCTTAATTCCAAGTGTCGCACGCGCCGCTGCCGTTCTCGACCGTCTCGTTCCATCGCGCGTTCCACCGCGGCCAGCAGCTCATCCCGGGGAGCGCGTTTGGTAAGAAAATCCTCCGCACCGCTTCGCATCGCACTCACCGTGGTCGGGATGTCCCCCTGGCCAGTCAGGAAAATAACCGGCAACGGATTCGCGCTTCGGAGCAATGCCTCCTGGAGCTGCAACCCGTTGATTCCTGGCATTTGCAGGTCTGCCACCACGCATCCCGGCCGCTCCGGCGCGGACCGCGCAAAAAAATCCTGGGCGCACACAAAGGCCTCCACCGAATATCCCACCGCGCCCAGCAAACGCGACACCGACCGCAAAAAGGAAGCGTCATCGTCCACGATAAACACCGTGCCCGTTCTCTTGGGAAGTATTGTGCTCATGGTTCCAATTTAATACTCACGACAAACCTGGCAAGTCTCCAGGCCTCACTTTGTCGAATCCCGATGGCGGCAGGATGAAAGTGAAGGTCGTTCCCTCCATGGCATTGCTCTTCATCCAGATTTCACCGCCGTGCGCCTCCATAATGGTGCGGGAAATGGCCAGTCCCATGCCCATGCCGTTGGATTTGGTCGAGAAAAAAGGTTCAAAAATGTGAACGGCGTCATCGGGCGTCACACCCGTCCCGCAATCGCTCACTGTCACTTGTAGATTTCCGTTTGCCGTTTTATCCAGTCCCACGGTCAGCGAGCGACGGGACTTGGGGATGGTTTTCATGGCATCCATGCCATTTAAAATGAGATTCAACAGGACTTGTTGAACATGCACGCGGTCTCCCTGGGCCGGAGGCAAATGCGGCGATATTTCCAATTTTAGTCTTACCTGTCGCTGGGCGGCGTCTGGCCGGGCCATGGCCATGGTGTCCTCCACCAAGTCGCGCAAATCAAGCGTGCCCGAGGCGAGCTTCTGGCGCTTGAACAGGCTGCGCATCCGGTCAATGACATTGCCCGCGCGCTTGTCGTCACGGCGAATATCGGTGAGGATGGCGCGCACTTCCTCCAAATTGGGCTGGTCGCCTTGGAGATAAATTTCCGCCGCCTCGGCATTCCGCAAAATCGCGCCCAAAGGCTGGTTGAGTTCGTGGGTCAGGGCCGAGGCCAGTTGCCCCATCATCGAGACACGCGCCACGTGCGCCAGTTCGGTGCGTTGCTTCAATATCTCCGCCTCCGCGCGACGCTGCCGTCCCCGTTGCACCAGCAACGCTGCGATGGTTATGGCCTGGGCCAAAAAACCAAACCCCACCAGCACGATGAAATCACCATGACTCTCCCACAGCGATTGCGGTTGATAACGCACCAGACTCCCTGCCGGCAAGCGGCTGGATTTAATGTGCCACCGTTGCATGGCCCGCCAATCCACCATCGGGACGCCGTTCGACTTCATCTCGATTGGAATCTGGCTCGTTGGTGTTCCCGCGAGCACGCGCTCCGCCAATTTGCCCGCGCTCACGCCCAGGTCATCGAAATCCACAACATCGCCGCCCAAGGCGCCGCTTCCGACCGATCCTGCTCCCAGCACATACACCGGCACGCTGGCTGCCGGCGCCAACATTCGCGCCACTTGTGACGTGTAAATGGGTTCACCCGATACATCGCGTTGCATGGAACCAATCAAGATAACTGTGCCGGCGGTCAGTTTCTTTGCATCCTCGTAAATTTCACTCATGCTGCGGTTTGTCCAAAACTCAAAGTCCACGCCATCCACCGAGCGGGAGGTGTCCGCAATTCTATCCAACACCGCCTGGTCCGCCTTTGAGGTCCCGCTCAATACCACCACCCGGCGGGTCTCAGGCTGAAGGTGGAATATAAACTGGATCGTCCCTTGGACATCGAAGCGTTGAAAAACGCCTGTGTACTGCTGGTGACCGGGCAGCACCGGCGCATCCAGGTCATTCACGACCACAAAGATTGAGGGAACATTGCTCGCCAGCGCCGTGGGCAGTTCCCGCGCCAGCATGAAATCCCGGGCCATGAACATGATCACCAAATCAAGGCTTTGTCCGGCATATTTGTTCTTAATATAGTCGTGAAACAACCGGTAATGCCTCGGGCTTGGAAAGCGGGCCGCGTCCATGCTTTCCGTAAAAAACTCCATCCGGTTGGTACTGTTCTTAAGCATTTCCGCCCGCACGGATTGTTCCATCATCACGTTCCCCGGCAGGTCCCTTGCCTCGCTGAAAATCAGCAATACGTGCTTCGCGCTGGAAAAGTTAGCGCCTTCGGTGCCTTGTGCCACCGCTCGCGGCGTCATGATACACATCCAGGCAAACGTCAGAAGTCCCGCCATTCCCATTCGTCCGCCGAATCGCAAATTATAATGGTTGTTGGGAAGCAATTGAAAACAGCGTATCTGCGCACGTCGCTTTTTCAAGCTTTTCGCACCGCAAAGCGTTGGGTTTCACCCCAAGGGACGGCAACAACCATTCCCCAACGGTATCCCACTCCTGCCTTCCTTCGATGTTGGGCGTTGAATGTTGAATGATGGATGTATGCCCCGGACCACAGTTTTGCAAACCGCCACAGCCTTACCGGCTCACCGTCGTCGCCGTTAACGTCCCATCCCATCCTCCGCCCAGCGCTTCAATTAACTGAACACTTGCTGTCATCTGTGACACCTTCAGGTTCAACTCCGTGCGCTGGTTGCCCAGCAACGTCGCTTGTGCGGTGATCACATTGAGATAGCTGTCAATGCCCAGCCGGTAACGGTCCTTGGCGAGGTTGAGATAGCGTTGCGAGGAGGCCACCGCGGCCGATTGCTGCTGCAATTCCTGGGAAAGCACCCGCAACGAAGCCAGGTTGTCCTCCACATTTTGAAAGGCGGTAAGGACGGTTTGCCGGTAATTGTCCACCTTCTGCCGATAAGTTGCCCACGCCTGGTCGGTCACCGCGCCCCGCCGGCCCGCATCAAACAGCGTCTCCACCGCGGATGCCCCCAACGACCACGCCAGCGCCGGTCCGGATGAGAGGTTGCCCACCCGCTCGCCGTCAAACCCGATATCACCGCTCAGGGTCACCGCTGGAAAATAGGCCGAGCGCGCCACCCCAATTTCTGCGTTAGCCTCGGCCACGCGCCGTTCCGCGGCAGCCACATCCGGCCGCCGCTCCAGCAACTGGGACGGCACGCCAAAAGGAATCGCAACGGGTTTGGCGGTCAATACGTTGGAACCCAGGGAAAACTCCGCAGCGGGCTTGCCCAGCAGGGTGGCAATGGCATGCTCCAGTTGCGCGCGCTGGATGCCCAGGTCGGTGTCCTGCGCCATGGTGGTGGTCAATTGGGTTTCCGCCTGCGCCACATCCTGGTCGGAGGCAATGCCGGTCTTATGCAGCACCATGGTAAGCTTCAGCGAATCCCAATAGGCGTTGGTGGTGGCGTCCAGAAGCTGTTTCTGTGAGTCCAGTTCACGGACGGTAAAATAATCTGCGGCAAGTTCGCCTTGAATGCTCAGGCGCATGTTTTCCAGGTCGCCCAGCGTGGCCTGCGCTTCCAACGCATTGGCCTTTACGGAATTTCGGATGCTGCCCCACAAATCCGGTTCCCACGTGGCGTCAAGGGGCACCGAATAATTATAGACAGTCTGGCCCGCCGTTGAGGCGACACTGAAACTTGAACTGATCGGCGACCGCAAACTGGAGCGCGCCACCGTTCCGTTGGGATCCGCCGAGACCGTCGGAAAAAGCTGCGACCGGGTCTCCTTCATGATGTCCCGGGCAATGATGAAGTTTTCCAACTCCGCCGCCAGGGTCTGGTTGTTGGTCACCGTAATTTGTTCTTCCAAGGCGTTCAACTCCGGTTGTTGGAACATTTCCCACCATTTGCCACGCATGGCGTAATCATTCGGCGCTGCCGTCTTCCAGCCATCAGTGTCCTTTGCCTGCGCAGGCGTCAATTCCTTGTACGCGCCGGGGGATTCAATTTTGGGCTTTTCATAATGCGGGGCGAAACTGCAACCGGTGAAAAGCATACCGCTGCCCAACAGGACGGCGTAGATAGCACGGGCACATGTCGCCGCCTTCCCACTGGCAGCAATGTCTGCCCGTTCCAATACGCAGACAGCCGAACCGTGGCATGGCAAACCGCCCACTCTTAAATGATACCGTCGAAATAAACTATTCGTGTTCATGAAATCCTGAATGTTCAACTGGGCACAGCCCGGGGCAAAATTCCCGTCGTCACCTTCCGGGGATGTTTTCCGCCCCACCACAGGCTTAGGCGGTCCAAATATAGATAAACCACTGGGGTCGTAAACAAGGTCAGCGCCTGGCTCATGATCAGTCCTCCCACAATGGTGATGCCCAGAGGCCGCCGCAGTTCCGCCCCGGTGGCGGAACTGAGAATCAGAGGCAGCGCGCCAAAAATGGCCGACAAGGTGGTCATCAAGATCGGCCGGAAACGGAGCAGGCACGCCTCATAAATCGCATCGCGCGGCGATTTGCCATGCTCGCGTTCGGCGGCGAGGGCGAAGTCCACCATCATGATTGCATTCTTTTTCACAATGCCGATAAGCAGCAGAATGCCGATGATCGCAATCATGCTGAGATCAATTTCCTGTCCGCCCATGGCCGTGGAAATTTTGCTGGCAATCATGATCGCCAGAAGTGAACCCACCCCGGCCGATGGCAGGGTTGACAGGATGGTGATCGGATGGATGTAGCTCTCATAAAGGATGCCCAGCACGATATAAACCGCTAACAGCGCGGCGAGGATCAGCAGCGGCTCCGTGGCGAGTGATTGCTGGTAGGCTTGCAGCGCCCCGGAAAAATTGCTGTGGATGGTGTTGGGCATTTTGATGTTTTGTTCCATCTGGTTAATCTCCTTGATGGCATCGCTCAGGGCCATTCCCGGCACGAGATTAAATGAGAGCGTCACCGAGGGGAACTGCCCTTGGTGGGCCACCGCGATCGGCGCGGTGGTGGGCTCGTAATGCGCGACGGCGTTCAACGGCACCATGGCGGTGCTGTTGGTGGCGTGCATGTAAATGGCGCTGAGTCCCTGCGGCCCCTGCCAGAATTGCGGCGCCGCCTCCATCACCACGTGATATTGGTTCATGGCGGTGTACATGACCGAGACTTGCGCCTGGCCAAAGGCGTCATAAAGCGTGCTGTCCAGCATCTGCGGTGAAAGGCCCAGCCGCGCGGCCGTCGGCCGGTCATAGACCAGCGAAGCCTGCAAGCCTTCGTTCTGCTGGTCCGTGTTCACTTGAGTGAAGCCATGCAGTTTCTTCATGTTGTCCAGCAAAATGGGTCCCCATTTCACCAAGTCGTCCAAGTTGTCGCTCTGGATGGTGTACTGATATTGCGCGTTGCTTTGGCGACCGCCGATGCGCAGGTCCTGGCCGGGCTGCATAAACACAGAAGCCCCCGCAATGGTCCCCAGCTTGGGACTCAACCGCGCAATCACCTGGTCGGCCCGGAGTTTACGTTCGTTCAATGGTTTGAGTGCGATGAACACGAATCCGCCGTTGGCCGCACCGCCACCGCCGGTAAAGGCGATTACATTGGCCACCGCCGGATCATTCTTGATGATGTTGGCCGCGCGCTGCGTCGCCGCCTGCATGGAAGTAAACGAGGCGTCCTGCGACCCCTGCAGGCCGCCCATCGCCGTGCCGTTGTCTTGTTGCGGGAAGAATCCTTTTGGCACGATGATGAACAAGCCAATATTCACCGCGATGGTAATCAGAAGAATGACCAACGTGATGGCCGGGTGCCGCAGCACCACCTGGAGACACCGGTCGTACCAATCCAGTATCGCCTTAAACACCCTCTCACTGGCCCGGTAGATTTTTCCATGTTCTTCCGGCTTTTCATAACGCAGCAGGCGCGAGCACATCATCGTGGTGGTCGTCAGTGAAATCACCAGCGATATCAGGATGGCCGTGGAAAGGACCACCGCGAATTCCCGGAACAGCCGCCCGACAATTCCACCCATTAACAGCAGTGGAATAAACACCACCACCAGCGAAACGCTGATGGACAGCACCGTAAAGCCCACCTCGGCTGCGCCTTTGAGCGCCGCCTCCATGGGCTTCATGCCCATTTCCAAATGGCGCGAAACGTTTTCGATCACCACAATCGCGTCGTCCACCACAAATCCCGTTGAGATGGTCAAGGCCATGAGTGAAAGATTGTCCACACTGTAGCCGCACACGTACATGATGGCGAAGGTGGACACCAGTGAAACGGGCACCACGATGGCCGGAATCAGCGTCGCCCGCGGGCTGCGCAGGAAGATAAACACCACCAAAATAACCAGCATGATCGAAATCATCAGGGTGCGCTCGATGTCGTGAACCGATGCGCGGATGGTGGTGGTACGGTCCAAAACCACGTCAAAATTCACGCCTGCCGGCATGGAGGCCTTCAGCGAAGGCAACGCCGCCTTGACCCGGTCCACGGTATCTATGATGTTGGCGCCCGGCTCGCGGAAGATGATCAACGGAATGGCTGGTTTGCCGTTCAGATATCCGGCGGTGCGGATGTTTTCCACGCTATCAGTCACCGTGGCCACATCCGAGAGCCTTACCGGCGCCCCGTTGTGATAGGCAATGATCAATGGCCGATAATCCACCGCTTTCAACAATTGATCATTCGCGGTAATGTCGGCGGTTGTTTGACCGTTGGATAGCTGCCCCTTCGCCAGGTTGGCATTCTGCTGGCTCAAAACGCTGCTCACGTCGGTCAGGCTCAAACCAAAGCTGTTCAACAAAGTTGGATCCACCTCCACGCGCACCGCCGGCAGCGCGCCGCCGCCGATATTGACCTGGCCCACGCCCTGGATTTGTAAAAGCCGCTGCTCGATAATCGTGGAGGCGTCATCGTAGAGTTGCCCCCGGTCATAAATGTCCGAGGTCAGCGCCACGATCATGATCGGCGCATCAGCGGGGTTGACCTTGCGGTAAGTAGGATTGCTGGGGAGGTTGGCGGGCAGATTGGCCCGCGCGGCGTTAATGGCAGCCTCTACATCCCGGGCGGCGCCGTTGATGTCCCGGTTCAGGTCAAACTGCAAGGTGATGGAAGTTGTTCCCAGCGCGCTGGACGAAGTCATTTCGTTCACCCCCGCAATCTGCCCGAGTTCCCGTTCCAGTGGCGCAGCGACCGCGGACGCCATGATTTCCGGACTGGCTCCGGGCAGCGCCGCCCCGACGCTGATCGTCGGAAAATCCACCTGCGGCAGTGGCGCTACCGGCAGTTGGAAATACGCCACCGCGCCCGCCAGCGCCAGCGCTGCCGTGAGCAGCGCGGTGCCCACCGGGCGGCGAATAAATGGCGACGAAATGTTCATGTCGGCTGTCTGACGGATACGTCTGGAACCGTTTCAACTGCTGCCTCGCCGGGTGCCGGCGCAAATTTTTTCGCCAACCGGCCGAAGAA
>Ga0302320_10028558_pt1 | contig 10703 bp, 10 predicted proteins | sample Bog_T0_3_FD_202130 | JGI IMG/M metagenome (GOLD analysis project Ga0302320, IMG submission 202130) | Peat permafrost microbial communities from Stordalen Mire near Abisko, Sweden - Bog_T0_3 | ecosystem: Environmental > Terrestrial > Soil > Wetlands > Peat | place: Sweden: Abisko, Stordalen Mire... | reverse complement strand
CGCGTCCTCACGACAGGGGCGTCCTTCATGGCGCAGGCCGCAAAGGCGACCGGGAGCCACGCGGCAGCCGCGGGCAAGCTTGCCTTCAGCCTCGCGCAGTCCGCCGGTGGAGGGCTTGGGTACCCCAGGGGAGGAACCGGGGCCGGGGAGCGACTCGCGGGTGCGCGCCCCGCGGAGGCCGTGTCCCTCGTCGGGGGCATGGCGCCCTGGGAAAACACCGGGAGGGCCGCAGCCTCCATGCAGAATGCGGCCCGGTCCGTGGATGATTCGGATGGCAAGCACGTCGCGCGCATGTGACACTGCACGGGTGGCAGTGCCCCCAATCATCCGATCCGTTTCAGAGGGAGCCGAGGGTCTCCTCGACCGCGTGCTCTGCGTCGTGGGCGCGGTCCTTTTCTCGCAGGCCCCCGAGTTCATGCAGCAGTACCTCCAGCGCCTCGAGGGCCACCTCGACGAGGCGCGGATCGCCGTCGGCAAGTTCAAGGACGCCGCCGCCCAGGCCGGGATGACGCTCGACCAGCTTGTGAGCTCGGCGGCCCAGAATCCTGATCCGGCCATGGGCAAGCTGGGAGGCGTCGTCCAGGTGGCCGTGGCTCGCGTGGACACGCTGGCCGCCTCCGACGCGGCGCTCCGCGGCGCCTCGACGCTCACGAGGCCCTTCATCTTCCTGACCCACGCGGACTGGGGCATCGCGCGCGCGACGCTCAGCATCTACAGGCCCGCCGTCCCGACCACCCTCGAGGGCATGGTGTATTCCGCGATGGGCATCGTCGTGGTCGTCGGCCTCTACCACCTGGCTGTGCGCCGGCCGATCGTCAGGCACTTCCGGAGGAAGGCTGCGGAACGCGAGATCTCCACGGCCTGAGCGGCCGGCGCCTCAAATCCGTGGACAGGAGGGGCGCCAGCGCCCAAGGTGGAGGGCCATCATGCCTGATACCCTGAACGTGAGCCTGGGCGAGAGATCCTACTCGATCCAGTTTGCCGCCGACCTGACCGCCGAGGTGCGGTCCCTCGTTTCGGAGCTCTCCGCGGCCTCCCGGAGGATCGCGGTCATCACCGACCGGAACGTGGCGACGATCCAGGCGGCCACGCTCAGGGACCTCTTCGCGGACGCGCCGACGCTCATCGTCCCCTCGGGCGAGGAGTCGAAGTCGATCCCGGAGCTCGGACGCGCCCTGGACTTCCTCGCGGCCCAGGGACTGGACAGGTCCGGCGTGGTCTTTGCAGTCGGCGGCGGCGTCGTCGGGGACCTGGCGGGCTTCGCCGCTGCCTCGTACCTTCGCGGGGTCGACTACTACCAGGTGCCGACGACGCTCCTCTCCATGGTCGACAGCTCGGTAGGCGGAAAGACGGGCGTGAACCTGAAGGCGGGCAAGAACCTTGCCGGCGCCTTCCACCAGCCGCGCGGCGTCTTCAACGCCACCGGCTTCCTGAAGCTTCTTCCCCCGCGCGAGTTCGCGGCGGGCATGGCCGAGGTGATCAAGACGGCTCTCCTCGGCGATCGGCTGCTCTTCCAGGACCTTGAGCGTGCACCCCTGACCGCGGGCGACCTGCGCCTCGCATGGACCGTGCGGGTCTGCTGCGGGATAAAGGCGAAGCTCGTCGAGGCCGATGAGAGGGAGACCGCGCACGATGGCGGCCGCGCCCTCCTGAACCTTGGGCACACCTTCGGCCACGCGATCGAGCAGGTGACGGGCTACGGGGCATACCTGCACGGCGAGGCCGTTGCCGTCGGGCTCTGCGCCGCCGCGCGCCTTTCCAGGCGCATGGGCCTGGTCGGCGACGCCGAGGTGTCCCGCATCGAGGCGGTCCTGATCGCCCACGCGCTCCCGACCCGCCTTCGGGCCTCGCTCTCCACCGAGGGCCTCATGGCCGCGATGGCCAGGGACAAGAAGGTGCGCTCGGGCTCGCTCCGTTTCATCGTCCTGAAATCCCTTGGCGAGGCCATCGTCAAGGGCGACGTCCCTCTCGCCGAGGTCGAGGCCGTGTGGCGCGAGGTCGGATGCTCCTGACACCCCGCTGGCGCCGACTCCCGGAGAAATTACGTGTGTTCGCTGCCAGTCGCCCCTAGATATTAGGAAATGTCCGCAATCGACGAAGGCATTGTCCGCGAGTTCTTCGAGCAGAACGGATTTTTCGTCCGGCAGGTCCGCAAGTACCAGGTGCAGGCGCGCAGGAAGACCGGTGACGAGGAGATCGACCTCCTCGTGCACAACCCGACCTGGAAGAAAGGCAGCCGAAATCCCGACTTCTTCCTATTCTCCTCCGAACTCCAGTTCGTGCACCAGGCCGTGGTCGCGGTGAAGCCGTGGCACACGGATGTATTTACGCCTACGATGCTCAAGGGCTCGCCGGAGATATTCGGCTTCCTGGAGCAAAACGTCCTCAAGCAGGCTGCGCGGCTGTTCCCAACGGAGAGCGACGGGATAGGAAGCGATGTCGCCAAGATTCTCGTCCTTCCGGCGCTGCCGACGGCGGAGCCCTTCAGGTCGCAGAGCGTCGAGATGCTCAAGGAGAAGGGTGTCGACGGAATCCTCTCCTTCCGCTCCATGCTCCTCGATCTCATCGAGAAGATCGACGCCAACAGGAACTACGGCAAGAGCGACACGCTCCAGGTGATCCGGGTGCTGAAGAACTACGACCTGCTCAAGGACGCGCAGCTCGACCTGCTTTCGGACCGGATGCAGTCGGCGAGGCGGGCGAGGTCCGCCCCCGCGGAGCCCGCGGGCCCGTAGGCGCGTTGAAAACGTTCTCGCCCTCCCTCCCGCCTATTTTGAGATTCTACGGCAATAGATGAATTCATCGATCCATCCCACGGCCATCGTTGAGCCGGGCGCCACCCTCGGCGAAGGCTGCGTCATCCATGCCGGGGCCATCATCCGCTCCTCGGCCGTACTCGGCGACAGGGTGATCGTCCATCCCTATGCCGTCATCTCGGGCGACCCGCAGGTCCTCAGGTTCGACACCTCGATTCCCTCCGGCGCCACGATCGGGTCGGGCACGATCATCCACGAGTTCGCCACGGTGAACCGCGCGATGCACAAGGGGCAGAACACCGTCGTCGGCGCCAACTGCCTGCTGATGGCCTGCTCGCACGTCGCCCACGACGCCCTCGTCGGCGACAACGTCGTGATCGCCAATGCGGTGCTGATCGCGGGCCACGTACTTATCGAGAGCAACACGGTGCTCGGGGGCGGCTCGGCCTACCACCAGAACACGAGGATAGGGGAGGGCGCCATCATCGGGGGGCTCTCCCGCATCACCAAGGACATCCCGCCCTTTGTCATGGCCGCGGAGCGCGACGAAGTCGCCGGCCTTAACCTGATCGGGCTCAGGAGGCGGGGGGTGCCCCGGGAGGCGATCCGCGAGCTCAAGGAGGCCTTCAGGCTCATGTATTTCCAGCAGGGCAACATCCGCAAGCTGGCGAGCGACGCCATCGCGACGGGCAAGTTCAAGTCCCCGCAGGCATGCCGCTTCCTGCAGTTCATCACCGAGGGGACGCGCGGCATCGCGCGCGCTCGCCGCTCCGAGGCGCACCGCGCCGACGACAGCGCGGACGAAAAGGAAGATTGAGCGAGCGGATCGCCATCGCGTGCGGGGATCCGGCCGGTGTTGGCCCCGAGGTGATAGCGTCGTGGCTTTCTTCAAGGCCGGAGGGCGTGGGGGAGATGGCCGTCATTGGACCGGCGAGGTGGCTCTCCTCGCTCCCGGAGGGACCGAGGAGGATCGCCGTCGGCACCGAGGATTACGCCGCGGTCCCGGGCGAGCCCGACGGCGAGGGATCGCTGACGGCATGGGCCGCGCTGGAGCGCGCCGCCTCGCTCTGCGTTTCCGGTGAATATTCCGGCGTCGTCACGGGCCCGGTCAGCAAGGAGCGCATGGCCGCCATCGGCTGGGCGTTCCCTGGGCAGACCGAGTTCTTCGCGTCGCGCTGGGGAGGGGAGCCGACGATGGCGTTCTGCGGCGGGAAGCTCCGCGTGACGCTCGTCACCTGGCATATCCCGCTTAAGGACGTCGCGGCCCACCTGACCCGAGCCAGCATCGAGCGCGCGGTCCTGGCCGCTGACGAGCTCGCTCGCGCCGACGGCATCGCCACGCCCCGGATAGGCGTCTGCGGGCTCAACCCCCACGCCGGGGAGGGCGGCATCATCGGCACCGAGGAGCGCGACCTGATAGACCCAATCCTCGATGGCCTGAGGCAGCGCCTGCCGTACCTGTCCCGCTGCCAGCCCGCCGACACGCTCTTCGGCCGCCAGCTGAAGGGCGAGTTCGACGTCTCCGTGGCCCTTTATCACGACCAGGGGCTGGCGCCCTTGAAGGCCGTCGACTTCGAGGAGTCGGTGAATGTGACCCTCGGGCTGCCGCATGTGAGGACAAGCCCGGACCATGGGACGGCCTTCGGGATAGCCGGCAAGGCCAAAGCAGACCCCCGCAGCTTCACAAATGCGGTAGAAGTGGCCCGGCGCTTGATTCGCGCCCGCAAAGGGCGATAGTGGGGATCACATGCCCGAACTGAGCACCGCACCGACGCCCGTGGCGCCGCCCCCGCCCAGGGAGGGCGGCGAGACCTTGGTGCGCCTGACCGAGCCGGCAGGCACGAAGGTGAGGGCCCTCATAGCCCGCGAGAAACAGGGGGAGTACCTGCGGGTCGCCATAACCGGCGGCGGCTGCAACGGCCTCAGCTACAAGCTCAAGTTCGCGCCTGAGCCCAAGCGGGGCGACATCCTCGTGCGTTCCTCGGGCATCCAGGTGCTCGTGGACCCCAGGACGGCGCTCTACCTGAAGGGCACCCAGCTCGACTACTCGACCCAGCTGATCGCCGGGGGGTTCAAGTTCACGAACCCTAACGCCAAGGCCAGCTGCTCCTGCGGGGAGAGCTTCAGCGTTTAGGTGTTGTGTTCGAGGCGCTCCCGGGCGAGCTTCACCCAACTTTATCTATAGAGAATTGTAATTATTGATGGCCATACCGACTCCTGCACCGGCCGCCCCCGGCGGCAACCGCCCCAGCGGATCCTACCAGCGCCGCAACAACGATCCGTTCGCGAACATACGTCGCAACCACCGCATCAAGGTCCCGCAGGTGCGCGTGATCTCCCCGGAGGGAAAGCAACTCGGAATTCTGGATACGCCTAAGGCCGTCAACCTGGCGCTTGAGGTGGGCCTCGACTTGGTCGAGGTGGCGCCGAACGCCACGCCGCCCGTCTGCCGCATCATGGACTTCGGCAAGTACGTGTACGAGGAGTCGAAGAAGACATCCCACGTGAAGTCGACGGCGAGCAAGATCAAGGAGATCGAGTTCACTGCCCGCATCGCCGAGAACGACTTCTTCACCAAGCTCCGCCACGCCGAGGAGTTCCTCGACCACGGCAACAAGGTGAAGTTGCGCCTCAAGTTCCGCGGCCGCGAGATGGCCCACACCGAGATCGGCTTCGAGGTGATGAAGAAGGCCGTGGTGAACCTGGCCGGCATGGGCCACCCGGACGCCGACCCGAAGCTCATTGGTCGCAACATCCACGTCATGCTGACGCCGCTTCCCGCCAACAAGCGCAAGGCCAAGTTCCACGTTAAGGACGAGGACCAGGAGCAGGGCGAAGGCGACGGCGCCGACGGGGCCGAGCCGGCCGAGGGATCCTGAGGTCGCCGCGGCCATGCGCCCGGCGGCAACCGCCCTCCTCTCGATCCTCCTCCTCGCCGCGCCGGTCGCGCGCGCGGAATTTTCCTCCTTCGTAAACAAGGGCATCGACTATGTGAGCCTCGACGATGTCGCGGCTCACCTGGGCCTGAGGACGGAGCGCGGCCTCCCGGTGACGTCCGAGATACTGAAGGACGGCGCCAGACCCGTCGCCAAGGTGTCCGACAGGAGCCGCGACACGGATGTCAACGGCCTGCGGGTCTTCATGGGCGACCCGGTGATCGAGCACGGCGGCGTCTTCTATGTGAGCCGCGCCGACTACGAGTACCACCTGCTGCCGCGCCTCAGGCCCGACCTGTGCGGCCCGCTGCCGAGGCAGCCGCACATCATCGTCATTGACGCCGGCCACGGCGGCATAGACCACGGCACCGAGAACCCGAGGCTCGGGACGATGGAGAAGACCTACACGCTGGACGTGGCGCTTCGCCTGCGCGTGCTCCTCGAGGCCGCGGGCTACAAGGTGATGATGATCCGCGACACCGACGTCACGGTCCCGAAGGAAAGCCGCGCGGCGATCGCGAACGACTGGTCCGCAGACCTCTTCATCAGCATCCACTTTAACTCCACGTACCCAAACTCGAAGACCGCGGGCGTCGAAGTCATGTCCTTCCCGTGGAAGGGCCAGCGCTCCACCGACTCCTGGAGCCCGGGCAAGGCGAACGACTCCGAGGCGGGCAACGCTCCGGTGAACGCATTCGCGGCCTGGAACACGCTCTTCGGGAGCTACCTTCACCGTCACCTGCTGGACGCGCTCCACAACGGCGACCGCGGCGAGAAGTTCGAGCACCTGGCCGTGCTGCGCGGCCTCGCGTGCCCGGGCATCCTGGTCGAGCCGGCGTTCCTCTCGAGCGACTCCGAGGGGCCGAGCCTCGCGACCGCCCCGTACCGCGACGCGATCGCGGGGGCGATCGCCGCGGGCATCCACGACTACGACGAGGAACTCAGGAAGCTCAGGCCCGCGCCGACGCCGGTGCCGGCCGCCTCGTTCGGCAAGATAACGCCTCCTCCCGGCCCGGCCCGCTCGCAGCCGACGAGGCCCTCGGGCCCATGAAGGTTTCCCGCATCGAGGCGCGCCGCTTCATGCTGCGGGCGACGCTGCTGGATTCCAAGGCGCCGGACATCGGCTCGGTGATCAGCCACCTTGGCTACGTCCAGATCGACCCGATCAACGTGTGCGGGCGCATGCACGACCTGATCCTGCGCAACCGGGTGGCGAGCTACAGGGAGGGCGGGCTGACGCGGCACATCCACGGCGACAAGGAGGGGCCGGGCCACCATTTCTCGAAGCGCCCCGCGTTTGAGCACCACATCCCGATGAAGGGCATCCTGGTCGCCTTCCCGCTCGAGGTGTGGCCGCACCTGCGGGCGAGGATGCGCGAGAGGCAGAAGGTGACCAGTGCGTGGTCCGGCCGGCTGACGCCCAGGGAGAAGATTTTCGCGGTCCATGTCATGGAGCGCTTCGCCGAGGGCCGGCCGCTGGCGCCAGAGGACTTCGAGGACGAGCGGCGCAGCCACCGCGGATGGGGCACCGCCACGCTCGCCAAGTCCACGCTCCAGAAACTCTTCTTCCACGGCAAGCTGCTGATCGCAGGGCGCCAGAGCAACCGCAGGCTCTATGATTTGCCGGAGCGCGTCCTTCCCGCCGCGATCCTCGCCATGCCGGAAAGCTCGCCCGCCGAGGTCGCCCGATGGGGCGCGCTCATGCGCCTGAAACAGCATCGCCTCGTGGCGCTCAAGAAGGCCGAGCTGGCCTTGGTCCAGGATCTCGTCGAGCGCGTGGAGATCGAGGGATGTCCGCTCGTGCATTGCCTGCGAACCGATGTGCCGCTCTTCGGTCTTCCCTCACCGTCGACGCCAGGGGATCCGCTCCTCCTCGCCCCGCTCGATCCCATCATCTATGACCGGAAGGTGACGCGCGCGCTGTGGGATTTCGACTACACGTGGGAGGTCTACACGCCCCCGGCCAAGCGCAAGCGCGGCTATTACGCGCTCCCGATCCTCTCGAAGCTCGAGCTCGTCGGCCACATAGACGCAAAGGCCGACCGCGAGGCCGGCCGGCTTGAGGTTGTGTCCCGCAGCGTTCGCCGCGGTCATCAGGCCGCGCCCTCGGTGAGGGCGCTGGCCGGTTTCCTGGGACTCAAGTCCCGTTAGTTCCTTCAGAAGGCGGCCGCCGCGACCTGGCCTTCGCCGCGTGCCGGCTCGAACCACTCCGCCGGGTTGCCCTCAGCTGAGAACTCCGGGCACTGCTCGGCGAGCCGGTTGCGGAGGCGCTCGCGCGCCTGGGCGATCCGGCTCTTGACGGTGCCCACATTGATTCCAAGGGCGGCCGCGATTTCCTCGTAGGACTGGTCGAGCACGCTGCGCATCGTCAGAATCCTGCGGTGGGAGGGCTCAAGCTTCTCCATGCAGCTCTCGACGGCGCTCGTGAACTCCTGGCGCGAGGTCTCCTGCGAGGGATCCGGGTCTGCGGCCGAGAGGAGGTCTGAGAATGAGGCATCGCCCTCCTCGCCGACCGAGGCGTCCATAGAGAGGGTGGTGTGCTTCCTGCGGCGGAAGTAGTACCAGTAGCGGTTGCGCGCCAGGTTGACGGCGATCCGGTGCAACCAGGTTGCGACGGAGGAGTCCCCTCGGAAGCGGGAGAAGCCGCGGTGGGCGCGAATGAAAGTGTCTTGGGTGATCTCCTCGGCATCCGCATAGTTGCGGAGGAGGGCCATTGCGGCGGCGAAGATCCGGGCCTTGTGGCGGCTCATAATTTCCACGAAGGCGGATTCTTCCCCTGCGTTGAATCGGCTGACTAGCTGGGCGTCTTGTAAGGCTTCGGTATTCATACTGCCCGTTCCTATACCTGCATTCGTGCCAAGATCCGCAAAGATCACGTAAGTTTATTGTAATTAGTATTTTACAAATTATTCGTGAAAAATGCATGTTTTTTGGGCCCTCAAAAAGCATGCATTTCGCACTAGAATAATGTCCTGAATCGGCAAATGGCACGGCCTAGGCTCGGGCTTTTGCAGTTACGTTTGGGAGTCTTGTGTTTCGGTCTGCCTTCGATGCTTGACTGGCGGCTTTCCGAACTATGTGCCTATCGACCAGAAACACTACAAACGGACCCCCACCTAGGGTCCGAAATTAGATCAGAAACCAAGTTAGAACTATGAAACTGAAGAAAGTATCCAGCGTTTGGGTCTGGTCAGTGGCACTCGCCCTGACTCTTGCTATCGCGAACTCCATGTTCGCCCAAGGTGTCACGACCTCCGGCCTGACCGGATTCGTGACCGACAAAAGCGGTAAGCCCATAGTCGGCGCCACGGTTACCGTGGTCCTCGATGCGACGGGCGCCCGCTATATCGCCATAACCCGCTCGACCGGCCAGTACTCCCTTTCAGGCCTCTCGACGGGTGGCCCCTACACGGTCACGGCCACGGCTGCCTCCTATCCGACTTCTGAAAAGAAGGACGTATACCTGGCGCTCGGAGCCACGAACGCCGCGGACCTCGAGCTCACGAGCGACGTGGTCCAGCTCGAGGCCTTCAAGGTCAATGAGTCCGGCACCGACACGACCTTTGGCGCCTCCGCCATGGGCTCGGGCTCCAGCTACTCCTCCAAGCAGGTGTTGAGCGTCAGCTCGATCCGCCGCGACCTCCAGGACTTCGAGAACCTTGATCCCCGCGCCGCGGTGGCCCAGGTCTCCCCCTCGGACCCCGCATATACCTTCAGCGTCGCGGGCCAGAATCCCCGTGAGAACGCGCTCCTGGTCGACGGCGTGTCCGCCGCCGACAACTTCGGCCTGAACTCCAACGGCTACGCCGGTCTCAGGAACCCGGTCCCTCTCGAGTGGATTGCCTCGGCGACCCTCCAGATCAACCCCTTCGATGTGGTCTACAGCGGCTTCCTCGGCGGCATTACCGACGTTTCCCTCAAGTCTGGAACGAACGAATTCCACGGAACCGCCTACGAGATCTACACGGGAACGCGCATGCGGGGTCCCGACCCTGTCGTCGGGCTCCTCGGGCCCCACGAGCCCACGCAGCAGCACACGACGGGCGGCACGCTCGGCGGCCCGATCATCCCGAACAAGCTGTTCTTCTTCATCGGCTACGACGCCTTCCGTCAGATCGCGGCTGCCCCGGCACAGGTCTTCAACCCGCTGGCCTCGGCCGCCGGAACCTCGCAGGTCGACGCCATCATCGCGAAGCTCGAGAGCGGCTACACGATCGGCGGCAAGACGTACACCTACGACCCGGGCAGCCTTGCGGCCATCAGCCACACCTGGGAGCAGAACTTCGTGGGCAAGATCGACTGGAACATCTCGGACTACCAGAAGTTCTCGTTCACATTCCGGCACACGATCGGTGACGCGCCGGTGTTCTATAACTACACCTTCGCGAACGAAACCTCGTTCGACACGTCCTGGTACAATTCGAACCGCAGCGACCAGTCCTACACAGCCCAGCTGAACAGCGACTGGAGCAACTTCATCCCGAACTTCCACACGGAGATTGAGGCCACCTACAAGCGCTACAACGGTACGGCGACCCTCAACGGGCCGAAGCTGCCCGCCCTCACGATCAACGGCGTCACCGGCTACCAGAGCTCGACGGGCACCACGATCACGAGCGGCGAGCTCTTCACCGGCACCTACTGGGCGTACCAGGATAACAACATCTACACCTGGGAGCAGGAGGAGCACGCCTACGGGGACTACTCGTTCGGCAACCACACGCTGAAATTTGGCGCGCAGTTTGATCGCACGGGCTACACCGACACGTTCATTCCGAACGCTATTGGCAGCTACTCGTTCAACACGCCGGCGCTCTTCCTTTCCGGCACGGCCGCGACCTCCACGGTCGAGACGCCTGCCGCCGGCTACACGCTGGCATCGGACGTGTCGCACTATTACCTCCTGGACATGGCCCCCCTCGTACAGGACACGTGGAAGCCTGACAGCCAGCTGACGGTCATCGGCGGCGTCCGCATGGACTACCCGTACGAGCCGCAGGACCCGACGTTC
>Ga0302320_10028557_pt1 | contig 10704 bp, 10 predicted proteins | sample Bog_T0_3_FD_202130 | JGI IMG/M metagenome (GOLD analysis project Ga0302320, IMG submission 202130) | Peat permafrost microbial communities from Stordalen Mire near Abisko, Sweden - Bog_T0_3 | ecosystem: Environmental > Terrestrial > Soil > Wetlands > Peat | place: Sweden: Abisko, Stordalen Mire... | reverse complement strand
TGCCATCTTTAAGGTTATATGCCATGCTGTTACCAAATGGTGATTACAACCTTGTTTCACAGCCCTATCAGAACAGCGTGTAAGTGAAGGGGGCGGGAGGGTAAGCATTGCAACGCTAGCAAGTATCTGAGCCGCCTCATTCTAGTCCTAAAATGGGAATTTGATCGTCTTGATCTCGGAGAGTAATCTAATCAAGGCTGACCTTGATTTCCGTTAAAAAAAGGGTTTTTCCGTTATAATTCCCCACTCCTGTCTACCTCTCATGAACAAACGCTCTCTGGCCTATTCACCAGTGATGCCCGTGAGCCCACCTGGTGCGATGAAGATTGTAGGTGCCCCCGACGATAGCGGGCTTGAAGTTGCTTACGATCATACATCGCCTGCACTAGCATACGATCAGATTCCCGCTCACGAGAAGGAACACGCTTATGGTACTGTTCTTGCGAGAGAATTTGAGTCGAAAGGAAGGCCGAAACAAGGGCCCAAGCTGCTATGTGGAATACCGATATTGGCCATTATTGCGGCCGTTGTATTCTTCATAATAGGTGGTGCGCTTGGTGGAGGGCTTGGCGCTGGTATAAAGCCAAAGAATAAAGGATCGAGGTATGCTCTCAACCCTTTCCTTGAAAGAGACACATGTAAAATCTAACATGAATTCGTTCAGTAGCAACCAATCTCTAACAACGGTAACATCCTTCGCTGCGACAATTACCGTCACCGCCGCCCTAGCCACAACAACTATCACAGCATCAGATGGCTGTCCGCCGGGCTATACTAATGCCAGCACCTACGACTCGGTCGAATCGTCCAAATACACCATTTTCTGCAACAGCGACATTACGCCCGGCAGTAATCTTGGATCGAAGAACGCGACATCCTTGGATAATTGTTTGGATGAATGCATGGGATATACGTCTAGTGATGCGGTGGGTAGTACTGGTGCTTGTAGGGGTGCGACGTGGGTAGCTTATAGTGCAGATGATGAGTCGTTAACGGGGAAGTGCTTTTTTAAGAGCTCGCAGGTCGTATTGGGGAACAGGTCGAGCACGGGAGATATTATTGCTGCGGTTGGGGTGTTACAGTTGTCGTAGGCTCTGGTAAGGAAGGTTGTATATCTGTTTGTCAGTTTAAATAAGACATAACTAACTGTCTCATGTATGCATGCAAACTGTTACATGAGTAAGGTAGAAGAAATTTCGAAGACGAATATTAGGGCCAGAACAAGGAAGAAGAGTCTTGCAGGAATCCAGCAACCTGTTATATAGATAGCAAATTACAACTGCAAAGCCTGACCGAGCCACAAATCTCGTTCCCCAATCTTGCATTACGTTTAGAGTTTTGTTACTGTGCCCTCATAGCCTTGCTCCTTCTCCATCCGCTCCTCCGAGAACATCCGAAGCTATTTTCGAAGTATTTATAAAGGCCAGATTCAACTCATCACTGGTTTTAGGGCCACCATCTGGACACTTGTCTATAGTTATTTGAACCACTTGCATTGGATGCAGCTCGTCCTAGCCCGAATTGCTCAAGGAAATCAAAAGGGCGAAAATGAATTTGAAATACGGTCCTCGGCCTTGTCTTCCACGTCCGCTTCTTGGTTTCGGCATCCTTAGGAAGAAACTCTGCTCCTTTCTTCGAGTCTAGATGGTGTCAGATCCGATTCTCAAAAAACATGTTGGCCACGGATCTGGATATAATACAGACAGATATCTGAGGTTCCTTCAGCTTGCTGCTAAGTGCTCGTGATAGAAATGCCTTTTATGATTGGTATCTCATGTCCGGACAGCGAGAAGTGATAAAAGTAATAGAACAGTTAGTTTTATGAACATTGATTGTTGTTGCCAGATAATAATGTGCACGTGGTCTCGGGGTCCGACTATCAATATTTACCCCTCAGTTTTATAAATAGTAACCTAACGCGACGCGTCTAAGGCAGCCAATTAAGTAGTGCGCTGGCTTGAACTTCGTCTTCATATCAAATACCCTGTTGAACGTCCTACAGCCTCCCTTTGTTCATCGCACCCAAAACTTGATTATACATATCAATGTATCGATGATCGACAATGCCCCCTCGCCAACGGACTTTTGAGCTGGTCCCAGAGACCCTGGTAAAACAAAATGTACAACAACCGCGGCGAATGACTTCAAAACAGGTCAAGAAAGCGTATAAAGAAGCGAATAAAGTCCCCAAAATATCAAGGGCGGAGCAGCGACGGAGAGATCAAGAAGAATTAGAGCGACATAGGAAGGAATATGCGAAGCAGCAAGCCGCAGAAAAGGCGAAAGCCGTTCGAGAGAAGAAAGCTGCAAAACTCCACGCCGAGAAGGAAGCACGAAAGAAGAAAGGAATCCCAGAACCAAGCAAAGGTGTAGGAGCCAGTCAGCCACGGATATCGATGTTTATAAATAAGGCTGATAGGAGGACGTCTGTGGAGACAAAGAATACGAAGAATAGTGTAGAGGAGGATTTGGACGAAACGTTGTTTTGGGATGATGCAGAATCAGCACCCTCGGGGAAGAGATCTGCTTCGGATGCATTTGAGGATGGCGCGAGTGCGGGACGACCCCAGAAGAGAGTGGCCTCGGAGACATCTGAGAATAAGACGGAATTTGGGAGGAAAGCTGCATTGGAAGAGTCGGATGATGAGTTTGGGGGCTTCCCGTCTCTCTCTCAGGATGACATACCCATCTTTCTCGAAGAGATTGACCATTCAATGAACTCAACTCCGACACACGGTATTGGCTCTTGGGGAACTTCCAGAGCTGCTACGCCAAATATGGGTGAACATTTACGAAAGGCATTATCTACGAAGGCTGGAAATGAAGGTCCCCGGGTTCCTGCAACTGGCGTACAACCGCAGTTTCGGTCGATATCCGCAGAGGCAATTGGGAAACCTGTTGACAGTTATTTAGAACCATTGAGAGAATCACACCGTCTCGGAAATCTACCTGCGAAAACCCCCAGCCCGACCAGACAGGCAATTGGCCCCCAACAGCAAATTGTGGCAGTCCAACAGCAGCGACCAAATATTATTCCCAGACCGGTACAATCAGGATCAAAGCCAATGCACAATACGACCCGAACCAGAAGTTTTCATGCCCAAAGTCCTGCAGTTCAGATGCTCCCAAAGCGCCAAACACAGCCAGAGACCATTAAGAGAATGCCACCTTCTGTTCGATCATCTTACAGACTAAGTCAGGCTAACAAGGATGCATACACCCCAAGACTGGAGTTCAAAAAGTCTCAGCCAGAGACAAAGGAATTACCAGTCCCTTCTCAGTCTTCGAATACCCCAACCCGAACCAATACTCCTGCTTCTGCGAGACCGGACTTCAAGCAACCTCAGCAATCGAAATTTGCACTACAGGACAGACCAGTCAATAAGCCGCCTCGAGCAGTCCAAGTCCATAACCAATTCAACACTTTCACAAGATCCGAATTAAAAAAGCCCCCACCCGTCTCAAAATCAGCACCTCCAGAGCGATCAGTCAACATGCCACCCCCAGCACTTCTACTCAATAAGACGACGTTTAAGCCTACTTTTTCAAAGCCACACGCTTCAGCTCGTCTGCCTACCACCCCCAAACCCTTTGATCTCCCACCCTCTTCAACTCAAGCCTTCCTAGAAACTCACCTCGAAGATTTTCTCCCCAGTCCCAGTCAAGAGATTCGAGAATTGGCCGAAGAGGAAGCACCATCTCAAACTCTTCGGATGAAACAACCATTTCCACTGATAAGCCACAGCAAATTAGGAAAGATGGAGAATCAAGCTGATTCTTCAGTTCTTATGTTTACTCAAGATTTCATGTCCTCCCAGGAACTCGACAAGGAAATACGGAAGCAAGGCAAGGAACAACAACCCGCCGCCTTTAATGATGCTCTGAACCTCATGCACCCGCCAAATAACAGGCCTGTCAAAAATCAAGACAAAACCAAAGAAGACCTCACATCCTTCTTTTGCACCCAAGACCTCATGTCCGCCGAGGAACTTCATGCTCTCGAGACTTCCCGTGCTTCTCCCTCCAAAGCCCAACCGGGTCTCCCTGTCGCCAGATCTGAAATCAAACCCTACAACGACGAAGACCTTGATCGAGAGCTCGCTGGTTTATGTTCGTGGGATGTTGTAGTAAGTTCGCAGCCTGATTTAGATAGGATGTCGGCTCGTGTTATCTTGGATGCTGCTGGTGAGACTGGAGATAAGATAAGTACGAATGAGAATGTATTAGGGCCAGGGTCACGATTGAACGAGCGAGGTACAGGACAGCCAAATCAAGCGCGAAAAACGCGAAAAGGCCTTTTCTTCGAAGAAAAAGAAGAAGATGTAATTCAAGCAGTACTGCATCAAAGTATAGCTACGGCCAAAGAAACTAAAACTGTGTTCAAGGTTCCTCTTAAGCTAGCCACAGTGGATGCCAATCAAAAAAGGGGAAATGTGACTATTAATAAAGGGGCAATGGAGAAGGGAAAGGACAGGAAAAATGGGAAGAGGGGCGGATTAAATAGGAGCGAAAGTAATTGCACGGATTATGGAGACGCAGATTTCGAGGATGAGGAATTGCTCGGCATGTGTTAATTGAGTGAACTCTTCCTCGTATCGCTAATCGTTACATCGGGATTGATATGGGTTCTGTGGGAGATGCTTCACGGAAAGTGGGCGGAATGTATAAAATGGGATTTGGCATTTTTTTCGGCATAGCATTGGATCTGAAAAAACAGCATTGCCAGGGCCTTTATTTTTGATTTTTGATTTTGGTGTTTGGGGTTTGGGGTTTGAGGTTTGGGGTTTGAGGTTTGGTTTTTATTTGGAGTATGGACAAGCAAGCATTGGGTATCGGCATTGGTATTGGGTTATCGACTGGATGGGATGGTGCATACACGGATGGAAAGAAAAAAGGCATAGCGTGCGTGGAAGGAAGATACCCAAGCATTGATTACTTGATTTTGCATACCTAGTAATTTTTATATACGAATAAGACAATATTATGAATATCTTAGCCTTTTCTTTGGCCGCTAAGGCTGGTAGGTTAATTGTACTCAAGTAGCCATTACGTACGCAAACGTTAACCTAGAAACTCTTTCCAATAGTCACTTCATCATAGCAGTATTAGTGGAGAGCACCAAGCGCAGTTCAGCCCTAATCAACAGCCTCCTTTTCAACAAATACGGAGGCTATAATATCCTTGTTGGATGGATAAAACTACAGTAGCTCAAAGACGGACGGACGGAAGGAAGATCCTTTAAGAGGCCTAGTCAGTGTAGGATGACTGCGCTTAACAGCCTCCTCATCATACGGCCTAGGCCTATCTATCTACAGGAATAGATTACGGTGCCTTAGGGGGGGACCAGACCGCTTAGGCTAGCCTCGTAAACACTAGATAGAGTAAGCTTAAAGTTGGATAGGATTGCTGCGCCCTCGCCGCCCTGTTCCTTGTTGTTATAACTGGAAGGAAGAAAGGATTAGATCCGCCAATGTGGTAAGCTAGCAAGGACTACTCCATTAAAATGTTAGTTCAGAGGGGACTCAAGGCCATAGCAATCAGCATCATGGGCATGGGCATGGGTATCGTTAGGGATAAGCTGGAGATAAGGGGGTGGGGGAAGTGGATGGGGATTAGGTGCAAGGGGTTGTTAAGATGTGCTAGTGTGCATCTACATCGAAACTTATGAAATGAAAAAAATGGGGGTGTGAAATAGAATGTTCAGAAAGAAGTGTTACAGTAGAAAAAGGATGCAATGTTCACGATTGTAGTCAAACAATGGCATTTTTACGCACTCTACCTATCTATCTATGAAAATCTCGTCGTTTGGGGGTATGAATCATCTCACTATCTCATAAACAAAAGCTTGCTCACTTACTTTTCCAATTCCCGTCCACCCATCCAATCCATCATCAGGTATCATTCATGTCCCATCCCTCTACCCACCCACCAATCCAATTCCCAGGCCTACCCATCCATCAATCATTATCATCAAAAACCCATCCAGAAAAGAGCCAAAAGAAGTAGAAGCAGCAAAATTTAAGAGTTAGCAGCCGCAACTAGAACATCGTTTCCTTTGATCAAGTCTGCGTTTTTCCCTGCAATGAATTTCACTAATTGCACAACTGTATGTCTCGTCTCTGGCTCTAGTTGTTCTTCTGGTGGACTTAGAACTGATGCAAAAATAGGCAGTAACTGAGGTGTAAGCCCGACGATGGTAGGTTGTTCGGCTTGGTAAAGACCGGAAATACATTCATAGATCGGCTTGTTTTCCTCGTAGTCCTCTTTCAATGGTAAGAGTTCGACGAGAGCGGGTAGGATGCCATCTAGGGGAATTTTGTCTTGATGAGCCATGATCATTCGGCCTACACAGCCAGCAGCGTTATCCATTGTGCGGGCGCGCTGGGTGTGAAGAAGAGGTTCAAGTTTTTGGAGGATGGTTTGATAGGAGGGAAGATAAGATGCTGAATCTTCAGAGTGAAAAATGAGTAGACCGATAGCGTAAGCAGCATTTGATTTAGTCTCTGGATCCTCATCTGAGAGGCGGTGGAGAAGGAGTTTGAGGAGAGTAGAGGTAGATGGTGTAACGCCAGCACCCATGTGACGAGTGCATTCGGCAATAACACCAATGGAAGTGGAACGTTCATAGGCGGTTGCGGAAGAAGCGAATTTCATAATGGGTTTTTGGAAGACTTTCCAGAGCTCCGAGAACGTTGTTCCGAGGGCAGTGGAAAGGCCAATCACGACGTCGAGGGCGGTGTCGATTACGAGCCAATCATATTCCGATTCTTCCTCTAGGTCTTCGGGTTCCTCTTCGAAGCCCAAATCTTGTTGGCAGGGATGCGAACGAGTGATGATGGATGTGATGACGGAGATGGTGCGCTCGAGGAATTTTTCTTGGGCTAGGACGGCGGGACCACATGCTTTTAATGTGGCGGCAACGTTTCGATTGATGTCGGTGACAACAGATCTGAACTTTGTTAGCAATCACGTAATGCGAACGCTTGGTATAATGCAGTATTTGAGGAATATTAGATCAGAATGTTGATACGTGTTCGCAGCATTCGCAACTTGTGCGTCTGAGTGAGCTGGGTATAACGTCATGTTGTTCATCATTTCGAAGGACTTGAGAAAGGAAAAATATAACGTACCGATCCATTTCCTCCTCCCATGCCAGGGTTGCGGCTGTAACGACCTCACCCATCTTCAAGAGCTCTGCGGTAGGCTGAGTCTTCAGAGGAAGACCAGGAGTCCATTTTACACCAGTAGAATCCTCCATGAGAGCCCACAGGCAGGTATATGCTCGCCACAAAGTGCTAATAGCAGCCTTTCTCAAGTCTTCGTACTGGTGCTCAACCAAACCCATTACAAGCTCGATTGTCTTCTCGAAGTATGGGACAAAGTCATGCTTTGTGTGCGTCAAGACGTCAGCAAGAACCTCGACAGCAACCTCTTTCTCCAATGCGACACCAGTGATAGCATTAAGATCATCCCATTCAGCTTCATCGTCTTCTTCGATAACATCAAGGTCATCAGCTGTATCCTTTGCGGATGCAACCTTGAGCTTCATACCAGCAATGGTGACTTCTTTTCCAACAATGTCTCTAGCGTTCTCGCCTAGCTCAACTTCAAGGTCAGACTCTTGTTGTTCAAGACAGTCAAATAGAGATTTAACAACACCAGGAAGGTAAGGTGTAAATTTGTCTCCGAACACTTTAACCATAGTACTCCAAAGGATATAGCTAGTCTCCTTGAGACGGGGATGTCCGAGACTGAGACCTTGTTCGCTTGCTTTCATTAATGGGTCAAGATATGGTAGAAATGCTTCAGCACCAATAGCGTCTGCCATGCTTCCTAGAGCATCAGAAACATTACTGCGGAGTTCAAGCTCATCATCGCCATCTTTCAATTCCATGTATGGTTCCAACGCGGGAATGATCTTCTGGAAGTATGGTAGGAAAGCATCTTCTGAAGCACTCGCAATCGCGCCTATCGCATTTACAGCACTTGATTTGACATCAAAATCAGGGTGCTCGAGGAGCTGTGAGAAGCGAATCATAAGTTGCTCTAGATATGGGAGCATAACTTCCTTCTCCATTCCTTCCGTGAGTGATGCCAACGCAGCGCAAGCAGCCTTCAAAACGTTCAAGTTCTTCCGGTTGCTAGCACCCTGTTCACTGACCGCAATGGCGATAGCAGCATCAAGATTCTTGATCAGAACCGGGATGAGTTGCTCGTGATATTTGCTCATAGGCTCAGAGATTTCATCTGCCAATCGTGCAACGCCGTTGAGAGCAGCATTTCGTACACCAACAACAGGGTCATTAAGAAGTTTCATGACGGTGGGCAATAGACTATCCAATTGAGTGTTGACAAAGTCTGGAGCTCCTTCAACGCATACACTCAGAGACAGTATTCCTGCTTGACGGAATTTGGGATCCTGGTGATTGACATATGATGGAAGAGCGGAAAGGAGAGGGACGATCACTTGACGAGGTGGTAAGCTAGCAGCCAGCATTTCCAAGAGGGCCAAAGCAGATCGACTTGGAGTGAGTTCGTCGTCCTCATCACCATCATCATAATCGAGTTCGGTGGCAATCTCTATACACTTCATTGTAAGGTTTTCACCTAGGCCCCTAGTACCTTGAATTTTCATCTTTCGCCATCTGATACACTGCATCAGGAACGAGATAGCTTGAGTTCGTGACTCATCAGCAATTTCCTTGTTGACGGCAATTTCGAGCATGAAGTTAAGGAGTTCATTGAAGTGGGGTGACAGCAATCCCGAGTCATAATTGAGTAGTTCCTGGAAAACCTCAAATGCTTGGATTATTTGTTCGTCCTCCCCAGCATCGACAACCGCCTTCAAAACTCCAACCATGTCAGGGAAAATCTGGACAAATAGCTCTACATGATTCGGACGGGTATCATCATCGATGATGCTTGCAGTAGTTCCAAGACAGAGTAAGGTATTGATCCGTACTTCGGGGCTCTCAGGGTCTTTGATGGTCTTTCGAAATATGGCAAAAAGTTCTGGCAGTGTCTCTTGGAAAGTCGTGGGACTAGCTTCGAGAAGCGTGAACAAGATATAGACACCGACTTCTCGGTGTGCAACTTCTGGTGAGACCGAAGCCTGGTGAAGAAGGTTTGGAAGTTCGGCCCACTCTCCATCTTCCAAATCCTCACTGGCGATAGAAGCGATAACGCGCGCCGCAGAGTGTCTAACCAGGTTTGCATATTCATTGAGAGTAAATTGCAGTAGTTGCGATCGAATGGCAGGCTTTTCCTCTCCCGATATGTTCTTCCAGTGCTTTGGGACCAAGCGATGGGCCTCAACAGCAGCTTGCTGTCGAATTTCTTGGGCAGGGTTTGTGACGAGGGTTTTCAAAAGAAGGAGGAGGGATTCGGGGTGTGGGTAGAATTGTGCTCGAAGTTCAGCGGTGGCACCCTTGACCTTCTCGGTATCAGCTAGGGAATAAAAGTCAGTAGATTGCGAGGGAAAGGATATTGATGATCACTTACGAATTTGGATGCTCTTCAGGAGCTCGACGAACTTTTGTTCGTCCATGTCTGAGGACTGCGAGGATCGCAGAGCCTAAAGAACGAAAGGGCGTGATACGATCAAGAGATGAGAATAGACTTTTAACTTGAAGGCATCGATGGGAGGGGAAGAGGAGTTGCAGATGCAGGAGTGAGTGGATTTATGAAGAAAAAAATAAAACCAAAAGAAGATCAAAAGGAAAAAAAAAGTCGTTTAAATTGATAAGAGCAGGGGTTACGATTCTTAGCGTGTTGAAATGCGTGTCGGGCGTTTAGTGGGGTCGGGCAGCCATGAATGTTAAAGACAACAACATCAATACAAAATGACTGGCAATCGTACCGGTATCGATTTTTTGTATATATATATATATTGCGGAAATATGGAGAACCGAAAGTTAATTCGAATTGAGCTGGAATTAAATACAGTATATTTTTGCTTGAGCCACACAAAGCACATATTTTTTTAGTTTGTGATAGGTCCACTCCTTAATGTTGAACTCATTCGATTTCCTAATCTGAATTTGCAGAATTACTTTCTCATATATCAGGAACTACGTTGTGATGTAGTGCCTATCACGAAATAGGATTCTTTAGTTAGAGCATCACACTTTTGAGGTCTCAGGAGAAAGATTTACAACTCTATTGAGGCATTCAAAAATTTGAGTATTATACTTCTGCCTTCGGATAATATTAGTTCTACTTCGTAGTCGAAAAGCCACATGTATCGCATAGCGACGAGATCACCTGTAAGTACGCTGTTTGATAATTGTTGCAACTCCATTCAAATCTGGCTGGATGCTCTAGCCGTCTATAGAGCGTCCAGAATTCCTTGGGACCCCGACCGCAGCCCGATGAACAATTGTCGATACGATATATCCAGTTGAGCGTGCATACAAGCCATAGGACGTAGTTAATGAATTCAAACGCAAGGTAGGAGAAGAATACGTGGGCTTGTTCTTGTTAGGCTAGTCTGTGCTAACTTTTCGTAGCTAGTAAGTTTTGGTTAGAAAGATGCTCGAGAGTTGTGCGTGTTTCAAGGACTTGATCACACTCGTGATGAACATCCCAATCAGGAAGTTCGATCGTACTCGCAGGCTTTAGTTTGAGCATTTCCAATTATTCCATCCTCCCCAAATTTTTCAAATTACCACATCACGCAGAAGCTCATTCGCTCGCTGAATCTCC
>Ga0302320_10028556_pt1 | contig 10704 bp, 10 predicted proteins | sample Bog_T0_3_FD_202130 | JGI IMG/M metagenome (GOLD analysis project Ga0302320, IMG submission 202130) | Peat permafrost microbial communities from Stordalen Mire near Abisko, Sweden - Bog_T0_3 | ecosystem: Environmental > Terrestrial > Soil > Wetlands > Peat | place: Sweden: Abisko, Stordalen Mire... | reverse complement strand
TGCGCATCGGCCGGGCTGGCCTCGGCAAACCATTTCGGGTCCTGGTCCTTGCACCAGTAGGGCAGCTCAAAAAGCTCCTGCAGCAGAATGATCTGGGCGCCCTTCGCCGCCGCCTCGCGCACCGCTACCTCGGCGCGCTCGATATTGCGTGCCCGGTCCGGCGTCACTGAAAACTGCGTGGCCGCCACTGTCACGTTGCGCATGGTCAGATCCCTGGCGCGGCCGGACCGGCCGGCTGCTGCTGTGTTATGCAATGTACCGAACCGCCGCCTTCGATAATGGCCGAACAAGGCGGCATTGCCACCTCGCGCCCGGGAAACGTGGCAGCCAGAATACTCCGCGCCGCCGCGTCGTGCACGTCGTCGAAACCCGGCGCCACAATACCGCCATTGGCAATATAGAAATTCACGTAGCTCGAAGCCAGCCGCCCCACGCCGTCCACCACGCGCCGCGTGGGCAAGGGCATTTCGATAATCTCCAGCGCCCGCCCACGCGCATCGCGCGCCGCGCGCAGCCGCCGCAGATTATCGGCCAAAGGCGTGTAATTCGCGTCATCCCGATCGCACACCGCGGCCATCACCACGCCTGGCCGCACAAAGCAGGCAATATCGTCAACATGGCCGTCGGTATGATCATTTTCCAGCCCATCCCCCAGCCAGATCACGCGCTCCGCGCCCAGATACGCCAGCAACAGCGCCTCGATGTCCTGCCGCGAACGCCCGGGATTGCGATTCGGATGCAATAGACACTGCTCGGTCGTCAAAACCGTCCCCTCGCCATCCACATGAATCGATCCGCCTTCCAGCACGAACGGCGCCGCGAAAGCGCGCATGCCCAGCCGATCGAGCACCCGCCCTGCCAGCGCCGCATCGTTATCCCACGGCGGAAATTTGCTGCCCCACGCATTGAACTGCCAATCCACCCCGGCCACCGCGCCCGCCGCGTTCACCACGAAACTCGGCCCCGAATCGCGCATCCACGAATCGTCGATCGGCAACGTCACCATCTCGATATCCTCGCCCAAGGCTGCCCGCGCGCGCGTCGCATCGTCCTCATTCGCCACCATCGTCAACGGCTCAAACCGCGCAATGGCCCGCGCTACACCCGCGTACGCCGCTTCCGCCTCCGCAAGCCCCGCGCCCCATAAATCCTTGCGTGACGGCCACGCCATCCACGTGCGCGCATGCGGCGCCCACTCCGCCGGCATGAAAAAACCGGCCTGCGCCGGCGTTTCGATATTCGAATTCATGGACCACCACGGAAAGAAAGAAGTTCTTTTTTGAAAAAAAAGAACCAAAAAACTCTTGCTAATTTAGGGCGGTGCCGGTCAGGCGCGCCGCCATATCCCATAAACGCGCGGCGTTCGTCTCGTTCAGCGCGGCAACAGGCGGCCGCACCAGCGTGGGCGCGCCTTTCAGCTCACCCAGGCCATTCGGCCCGGTATAGTCGCCATTCATGATACTTGCCCCCCGCGCCGCCAGCAGCGTCGGCCTGGCACCCGCGGCAGCCGACTGCGCCAGCAACGGCTCGAACACCCGCATGCCGATTTCCGCCAGCGATTTCCGCCCCAGCCCCATCGAAGGCCCCACCGATTGCAAATTCGTGGTGGACCACCCCGGATGCGCCGCGGCACTAATCAGCGCCCAGCCCTGCGCCTTGGCCCGCCGCGCCAGCTCAAGCGCAAACATTACGCAGGCCAGCTTGGTTTGCGAATACGCGGTCCACGGACTATAGCCGCGCGAAAATTGCAGGTCGTCGAAATTGATGCGCCCCGCCTTGGCCGCCAGGCTGCCCAGGCTTACCACCCGCGGCGCCGGCGCCGCCAGCAACACCGGCATCAGCAGCATCGTCAGCGCGAAATGACCCAGATAATTGCTGCCAAGCTGCATTTCGAACCCGTCCTCGGTCACCATCCGCGACGGTATGGCCATCACGCCGGCATTGTTCACCAGCAAGTCCAGCCCCTGCACCGAAGCCCCGATCCGTGCAGCAAACGCCCGAACGGAAGCCAGCGACGCCAGATCCAGCGCCTCGAAACTCAGCCTGGCATCCGGCACGCTGGCGGTAATATCGGCCATGGCGGCGGTAGCCCGCGCCGCGTTGCGCGCTGCCAAAATCACATGGGTGCCGGCCCGCGCGAGCTCCCGCGCCGTCTCCAGCCCCAGCCCGCTGGTGGCGCCGGTTACAATAGCAGTGCGGGGCGTGATCATGATTCTGGCCCTTGTCCCGGATCGGCATGGCGTCGGAAAACCAAGCCCGCGGCCAGGTTACCGGGCTTTCCCGAAATTGTCGCGTCTCCCAAGCAATTCACGCTATTGCGTTTGGCCGCGCCCCGCCGAATGATCGCAAATGTACGATTCGGGTGGAAGCGCATGCTGACATTTAGACCCTTGGGAGCTACCCAGGGCGGTTGCGGCACTGCCGCAACCTGGCGCTAGGCGCCTTGGACCACGTCTTTATGCTGCGCTCGGCGCTCACCGCGGTCACGTTCCTCGGTGCGCTGCAGGCCGTTTCCGGCCTGCTCGCGGTGCGTTGGTTCGCATCCCGCCCGGCCATCAGGCCACGCACCAGGCCGCCGGTCACTATCCTTAAACCCGTCTGCGGCGACGAGACCCTGCTGGAGGAGGCGATTGCCTCGTTCTGCACCCAGGATTATCCCGAATTCCAACTGGTGATCGGCGCGCATTCGGCCGAAGACCCGGCGCTGCATGCCGCGCGCCGCGTGCAGGCCCGTTTTCCCGCTGTGGACATCACGATTGTTGCCGACAGCGCGCGTCATGGCAGCAACCGCAAGATCGCCAACCTGATCAATATGATGCCCTTCGCCAGGCACGATGTACTGGTCATCGCCGACAGCGACCTGCACGTGCGTCCGGATTATCTGAGCTCTATCGTGGCGTCGTTGGAGCAAGCCAGCGTTGGCCTGGTCACCACCGGCTGCGGCGCCGAGCCGGCCGGGCGCGAAACCGCCACCCGGCTCGGCGTCTCGCATATCTCGCATTCGTTCCTGCCCGGCGCGCTGCTGGGCGCCGCGTCCGGCCGGCAGGATTGCCTGGGCGGCACCATGGCGCTGACGCGCGCCACGCTGGCGCGCATCGGCGGCCTGCGGGCGCTGGCCAATAACCTCGCCGACGATAACCTACTCGGCAGCCTGGTCCGCAGCCTGGGCCTTACCGTGCGCATCGCGCCCACGCTGCCGGTTGTGGTGGTGCAGGAACGTACGCTGCACGCGCTCTGGCAGCACGAATTGCGCTGGGCGCGCACCATCCGCGCCCTGGCGCCGGTGGGTTTCGCGGCCTCGATGCTGCAATTTCCGCTGTTTTGGGCGCTGCTGGCCGTGCTGCTCTCGGGCGGCGCCGCCTGGGCCGTCACGTGTTTCCTGGCGGCCTGGGGCGTGCGCGCCACGGTCGCCTGGGGCATCGACCACAGCCTGCGCGGCCGCCGCGCCCGCCCGGCGCCGTCGGCCAGCCTCTGGTTGTTGCCACTGCGCGATGTGCTCTCGATGGCTGTGCTGGCCGCCGCCTTCTGGGACGATGAGGTCGTCTGGCGCGGTCACGTGATGCATGCCGACCGCCCCGCGGTCAGCATCAACCTGGAAGAGGAAGCTATCCCGAAACTGATGGGGTCAGGGGACTAAGCGAAGTCAAGGAAGCGCTTCTTTTTGACAAAAGAAGCAAGAACTTCCGCGCGGCTGTCGCGCACAAGCCGGCGACAGCCGAGCAAAAGTTTTTTGGTTCTTTTTTTCAAAAAAGCACTGCTTGCTTACCTAGGCCTCGAGCGCCCCGCCCGGCCGCTGTCCCACCATGGCGAGTAGTTCGCGGCGCGTGCTCGGATCGTCGCGAAACACGCCCAGCATGCGGCTGGTCACCATGGAAACGCCGGTTTTATGCACACCGCGCGTGGTCATGCATTCATGCGCCGCCTCGATGATCACCGCGGTGCCCAAAGGCTGCAACACATCCTGAATGGTGTTGGCGATTTGCGCCGTCAGCTTTTCCTGAATCTGCAAACGGTGCGCATAGGCATCCACCACGCGCGCCAGCTTGCTGATACCCACCACGCGGCGATGCGGCAAATAGGCGACATGCGCGCGGCCGATAATCGGCACCATGTGGTGTTCGCAATGGCTTTCCAGCCTTATATCGCGCAGCAGAACGATTTCGTCGTAGCCCTCAACCTCCTCGAACGTGCGTTCCAGCAGGGCCACCGGGTCCTCGGCATAGCCGCCGAAAAATTCGAGATAGGATTTGGCCACGCGTGAGGGCGTATCCAGCAAACCCTCGCGCTCGGGATTATCGCCGGCCCAGCGGATCAGCGTGCGAATCGCGTCCTCGGCCTGCGCCTGGGTGGGGCGTGCCGCACCCGGGCGCTCATTGGGGCGGGCCGCGCCGAGCAGTCCCTTGGGGGTAACCTTGTTCACGACCTAACGCATCCTTCCTGAGGAGTAAGGCCGGGTATCGTCCCGGACTGATTAAGAAATGGCCCCGCCCCCCTAACCGGCAAGGGTCCCCCTTAACCGGCAACGGTCAGTGAACCCGGCCATCCGCATGCGGGCTATCAAGGCTGAAACTTGGAATGGCCACGTCGAACGTCTCGCCGCCCGGCTGCACCACCATGTGATACGTGCCGGTCATGAAACCGGACGGCGTGGGCAACGGCGTTCCCGAGGTATATTCAAAGGCCTGGCCCGGCGCCAGCACCGGCTTCTCGCCTACCACACCCTCGCCGTGCACCTGCTCCGTGTGTCCCTTGGCATCCGTAATGCGCCAGGTCCGCCGCACCAGCTGCACCGTCTCGGCGCCATGGTTCTCCACCGCCACCCGGTACGCCCACATATAGCGGCCGTTCTCCGGTTCGGACTGGTCGTCGAGGAAATAGGCCCGCACCCGCACCAGGATGTCGCGCGTGGAGGCTTCATAGGCGCTGGCTGGGTCTGACATGACAGTGGCTTATACACAGGCCGAACGAAGAAGAATCATGAAGAAAAGGCCAGGGGCGTCGTGCGCAGCACGCTCTTCTCGTGACGCCCCCTTGCTCCCTACGCTCGGACCAATGGCGCTTCGGTCACAAGCCCGCTGGGGCCGTGAGGCCCCAGACCCTCGACTACGCCGCCACCTGCGAACGCATCGCCCCGTCCAGCGCACGCACCAGATCAGCCGTCAGGTCTCGCACATCCTCCAGGCCGACCGACAAGCGGATCACGCCATCCGTAATCCCTAGCTTCCCGCGCTCCTCGGCGCCGATGCGCATATGGGTGGTGGTCGCCGGATGCGTCACCAGCGACCTGGCATCGCCCAGATTGTTCGATATCGCGATTAACCGCAGCCCGTTCAGCACGCGGAACGCACCCGGCTGACCGCCCTGCACCTCGAACGTCACCAACGTGCCGCCGGCGCTCATTTGCCGCATGGCCAGCGCATGCTGCGGATGATCGGTGCGCGACGGATACCAGACGCGCCGCACGCCGGGATGCGCCGCCAGCGTATCGGCCAGTGCCGCCGCCCGCAGCGTCGCGGCCTCGACGCGCAACGGCAACGTCTCCAAACCTTTCAGCAGCGTCCAGGCATTGAACGGCGACAGCGCCGGGCCAGTGTTGCGGATGAAAGGCTGCAGCGTCTCCTCGATCCAGGCGCGGCTTCCCAGCACGGCGCCGCCCAGCACGCGGCCCTGGCCGTCGATATGTTTTGTCGCCGAATAGACGACAACGTCGGCGCCGAATGGCAGCGGCTTCTGCAGCAGCGGCGTGGCGAACACGTTGTCCACCACCACGATCGCCCCGGCCGCATGGGCCAGATCGGCCACCGCCTGCAGATCGACCATTTCCAGCATCGGGTTGGACGGCGTTTCCACCAGCACCAGCCGCGTAGGTTGGCTCAAGGCGCGGCGCCAGCCTTCGAGGTCCGGAGCATCGACGAATTCGTAGGTGATGCCGAAGCGGCCCAGCAGGTTGGTACAGATCCAGTGACAGGAGCCGAACAGCGCGCGGCTGGCCACTACGTGGTCGCCGGTGCGCACATGGCTGAATAGGGCGGCGTGCACGGCCGCCATGCCGGTGGCCGTGGCGCGGCAATCCTCCGCCCCTTCCAGCAGCGCCAGCCGGCGCTCCAGCGCGGCGACCGTGGGGTTGCCGAAGCGGGAGTACTGGAAATGCGCCTCGGTGCCGGCGAAGGTGGCCGCGGCCTGCTCGGCGCTGTCGTAGACAAAGCCGCTGGTCAGAAACAGCGCCTCGCTGGTTTCGCCGTGCGGGGTGCGTTCGGCGCCTCCGTGGATCAGCAGCGTGGCTTCGTGTTGCGTGGGGTGAGTCGTGGCGTCTTTGGTCATGGCGCGGGGGCAACTCCTGGCAAATGCCTCGGGATGCCCGGCCTCGAACGCTGGCCGCGCGCCCTAAAAAGGAACGCGCAAGCCAGGCCTCTTTAGCGCGCTTGTTTCACCTCGCCGCAATCCGGCCGGACAAATCACGAGGATCCGGGTTTGGCCCGGATGGGCGGACCCTAGGCGCGGCCGGATTGCGCCGTCAACGGCCGGATCGTATAGGTGGGGCGCACCCGGCGCGGGTGTAGTTCAATGGTAGAACGGCAGCTTCCCAAGCTGCATACGAGGGTTCGATTCCCTTCACCCGCTCCAGCCTGGTGTGGCTTCCCAAGCGAAGGAAAGCGGTTCTTTTTTGAAAAAAAGAACCAAAAAACTTCGTTCGGCTGTCGCCGGGTAGTCCGCGACAGCCGCGCAAGAGTTTTTGCTTCTTTTTTCAAAAAGAAGTGCTTGCTTCATCCCTCGCTCTCAATAGCCCCAATGCGGCGCGATGTAGTAGCCGCCCGGGCCGTAATAGCCCGGTACCCAGCGGTATGGGCGATACGGGTAGGCGTAACCGTACGGATACGGCGCCACCGGCGGGATGCCGACGTAAACGCCGCCGCGCCAGCCGTAGCCCCAGCCTGGGCGATAGCCGCCGCCCCAGCCGGGATGGTAGCCCCAGCCCGGGCGATAGCCGTAACCGCCGTGCCAGCCGCCGCCGACATGGACACCCCAGCCGCCATGCCAGTAGGCCTGCGCCGGCGACGCGGTCAGCAGCGGCGCGGCCAGGGCCACCGCGAACGCGGCGGCGGTGATGCAACGCTTCAGTGCAGTCATGATGCACCCTCTCTCAACTGGAAACATGACGCCTATATAGCCGGGCCTTGTTGCTTGTGCATGAGTAGAATGTAGCCGAGTGTTTCGATTGCTAAGCCGGCGCCGTGGCGGCCGGGTTCGCCTCCGGCACGCGGGCCGGAATCGAGGCTTCGTTGCCCAGCAAATGGCCCAGCGGCGTCAGGACTTCGATGTGGTCGCAGACGATCTTCAATGCGCCCAGCATCGGCACCGCCAGCAGCGCGCCGGGGATGCCCCATAGCCAGTCCCAGAACATCAGCGCGCCGATCACCAGAACCGGGTTCAGCGTGAAGCGCCGCGCCAGCAGCATTGGCGTAATCGTCTGGCCTTCGATCATGTGCACCAGCAGATAGATGCCGGCCGGCGCGAGCGACCAGCCGATACTGTCGAAACTGAGCAGGCCGACGAAAAAGAACGTTACAATGCCGGCAACCGGACCGACGATCGGGATATAATTCAGCAGGAACGCCGCGGTGCCCCAGAGCAGCGGGTCCGGCAGGCCGAGCGCCCAGATCGCCATGCCGTTGGCGATGCCGACCAGCAGGTTCATGCCGGTGATGGTGACCAGATACAGGCTGATATTGCGCTCGATTTCCATCGAGATCTGCACGGCGCGTTTCTTTTCCGACAGGCCGGGCAGGATTTCGACGAAACGGCGCAGCAGGGTGTCGCCTTCGGCCAGCAGAAAGAACAGCATGACGACGAAGGTGAGGGATTCGCCCAGGAAGGTGCGGGTGCCGAGCAGCACGCTGAGGCCGAGGCCCGAGTTTTGCGCCACTTGCACCTGCGGCGCCGGGGCGGCGTTTTTCGATTGCATCAAGTGCTGGGCCTGCTGGCTGAAGCTTTCGACCATATCCATCGGCTGGCGCAGGAAGCCGAGTTTCTTGACCAGCACGGGAATGCCTTCCGGCGCCTTGGCGATCCAGCCGGCCGCGGGCACCGAAATGGCGTAGCAAAGGGCCACGATGAAGCTGAGCAGCAGCAGGATCAGCAACGCGGCGGCCAGCATACGCGGCAGGCGCAGGCGTCGGTTCAACGTGTCGGCCGCGGGGGCCAGCAGCAGGGCCAGCGTCATGGCCATCACCAGCGGCAGGATGATGCCGGCGGCGAAATACAGCGTGTAGAATAGCGCCAGGATTGTCAGGATCACCAGGGCGACGGGCGCAGTGCGAAATTCGGCGGCGGCGATCACGCTGCGGGCGGCCAGCGTTTCGCGCGGGCCGGTATCCTGCGGCTTGATATCGAGCGGGCTGGTGTCTAGCGGGGCGTCGGTGTCCATTTTGGGCGCGTGCTCCGCGGGTTCACCGGGGTAACGCCCGAGGCCGGGGAACGTTGCCTCGATGTGGTGCGGCGGCGGACCGTGGGTTGCGCGGCGCTCCACCCACGCCACGGCGCGCATTTTCGTTGCGTGTCGCTGGGGATCGGGCGACGATGCGGGCGGAGGGATATGTCGATGCAGGGTTCGTTTGGCGGGGCAGCGCATCTGCTGGACGATACGCCCGTGTTGTTGCGCGAAGATGCCGACGGCATCGCCCTACTGACGATGAACCGCGGCGCGGCGCGCAATGCGCTGTCCATCGCGCTGATGACAGCGCTGCAACAGGCGTTGAACGATATCGGTGCTGATGACAGCATAAAGGTTGTTGTGCTGCGCGGCGCCGGGCCGGCGTTTTGCGCCGGCCACGATTTGAAGGAAATGCGCGCCGGCACACGCGGCGCGGCGGCCGAGCGGGTGTTTTCCATGTGCGCGCGCCTGATGCTCAGCATCGTGCAGTTGCGCCAACCCGTCATTGCGCAAGTGCATGGCGTGGCCACCGCGGCCGGCTGCCAACTGGTGGCCACCTGCGACCTGGCGGTGTGCGACGAGGGCGCGCGCTTCGCCACGCCGGGCGTCAATATCGGCCTGTTCTGCTCCACGCCAATGGTGGCGGTTTCGCGCGCCGTGGGACGCAAGGCGGCGATGGAATTGCTGCTGCTGGGCGATGCGATCGACGCGACCGAGGCGCTGCGCATCGGCCTGGTGAACCGCGTGGTGGCGGACGGCGCGCTGGAGGCAACGGTGGCCGCCATGGCGGCTAAAATTGCGGCAAAATCCGGCACTGTGGTGGCGCTGGGCAAAGCCGCGTTCGCGCGGCAGGCGGACATGGGATTGGCGGACGCCTACGCCTACACGGCACAAGTGATGACGCAGAACCTGGCGCTGGCTGACGCCGCGGAGGGGATTGACGCGTTTCTGGCAAAACGTGCGCCGAACTGGACCAGTTGAGAGAACTCAGTTCTTTTTTGAAAAAAAGAACCAAAAAACTTTTGTTTTTGCTGTCGCCGACTCGCCGGGACGTTCGCGTCCGCGGCGCTATTTCTGCGGCGCGTAAGCAACCTCGGTCGCCGCAGCAAATTTCAAAAAGTCTTTTTGCTGCTTTTTCTTCAGAAAAGGAAGATTCTTGCTCTTACTGGCCACAACCACCGGCACCGCCGCAATTAGCCCTGTGGAAGCCTGCAGCCGGGCGAAATCCGAGCGCATCGCTTTCACCTTCGCCGCGAACTCGGGCGTGAAGGCCGCCATTTCGGGATCCGGCGCGGCCGCTTGCGGTGCAGAGGACAACGCCATAGTGCGGGCTTGCAGCGTTGCGTCGGGGAAGCGCTGGGCCAGGGGCCAGATGGCCATGACACGGGTTTCGTAGGGCACGCCCTGTTCCTCGGTGCGCGAGTGGTAGTCCGCGGCGGCCTGGGGCCAGTTGCCGGTTTCGCGATACAGCGCGCTGAGGAAATGCGCGCCGTACTGGGTGTTCGCGGTGGGATCGAAGGCTTCGTCCAGCGAGGCGAAGGCGTGCGGGTGGTGCATCAGGTTGATTTGCAGGCAGCCGACATCGATCGAGACAACGCCCTGGGCTTGCAGCGCGCGCACGGCGTCGATGGCGGCCTGCTTGGTGGCGAACATCTGGCCGTTGCCGCCGACATCGATGGTCCAGGGCCAGGGAGTGACGCGGCCGGTTGCCGGGTCGACGCGGCCGCTTTCGACGATGCCGATGGTTTGCAGCAGCTTGGGCGGCAGGCCGAAACGGTGCTCGGCGGTCAGGATACCGGGCAGGCAGGCGGCCGCATCCACCGCCGGCGCCGGCGGGATTGGGCGGGCGATCGCGCCCGAGCGCGCCGCAACCGCTTGGGCAAACAGGATTGGGGCACACAGGATCAGCGCGGCGGCGATCGCGGAAAGACGCATGGGGAGGGCCTTAGCGGCTTGGGGCTGGGCTGGCGACTCCGCAGGGCGGGATTAAGCGGCCGGGGGCACAACCTGCGCGGGCGCGCGGGGTTCCAAGAGCAGGAAAGAAAGCAGTTCTTTTTTGCAAAAAAGAACCAAAAAACTTTTGCTCTGACGGTCGCCGGAGGTTGTCGCGGCGCCCAGGGGTAAAAGTTCTTGCTTATTTCTGTTTGGCGATGCCCGGCGCCGGTCAGGGCGGGGATGTGGCGCGGGGATCGGGTTCGTCTTCGTCCTGGTCGGCCGGGCCGTAGGCCCCGAAAATTATGGCGTCCGGGAGTTTGGCGTAATCGGGTTCGATG
>Ga0302320_10028551_pt1 | contig 10705 bp, 11 predicted proteins | sample Bog_T0_3_FD_202130 | JGI IMG/M metagenome (GOLD analysis project Ga0302320, IMG submission 202130) | Peat permafrost microbial communities from Stordalen Mire near Abisko, Sweden - Bog_T0_3 | ecosystem: Environmental > Terrestrial > Soil > Wetlands > Peat | place: Sweden: Abisko, Stordalen Mire... | reverse complement strand
GTTCATCCCGTTATCGCCAGGCAGACCCCACCAGAATTCCCATACCACCGACTGGCAGGTAGCGGAGTCCGGCTTTTACGAGGTCATAGGCGCGCGCCTGCCTCCACTGAAAATCAGCGGTCGGTATCGGTCTTGACGAATATCGAAGGGGCCACGGAATAAACCGCATCCCTCGAGCGTCCTATGCTTCTGTCTGACTGAGAAAGACAGCATGCGGGACGCCACAATGCTGGGGGGGAATCATGATTGTTACCTGGTTCTGCAAGGCAAGACCTTGCTTTTGCCTCCTTGTCGCCGGCCTCGCCGCATTTCTTCTGATCGCACCCCGAGAAGCTGCGGCTATTCCGGCCTTTGCGCGCCAAACCGGGCAGCCTTGCGCAACCTGCCATGTTGGCGCTTTCGGACCGCAACTTAAGCAATTCGGACGGGATTTCAAACTCAACGGTTATGTCCTTAGCAATGGCGACGATCAACTTCCGCACCTTGCCTTCGGGGTCCAAGGATCGCTCACCCACAGCCAGACGCCCCAGTCGGGTGGCATGCCGACCGGCTTCGGTCCAACCGGGCCAAACAACAACTTCGCCGTCGACCAGGTGGAATTGTTTTTTGGCGGGCGAATCGCCCCGGAGATCGGCGCTTTCGTCCAGACGACCTATAACGAGGTCACCAACAACGTGCATTGGGACGATACCGACATCCGATATGCCCATGGCGGCGCCCTTGTCGGCACGGACTACGTCGCCGGAATTACTGTCAACAACCACCCGAGCCTGTCGGACATCTGGAATTCGACCCCAGCCTGGGGATTTCCCTATGTAGCCGGCCAGCTTGCGCCGGGGCCGGCAAACCTAACCCATATCGACAATATGCTGGCGCAGAGGGTGGTCGGGGCCGGTGCTTACGGGATGTGGAACAACTGGTTTTATGCAGAGCTCGACGGCTATCAGCCCATCGCCCTGCCGACGTTAAATGCGCTTGGCATCGTTCCTATTGCAGGCGCGACTACCTATGAGGGCGTGTTGCCTTACTGGCGATTCGCGGCACAGCACGATTTCGGCCCGCACTACGTTCAGTTTGGCACCTTCGGTTTCGAAGGGAATGCCAATCCGGGCGGTGATACGACAACTGGCCGCACTGACCAGTTCACCGACCTGGGGTTCGATGCAAACTACCAATGGACCGGAGCGAGCCCCGCTCACATGATTTCGGCGCACGCGGCCTATATCGACGAACATTTGAACTTGGGAGCCAGCAGCCTTTTAGTCGGGGCCAACCCCAAGGATAGGCTGTCGACACTCCGAACCGACGTTTCCTACAGTTTCAAGGACACGATCATTCCGAGCGTGCAGTTCTTCAATAGCTGGGGCTCGAACGATCCGAACTTCTTCGGCACGCCGGGCGGCACACCCAATACGTCCGGATTTATCAGCGAAATTGCTTTCGTTCCCTTCGGTAAGGCAGATTCTTTGACGTTCTTCTACAATATGCGCTTCGACATCCAATATGTTGCCTTCACCAAGTTCGGCGGTGTCAGCAGCCATGCCTCTGACAACAATTCTTGGTATTTCAATCTCTGGCTGATAGGTGCGGCTTGGTGAGGATAACCTGACCCGGCATTCCGCCCGATAGGCTGGCGAACGGAGTTCTACAGCCTAACCCGGTTCTCGGCTCAGATAGCCCGCGGCGATATCCGCCATGCGCTCCGCCATCAACCCGGCGCCGGCCAGATCGTAATGAATGAAGTCGGTGTAGATCAGTTCGGGGTGGCCGTCGAACACGTCGGTGGCGTCAAAGAGCGTGAGGCGCTCGCTGCAGCGTCGCGGCGCCACCCCGTCGGGAAACAGCAGACCGCGGTAGCGCTGATATTGGCGTTGATAATAGTCGAACATCTCGGGCCGGCTGTGCTCTCTTTCCGCGTCATTGAGCGGCGTCTTGGTATTGGCCATCGGTTGCAGCAGCACCGCGACATTCAGTCCGAAGCCGGTGGCGACTCGATCCAGTTTGAGCAGAAAACGGCGGAAGGTCTCGATGATGTCGAGTTCCCACTGTGACGATTGGCCGAAGCCGGCCTGGGTGCGCAATTCGGCTTGCCGGACAGCGATGTCATGAAAGATATCGGCATAACCGAAGGCCATGCCCTCTTTGTCGACACGGTCGAAATCGAAGTACCTGGTGTATAATTCTTCAGTGACATAGAAATTATAGGGAAATCCCGGCCTTGGATCGTAAGAGTAGGGAATGAATATATCGGTCGCACCACACACGAAAATCACCAGATCGGGATCGTAATCGATCAGCTTGGAAAACAGCAGTGCCAGCATTTGGGTGGCACAGGTGGACACCACCGAGAAATTATGGACCGAGACATCGCGGTACCCGCGCCCCTGCAGCGCGTCTTGCAACAAGGCCGGGACGGTGGCCGCCAACGACTCTTCGCTGCGCCACATCGTGCTGTCGCCCAGCACGAACACTCGCTGGTTGCCGGGTGCCTTGCCGGGCTCGGGCGGCGCGCGGTTGGGAAAGCCCCAACCATCCAGGCGGCTGCCGCTCGGGTGTCTGCCGTAGGGTCGCCCGGTAAAGCCGACGAAAGGCACCGGATAGCGTTCATTGGCGTTCAGATATTCGGCGTGGCGCGCCAGCCTGCGCTCCGTCTCCGCGATGATCGACCGCACCGCCGCCGCTTCCTGCGCCGCATCGGCGTGGCCCGGTTCGAGCGCCACCGCCCTGTCGAAGCTGATCAAGGCGTGACGAAAATCGCCATCCGCCTGCAATTGCCGGGCGCGCTGGTAATGCACTTCGGCATTGGCATTGGGCCGGCCGGCAGCGCGCCCGAAGGCCGCGCGGGCAAGTTCAAGCTGGCCGATATCGCGCGACAGGCAGGCGATATGGAAGGGGAAAACCGCATCGTCGGGGCGATTATGTTCGGCGTTGGACAAGATGGCGAGGGCATCGGTGACGGTACCCTGGCGCAATGCGACATTGGCCAACAGCAGCCAGGCGTCGGTCAAATCGGGATGACGCGCCAGCAAGGTCTCTGCCGCCTGGCGCGCTTCCGCCCAATGTCCCAGCGAGAAATCGCGATTGCCCTGTTCAAGGCCGGCAGCCTTCGCCCCTTCCGCGGCCGGATCAGTCATAGACCGCCAGCGACGCCAGTGACCGCCGCACTTGGGCAGGCGACCCATAGGCCACCACGTTGGGCGGCACATTGCGGGTCACCAGCGCGCCGGCGCCGATCAGGCTATTGGCGCCGATCCGCACGCCGGGCAGCAAAGTGCAATTGGCGCCGATGCGACAGCCATCTTCCAGAATTGGTCCCTGCAGGTCGCGTTTGGCCGAAGCGCTGGTCGGGTAACGGGCATTGGTGAGCACGGCATTGGGGCCGACCCACACTCGCCGACCCAACTGACTATATTCCGGAACGAAGACCTGGCTGTGCAGCCGGCTGCCATCGCCGATCACGACATGGTGTTCCACCACCGCAAGGGTGCCGATACTGACATGGTCGCCGATCTGATTGCATTCCCGGATATTGGCCTTGTTGCCGGTGCTGAAATCGTCGCCGATATGGTTGCCGGCATAGATCACCGTATGCGAACGGATGTGGGCGCCGCGACCGATGATAGTGGCGATAGACTCTGACTCGGCGCCGTCGAAGGGCGCGCCGATAATGCAAAAATCCTCGACGATGGCGTCTTCGCCGAGCGTGACATTCGGGTAGATCACCGCCGAGGCGGCAATAAGGCTCATCCTTCGCCCAATCGGCAGAGCTTCGGTCGGAAGCGCAAGGGAACCTCTTTGCCGGTCTCGATCGATTCATAGATGGCGCTGATCAGTTCGAGCGACTTGCGTCCCTCCAGCCCGCCGACCAGGGAGGGGCTGCCATTGACGATGGCGTCGACCACATGAGTCAGATAGGCCTGGTGGCCAAAGCCATAGACGTTGGGCGGGTTCTCCCGGAATTCCTGCAAGACGCGGTCGTCTTCGGGCTGCTTCTCGGCGAAATTCCACACTTTCATTTCGTTCATGGCGAAGCCTCCGATTTCGACGGTGCCTTTCTCTCCCAGAATCGAGATCGACCCCTCGAGATCCCTGGGACGGGTCGCGGTGGTGACTTCGATGACGCCGATGGCGCCGCTGCGGAACGTGACGATGGCCACCCCGGTGTCTTCGACCTCGATATCGACCAGCGCGGTGCGGCCATAGGCGAACAGCTTCTCGGGTTCTCCCAGCATCCAAACCAGCATGTCGACATGATGGCTGGCCTGATTGGCGAATACGCCGCCATCCATCGCCCAGGTGCCGCGCCACGGCGCCTGATCATAATAGGCCTGGTCGCGGCACCAGCGCACCCGTACCGAGCCCATCACCAATTTTCCGAAGCGTCCCTGGTCCATCGCCTGGCGCAGTTTCTGGACCGGCAGATTATAGCGATTCTGTTTCACCACGAACAGTTTGACGCCGAATTGATCGCAGGCGCGAATCACCTGATCGGCGTCATCGAGCGTAAGCGCCATCGGTTTTTCCACCACGATATGCTTGCGATAAGCCGCCATTTTCAGGCAATGCGGCGCGTGGTTGCCGCTTTCCGTCAGAATCGTCACAACGTCGATCTTATCGCACAGTCGCGCCATCATCTCGTCCATGTCGGTAAAGCCGGGGACGTCATAGCGTTCGCTGAACTGGCGGGCGCGGCCGGGGTCGACGTCGCACAGGGCGGCGAGTCGGGCACCTTCGATCTTGCCACCGGCCAGCAGATCGGCATGGCGCTGCGCAATGCGCCCGCAGCCGATCAGGGCGAAATTCAAGCGAGGCGGAGGCTTCATGCGGGGGGTATCTCCGGCGCGTGCGTGTCAAAGACCGGCAGGATGGCACGGCTTGTGTGAAGGAATCGTAACCCTCGCCGGCCAGCCCCAGGCGTCTTTGCAAAGCTTTAATCAAACCTCGGCATGCTGTTGCACCGCTGCACGGCTGGTCCGCTTGGGTTGGCCAAATTGTCGCGCGGCGATTTGCAACGGGTTCGGGAGCTGAATTGTGAAGACATTGGTCACCGGGGGAGCGGGCTTTATCGGCAGCCATCTGGTCGATCGTTTGCTGGCGGATGGCCATCAGGTCACCATTTTGGACAATCTTTCCACCGGTCGATTGGAAAATATCGACCATCTGCGGTCCGACAAGAAGGTTGAGTTTCATCGCGTGGATGTCGCGACCGACCCGCTCGAACGCTATTTTTCCGGCATTGATTGGGTTTTTCATTTGGCTGCGCTGGCCGATATCGTTCCCTCGATTCAGATGCCGCTGCTCTATCATCGCGCCAATGTCGACGGCACCGCGATGGTGCTGGAGGCCGCTCGCGAGGCCTGCGTCAAACGTCTGATCTATGCGGCTTCGTCGTCCTGTTACGGCGTTCCCGACCTCACGCCGACACCGGAAAGCGCCGAGCTGCGGCCGATGTATCCCTATGCGCTGACCAAAATGGTCGGTGAAAGCTATGTCCTGCATTGGGCCGACATTTACGGATTGCCGGCGATGGCGCTGCGCCTGTTCAACGTCTACGGCCCGCGTTGCCGCACGTCGGGCACCTATGGCGCGGTGTTCGGTGTGTTTCTGGCACAAAAGCTGGCCAACCAGCCCTTCACGGTGGTCGGCGACGGCAGCCAGACCCGCGATTTCACCTTCGTCACCGACGTCGCCGATGCCTTCGTCACGGCGGCGGCCAGTACTCTGTCGGGCATCGCCCTCAATGTCGGATCGGGCGCCACCGTCAGCGTCAATCGCCTGGTCGCCTTGCTGGGCGGTCCGGTGGTCAATATTCCGAAGCGGCCGGGCGAGCCGGATTGCACCTTCGCCGACACCGCGCGCATCCAGGCGCTGCTGGATTGGCGCGCCAAGGTCGGCGTCACCGAGGGGGTCGCAAAAATGTTGGCCGCGATCGATTATTGGCGCAGCGCGCCGGTCTGGAACCCCGAAACGATCGGGGAAGCGACTCGCGACTGGTTCAGGTTCCTCGGCAAAAAGACCGCGTGACGTCATGCGGATCGGCATTGATTTCGACAATACGATCGCCCGCTATGACGCGATTTTCGCGCGCCTCGGGCGGCAGTTTCACTGGTTGCCCGATGATTTCGCCGGCACCAAGCTGCAGAGTCGCGACCTAGTGCGGGGCGGGGTCGACGGCGAGCAGCGCTGGCAGACTCTGCAGGCGTTGGCCTATGGACCGCACATGGCGGAGGCGGAACTGTTCGATGGCGTCATCGACTTTCTCGGCCGATGCCGGCAGGGCGGCCATAAAGTCGCCATCGTCAGCCACAAGACGCAATTCGCCGCACGCGACCGGGGAGAGGTCGATTTACGCCAAGCGGCGCTCGATTGGATGCAGGGTCAGGGATTTTTCTCGCCGGCCGGATTGGCGATCGAACGCCATCAGGTCATCTTCGCCGACAGCCGTCGGCAGAAATGCCAGACGATCGGCGCACTGCGCTGCGACCTGTTCATCGATGACCTGCCCGAGCTGTTTGCCGATTCCGCCTTCCCGGCCGATACCAGGCGCATCCTCTTCCATGACGCGCCTCCGCCGATTCCTTGCGGCCGGTTCGAGGCTCTCGGCAGCTGGAAGGAAATCGCCGATGCCATATTCCGACAGTCTTGAGCTGGTCAAGAGCGTCGCCTTGGCGCTGGTGACCGGCGGCGGCGGGTCGCCGCCGGTGATCATAGAGGCCGCCACCGGGGGTGGTAATAATCGACTCTACCCGCTGGTCGATGCGCGCGGACGCCGCTTTGCCCTCAAGGCCTATGCACGGCCCGGTGGCGACCAGCGCGACCGGCTGGGCACCGAATTCGGTGCGCTGCGCTTTCTCAATGACCATGACGTGCGGCAAGTGCCGACGGCGCTGGCGATCGACCGCAAGCAGGGCTATGCCCTCTATGATTGGGTCGAGAGCGTGGCGCCGCAACCGGCGACCGCTTCCGACATCGATCAGGCGCTCGCGCTGGTGGCGCGTCTGGTCCGGCTCGGCGAGCAGTCCGCCGCCCGTTTCATCGGCCCGGCCTCAGCGTCCGGTCAATCGGCCGGCCGCCTGTTGCGGCAATTGGCGCAGCGTCGTCGCCGCTATGATCAGCCGGCGGCACAGGATCCGGTGCTGGCCAGCTTTCTGGCGACCGATTTCGATCCGCGCGCTGCACGCGTCGAAACCGGCCTGCGCGACAGCTATCGCCGCCGGCGCTGGTCCCTTGATGCCGATCTGCCGCAGTCTCGCCTGGTGCTTAGCCCGTCCGATTTCGGCTTCCACAATGCCCTGAAACGGCCGGACGGAAAGCTTGTGTTCATCGATTTCGAGTATTTTGGCTGGGACGACCCGGCCAAACTGACGGCGGATTTTCTGCTGCACCCGGGCATGACTCTGGCGCCGGCGCTAAAGGCGCGCTTCCGGGACGGCGCGGCTGCGCTGTTCGGCGCCAAGGATCCCGACTACCCGGCTCGGCTGGAGACGCTTTATCCTTTGATCGGATTGATCTGGTGCATGATTTTGCTCAATGAATATGTCCCGGAAAATTGGTCTCGCAGACATTTCGCCGGCGTCACGGAGGACTCTGCAACGATTACCCGGCGTCAATTGGAAAAGGCGCGCCGCAGTTTGGCGGCGGTCCCCGACTTCATGGCAGGGGCGCTTCCATGACGTCGTCGCCCGTCGTCGCGCAGCAGGGTGCGATGCCTTATGCGCCCGATTCGCCGCCGCTCGACGCCCGCTCGCTGGCCTTGCGCCGCCTGGTGGTGCGCGCTTTGCGTCCGGGCAAGCGCGGCCATGTCGGGTCGGCGATGTCGCCGATCGAGATATTGCGGGTGCTCTATGACGACATCATGCATTTTCGCGCCGATCAGCCGCGCTGGCCCGATCGCGACCGCCTGGTGTTCAGCAAGGGCCATGGCTGCCTGGCGCTTTACGCGCTGCTGGCCGATAAAGGCTTTTTCCCACTGTCCGAACTTGACCGCTTCTGTCGGTCGGACGGCATGCTGGGGGGCCATCCGGAGGCAGGCAAGGTTCCGGGTGTCGAGGCCTCGACCGGAGCGCTCGGGCACGGCCTGCCGATCGCGGTCGGTCTCGCTTTGGCGGCCAGAATGGCAGGCCGGACGCACCGGGTCTGGGCATTGCTGGGCGATGGCGAAACCAACGAAGGCAGTGTCTGGGAAGCCGCGCTGTGCGCCGGCAAGCACCGGCTCGCCAATCTGGTAGTGATCATCGACGACAACAAGCTGCAATCTTTCGGCCCGACCGCTCTGGTGCAGGATATGGAGCCTTTCGCCGATAAATGGCGGGCCTTCAATTTTGCGGTGGCTGAAGTCGATGGCCACGACCCGGGCGCGCTGCGCCGCCTGTTCGCCTCCATGCCGCTGGCGCCCGACCGTCCCAGCGTGGTGATCGCCCATACCGTCAAAGGCAAGGGTATCCCGTTCGCCGAATTCAACCCCGACTGGCACCACAAATCGAAAATCTCGGAGAGCGAATTTGCCGCTCTCGATGCGGTTCTGGGAACCGACTAGTCATGCGCGCCACCGCCCTGAAAATGGTGCATGAGCTGGCCCGGCAGGATCCGCGCGTGGTGTTCATCGGCTCGGATCTCGGCGCCGGCACCATGGCGGAAATGGCCGAGCAGTTCCCCGAGCGCACTTTCATGGAAGGCATCAGCGAAGCGAATATCGTCGGCATGGCGGCTGGCATGGCGATGGAAGGCTATATCCCCTATCTCAATACCATCGCGCCCTTCTTCACCCGCCGGGCCTTCGAGCAGATCGCGGTCGATCTATGCCTGCAGAATCTGCCGGTGCGGCTGATCGCCAGCGGCGGCGGCCTGGTTTACGCGCCGCTTGGCCCGACCCATATGGCCATCGAGGATATCGCGGTGATGCGGGCGCTGCCCAATATGACCGTTGTCGCGGTCAGCGACGCCGAGGAAATGCGACGCTTGATGGCGGCCAGCCTGGCCTGGCCGGGTCCCCTTTATATAAGGGTGGCCAAAGGCGGTGACCGCGTGGTTTCACAGGCGGCGCGCGGCTTCGCGATCGGCAGGGCGATCGAGTATGCGCCGCCCGGCGATGTCGCGCTGATAACCACCGGCGTCATGCTGGGCCGCGCCCAGGAGGCGGCGGAGCTGCTGCGAACGAACGGCATTATCGCCGGTATCCTGCATATTCATACCGTGAAGCCGCTTGATGTCCGGGCGGTCCACGCCGCTGCGTCGCGCGCCCGGCTGGTGGTGACGATCGAGGAGCATAGCCGCATCGGCGGGTTGGGCAGCGCGGTGCTGGAGACTTTGGCCGACCGGCGCGATACGCCGATGAAGCCGATGCTGCGCCTGGGCATTCCCGATCTGTGGCCGGACGAATATGGCTCTCAGGAGAGCCTGCTGGAAAAATACGGACTGACGGCCGGGCAGATCGCCGGCAGGGTCCGGCAGGCTTTTCAGGAACTTCCGGCGCAGGGTCGGCCATGACGGGGCGGTGGTCGTTTCTGTCCGACGATGAAGCGCGGCTTTGCCAGGACTTCATGGAGACGCGCTATGTGGTCCGGGACGCCGAATCGGGCGAGGATCTCGCCGCCATCCAGGCGATGGCGGCGCGTTTGGCGGCGGGCGTGCTCGATCTTGCGGTTTCGGGTTCGGCACAGGATTTTCTCGATGGCATTCATCGCCATGTCGATCCGTCCCGGCTCAACGCGCTGCGTCAGACGGTCTATCGCGGTCTCAACGATGATCCCGAGTTTCGCCGGCGATATTATCGGCTGGCGGCGCGCACCCTGTCGGCGCTGATCGGCAACGAACTGGCGATGCAGCGCCGGGTCAATCTCAGCATCCAGCTGCCCGACGATGAGTCGTCCCTGCTGCCGGTGCATGCCGATGTGTGGTCCGGCGATTCGCCGTTCGAACTGGTGCTGTGGGTACCGCTGGTCGATTGCTTCGGCAGCAAATCGATGTTCATCATGCCGCCCGCCGAGGACGAGCGCCTGCAGGCCGACATGGCGGCACGCAGCGGCCAGTCCGCCGAGGCATTGTTCCAGGCGATCGCCGATCAGGTGATCTTCTTGGATATTCGCTATGGCAGCGTGCTGATATTTTCCCAGAATCTGATGCATGGCAACCGGGTCAACCGGGTGCCGCAAACCCGCTGGTCGTTGAATTGCCGCTTCAAGGCGGTGCTGTCGCCTTATGGCGATAAAAGACTGGGCGAATTCTTCGAGCCGCTGGTGATTCGTCCGGCGTCCTATCTCGGCATGACCTATCGGTTGCCGGACGGCTTCGATGACTGAGCCGAAGGGATATCGCGGCTATATCACCTCGCGGCCGTTTTTTGGCGAACGCGTGCCGCAGCATGTTCAGCAGCTGGTGATCCGCGACTATTGCAGCCGGCGCGCTCTGCCGTTTCTGTTGAGCGCCACCGAATATGCAATGCCCGGCTGTTTCATGATGCTGAACTCGGTCGCCGACCAGCTGCCCGAGCTGGACGGTATCGTTCTCTACAGTATCTTCATGCTGCCCACCGCCGCATCGGCGCGCAGCGCGCTCTACGCCCAGGCGCGCCGGGCGGGTGCCAGCCTGCATGGCGCGCTCGAGGATTTTGCCATCGTGACCGACGACGATGCGCGCCGGGTAGAAGATCTTTGGCTGGTGCGCTCCTTCATGGACCGCCAGGGCAAGCGGAGCTGAGACGATGGCC
>Ga0302320_10028548_pt1 | contig 10705 bp, 13 predicted proteins | sample Bog_T0_3_FD_202130 | JGI IMG/M metagenome (GOLD analysis project Ga0302320, IMG submission 202130) | Peat permafrost microbial communities from Stordalen Mire near Abisko, Sweden - Bog_T0_3 | ecosystem: Environmental > Terrestrial > Soil > Wetlands > Peat | place: Sweden: Abisko, Stordalen Mire... | reverse complement strand
GGCATCAGACCCCTGTCGGTGTCGGTCGTCATACCCGCCAGGAACGAGGCGGGCAACATCGAGGCGGCGGTTCGCCGGACCCCGGAGCTCGGATCGGGCACGGAGATCATCTTCGTCGAGGGTAACTCCTCCGACAACACGTGGGATGAGATGCAGAGGGTCGCCCGCCTGTTCTCGGGGCGGCGCATCGTGTGCCTGCGCCAGCCGGGAGTGGGCAAGTACGACGCCGTGCAGGCCGGGTTCGCCCGTGCCACGGGCGACGTCCTGATGATCCTCGACGCCGACCTCACGGTGCCCCCCGAGGAGCTTCCAAAGTTCCACGAGGCGATCGCCTCCGGCCGGGCGGAATTCATCAACGGGGTGCGCCTCGTCTACCCGATGGACGACGAGGCCATGCCGTTCCTGAATCTTTGCGCCAACAAGGCCTTCGGCCTCATCTTTAGCTGGATGCTCGGCCAGCCCGTCAAGGACACGCTCTGCGGGACCAAGGTGCTTTCGCGCGAGAATTACGCCAGGATCGCCGCTAACCGCAGCTATTTCGGCAACTTCGACCCGTTCGGCGACTTCGACCTGCTCTTCGGGGCCGCCAAACTGAACCTGGAGATCGTGGACCTGCCCATCCGGTACCGCGAACGGACCTACGGCTCGACCAAGATCCACCGCTGGGGCCATGGCTGGCTCCTCCTGCGCATGGTCCTGGTGGCCGCCAGGAAGATCAAGTTTGTGTAGCGGCCGGTAGTGGGCCGCCACAGCCTTGGTTACGGCTTTCCGCCGAAGGTCACGTATTTCGCGCGGTCTCCGCAGTCCACCGGGCGCCGGCGAGGAGCAGCAGGCAGCTGAAGCCGAGCAGGATCAGGGTCGGATACCGTTCGGAAACGGAGCCTGAGCCGTAGAGCTGGAAGGACTCGGAATTGCTCCCGGCGAAGAGGTTTTTCGCCACGTCACCCAGGGTGTTCTCGAAAGCGACGGAGGGACCGTTGCTGATATCCCAGTAGATCGGGTAGTTGTTCGAGTTCGCCGTATCGTCCAGGGTCAGATAATACGTGCCGTCGGTCAGAGAACCCGCGATCGCAAAGCTTGATTCGTAGAGATCGAAGCCCTTTGCGTTCTTCCCAAGAAAAGTATTGGTCAGGGACCCCGTCCCCGAACTCACATTATTGCCGTAGGGCGTCGTCCCAATCGACCACTTCAGCGTGAGCGGCGTGGAGCCCACCCATGCCCACAGTCCGACGTCCGCCTTCCCCAACGTCACGGGGCTGGACACGACAAACGAGTCCGAGGCCACATATCCGTCGTCGATCGTCCACGCGCTCAGGGTGCCGTTGACGGGGCCATTGTTGTAGACCAGTTGCGCGTTGGCCGCGACAGTTCCAGCCAGAAGGCCGACCGCCGCAAGGACGAGAGTCTTCATCGCGGGCCGTCGGATTGCTGTTTCAATTTTCGTGGAGTTCATAGGTCGTCCGTCTGTTATCGCTGCCAAGTTGGTTGTCTCGCTGGGTTACGCTTACTGAACGCGGCAACCGACAAACGGCTCACTCTTTTTTGACGAAATCTCCACCTTGCTGCGGCTTAGTGCGATGAGTGATTTGTTTCAGGCGCGGCTGTATCCGAATAAAAATTGCACGGGGCCGGCATGGTTCTCCAACAGCCTGCCGGCCGTCGGGACCGATCCGAACCGCGGGTAACACCCCATGGAAAGTGGACGGGATTCGGCTTAAGCTGCATCCATGCCCCAAGGCGATAAATCCAGTTATACCGACAAGCAGAAACGGCAGGCGCGCCACATCGAGACCGGCTACGAGCAAAAGGGTGTCGGCACGAAGACCGCGGAAGCGCGGGCCTGGGCGACTGTCAACAAGCTTTCAGGCGGCGGCAGGAAAAGCGGCTCGGGCCGGGCCACGGGATGATATGACGCAGCAGCAGCCGCTCCAACCGGTTTCAGAGCGATTTCCTTCCTTGGAGGAACAGGAAGTGGTGCTCACTTTCAGCGCTCCGGAAGCCAGCTCTGTGCATGTGGCCGGGACCTTCAACGGATGGAGCCCGGACACCACGCCGCTGGAAAATCATGGCTCCGAGGGATGGTCCGCACGGTTGATGCTCAAGTCGGGCGAGTACGAGTATCGCTTCGTCGTCGATGGCATTTGGACCGGTGATCCGCAAGCGACGTCAAGCGCAACCAATCCCCATGGAGGCCTCAATTCGGTTTTACGAATCGGGCTGGATGACAGGACCGACCAGTTGTGATCGACCGGCGGAACGACGTCATTGGGATGTCAGCTCACGAATCGTCCTTGAGTGCCTCAGCAATTGCTTCCGGACGGAATGCCAGCCGGCAGAATGTATCGGTCCCGAAGAGAAGGGCTGCTGCGGCCGCGAAATAAAAGAAGGTCCACGCCAATTCATACTGCCAATTGTAGTTCAGCGCAAAGGGGAACCCGGCTCTCCGGAGGATGATCCGGTAGACTTCGGCGACGCCGAGGAAAAGATGATAGACGCCGATTGCCTTCACGGTGGCTCTGAACGTGGAGATCTCAATTGAGGTATTCTTCATGGGATACGTTGGATGGAAGGACGCTAGCAGGCTGTTGACTCACTCGAAGTTTAAGAGGGCCCGGCTATTCGAACACTCGTGGACATGTTCAGCCCCGCTTCCCGGGCGGGAGGGCGTTTAAAAACGCGGCGAACATTGCCCGGCTGTTGGGATCGCCGCTCACCACCTCGGCGGAAGGGGCATCGATTTCCTGGCGAATGAAGGGTGCATCAATGAGCATCCCGTCGACAACGATGGCTTCACGCGCCAGCCTGCCCCCTGTGCTCCGCTCGCGGGTGAGTTTACGGAATCGCTCCCTTCCCTCACTGGTGAACTCAATGAGGAGAATCGGCCGGTCGTTCCTCCCTGCCATCGCGATGACGCGGGCGATGGCGATGTCGTCCAAAGTGAGGTCGGGAGCCTCCGCAACGTAGAGCGTTGTCGCCTCACGGGCGCCCATAAGCGTCATCGCCTTGAATCCTTTCGCAGGTGACGTCGCCACTGCACAGAGACCGAACGATGCGGTTCCGCCGTTCGAGGATTCGGCGCCGATCCCTCCCTGCGGCAGCAGAAGGAACATCGCCGAGTAAACGCCGATTCCGCAGATGGTCGCCCATGCAATCCGACCCCGGATCCTATCCGGCGTTGGAGACTGGCCGAGAAGGCGGCGAACCCGGGAAAGAAGATGGCCATCACCCGATGCCGCAAATCCAAGGCGGGGGCCTCGTGTCTCTTCGAGAGTCGCCAAGGCCTCGGCGAGAGCGACGGGATTCCCTGTCAGCCCGACGGCTAGGTCGTCGCAGGCACCCTCACGCTCCAGGTTTATCAGATCGTTGATCGCGTGGATAGAGGGGTGGTAGAAGAAAAGGATGCCGCAGATCGACTGGAGTAGGCGGACCGGATAATCGTTTCGAAAAACGTGGGCGAGCTCGTGGGCCAGGATGCCGTCAACCTGGGCGGGGGTAAGCCCGGAAAATGCCCCGACAGGAACCAGAATCACAGGCCTAAGCCATCCGAGGACCGAGGGCACCTCGACCAGGAGAGATTCGCCCAGTCGCACGACGCGCCGAATTCCCAGTCGACGGGCCAGCTCCGCGCACCTCCGGCTCAGTTCCCATGGAAACGGCTTGATTGGCGACCCGGTCATTTGACGGGTCGAGATCCAATCCACCAGCAGTTGAAAGGTTCCCCAGGCGCATCCGATTGCCCAGAAAAGCACCACCCACGGCAGGATGTATCCGATGGCATCGGCAAGCGGCAGGCTCCAGGCGAGGGAGCCCGGGATTCCCAAGCCAATTGAAGTCGGATGGACCGGAGGCTGCAGTCGCAGGCCGCCCAACTGGAGAGCCATGGGGTGCGGCGGCGCGCCCAGGCGCGAAAAAGTGATCCATGGAATGACCACGCTCAATGCGAGGGCCGCACACGCCGAGGCATAGCGCAGCCACGCCGATCTCCGCCTCAAAACCTGCGTTGCCACACGGAATCCCATCCACACAAAGCCCAATTCCCAAAGGGAATGGACGAGCGTCCATCCAACCCTCTCGAGAAGGCCGTTCATGGCGTCATACCCTTTTGTTTCGAGATCAGGGACCGGATCATCTTCATCTCCCCTGCGGAGACTTTTTTCGCCGACAGCGCCCGCAGCACCAGCTGGCTCGACGAACCGGCAAAGGCCCTGTGGATCAGCGAATCGAGCAGCCGCTCCTGGGTGTTCTCCTCCGTGTCTGCCGCTTCATAGACATGCGTCATCCGGCCCTCGTCCCGTGTGACAAGCCTCTTTTCCAGCATGATCTGGAGGAATTTGAGGACGGTGGTGTAGCCTGTTGCGTGGCCAAGCACATCCCGGATCTCCCTGACTGTGCTAGGCCCCCTGCGCCAGAGAACCTGCAGGATGGCCAGCTCGGAGTCCGTCGGAATGCATTTCTTTCCGCTCACGAAACGTACCGTACGAACTATTTCGTAGGATACAAGTCTTTGTTTTATTCGCCCCATCCCGTGGGGAGGAATAATCCGCAACCATGGGGAGACATTGTCCACAATTCACAGACTCGCGTTTGTGGCGAACACACGCCTCCAAAACGGGCAGCCCCGACCCCAGAGCCCGGCATCTCCTCCCCACCCCGTTCCTGCTTGCCCGCGGTTTACGTAAATCCATTCTGTCCATCGATGGTGAGCGACTGTAGCTCAGCTGGATAGAGCATCGGTTTTCTAATCTGAACAGGCCGATTTCTCTGGAAACGGCCTGACCTGGCCCGGGCCGTCCAGAGTTTTTCAACCAGGCAGTTGTGCGAATTCAGTCTCGTTTGGAACCGTCACGAAACAGCCCATATTTTGCCACCGGGTTACACTTTTCGGGCTACACTTTCATTCGCCTAAATTTGGGCTCGGTCCAAATGAGATCCCTCCCCCCCTCACCAATGAGGACTTGCCGCAGGCCTGATCATAAGTACTCTTGCGTCCATGTCGGTTAAGGAACAGTTGCTCGCTTCAATTCAGAATCTCCCGGACAATGCCACCTGGGAGGATGCCGAGGAGCGCATCCGCTATTTGGCGGCTATCGATGAGGGGCGTGCCCAGCTTGATCGCGGCGAGGGAATAGCGCACGAGGACGTCAAAGGCCAGGTGCGGTCGTGGTTTCAAAAATAATCTGGTCCCCTCGATCTCTGGCCGACTTGGGAGACATCGCCCGTTATATCGGAAAGTCCAGTCCGATTACGGCGGAACGTTTCTGCCTTAGACTGATTGAGCGTGTCGAAACGCTCGATGAGTTTCCACAGATGGGCCGCGTGGTGCCCGAGAAGAAGCGGGATTCGCTCCGCGAGCTGATTTTCCCTCCCTTTCGGATCGCCTACGAATACCACTCCGAGAGCCATCTTGTTGAGATCCTGACGGTCTGGCACTCTGCACGCGGCTCGCTAGAGATCTGACAATTCGCTGCGGGTATGGGCGTGCGTGCAAAAGATGTCATTTGGTGTCTCTGTGGTTCTTGCACGCATGGCATTTGGAAACTGATCGATTCGGGACCCCGATCCGCGCAGCAGTTTTAAGGTTATCAGGTAAGTTATGGCGCATTTACCAACCCTCCAAGTTAAACTGCTGCGCTGGCTGTGGGGCAGTCTGGTCCACCTGGCGCACCACCACGTAGCTGTCTGCATGCACGTCAATCCCCAGCTTGATTGCCAGGGCAAGCGGTGTTACCACCGCGTTCTGTCGGTTGGTGACGTCGCTCGTTACGACGACGCCGATCGTTTCATTAAGCATAGCGAGGCGAGCAGAGCATGGTTTTATCACCGTGTCTCTGCTCGCCTCATGTCATCTTAAGTCCGTCCCGTTCGTTCCGCCGCGCCGCCCGTCCCCGATCCTGCTTGCCCGCCGTTTACGTAAACCCATTCTGCTAAGTGATGGTGAGCGACGGTAGCTCAGCTGGATAGAGCATCGGTTTTCTAATCTGAACAGGCCGATTCCTCTGGAAACGGCCCCACCCGGCCCGGGTCGTCCAGAGTTTTTCAGCCAAGCAGTTGCGCGATTCCATTCCCGTCTGGAGCCGTCCCGAAACCGCCCATTTTTTTGCACCGGGTTACACTTTTCGGGTTACACTTTTTGCTGCCAAAATCTCGGTTCGGTCTCAAAGGCAGGCATTTTGACCCCTGAATTACATCGCCCATGTGCATTGAACAATGAGCGAACCGGAATAGGCAGTGGCAAGCGGAAGGGAGTAACTGAGGTGCTGACGAACATGAGGAGGTAAGATCACCTCAACGTTATTGTTTCCGACAACGGAGATCACCGTGCCGACTCTCGACTCTCGGATTCTCTGGGCGACAATCTCTACGCGGACGGATTGTTCGACTTCAGTGTTATTCTTAACTGCAAACGAAACCACGCACGAAGCCTGGTGATCTTCCCATCTAATATCTTCGATAGTTATGCGATCAGACCCCTGGCGAACGAGGAGCACGGAGGAGAGAGCAAGTAGTAGAATAGCGACGAGCCAACCCGTATGAGACCAGCATTCCCTCATGATCTGAGGGTCAATCCGAAGGGAGCCTCGTTGCAATAGCTGACCTGAGCGGTCCTCCCCACCTCAATAACAAGAGGTCTCCAGCCAACTCTGGAGGGTGTCATCTGGGATATAGCGCATATACCAAGATGCGCGGCCCGTTTCCCCTAGTGGGGGTTCCTTAGCTTTGCGCGTACGCGGTCTTGCGCCCCGTGCGGCTGCGGCGATGAACGACTGCCATCGGAATCCGCTCCCCGGTGTCGCGCGCGCGGGCCTCGACGGCGGCAAGGTAGTCATCGAGGTCCTCAGTCTCGGCACGGACCTTGGCCAAGGTGGCGCGCTGTTGAAGGATGCTGGCTAGCGTGGTCTTTAAGGCTGGCTTATTCATAGGCTTCTTTTCTGTCCCGAATCGTCCGAATGACAAGATTTGCCCCTTCGATTTCAAACAGAATACGGAAATCACCCGATCGCAGGCGATAAATATTGTCGGAGGCGTTGAGTTTCTTGATGTCGCCAATAAAGCCGTCTTGGAGGCGCGCAATCTTGGCTTTGATCTGACGCTGAACCTTGGGCGGGAATGCCAATAGCTCAGCCTCGCTCTGCCTGGTGTAGAAAATCCCGAAATTCACTCCCTGAGCCTGAACTCCGTTTCTCGATTGTCAGTCTGGAAATTGGGCGGCCTGGTGCCCCGAGCGATAGCTTCGACTATCATTCCCCGCGTCAATTACACCGAGGAATAACAAGGAAAGGGGCGGGGCCGTTGGGCGGGCGGCCGCCAGGGCGTCCACCCGCCCATCCATCCCCGCCCCAAATCCATTGCTTTAAAGGGAAACGAGCTTGTCAGGAGTCCGCTCCGCTTGGCACAGATGATCCCGAGCCGACCTGAAACGACATCCGCTTCGCCATTTCAAACGAATGCGTGTCGCGGAGGTGGCCGTAGGTCTTGGCGACGAGGAGCCCGCCGTCCTTGTGGCCGACCCAGGCCGCGATCGTCTTGAAGTCCACGCCCGCCTCGATGGCATTGCTGACGAAGTAATGACGCATGCAGTGGTGGCTGAACGCCGGAAGGCCTGCCGCCTCGCAGGCATGGCTGATCGCGTTCTTGGCGCTTTCTATGCCGATTATACGGTCGGAGGGGGTGACCTGCCGTACCGCCCTCAGCCTTTCGAGAAACTGCCGCATAGCCGGAAACAGCGGCACCACGCGGGCCTCGTGGTTCTTGGTGCCCGTCTCACCGCCGGTGACGACGAACCTGCCTTGGTCGAAGTCCACCTGGACCCACGTTATTGACGTGGCCTCGGCCAGCCTCATCCCCGAGTAGCCGAGCAGTTCGACCAGGTCGGCAGCGGGCCAGTATCGGGTATCGAGTGAACGCAGCTTGAGGACCAGCTTTTCAAACTCCGGGCGGGATGGAATGGTCGGGGTTCCCCGGCCCAGCTTCCGCCTGGGCAGCACCAGGGCGGGGTTGTCAAGCAAGAGGCCCTCCCGCTTGGCGTAGTTCAGGACGGCGATGATTGTGTCCCGCTCATTGTTGTACGTTGACGCCGCGATGGCGGCCCCGCGCTTGGCGAGCCACTGCTCGCAGAGGTGCGAAGTCACGTTGCGCACCGGGATCCCGCCGAAGAATCTGCCGAGCTGGATCAGGCTCGTTTCTCGGCGACCTGCCGACGACGGCTTGAGCCGCGGGGCCAGCGCCTGGTGCCATTGCTTGGCGACCTCGCTGAAGGTGATGTCCCTCCGCCCCTTTCGGTGGTCGAGCCGTCCGACCTTCTGCCGAAACTCGGCCACCGTTCTCTCCGCCATTTTTCGATCCGTGGTCTTGAGCGACCGGCGATACTGCTTGCCCGACCTTTTCACCAAACCATAGTAAATCCCCGATGACGCATGACGGTACAGGCACTCGGCTACCTTCTGGAACCGGGCAGAATCCGGAGTCAACTCGCCGGATTTTGGGCTCGGTTTCACGTCCGGAGCTTAGGGTGACACAAACGGGTTACAAGTCAGATTTTAGACCCGATTTAGTATCGCATAAGTTATTGTCAGATTGATGGATGCGACGGTAGCTCAGCTGGATAGAGCATCGGTTTTCTAAATCGACGGTCGGGAGTTCGAGTCTCCCCCGTCGCGCCATCGACCTTTCGCAATGCGAAAGGTCGCCCCCGCAGCCCCGGCGCTCAGTGCGCGGCGGCGGCGAACAGGGCCTTGCGGCGGGCCGCGTCGCGCTTGCGGTCGGTGCGCAGCTCGAGGACACGGATGCCGGGCGGAAGCTCTGCAATGAGCTCGGAAAAGTGCGTCCAGTCCTTCACGAGCACATGCTCGACGCCGAATGCCGCGCAGAGTTTTCCAAAATCGGCCTCCTGCGGCGTCGCAAAGAACTTCTCGAACGGAGGATCGAACTGGGCCACCGGCAGGTGCTCGAAGATGCCTCCGCCATGATTGTTGATCAGGACCACCGTCAGACCCCCGCGGAACTGCGGCCTCAGCATGAGGCTGCCGGCGTCGTGAAGCAACGCCAGGTCTCCCGTGAGGAGGACGGCCGGCTTGCCACCGTGCGCCACCCCCAGCGCGGTCGCCAGCGTTCCATCGATGCCATTTGCGCCCCGGTTGAAAAAGGGCCTGATGCCGCGGTCGTTGGCCGGCCAGAAAAACTCGGCATCGCGCACGGGCATGCTACTCGCGGCGAACAGGATCGTCGACTTGGGCAGGCGCTGGGCCAGGAGCCATGCCGCCTTCGGCTCAAAAAGCCCCTCCTCCTGGCGCATCGCCTCGTCGAGCAGCGCCCTGGCCTTTCGCTCGTGGTCGCCCCACGCCTCGGGATAGCCCGGAGCCGGCCTGCCAGGCACGAGCCCGGCGGCGATGGCCGGCGCCGACAGGTGAAGCTGCCGCGCCCGGCAATGAAGGGCGTCGCGGTTCTCGGGCCGGGCGCTCGCGAGCCAGGTCGGCGCATCGCACAGCTCCAGCCAACCCCGAAGCACCTTGCTGGTGGGCCAGTCCTCCAGGCAAAGCACGGCGTCGGGGCGCAGCTTCTCGGCGGACTCCGGATTCCTGAGAATGGCGTCGTAGGCCGTGACCAGATTCGGGATCGCCGCCGCCCGGTGCCGGACCGGCGAGAGACCGTCCGCCAGCACCGGCCACCCGAGCTTCCTGGCGATCTCGCCGACGGCCGCGGCATAGGCCTCGGGATCGGCGGGCTGGGCCGGCCCCGCGACGATCAACCCCTTGGAATCGGCCGGCCACGAAGGCAGCAACGACAACGGATCCGAGGGAAACGGCGGGGCCAGCTGGGCAAAAAACCTGTCCCAATCGATCCCCTCGGCGAATTTCTCGGTGGAGAGGTCCGCGACCGGGGGGAGCGGATCCCGAAACGGGGCGTTGAGATGGACGGGGCCCGGCCGGGGCGAAAGCGACCGCGCCCAGGCGTGCGCCGCTGTCTGCCGGACATAACGGAGGCGGGGCTCGCTCGCCTCGGGAACGCCGAACTCGTGGAAAAAATTCACGTGGGCGCCGAAGAGATTCTGCTGGTCGATGGTCTGGCCCGACGCGCAGGCGCGCATCTCCGGGGGGCGGTCGGCGGTCATCACGATCAGGGGGATCCCGCTCTCCTGCGCCTCGATGACCGCGGGAAAATAATTGGCTCCCGCGGTGCCGCTCGTGCAGAGCAGGAGGACGGGATGCCTTTCGCGCCTGGCAAGCCCCAGCGCGAAAAAGGCCGCGCTTCTCTCGTCGAGCACGGGCATCGACTCGATGTCCGGATGGCGGGCCAGCGCGAAGACAAGCGGCGCCGAACGCGACCCCGGCGAGACGACGGCCCGGCGCAGCCCGAGGCGCGCGAGCGTCTCGACGAGGACGCCGCTCCAAAGCGAGTTCACATTCCGGGAGTCGGGCGTTGGCATGGGCGGGGCGGATGAACGTTCGAACCGGGGCCGGGAATGTCGACCTCAAAAGCCCGGGAGCAGCGCCTCCTGCATGGCCCCGAACTTCATCTCGGTCTCGGCGATCTCCCGGTCGGATGAGGAGCCGGCCACGATCCCGGCGCCGGCATAGAGCCGGGCCCGCGCGCCGTCTATAAGTGCCGACCTCAGGCCGACGAAAAATTCTCCGCCACCGCGCGGGTCGAACCAGCCGAGCGCACCGGCGTAAAGGCCGCGGGGAAATCCCTCGAGCCCGCGGATCCG
>Ga0302320_10028546_pt1 | contig 10706 bp, 13 predicted proteins | sample Bog_T0_3_FD_202130 | JGI IMG/M metagenome (GOLD analysis project Ga0302320, IMG submission 202130) | Peat permafrost microbial communities from Stordalen Mire near Abisko, Sweden - Bog_T0_3 | ecosystem: Environmental > Terrestrial > Soil > Wetlands > Peat | place: Sweden: Abisko, Stordalen Mire... | reverse complement strand
CGGCCTGCGCGAGTTTGCGCGCGTGCTCAAACCTGGCGCCCAACTCGGCATTCTCGACTTCAGCGAGCCCGGTGGCCTCATCGGCAAAGCCTATGCGGTCTATTTCCATCGTGTGCTGCCCGCGATTGGACGCATTATTTGCGGCCCTGTAGCCGCGGGCAAGGACGGCCCATACAATTACCTGCCCGCGTCCGTACAAAAGTTCCCTCCGCCTGCGGAGATGCTCGATCTGATGCGTTCCACCGGTTACACCCAATGCGCGTGGCAGCCTTACACCCTCGGCATCGCCGGCCTGTACACGGCCGTGCGCGGCCCGCAACCCTGAGCAACGAATGACCACAGTCGCCCCCAACTCGCTCGCCACGCCGCCCGCATTTGCGGCGGCCAAACGGCGCGTTGCTCTGCATTCCATGGCTGCTGCGGCCGCGATGACGTTCCTCAAGCTGGCCGCGGGTCTGATGTCGGGCTCGCTCGGCGTGCTGTCGGACGCAGCCCACTCCGCGCTCGACCTGGTCGGGGTCACGCTCACCTTCTTCTCCGTGCAGCTGAGCGACCGGCCAGCCGACGAAGACCACACCTACGGCCACGGAAAGTTTGAAAACCTCTCCGCATTCGGCGAAGCCGGCCTGATGGCCATCAGTTGCGCGTGGATCATCTGGGAAGCCATGCAGCGCATCCTGGTGCGCACCGTGCACCTGCATCACTCGGTGTGGCCGATCCTGGTGCTGCTGACTTCTATCGGCGTTGACTGGTGGCGTTCGCGCCGTCTGGGCGCAGTCGCGGAGACAACCGGCTCGCCGGCTCTCGCGACCGATGCATTCCACTTTGCCAGCGACATCTGGTCCACTCTCGCAGTGCTCGCCGGCCTGGGCGCAAGCTGGATCGGCATGCGCCTCGGCATCGGCTGGCTGCGCTATGCGGACCCCTTCGCCGCAGTGCTGGTCTCGCTCATGATCCTGCGCATGACCCTGCACCTGGGCCGCGAGACAGTCGCCGTTCTGCTGGACGAGGTGCCCGCGGAAACACGCCAGCGCCTCGTGAACGAGGTTGCGCAGGTCGATGGTGTGCTGGCCGTGGAACAGGCGCGGGTACGGCGCGCCGGCGCCAGCTACTTTGCCGACCTGACCCTGGCCCTGCCCCGGCGCTACACTTTCGAGCACACCGGCGAGCTGGTGCGTGCAGCCACTGAGGCCGTGCATCGGGCGCTGCCCACGGCCGACGTGGTCATTCACACCGTGCCGCGTGAGGCCCGCGCGGAAAGCATCTTTGACCGCGTGCGTGCCGTGGCCGCGCGCAATAACGTCAGCGTGCATGAGCTCAGCGTGCAATCGCACCACGGACGCCTCCGTGTAGAGCAGCATGTGGAGCTGGATGAGAACATGCCGCTCGTTGCCGCGCACGGGTTCGTGAGCGCCATGGAAGCTGAAATTCTGCGCGAGACGCCGGAGATCGACTCCGTGCTCACCCACATCGAGAGCGAGCCCGCCACCATCGAGCAGCCGGAAGAGATGGTCGAGGTCGACCGCAAAATTGAGTTCGCCTTGCGCACGACGGCGCGGCTTTTCGTAGAAATTGTCGACGTGCATGAGATCATCGTCGGCCGCACCGTAGATCACATCTCGCTTAGCTGCCACTGCACACTACCCGATGAGCTGCCCATGCACCGCGTGCATGAAGTCATCACCGCGCTTGAAGACCGCTTCAAACTCGAATGCCCGGAAGTCTACCGGGTCACGATTCACCCCGAGCCAGTGACGGATAATCTGAGGTAAAAGGCGAAGAGGGGAACAAGCATGATTGCGCACAGCGAATGGAAGCACGACAACATTTTCGAAGGAATCGCGGAAAACGGCAACACCATCCTCTTTGATGCTGACTCCGCACACACCCACGGCCCCAGCCCGATGGAAGCCGTATTGATGGCGCTCTGCGGCTGCACCAGCGTGGACGTAGTTTCAATTTTGAAGAAGAAGCGCCAGCCGCTTACGGGCCTGCGTGTTTCAGCCGCAGCCGAACAGGCGGAAACTTCACCACGCATCTTTACAAAGATCAAGCTGACCTACGCGGTGAGCGGCAAGCTGAGCCGCAAGGCGGTAGAGGACGCAGTGGCGCTTTCGAAAAACACCTACTGCTCGGTGTCGAAGATGCTGGAGAAAGCGGCGTCTATCGATTACGAAATCGTATTTGTGGACGGTGAGCCGGAGCCATGAAGACTCGCACGCTGGCCAACTTTTTCCAGATCGCATCGCTGGTGATGCTGCTCATCGCCGTCGCGCTACTGGCCGCCATCGCGACCATGCACTTCGCCATTCATGGAGCCGAGGTGCAGGTCCCCGCGCTCGGGGGCATGACGGTCGCCGATGCGCGCAGCCAGACCGCGGGCCTGGGTCTGAATCTCGACGTGGACAACCGCTACTACTCGGGCGACGTGGCCGCCGGACATATCCTCACCCAGTCGCCTTCGGCGGGAACCGTGGTGCGCCGCGAGTGGCGCGTGCGCGTGGCCGAGAGCCTCGGCCCGCAAAAGGTGGACGTGCCGGAGACAGTCGGTAAAGATGAACGTGTGGCCGCGCTCACGCTGCGCCGCGTGGGACTGGAAATGGGCACAACCGCGCAGTTGCCGTGGGGCAAAGCGCTGCAGGGCACCGTGCTCGCGCAGGATCCGCCGGCCCACGCGCAAGGCATCTCACGGCCTGCAGTGGACTTGCTGGTAGCCGCGCCGGACGACGAACAGGCCGACGGCTTCGTAATGCCCGACCTGGTCGGCCTTGCCGTTGTGACCGCGCAGGCGCAGCTGGCCAAGGTCGGCATTCAACCGCCGGTGCCCGCCTATGTCAGCGCCCCAGTTGCCCCGGTGGGCAGCGGCGATGCAGCTCTCAAGCCGCCGGTCAAGCCGGGCTCAGTGATTGCGCAAACACCGTACGCCGGCGCGCGTGTGTATCAGAACGCAACCGTATCGCTGACTGTGGCACAGTGAGATGTCGCAACTCCAATCGGATGCGCGCGAACTTCCCGCATCCCCGCTGTGCGTAGAGGAGGATGCCATGGGATTGAATGAGGATCTGGAGAGACTTGCGCTACAGGAACACGAGCTGCTGTTGCCGCGTCTCGATTTCGAACTCGCCTGGAACCTTGGTGTCCTGCTCAGGACCATGGCAGTCGAGCGCGGTCTGGCCGTCGTGATCGACGTGCGCCGATTCGGACAGCCGCTGTTTTACGCCGCGCTCGACGGCACAACACCGGACAACGCGGAGTGGGTGCGCCGCAAAAGCAATGTGGTGACGCGGTTTCATCGCAGCTCCTATGCGGTGGGGCTGGGCCTTGAGAAGAAAAATACTTCGCTCACCGAGAGCCAGGGGCTCACCCTCGCCGACTATGCCACACACGGCGGCTCGTTTCCGCTGCACGTTTCGGGCGCAGGCGCAGTGGGCAGCGCCACCGTCTCCGGGCTGCCGCAGCGCGCCGATCATGAGCTGGTGGTGGAGGCGCTCTGCGCGTTGCTGGGCCGGGACTACGCGGCGCTGAAGCTGACAGCAGAGTAAACGCTCTGCAAGCAGCCTGCCGCGGCGGTCCAGCGCATCAAGCGATCCGTTCCAGCATTGCAACAAAAAATCCATCCGTGTGAAATAACCCGGGCAACAGGCGAAGCGCACCCTCCTGCGCGACCAGCGTTCGCAACTGCTCCGCGGCGTCTGAGTGCAGGATCGACTTGCGCAGCAGCGCATCAATGGAGTCGCCGACCGAAACAGCGCGAGCGCCCCGATGCGCGGCAAGCACCGCGGCGACCACTTCTTCATTTTCTTCCGGCTCCAGCGAGCAGGTGGAGTAAACCACGCGGCCGCCGGGACGAACCGCGCGCAGCGCCGAGGCAAGAAGGTCGCGCTGCCGCTCGGCCTGGCGCGGCAAATCCGCAGGGCGCAGCCGGTGGCGAATCTCCGGGTTGCGCCCCAGCGTGCCGGTGCCGCTGCAGGGCACATCAACGAGTACAAGATCGAAGGCCGCATCTTCATTGAGCGCGGTCGCGTCTGCAAGCCGGCATTCGACGCGGTCCGCAAATGGAGCGAGTCGGTGACGCAGTTGCTCCAGCCGTGGCGGACTCGTCTCACAGGCGACAACGCGTGCGCCAGGATTTCGCTCGGCGAGGATCAGCGTCTTGCCGCCAGGCGCCGCGCATGCATCGAGAATGTTCCTCGCCTCAGGCGTAGACACCGCAGCCGCAATCTCAGCAACCAGTTGCGAGCCTTCATCCTGAAACCGTACGCGTCCCTCGCGCGCAGGCGCTGAATCGGCAACGTCTCCGGAGACAATCGTTCTCGCAGAGACGAGCAGTCGGCCCGGCGAGACACTCACGCCAGCTTGCGCCAGTTCGGCTTCGGCATCGCCATCGCCGAGCCGCACGGTTGACACGGGCTGCGTTTGACCGTGCAGGCAAATGGCGCGCGCTGCTTCGATACCGTAGAACCGAACCCATCGCTCGACTAACCATGGTGGGTGTGCTGTGGTGAGCGCAAGTTGAGCCGCGGTCTCGACCGGCGGATCCGCGCGCGGCACAGCAGCCAGTTTGCGAAGAACAGCATTGACCATGCTTGAAGCAAACCGGTGGCCGGCCTGCTTGGCCAGTTCCACACTCTCGTCAATCGCGGCCCGTGCCGGGATGCGGTCCATGTGCAGAATCTGAAAAGCGCCGAGGCGCAGCGCGATGCGAATCGCTGCATCGAGTTTCGCATTGGGCCGTTGGAGCAGCGACTGCAGCTGATGATCTAGGAGAATTTGCCAGCGAAGCACACCCAGCACCAGCGCCGTCGCCAGGTGGCGGTCGGGCGCGGACAATGCGTTCACGGCCTTGCCGCGGAGCAGATCGTCAGAGTGAGCGTGGCCCTTCTCAACAGCTAAAAGAATGTCGAAGGCGGCTTTGCGCGCCGATGAAATCGCTGCCGCGCGATTCTTCGGTGCGACCCGTGCTGCGCTCTTCTGCCGCGGAGCCGTCATGGAGCCTGCGTCCCCAGTCGCGCGCCAACTGCGAAATGGTTTCCGCGCAAAAACTCCGCCGCCGCCATCCGCTTCTTGCCTTCCAGCTGCACTTCCACCAGCTCAATCCACGTACTCGCAGCGCAAGCAGCAAACAGACGCTGACCGTCAACGCGAATCTCTCCAGGCAAGCCCTGTCCCAAGGCCGGCGCGGCGACAGCCATGCGATGAACAATGAGCTTTCTCCCGTCCACCGTGGTGAACGCGCCGGGCCACGGCTGAAAGCCCCGCCAGCGATTCACGAGCTCGTGTGCGGTGCGCGCAGCAAAATCCATCCGGCCATCTTCGCGGTCGAGCAGCGGCGCATAAGTGGCTCCCTCATGGTTCTGCGGCACAGGTTGAACCGATCCATCAGCAAGCCCAGCCAGCGTCTCGACCACCAGTGGCGCTCCGGCGTGCGCCAGCAGGTCAAACAACTCAACAGCCGTCTGCTGCGGGGAGATCTCAACTGTCTGCTGCAACAGAATGGGCCCCGTGTCCAGCCCTTCTTCGAGCAGCATGGTGGTGTTGCCCGTCACGGCATCGCCCATGGCCACGGCCCACTGGATGGGCGCTGCGCCGCGATACTTCGGCAGCAGCGATCCGTGCAGATTGATGCAGCCAAAACGCGGCAAGGCTAGCATCCATGCCGGGATGATGCGGCCATAGGCAACCACCACGATCGCCTCCGGGGCGATGGCCTCCAGCTGCGCGCGGAACTCCGCATTGCTCTTGATTTTTTCCGGCTGGGTCACCGCGAGCCCTGCGGCCAGCGCGGCTTGCTTGACCGGCGGCGCGGTCATTTGGTGCGCGCGGCCCACCGGCCGATCCGGCTGCGAGACCACCAGTGCGATCTCGTGGCCCGCCGCCAGCAGCGTCGCGAGCGTGGGCGCCGCAAAGGCGGGGGTGCCGCAGAACACCAGTCTCATCGCGCGCCTACCACGTGCCGTCGCGCTGCATCTTGCGAATCTTGCGCAAGGTCATGTCGCGCTTCAGTCCGCTCATGCGGAAGATGAACAGCATGCCATCCAGATGATCGATCTCGTGCTGCATGCAGCGCGCCAGCAGATCGTCGCCGTCCAGCTCGAACCACTTGCCGTGCAGGTCCTGGGCGCGGATGCGCACCTTGGCCGCGCGCACCACCTTCTCGCGGATATCCGGAAAGCTCAGGCAGCCTTCCTCCTCGTAGAGCTTGCCTTCCTGCGCGATGATCTCGGGGTTGACCAGCACCAGCTTGTCCTTGGGCACTTTGCCCATGCTCAGGTCGATCACCGTCATGCGTTTGGACACGCCCACCTGCGGCGCGGCCAGCCCGACTCCCTGCGAGGCGTAGGTGGTCTCGAACATATCAGCCGCCAGCTTTTTCAGCTCGGCGTTGAACTCGGTGATTGGTTCGCCCGGTTGCGACAGCACCGGCTCGGGATACTTAACTATCTTGAGAATCATTGCGCTCTGCCAATCGCTCCGTTTCTTACGATTTCTTGAAACTTCGCCGCTAAAACTTCCCTATCTGTTCGATGTACCCGCGGAAGTTCCGTTGCATTTCGGTCACCGAGTCGCCGCCAAACTTCTGCTGCGCCAGGCCGGCGACGGTGAGGGCAACCATGGCTTCCGCAGCCACGCCCGCGGCTGGAACAACACAGATATCGCTGCGCTCGTAGCTGGCCGCCGTGGCCTCGCGCGTGTCAAAGCGCACCGACTCGAGCGGCCTCCGTAGCGTGGAGATGGGCTTCAGATATCCGCGCACCACAACGTCCTCGCCGTTCGAAACGCCGCCTTCAATGCCGCCGGCGTTGTTCTGGTCGCGCGTAAAGCGCGTCGGGCGGCCATTGTCTTCGCTCGCATAGTGAATGGGGTCGTGCACCTTCGATCCGAAGCTCTCCGCAGCCGTCACGCCGCGCCCAATCTCGACCGCTTTCACCGCTTGCAGGCTCATCACCGACCACGCCAGCAGCCCGTCGAGCCGCTCGTCCCAGTTGGCGTAGGTGCCGAGACCAGCCGGCGCGCCATGCACCACAACTTCAAACACGCCCCCAACGGTGTCGCCGGTGCGAGATACCTCTTCGACCTCTTCTTTCATGCGCGCTTCCGTGGCTGCATCCACACAGCTGAGCATGACCTCGCTCTTCGCGGCCACGGCTGCAATTTCGTCCCACGTGGCGGCGCGCTCCAGCTCCACGCGGCCCACGCGAATCACGTGGCTCAACACTTCTATCCCCAGCGTGCGCAAAAACAGCTTGGCCAGCGCGCCGGCGGCCACGCGGCTGGTCGACTCGCGGGCCGAGGCGCGCTCCAGCACATAGCGTGCGTCGGGGAAGTTGTATTTGAGAGCTCCAGCCAGGTCGGCGTGGCCGGGCCGCGGAGAAGCGACGGCCTGGTGCTTGCTGGGATCACCCGCTTCGACGGGCAGCTTCTCTTCCCAGTTCTTCCAGTCGCGATTCACAATCTCAATGGCAATCGGCGAGCCGATGGTCTTGCCGTGGCGCACGCCGGAGAGGATGTGCGCCTTGTCGGTCTCAATCTTCATGCGGCCGCCGCGGCCGTAGCCCTGCTGCCGGCGCCACAGTTCGCGGTTGACGAAGTCGAGATCGACCGGCACACCGGCCGGCATCCCGGAGACGAGCGCCGTCAGAGCTTCCCCGTGGGACTCGCCGGCAGTTGAAAAACGGATCATATTATCTTGATTGTAAAGGAACGTAGATGGGCAGGCAGCTCACAGTCGGCAAGTGCCTCCAGATCAGCAACCGGATCGAGAGATTCGCCTAGACAGCGCTTGCCTTCGCCGCATGAGCACGGCTCTCCGCCACTCCCGCTTCCACGCCAACCGCACGATACAAGTCCCGGGCCTCTAACCAAAGTGGCAGCGCGCCATTTTGTTCTCCGGCCTGCTCCCTGAGTAGCGCTGCAACGCGCAGCGCGTTGGCCAGATGCAGCTGAGGAAGTGGCTGCTGGGCGCGATAGATGCGAATAGCTTCCAGAATGTAAGATTCCGCTTCCTGTGTGCGGTCCATTTTGCGAAGAATGTCCGCGACGTGACGGACCGCATGCGCCAGGCCCATTGAGTCATCGAGGCCGCGGTAAAGGTCGGCGGCGGATCGGTAGTGACTGGTCGCCGGCTCGTCCTGGCCCAGGTCCCGCTCCACCTTGCCGATCGCCACGTGGATTTCGGCGCGGAGTTGCGGGCTCCCATTCCGTCCGCAGGCCTTGAGCGCATTGCGGAACAGTTGCCGGGCGTATTTAATCTTCTCTTCGCCGAGCGCGACCCGGCCCCGCTCAAGAAGTGCTACGGCAGTATGGTGTTCCATTTTGTGAGCGTAGTACGGAATGGCTGCGTTACGAGCTGGAGAGGTTTTCAGACAGCGGGCGGCTCGGATACCATCGTTGCCATGGCCTACTTCCTCTTCAAGACCGAGCCCGCTGTCTACTCCTTCGACGACTTTATGCGCGACAAGGAAACAATCTGGGATGGCGTGACCAACCCGACTGCCGTGAAATTTCTGCGCGAGATGAAAGCAGGAACGAAGTGGATCTTCTACCACACCGGCGACGAGCGCACCGCCGTCGGCACCGGCACCGTGGTCAGCGTGGACCCCAGCGATCCCAAAGTTCCCATCGTGAAGGTGAAAGTGGGCAAGCGCATCAAGACGCCGAAGACCCTGGCCCAGATCAAGGCCGAGCCGCTGTTTGCCCAGTCGCCGCTGGTGATCATCGGCAGGCTGTCGGTGGTTCCGCTCACGGCGGAGCAGTGGGATTGGCTGGTAGGTTGATTGAAGCGACGGGCGTGCAGCTGGGAACGCCGCTGGCCGTGGCCTGAGCACTCCCAGGTCTCAGAAGCGAGACCCTGGGGCACCCAATCGTTGTCGGCAATCCGTCAAACGTGAGGCTCGCCTGAACAGCATGATCCGCCGCTCTTGGCCGGCTCCACGTACACCTGCTTGGAATCGACGAAGTAGCTCTGATCGTACTTGTCGTGGTGGCGCACCCAGGCCATGGAGAAGGCCAGCCCATCCTCGTCGCGGCCCTTGGGCACCATATCCAGGAAGTTATACGCGCCCACCAGAATGTCGAGGCCGCGCGCATAGCTTGAGTAGGTGTGGAAGATCTGGCCCGCCGCATCCTTGTAGAACGCGCTCAGCCCCGGGCCCTCTTCGCTGGGAAACTCCATCTGCTCGTAGTTGTAGTCCACCTTGCCCTGGGCGCGTTGTTCCGGCGTGAACGAGACGTGATAGTCGTAGTTGAAGTCCGACCCGAACGACGACACCCACTGGAACCGCCATCCCATCCGCTTCTTGAATGCTTCAATCTCTGCAATCGGCACGCGAGAGACCACGACCAGTGTCACATCGCGATTGGCCAGGTGTATGGCCGCTGCGTCAAAGTGATCAGCGAGATAGGAGCAGCTTGGGCAGCCCTCACTCCAGCCCGGACCAAACATGAAGTGATAAATGATGAGCTGGCTGCGCCCGGCGAACAGATCGGCCAGCGACAGCTTGCCCTGCGGGGCGTCAAACGTGTACTGCGCGTCCACCTTCTCCCAGGGCAGCTCGCGCCGCTGGCGGCTCAGTTCATCGCGCAGCCGCGTAAACTCCTTTTCCTTGGCGAGAAATGCCTTGCGGGCCGCAACCCACTCCTCGTGGGTGGCCGCGGTTTTGTGCTCGAGTTCAAGAGTGCTGCTTGCCATGGTTGTCCTCCTCGGTTGGGGTAGTGTGGGGAATCGATTGCGCGGCTCTGCCGGTGACCGCTCTGCTGATCACCAGCGCGGTCAAGCCGCCGGTTGAAACCGCGGCCGCGGCCATCCACGCCGCGGTCGCCAGACAAACTGGGCACATGAGGACCTCCTCTGTTGTACGATCGACAGCAACGCGCAGCTAGTGTCCTGAGTCAAAAATACCCAACACAAAACTGCCTGTCATTCTGAGCGAAAGGGGCCCCGAACGTCCTTCAGTTCGGGGGTGGTGAGTTGAAGAATCTGCGGTTGTTCTTCGATCAACTTCAGACACACCACACTAGCGCGCTTCCGCGGCCTTACGCGTCCGCTCCAGCATGGACGCCCATCCCTGGTTGATGCCGCCGCGATGATCGTCCTGAATGAAACCAAGCGCGGTGTGGCGGAAGGCGATCAGCGTTCCCCCGTCCACTTCCTTCAGCCGGTATTGCACATTGGAAACGAACGGGTACGAGGCAAAGAGCGGACCGCTGAATTCAAGCAGCGTGGGCCGCTTGATGGCCTGCACATGCGCCCAGAGATGGCCGTTGTTGTCGCCCAGGTCGCGGTACCAGCGTCCGCCGGGCCATGGCTCAATCACCATCGGCATGGGCACTCCTTCGCCTCCCTCGTTGCTGGGGCCGATCTGTTCGAGCAGCGCTTCGAAGGTCACTGCGAGCGATGCGTTGACGTGGATCTCCTGATTGATGGTCAGGGTTAGATTCTCAATGCTGTTGGCTGTAGCAATCATGATTTCTCCTCGGGGAATTTGGATTCGGGTGTTGGGGGCTCGGGATCTTTGGGCTTGGCGAATTGGGAAACGATCGATTGGGGGGTAGGATTGAGCCGGCTCATCTGCTCCTCGGCCCGCTTCTTCACGCCCAGCAGTTGATGCTGCCAGTAGCGCTCAAACGTTGCCGCCCACTCGTGCAGCGGCCGGATAGCCTCGGCGTTGGTCCGGTAAAACTTGTGGCGCCCCTGGCAGCGCACCTGC
>Ga0302320_10028545_pt1 | contig 10706 bp, 7 predicted proteins | sample Bog_T0_3_FD_202130 | JGI IMG/M metagenome (GOLD analysis project Ga0302320, IMG submission 202130) | Peat permafrost microbial communities from Stordalen Mire near Abisko, Sweden - Bog_T0_3 | ecosystem: Environmental > Terrestrial > Soil > Wetlands > Peat | place: Sweden: Abisko, Stordalen Mire... | reverse complement strand
GGATATGGTGTAATCCCCGATCGGCACCGTGGCAAAGGAAAACTCGCCGTTATCGGAAGTTTGTGCGGTTTGAGACCAATCGGAAGCGACTGCTTTCAGCGTGACCGAGGCTCCAGCCACCGGCCGATGCTGCGGGTCATGAACGATTCCCTGTATTTTTCCAAAAATCGCGGCGTGGAGCAGCGAACCAAATAAGAAAAATGCGGTCAGATACGAGTACAGTTTGAAACTTCGCAAGAAACCCTCCTGCATCCGGTTTGCTCGTCGCGGAGGGGGTCGCGACAAGCGATAGTAGTGATGCCTTCTTATCTTCCAACGGAAACATCGGAATCGAGATGCGGCAAATTGTCGCACCCCATGATTAGCGCGACGGAGGATGTTTTCCCAGCTTGCGCTGCAGCGAGCGGCGGTGAATTCCCAGCAGCCTCGCGGCTTGCGAGATATTCTCTCCGCAATCGGCCAGGACGCGCTGCATATGCTCCCACTCTACTCTCGCTAGAGTAGGGACGTTTTCCGGATTTTCGGACTCGACAGTCGCAGACTGAAGGTTCTCGTAGGCAGTAAGTATCTGGTCCACGTCGATTGGCTTGCTCAAGTAAGAATCCGCGCCGCGCTTCATCGCGGAAACGGCGGTAGGGATGCTACCATAGCCGGTCAGCATGACGATCTTCATCGATGAGTCGACGGCGCGCAGCTCTTGAACCAGGTCCAATCCGCCCATTCCTGGCATTCGCAGGTCTACAAGCACTAGGTCCGGACTGCGGTCCCGCGCATACTTCAGCGCGTCGTCGCCATTCGAAACGGCATCCGCCGCCCAGTCTCTTTCGGAAAATGCGCGGCAAAGGCGATTGCGAAATACTTCGTCGTCATCCACGACAAGCACCAGTGGGAGCTCCTCAATTTGCGGCATGAGCGCTCTGCGGCGACAACGGAAGCTCCAGTGTCGCGGTGGTGCCTTCGCCGAGAGTTGAATCGAATAGGATCCGGCCGTCGAGGTTTTGCGCGAAGGTCCGCACTAAGAAGGTTCCGAGCCCCATGCCTTTCCCTGGTTCTTTCGTTGTGAAGAATGGCTCCGCGATACGCCGAAGTACTCCTTCGCTCATTCCATGACCGCGATCCCGAACGGAAATTCGTAGCGTGGAACCGGTTTCAATGGCGCCAATGTGGACCGGATGCCGATCGATATTGGCGTCGAGCGCGTTCTGAATTAGCGCCACTAGAGACTGCGTCATCGCCTGCACTGGCAGCACTACCGCAAGCGATTCATCGGCAACGTCGATATGCAGAAGATCTCTATCCATCTCTGGAAACTGATCGCGCACCTGCGTCAGAATATGCAGCACCCGCACTCGTTCGGGAGTCTCCCCCATCGGCTGCGCCCCTTGCGCGCTCATCCGTTCGAGGATCACACGGCAGCGGTCCACTTCGGCGCGGATCAGACGGGCGTCTTCGAGCGTCGCGGTGTCTTTAGAAATATTGGATGCGTATCGCTCCAGTTCCCGAGCCACAATGGCGATTGTTCCAAGCGGCGTGCCGAGCTCGTGCGCCGCGCCCGCAGCTAGCGTCACCATCGACGCGAGTCTCTCGTGCCGGGAAACCTTATCCTGGAGTTCAAGAACCTCTTGCTCCCTGCGCCGCAGGGCATCGGCAATTTTTCCGGTGAAGAAAGTAATCAACGCGGCGGCAATGACGAAGGCGATCCACATTCCGATCAAGTGAGGAGACAAACCCTGCTCAACGTGATGAGCTTGGAACACAGCCAGCGGTACGTGAAAGAAAAACAGCAATCCAAAACAGGCGGTGGACAACGCGCCCAGCACATTTGTCCAGAACTTCCGTAGAACAATCGCCGACAAAGTGATCTGCACCAGATAGAGCAGGCTGAACGGATTGTTCGGGCCGCCTGTCAGTCCCAGCATGATGGTGAGGCAGAGTGTATCCAGACAGAAGATCGCCCCCAGCGTCTGCTGCGGAAATCGAACAGGCAGGACTTTTAACCGCCCTAACAGAATGTTGCTCGCCAGAACCACCACGAGAGGAGCCAGCGTCCAAAGAAGCGGCAGATTCAAGTGGAATCCATAGGCCATCCCCAGAATAATCACTGCCTCGCCGGCAACCATGCCGTAGCGAAGCCGCGAAACCCAGGGAAGCGCGAGATTGGGCGCGAGGTCTGCAATGTCGGCCGCTGCGCGGGGCACCCTACCGATTCTTGATTCGTCGGTCACCATCTTCTGCAATCGTACGTCAAAAGCTCTTCCATCGGTATGCGACAATTTGCCGCATTGCCCAGTGCCGCGGTGCGCGCGTTGAAACCCGGAGGGCCGGCAATTTGCCGCATCGTTTTGGAGACTCGATCCGCCGAAATCGGGCTTAAGATTGAACTGGAAAGTTTACATGCCCTTTTCGAAGATCGCTGGCGCGGCCGCCCTGGCGCACCTGTTGTTCCTGGCGTCCCCTACGGAGGCGAAGCCGCTAGCTCCAGGGATCTTTTTGCAAGCTATACCCTAATTCGAAGAACTGCGAGGGAGGTCCGGCGCGGTGCACCGTTGCCATTCGATCTCGCCGGCACGGAACCTGTTCGGGGCGCAGGTGAGCCTGCATTTGTTACAGGGCGCGCCTCGTCCGCTGAGCGATGAAGCTTTTGCGGCGGCTGGCGGATTATTACTTCGATTATGACCTGTTCACGTCGATCAACAACGCAGACAGGACGTGCGTTCTGCTGCTGCCGCTCGCGGCAACCAGGCCACTATTCGGCACATGATTCTCTGGTGTGCCAGGGGGCGGCTCGTCGGAACCCGTAGGAAAAAGATTTCTCCGCGAACCGCGCCAGACGCCACTTTTTCGTAGGCAGCTCTTTGTCCCCCGTACCGCGAACACTTCACGCGCATCTGCCACCACCGGTCTCCGAGGAGGACACGCACCACAGGCTGGCCTTCCGCAAAACTCGCCCTCCAAACACGATCGTCACGCGGGGCCTTCTCCAACTTGGTCCACAATTCTTGCGACGCCGCTCCAGTGGGTTCTATAACCGCCATCGTGATGGACCTGATCCGGTAGCGCTCGCGTAGGCATTCTTTGCAAAACACCGTATCGCGGTAAATCTTCCAGCCACGCGGCAATCCCTTCCCTCTCCCGCGCCGCTCGCAGAAACTGCAAGACATTTGCGATATAGCTGAGTCCCATCGTTTTAAAAGGAGCGAGTTACGCCTTTAGGCGGCTGTCATGGAAGACGGGAAAACATCTGCCGCCCATCCTAATGTGCCGGTCCCAGCCGTTCGATCAGAAGTCGACTCGCAATGCGAGTTGGCCGGTGCGATTGCCTCCATAGCCTTGGGGCAGAGCGGATTGCAAGACCCCGAAGTTAGAGGGGTTGCCGACGTTCATCGCGGGTGGAGCGTAATTGGTGTGGTTCAAAACATTCGTGAAGGTCGCTTCGAAGCGCAGCCGGAGCCGCTCCTTTACTCTGAACACCTTGGCCAGACCCGCGTCCACGTCGATCATGCCGGGACCCTGCAAGATACCTACGCCGCAGCTCCCAAACCTCCCGGCGTTGGCCGGCGGTAGAGCGAAGGCATTAATGTTGAAGAAGTTTTGAGACGTCTGCCCGGCGTATGGGTTTCCGACGCAATCCGGTCGCGCAATGGCCCCGCCGGTGCTTCGCAATATCATGTCCGTGTTCGATTGATCGGCGGCTGCCGGCATGGTGGGCGTCAGCCATTGACCTGTTTGTAGCGTAGTAACAGTGCTGAGAGTCCAGCCTCCCAGAACCGAGTTCAGGAACCGTTGCCCGGTTGGGAACGGAATCTGGTAGGCGCCCGTTAACAGGAGGCGTTGGCGGGGCATGCCCACTACATTGCCGCGGTCGTACTTCATATTGTATGCGTTGGCAATCTCCACGGCATAGGGCTCTTCACTTGCGTATGCGGTAGGCGCATCGTTGCCTTGCGCGTTGCTGATGTTCTTGGCGAAGGTGTAGTTCGCGGTGAACGTCAACCCGTGAGAAGCTCTCTGCTGGTATTCGACGACACCCGACTGATAGCTCTGATGTCCGATGCTTTCACACTCCATCAACAGAAGCCAGTTCTGGTAAGGCGCACGGGGGTCGACGACAGAGTATCCGTTGTTCGGAACGTTGTAAGGCGTCGTGCTGGCCGGAACCTGGTTCCGGTCTATAGTGATGGGAAGGTGGTAGGTGCCTTGGCCGGTGTAGCTGAGCCTGAGCTTCGAGTTCGGCGTCAATTGCCGCTCCACCGTCAAGTTCCATTGCGCTGACGAAGGATCCTTCCAGTTCGGATTGTTGGCCTCCTCGAAATCGCCGCCGCCCAAAGTTGCAGCCGCGCCCGGGGGGGACGTTCGCGGAAACTGGAACGCCGCCGCGCCGTTGGTGACAGAATTGTTGAAGGTAAGCAGATCTGAAAGGGCGATGATGCCGCTGTTGAAAGACATGGGGCCAAGAGTGGTCATCGTATAGATGCCGAAGCCCGCGCGAATGACGGTTTTGTTGTCGCTGAACGGACGGTAGGCTATGCTCACGCGCGGGTCATAATTATGCCAGTTCCAATTCCTCAGGCCCTGTGGAAGTCCCGCCTTGCTCGCCGTCTCGATGTTCGAACACGGGAGCAACGGGGTGTTACCCGGAAGCGAACAGGCGTTGAATCCTTGAAGAAATCCTGTGTATATCTGCTGGTAGGTAGAGCTGTTGGCGATAAAGGGATAGAATTTGTCAGGAACGACGACGGTCAAGTTGTTCCCCGACGTAAGATAGGTAGCGATATCGCCATTCTTTTCCACAAACGGCGGAAGCAGTTCCCACCTTAACCCGAGATTGACCGTGAGATGGCTGTTCACTTGCCATTCATCTTGACCGTAGACACCCCATTGCACGGTGCTCGCATCCTCCGATGGGCCGGTGACTGCGAAGTAAGACGGGTTCGGGAGCCCGAGCAGAAAATCGCCCATCGAGTAGTTGGTCAGGTTGCCGCTGAAGGTGAAGTTGCCATAGTCGTCCGACGGCAGGAAGTACATAAGGCCCTGGTAACGCTCTCTGCGTGCGTCCAAGCCAAACCGAAGCGTATGCCTGCCCTTGACGAAAGTTAGATTGTCGGTGAATTGGGTGTTCGCTGAAATGGTCGGCCCAACCCGGTCCTGCCCGATATTGGTAACGGAACCGTCGGAGAAAGTGAATGTCGGGAAGGCATTCGCCGTGGGATGCGCGGCAAGGTTCACCGCATGATCGAAGACTAGCCCCAGCTGAGAAATAGCATTGGCGCCCGAGATGGGGAACGTGTCGTTTTCATTATAATTTGTGAATCCGAAACGAAATTCGTTCAGCAGGCGCGGGGTAATCGCATAGTTGTAGGAAAGCACGAAGCTGCGGTTGCGCTCGTTCGCTCCGTCGTTCGGCAGGAAGTTATTTGCGGGTGCAATGACGCCGGCGTTGTTGTACTCGGTGTAAAAGGCGTTCTTCAAGCTGAAGCGGACATAGAGTTGCTGCTTGGAACTGATTTTCTGATCGAGTCTGATATCGAAGGCATCGGAATTCGATGGGGTCGGTACCAGAGTCTGATAGTTGTAAGAAGGGTTGGCGACACCCAGGTTGGCGTTCGGCAGAGGATAGTAGTTGAGTATGGCTTTCGCCACGGGATTGATACAAGCCTGGCAGGAGCCGGTGGGGATGGTGTTGTTGGGGAAGGCGTCGCCGGTGAAGGGATTCAGCAACGGACCGTTTCCCAGACCGGCCACTAGGTCGTTCAAATTGCCGCTTCTATCCGCCGCCGATGGCACCAGAAGCTGTTCCGGGTAGGACTGGGTTTTCCGGTTCCGCTCATAATCCAGGAAGAAGAACGTTTTGTCCCGTCCGTTATAGAGCCTAGGAATAGTGACAGGGCCGCCCAGGCTGCCGCCGAAGGTGTTAAAGGTTCGCGGCGCCTTGGTGGTGAAATTCAGAACGCTGGCATCGAGGCTGCTGTTCTGAAAATACTCGAAGGCGCTGCCATGCAATTGATTGGTTCCGCTCTTGGTGACAAAGGTAACGTCGCCGATCTGCGCGAACTCCGCATTGTTGTTGAACGCCGTAACTCTCATCTCGGCAATGTTCTCCATGGATGGATAAGCGTCCGCCAGCGCGCCGTTCAGGCGCACGTTGGCGGTCGAGATTCCGTCCACGGAGAAACCCACCTGCGCCGACGTCGCACCGCCCACGGCAAAATTGCCCTGCGAGTCCCTGGTCACGGAGCCAGATGTGGCTAGAGCCGCCAGAGGGCTGGTGGACACGGTTCGGGAGTTGAAAGGTAGCTGAGTTAGATCCTTGTTGTCCTTGGAATCGCTGAGCGTCGCGTTCTCCGTGTTCACGCTCTCGACGGCGACGGCCACCTCCACCGACTGTGCCTGAGTCGCCACGGTCAAAGGCACATCGACGCGCAAGGTCTGGCGCGCGACTAATTCGATCTGGTTGACTGCCGCAGTCGCAAAGCCTTCCTTGGCTACCGTGATTTTATAATGACCGGGCTTAAGATTCTCGAAGGTGAAATTTCCGCGATCGTCACTCAAGGCCGTAACGTCGCTGTTCTCGTCAATGCTGTGCAGCGTAATCGCCGCCGTGGGAACGCCCGAGCCGCTTTGATCCAGCGCACTGCCGCGGATCGTGCCAAAGGTGGACTGCGCGTTGAGAGTGACCGGCCAGCTTGACAAGACACAGCCGATGATAATAGTCCAAGCTAACCTTCTGATTGTTTGCGAGTTCATTCACGACCTCCTTGTTGATCGAGCGGACACACGTATCCCGCGTCTTGAACCGCCGCTAATTGACGTTTGCGACTTGCAAGCCTCGGCAAGGAGGAGAGGATCTAACACTCAAACGAGGAGGGGATCGAACGTTAGAGTATTATGAATTGGGTCGCGTTAGGAAGTCATAAGAATCGTATAAATACTTTAACTAGTCCAGAAGTATCGATACGACGTCTCTCGATAATCGAGCGATCATAAGATGGCCCGAAAACTGAAGCGTTCGTGCCGCCGCCGGAGTGGAGAGCACGCTGGCGAGCCGATACCGCGATCGCGCGGCAGGCACTTCTTCATTTCGCTCGGAGTTCGAGGCGACTGGACCCAGGGACGCCCTCGGGCGTTCCCTGCGCGAATTGGACATGGAGCGACGCTCGTTCCGGTATACTGGCAGCTTCCTGATTTCTTCCCATTCGTTCGACGCACTCCCGGCGGTGCTGACGGCAGCGGACAAGCGCGCCGTTCTTAAGACTCTCGCCGCGACCAGCCGGAGACCCGTGCATCGGAAGTCTCTCCGATACGGCAGCTTCGCGGACCATCCGGCCCGCGAACGTGTTCTTCGACCGCTCTCGGTTAGCGCTCTCCGCATCGATGCTCCCATCCGGTAGCTTCGTGATCCTCTTGCTGGCGATGGCCTTCTGAACAGCCGCCAGGCTGAATCCGCGCCTTTGCGTAAGCCCGTAAAGAGATGCCCATTGAACGAAGATTCGCCTTGCTTTCCGGTTCAAACGGAGATGGTATGAGAAGGCATGATGGGCGGTGCGGTCGACCGGTTCAATCGGGTCGCCATGCAGCCCGCTTAACTACCAAAGGAGTATCGCGTGAAAGACAAGAAAGTTCGTATTCAAAGTTCCAGGGTTCGGGCACCGAAACAGATCATCGGCATTGATATCGGTGACCGAATCAGTCGTGTCTGCATCCTTAGTGGAGACTGCGTGATTATACGCGAGGAACCACTCCCGACGACACCCGAGGCGTTTAGGGAACGGTTTGACGGATTGGGTCGTTGCCGTACTGTAATCGAGGCGGGTGCCCATTCTCCATGGATCAGCCGTTTGCTGGAAAAACTCGGGCATGAAGTGATCGTTGCAAACACCCACCAGGTTCGTCTCATTTACGAAAGCGACAGCAAGAACGACCGCGTTGACGCGCGCATTTTGGCGCGATTAGCGCGTGTCGAACCGCGCGCCCTCGCCGGCTCCGCTCCGTTCTGATCCATACCATTCACGACGGGCGGCTCCGACGGGAACACAAAACAAAGACCTGAAATCAAGCAGATTGAGAAAAATGCGGAAAATCCGCCAAGGCGTCTTGACTTGACTTTGCCTTCTCATGGAAGTGATGAATCGTGGTGCGCGAAGACGCGCAAACACTTGAACGGAAAGGATTAAAGACCATGAAGAACCACAAAGCCACTGAAACCACCCAACCCGCCGCCGTTGCGGAACAGGGCGCGCCTGTCGCGCCCGCGAAGGCCGCCTCGAAGAAGGCTGCCACCCAGAAGAAGAGTGCGCCCAAGGGCCAGGAAACCGCCAAGGGTGCCAAAGCCAAAGCCGCCGCGCCGAAGAAGGCAGCCAAGGCCGCGAAGAAAGCCGCCAAGCCCAAACACAAGGCCACCGCCCCGCGCGCCGAGAGCAAGGGCGCGAAGATCCTGGGCATGATCGCCCGTGCCAAGGGCGCGACCCTCGCCGAGATCATGAAGGCCACCGACTGGCAGGCCCACAGCGTCAGGGGCTTTATCTCGACCGCCGGAAAAAAGCACAACGTCAAGATCGAGTCCTCGAAGAACGACACGGGCGATCGGGTTTACACGCTCCAGAAATAACATCCCGCTCCGTCCCTAACGCCCGCCCGGTTTCTGCCGTGGCGGGCGTCTCTGTTTGCAGTCATGTGCGCCATTGGCGCATACTGAAAGAGTGGAACGCGTTCCCGTAACCGTGGTCGAAGTGGAGCCGTTTCCCGCCAGGGCAGCCGAGATATGGAATGACGAGGAGCGTTTGGAGTTCATCAGCTTCGTGGCCAACAGCCCGGACGCAGGCGATCTCATCCCTGGAAGCGGGGGTGTCCGAAAAGTGCGCTGGAGCCGCGCCGGAATGGGCAAGCGTGGTGGAGCCCGCGTGATTTACTACTTCCATGACGAATCGCTGCCGTTGTTCCTGCTCACGGTCTATCCGAAAAGCCGGAAGGACGATTTGTCTCCGGCTGAACTCAAGGCGATCAAGAAACTCGTGTCTATTTTGAGGTCCACCTATGGAAAAAGTTAGTCGCAGAACGAAAGCACGCTCGGTTGGGTCTGAAGTCATCGAAGCGCTTCAGAACGCGGTCGCATATGCGGAAGGCGACAAAAGCAAAGGACGCGCGCACCAGATCTTGGTGCCGCCCCAAATCAACGTGAAGCAGGTACGGCGGAAGCTCGGCATGTCGCAGAACGCTTTCGCCGATCAGTTCGGAATCAGCCCCGCCACTCTGCGTAATTGGGAGCAGGGCCGCCGGCAGCCCGACGGGCCTGCACGCGTGCTGCTCACGATTATCGATCGCGAACCCGCGGCAGTCCAACGAGTTCTGGCTTCGCGGTAAGCTCCGATGGTATCGGCGACGTTTGTCTAGGTCTGCGCACGGGTGACAACCTAATCGGGGTGACAACCTGGGAAAATCAGGCCCAGTCTCGAAGAATCAACGTTTTAAATGCTGGGTGACAACCTGAAAATAAGCAACTAACTAGGCAAACTCCGCCGCCATTCGACCCGCGGCCGCCGCCTCGCAAGTCAGGTCCCTGAAATAACCCCGCGGCCCCGGAGGGTGGTGGGTTTGGCCATGGTGGTGGGTTGTGGTGGGTTTTTCTCAAAAACTCGCTTACGTACGCGCGGATGGAGAAATGTTTGAACAAAACCCGCCACACCCCACCACCTCCTCAAAACCCACCACCCTTCGTAAACCGTCACGGCTTTTCCTCCGAGGCGCTTTCGGTGGCGCGCAGAGCGATCCCGACATACACGGCTCCATACTTCCGATCCACCTTGGCGAACTCACGGGCCTTTAGCCGCCTGCCGAACATCGTCTCGGTGATGGCGGTTTCCCCAGCGCCCTCGGCCCACTCCCGGTAGCACAGGTACAGTGGGCGCGCCTTTCCGCTGACGGAATCGCCCACCACGCAGCAGTCCCCGATGAAGCGGCCGAGTTGATCGTTCTCCGCCTTCCAGTCGTCGTTGGCGGCGGTGACCTCCGGCGGCTTGCCCAGGCCGTTGCGCCGCCACTCCAGCGCGCCTTCCACGGCCCAGGCCAGAATGCCTTCGGCTTCCGCCAGCAGCTTGCGCGGCAGGCTCTTGTCGATCTCCTCGTTGGGGATTGTGATGGTGAATGGAATGGGATGCAGACGGTTGAAGGTCGCCTGATCGTCAGCGGCGCGGATGACGGGCTTGCTGTTCGTATCCATCCACAACTTGTGCGTCTCCGGAAACTCGATGGGATTCTCGTACTTGCGCGTGGCTTTGATCTTGCCCATGCCTTGTGTGATGCGCTTCAACTTGCCCTGCGAGAGGCGCTGGCCCTCCTCTGTCTCCGACGTCATCACGAAGCGGGCGCCGCGGAGATCGGCCAGGTCCGCCTGGGTGTTGTTGCTTTCCTGCCGGACCATCAGCGTATCCACTTGGAGCAGCACGGCGTATTCTTCGAGCAGGTGCAGAAAGGTGGACAGCAGGGTGGTCTTGCCGTTGTTGCCCGAGCCAAAGGGCACAAAGACGGCCTTCTCCTCCGTGGTGCCGCTGAGAGAGTACCCGATGGAGCGCTTGAGGTACTCGACCATGCGCTCGGCGCGGTCCAGTTCGGGTTCGGAGGCATCCGCGTGGTTGCCCATGATGCGGGCGATGAAGCCGAGGAACAGCGGGCATTCGGCCTGCGGATTAAAGTTGTAATGCACCAGCTTGGTG
>Ga0302320_10028543_pt1 | contig 10706 bp, 4 predicted proteins | sample Bog_T0_3_FD_202130 | JGI IMG/M metagenome (GOLD analysis project Ga0302320, IMG submission 202130) | Peat permafrost microbial communities from Stordalen Mire near Abisko, Sweden - Bog_T0_3 | ecosystem: Environmental > Terrestrial > Soil > Wetlands > Peat | place: Sweden: Abisko, Stordalen Mire... | reverse complement strand
ACGGTGATGCCGGAGACATTGACAACCTTGTTCCCGGTGCCGGCATTGGCGTTTGCGAAGGCGAACGTGCCGCCGCTAAGGGCATCGAGCGCTCCGCCGTTGCTGGCGTTGGCGTAGAGGGTGCCATGGGTGACGACGGCCGAGCCAATTGCTGCGACTGTGCCATTGTAAGTCTTGGTAACGTTGCCGGTGCTCACCGTCAGCAGGGCGGGGGTGATGGTGCTCGTGGTGTTGTTGGCCTGGGTGACGATGTAATTACCCCCGCTGTTTCCATCGTTCACGGTGATGCCGGAGACATTGACAACCTTGTTCCCGGTGCCGGCATTGGCGTTTGCGAAGGCGAACGTGCCGCCGCTAAGGGCATCGAGCGCTCCGCCGTTGCTGGCGTTGGCGTAGAGGGTGCCATAGGTGACGACAGCTGAGCCGATTGCCGCGAGCGTGCCATTGTAGGTCTTGGTAACGTTGCCGGTGCTCACCGTCAGCAGGGCGGGGGTGATGGTGCCCGTCGTGGTGCCGGCGCCGGGGAACAACGCGAACGCATTCGCGTCGGCGCCACCAAGCGAGTAGCCGCTGTAGGTGATCGTCTGGGCAACGCCCGCATTGCTGGTGGCAAAGTTGGCGGTCCCGGGGGTCAGGCTGACGGCGTTGGCTCCGCTGACGGTCGGGTCGCCGACGAAGGAAAGCGAGGCGGCGGTCTGGCCATTGTAGACCTTGCTGTTCCCCTGAGCGAACACCCACATGTAGGAGTTCACGGTGCCATCGCCGGTAAAGTCGCTCGTATAATCTGTCGGCGTGGCGTACGTGGTCGGATTGTAATAAATACTGGCCGTGCCAGTGTTGAGGGTGACCGTACCGGGAGCGGTAAAGATCACGGTGCCGGCGGCAGCCCCCGGCCCGGTGCCATCATTGCCAGCCTGCAGGACGACGTTGCCGGTGGTCGTCGTGATGGCCGCAGCCACGTTCACATTGACCCCTGCGTTCGCCGAATAATTGCCAGTAACCGTGGTGATCGCGGCGTTCACGTTTACATTGTTCGCGGCGGTCGATGTGAAATTGCCGTTGGTCGCAGTGACGGCCGCATTTACGTCCACATCGCGCCCGGCGATTGCCACAAGGTTCCCGTTGGTGGCGGTGATTGCCGCACCCACGATCACGTCCTGGATGGCGTTCAACGTCAGGGTCGTGGGGGTGCCGACCGCCGTCCATGTGATCGCGGCGGTCACGTCGATATCGCCGCTGCCGCCTCCGCCGGTGTTAGCCGTGGTGATGGTGACATCGCTGCCGGCATTCAAGGCGGTGACGATGGTGGCGGAATTGACGTCGGCCGAGGTCGCGCCGGGGTCCGGTGAGAAGACATCGGGCTCGCCGCCGCTGAAGGACCCATTGGAAGTTGACGACGTGATCGTCACGTCGGCTGGGTCGAGAAGCCACATGCCGTCCTTGCCGTTCGCCGCGCCGGCATTGATGCCGATTCCCGTCACATCCAGCCAGTGGCCGGAGGTTTCGATCAGGCCACCGTTGCCGCCTTGAGCACCGCCGCGCGCCGTGATGCTGCCGTAGGCACGCGTCGAGTCGGCTGACCACAGCACGACCTCGCCGCCATTGCCATTGGCAATCGCGTCCGCGGCGATCGTGGAGTCCGGGCTCATGTACGTCGCGGAGGCATTTGGGACTGCCGCGTTCGCGCCGTGCAGGTCGCCGCCGACGAGCACCATGCCGCCGCCGGCATTGCCCGCCACGGTGATCTGGGCGTCGAACAGTCCGACGTCCCCGCCAAGCACATGGACCGTGCCACCGGTCTGGCCAGCGCCTGTTCCCGAAGCGTCGAGGGTGCCGCCGACATTGACGGTTCCAGCTGTTGCGCCGCCCTGCAGGAGGATGGTCCCGTCATGGTTCTCGACCGTGCGCGCCTCGATCACTCCGGTGTTGTTCACCACGCTCGCCAAGAGTGCATTCGCGGCACCGGCCGTCATAACCACGATCCCGCCGCCCGCGCGCAGGATTCCCCCGTTTTCCGCAAGACTATTCAACGCACTCCGGTCCACCTGCAGGTGAACAAGGCTGTCGCCACTGAAGGTCAGGGTTTCTGCGCTGCCACCCCCAAGCGCCACGGCGCCGAGCTGTGCGCTGATCAATCCCTGGTTGCTGACACTGTTTCCGAGCAGCGCGACATAGCCGCCGTTGTTTGCATTGATCGTACCCTGGTTGACGATGCTGCCCGCCCCATTGCCGCTGAAGGATCTCGAACTGCCGCTTAAGCTGGCATTGTTGAGGTCCAGGGTCGACGCGACCAGCCCCCCGACATCGACCTGCGCGCCGTGCCCGAACAGGACGCCGTTCGGGTTTATCAGATAGATTTGGCCGTTGGCGTTTAAGTGTCCGAGGATTTGTGTCCCGTTGTTGTCGAAGATCCGGTTTACCGCGATGGCTGTGGCCGAAGGTTGCAGAAAGTTCACTGTCTCCTGGGGCGCGATGTTGAAGGTTTGCCAATCGAGTGACAGATTCGCGCTCGATTGCGTGATGGTGGTGGTCGCTCCCGACTGCGAGATTCCGCCCTGGCCTGAAATCACCTGGCCTCCGGTAGGGTTAGACTGGAGCATGGCCGGCGAGAGCAAGAGGGCGGCCGCAATGAGCTTGTGGCACAACCCGTCGCCCCACGCACGATGTCCTGTTCTTTCGGCGGATAAAGAGCCGCTCAATGCATGGCTCAAGACAAGCCGGATCGACCTGTGTCGTTCAATAATGATGGCCTTCATGGATCGGTGAACCGCGCCTTCACAAGAACACGTAGTTCTACCTACCCCGGTACCACACAGCCGGGAAACTTTCCATGGGGTCTAGAGCGTAGCCTATCCGCCGACAAGCCTGCACGTAGGACGACAACCTGCCGGTAGTTCGTCATCGGAAGACGGCCGCGGCCAAGACTCATGGACTTCCACAACCCTTTGACGGTTATGACGGCATCCTGCGAACCGACGCTTCCCGATCCCACTGGCGTGTCTTGGCTTCGGAAATAAAACCTGCCAAATCGCCAACTTCAACGATCCCTTTGTCCCTTTCTATGTTCGCTCTTAGAAGCAAGTGCCGGCCGCCCTTGTCGACGGCAATCGCTTTCAGGTGAGCATAGGCGTCATGCATAAAATCGATAGCGGCGGATTCCCCTGCCAGGAGCTTCGCACTTTCGTCGGATAAGATGACGGCAATCGCGTCAAATAGGACGGAAGGCGTGCCTGCCAATTGTCCGTCGGCCTCCAGAAGTGAACCGTCGGCAAGTTTCGTTCCGCCGACCCGAGGGGCAACGATCTTCACCCTCGCGCCCGCCTCGACCGCAGCTTTTCGCACTTCGTCGATGACAGCGCCATCTGAGCCATTCGCGACCAGGATGCCGACCACCCGGCCTTCGAGGGTGCTCCTCATTTTTCCGATGGTCTGCAACGCCGGCGAAGGCTCAAACTCCCGCACGGGTGCCGCAGCCGGTGGAGCGCTTGGCAGCTTTTCGAGCCCAAGACCCTTGGCAACGCGTTTGGCGAGGTCTTCTTCGATATGAAGCATATGAGCGACGATCGCCTGCCGCACGTGGACGTGCGCCACCTTCGACAACTCAAAAATGAGTGCCGAAGCGATATGCGCCTGCTCATGACCGGTTTGGCTGCGATAGAACTGCCGTGCCTGGCTATAATGGTCGGAGAAGCTCTCCGCCCGGACGCGGCCTTTCCCCCCGCTTTCATCCGCGCTGGCGCTATGGAAGCCGATCGCCGGACTCTCGCGCGGCCCATCGTTAGACAGCGAGCTTGGCTCGTAACTGACACGGCCTTTCGGCTGCATCGCCTGCATCTTTCCATCGCGCTGGAGATTGGCAAACGGGCACTTGGGCGCATTAATCGGGATCTGGTTAAAATTCGGCGATCCCAGGCGCAAAAGCTGAGTGTCCAGGTACGAGAAAAGACGGCCCTGCAGCAGCGGCTCATTGGAAAAATCGATTCCCGGCACAAGGTTCGCGGGGCAGAAGGCAACCTGTTCCGTCTCGGCAAAGAAGCTGTCAGGCCATCGGTCCAACACCATGCGACCGATCACCTTCAATGGCACCAGTTCCTCCGGGATAAGCTTGGTCGGGTCCAGGTGATCAAAAGGAAAGTTGGCCGCCTGTTCCTGCGTGAATAGCTGAACCGCAAGCTCCCACTCGGGAAAATCTCCGTTCTCGATAGCCTCAAACAAATCGCGCCGATGGAAGTCGGGATCGGCACCGGCAAGCTTTATGGCTTCATCCCAGATTGTGGATTGCAGCCCCAGCTTTGGCCGCCAGTGAAACTTGACGAAGGTCGACCCGCCCGCGGCGTTGACCAACCGGAAGCTGTGAACGCCGAAGCCTTCCATCATGCGCAGCGAGCGGGGGAGGGTCCGGTCGGACATGATCCACATCACCATGTGCATGGATTCCGGCATGAGCGAAATGAAGTCCCAAAACGTGTCGTGGGCAGTCGCGCTTTGTGGGAATCCACGATCGGGCTCCATTTTGACCGCATGGATCAGGTCGGGAAATTTGATGGCGTCCTGGATGAAGAAGACCGGGACGTTGATGCCGACCAGGTCCCAATTGCCTTCCTTGGTGTAGAACTTGACCGCGAATCCGCGCACGTCCCTTGGCGTGTCGACGGAGCCAGCTCCACCCGTAACCGTTGAGAAGCGGGTGAATACCGGCGTCTTTTCGCCGACCTCCGTGAGTATCCTCGCGGTCGAGTAGGCCGCCAGTGATTCGGTCAGCTCAAAATAGCCATGCGCAGCCGTTCCCCGTGCGTGAACGATACGCTCCGGAATTCGCTCGTGGTCGAAATGCGTGAGCTTTTCGCGAAGGACAAAATCCTCCAGGAGGGTAGGGCCGCTGCGATTGGATCTGAGTGAGTTCTGGTTGTCGGAGACCGGGTTGCCCTGATTGGTCGTGAGAACGGCATGACTACCGCCGGCAACCTGGTGCCGTTCACCGCCGCTTCCAAGGCGGCCCTCCCCGGCGGGAGTGTTGCGGTCATCCGACATGGCTGGGGATCATGTAACTTCCTTCATCATGACGGCTTCGGTTTGGAGCTGGATCGCTTCGCCTTGCAGCCATGCATCGGCGCCCGCCTGGATCGTCGGCGAGACGATGTCGGCGCGGCTCCTTCTCTTCTCCTCGGAGGAAACGCCGTACTCTGCGCCGCACTTTGCGAGGAGCTCCGGATGGACTTGGCCGTCCGCGGTGAAGGCCATCATGAGTTGCGGGATACCGAGCGGCACCCTGTCGCCACGATCCACCTGCCACGTATACCAGGTCTTGCCGTAGGTCCCGACCAAGCCATCCATGACCTCCTTTTCGGCAGCCTCGGGAATCCGGGGCGCGATCAGCTGCCCTGACTTGACCTCATAGACGTGGCTATGCCAGAGCTTCTTTTCTTCGGCGGGAAGCTCCTTGAAAAGCTTGGCGCTGATTATGTATTCGACGCCGACGAGACGCGCATGCTTCTTGTCCGACTCGTAAATGATGCACTGGCGGACATCCCTGCTGACGTGGGAGCAGTAGTGTTGGGCTACCACTTGGCGGTTTATGTCGCCGCTGTAGAAGTGGAGGCCGCAGACGTGCTCATCGATGGCCGACAGCGGTGATTCGCCCTGAAGGCGGCCGCCCGCTTCCGGCCCCCCGGCCGTACCGGACGGAACTCCCGAGCACCATTCCTCGGTATCGTCGGTTGCAGACGTCCGTCCCCTTGCTGCTGTTAAGCCGATTCCGGAAGCAACCGCAGCAGCTGCCAATGACACCGCCTTCAGGAAGTCCCTGCGGGAGGCGGGTAGGTTATCGTCTTCGTTCGAGATGCTCATGGGAAAGCTGTGCTTTCCTTGCTTAAAGAGCGCCTGTTTCAGGCTGCCCAAGGATGCCCCGGGCGGCGTCCCGAGACTATGGGGTGTTTCCCTAGCAGGGTGTTGAAAAACTACGATGAGCCGTCGTTGCATTTGGGTCAATCCCTGGGGGTCAAGTTATACTCGGTGGCCCTTAATCCACGAGACCGGGTACATAAACGGGCCGCTTGCACAACATGATACTTGCTTATCATAAGTGTTCCGGCAATAACGTGCGAGATGCCGTACGCGACTCCCAGAAAGCTTGTCCTAGCAGACCTGATCACAGGTTCCGAACGCCCACTGACCCCTATGGAGATCTGGGAGGAGGCGCAAAGGAGGATTCCAAGGCTTGGAATTGCCACAGTCTACCGTGCCCTCAAGCAGTTCGTAGAGGAAGGACAGGTCCGGGTTGTGGATATTCCCGGGGCACCGCCTCACTACGAGTCTACGGCTCGCCAACACCATCACTTCTTTTTTTGCACTCGCTGCCATCGCCTCTTCAACCTGGTAGGGTGTGTACGCGGGCTGCTCGGCCTTGCTCCGGCGGGTTTTAAGGTCAAGCGGCACGAGATCGTCCTCTACGGCGACTGTGCGGAGTGTTCTAGGCACGCGTAGGTCCTATGGCTGCAATGCCTAAAGTCAGAGTCTTTTGTCTCCGATACTGATAATCATTTATCATCTTAGCGTTACTTTGGTCGAATTGTGAAGACACGTTTGCCCCTCCTCTTCCTAGTTCTTGCCGCCTCCCTGTTCGCAATCACAAGGAACGATGCCCGGGCGGACAGTTTGCCGCCTCCAGCGCCGAATGCATCCCCGGCCGTTCCAAAAGCAAACGGGGCGGCGGACTCAGGCCTCACGACTCTGGCCCCGCTCATCGTAACTGCGACTTTGGACCAAGCGAGAAGCCAGATTGTCCCGAACCTCGGAGCGACGGCGTACTCATTTGCTCAAGACCAGATTGATTCGATCTCTCAGGGCGACAATTCGCCGTTCAATCAGTTGCTCCTGCGGGCGCCCGGCGTCGCCGAAGATTCCGCGACTAACGGCGACCTGCACGTTCGGGGCGAACATGCGAATCTACAGTACCGGATTGATGGCGTGTTGCTTCCGGAGGGGATAACCGGCTTTGGACTGGAACTTGATCCCCGTTTTGTGTTCTCGATGCAGCTGATCACCGGTTCCCTCCCGGCCCAGTACGGCTTTCGCACCGCCGGCGTCATCGATATCATCACCAAGAGCGGTGTCCTGGAAGACGGCGACGGGCTCGACATTTACGGCGGCAGTTACCGCACGGACCGTGCGAGTGTCGAGGCTGGTGGAGCAGCAGGATCGTTTAGCTACTTTGTCGAGGGTAGTTACGACCATAACGACATCGGGATAGAAAACCCAACGCCGAGCGCAACCCCCCTCCACGATGCCAGCGATCAGTCCAAGCTGTTCATAGGCGGGTCCGATATCCTGGATTCCTCCAGCCGAATCACCGTCCTGGCCGGCATTTCGTCCAGCAACTACCAAGTGCCGGACACGCCGGGCCTTCCGGCTGGCACTTCCCCCGACGGTATGGCGTGGCTGCATGTCGCCTTCAACTCCGCCGACTTGAACGAGCGGCAGACTGAACAGAACGACTATCTGATTTCAGCCTACCAGAAGTCGGCCGGGGACCTGAACCTTCAAGTCGCAGAATACTGCCGGTACAGCAGCGTGCATTTCATTCCCGATCCGACGGGCGATCTGAATTTCACCGGCGTCGCCACCGACATCGACCGGACGATCAGCTCTGGAGGATTGCAAGCCGATGCCAGCTATGCGGGCTCGGACAGCCACACCCTGCGCGGTGGTGTCATGCTCCTCGACGAGTCCCTGGACGCCAATACGACCACGACTGTGTTTCCGGTAAATGCCGACGGCGACCCCACGGGGGCTCCTCGCCCCATTGTGGACGACAACGCCCAGCACGCGCTGTTTGCGGGCGCCTATCTGCAGGACGAATGGAAGGTGGTGCCGTCCGTTACCCTCAATTATGGCGCGCGCCTGGACTCCTATTCGTCTTCCTTTGACCACGAGGGCCAGCTCAGCCCTCGGTTGAACCTGATCGACCAAGCAGGGATTTCGACCGTCCTTCATGCGGGCTACTCGCGCTATTTCACGCCCCCGCCCCTGGAAAATGTTCCTGGAACGACCCTGACGTTGTTCAATGGCACCTCGAATGCCTCGCCGGTCACCGAAGACGATTCGGTCAAAGCCGAACGCTCCGATTACTTTGACGCCGGCGTCAGCCAGAACCTTGCACCGGGACTGCAAGTCGGCGCAGACGGTTATTACAAGAGCGCCCACAATCAGTTGGACGACGGGCTGTTCGGCCAGTCGCTGATCCTCTCGGCGTTCAACTACAGGGAGGGGAGGGTCGGCGGATTGGAGTTTACGAGCTCCTTCACAAGGGGCGGATTCTCATCGTACGCCAACCTTGCCTGGTCCAAGGCACTGGGCAAAGACTGGGACTCGGCCCAGTTTTTGTTTCTGCCGAACGATTTGGCCTACGTGCAGGATCATTGGATCTTCCTCGATCACGATCAGGCTCTCACCTCGTCCTCGGGCATGTCGTACCTCTGGAAGGAATGCGGTCGCCGCCGAACCCGGATTTTTGCCGACATGCTGACTGGGAGCGGCCTGAGGCAGGATGGAGGCGGATTCGAGCCCAACGACCTGGCCGCACCCATCCCCAACGGTGCCAGCGTGCCATCCTACTATTCGGTCAACCTCGGTGCCGAACAAACCTTCGACCTCCAAGCCCGCACGCTTTTGAAGGTCCGCTTGGACATCGTGAACCTGACGGATCAAGTCTACGAGCTCCGGAGTGGCACCGGCGTCGGGGTCAACGCCGCCCAATTCGGCATGCGCCGGGGCCTCTTCGGCTCGGTTGGCTTGGAATTCTAGTGGTTGGACAATTCCGCAACCTCCAAGCTTAACCCGAAAGGGCTCCAGGTTGAAAGCTGTGTAGTGACCTAATTATGGCCTCTTGTCAGTCAGGTAGTTAGGGTTTCGGAGATCGCACAATAATTATTATGTTAACCTCATGGATATCCAACATTCCGCCCCCCTTCTCCTATCCGGGCCAATGAAGAAAGCGTGAAAGAAAAGGTATTACCGGGAAGCGCCGATGAAGCAAAACTACTTGCTGACAGTGGGTCACGACACCATGAATGCCGCCAGTCCGCTCAGCCCCCCAGAAAACCAAAGCAGCATGCCATACTCGTCTTCCTTCACACGCATTGCCCCATTCGTCCTCGCCCTCGCTTTTTCCCAGACAGCAGTTGCCCGAATCTACGTTGCCGAGGCCGGCGGGAGCACCGGGGCGGTCACCGACTATCCATTGGCAGCAAACGGAAATTCCAGCCCAGCGGCCACCATCACCGGCGGCAGCACTGGACTTGTCACCCCGTACGGCGTCGCAGCCGATGCCAGCCATGTCTATGTCACCGACATCGGCGCCGGCGCCGGCTCGGTTTACATTTACGGGCTGACCGCCGCAGGCAATGCCAGTCCGCTGGCAACCATCAGCGGTGCCAGCACTGGCCTCGACTCCCCTGAGGGCATAACGGTCGACGCCAACAGAATCTACGTCACGAACAACAACATCAGCAACTCGGTTACCGTCTACCCGCTGGCCGCCAGCGGCAATACAAGCCCAACCGCGACCATCCGCGGAAACAACACCGGCCTCACCCCGGTGGGCATCGCAGTTGATGCGAGCCACATCTACGTCACCAACAACAGCTCGGTCACCGTCTACCCTTTGAATGCCAACGGCAATGTCGCGCCCACCGCGACCATCAGCGGCGGCAACACAGGCTTGACCGCCCCGACCGGCATCGCGGTTGACGCGAACCACATCTATGTGGCCAACGGCAACTCGATTCTCGAATTTGCGCTGACCGCCAACGGCAACGTCGCACCCACTGCGACGATCAGCGGGTCCAGCACGGGGCTCAATTCCCCGTTTGGCGTCGCGGTCAATGCCAGCCACATCTTTGTCTCCAACGATGGCAGTCCAAATTCGATCACCGTCTATACGTTGACCGCGACCGGCAATGCAGCGCCAAGCGCTACTATCCGCGGCTCCGCCACGGGCCTGAATACGCCGCTGGGAATCGCAGTCATTCAGGATCCGGTTCCGTTCACCTGGGCGCCGGCAGCGATCACCTATCCAACCGCCCTCTCCTCGGCCCAGCTGGACGTGCTGACCAGCGTGCCCGGAAACATCGTCTATTCCCAGTTGTCCGGGGCCGTGCTTCATCCCGGCACCTACACCCTGACAGCCACCCTTACACCGACCGATACGGTGGACTACCTGCCCACCCAGGCCAGCGTCCAGCTGACCGTCAACAAGGCGGTCCCCGTCATCACCTGGGCAACGCCTGCTTCAATTACCTATGGCACGGCGCTTTCGGGTACGCAGTTGAACGCCTCGGCGAGTTTCGGCAGCTCGCCGATCGCCGGCACCTTTGCCTATACTCCGTTATCCGGGACAAAGCCCCACGCCGGAAACCAGAGTCTGCATGTGACGTTCACCCCGACCGACACGACGGACTATTCGTCGCCCACCGACAGTGTCACCATTACCGTGAACAAGGCCGTCCCCGTCATCACCTGGGCGGCGCCTGCTTCAATTACCTATGGCATGGCGCTTTCGGGTACGCAGTTGAACGCCTCGGCGAGTTTCGGCAATTCGCCGATCACCGGCACCTTTGCCTATACGCCGTTATCCGGGACAAAGCCCCACGCTGGAAGCCAGACCCTGAGCGTGACCTTCACCCCGACCGACACTACCGATTACACGT
>Ga0302320_10028538_pt1 | contig 10708 bp, 10 predicted proteins | sample Bog_T0_3_FD_202130 | JGI IMG/M metagenome (GOLD analysis project Ga0302320, IMG submission 202130) | Peat permafrost microbial communities from Stordalen Mire near Abisko, Sweden - Bog_T0_3 | ecosystem: Environmental > Terrestrial > Soil > Wetlands > Peat | place: Sweden: Abisko, Stordalen Mire... | reverse complement strand
ACCTGCAGAAGGTGCCGCGGTTTGGGGGGTATACGTATCGGGGGGTGGCGATGAAGGGGGGATGAGGTGGCGATGCGTTGACACATCGCGGCATGGCGTTACTCTGCACACTCATTTCGATTCAACTTCGGAGACACCCATGCCCCTGCTCGGCCTCGATATCGGCACTTCCGGCACCAAGGCGCTTTTGCTTTCGGAAAATCACGCGGTTCTCGCGGCGGCGGAATCGCCGCATCAACTGCTTACGCCCAGGCCGGGGTGGACGGAGCAGGACCCGGAATGCTGGTGGAAGGCGTGCCAACTTGCGACCAAGGCGGTGCTGGCCAAGGCGGGGGTGAAGGGGTCGGCGGTCCGCGCGATCGGCCTTTCCGGCCAGATGCACGGGTCGGTCTTTCTGGACAAGAACGGCAAAGTGCTGCGCCCGGCGCTGCTGTGGAACGACCAGCGCACGGCGGTCCAGTGCGCGGAAATCGAAAAGAAGGCTGGCGGGCGGGGGGCGCTGATTAAGATGGTTTCCAATCCGGCGCTCACCGGGTTCACAGCGCCGAAGATTTTATGGTTCGCCCAGAATGAGCCGGCGAAATTCGCGCGTTGCGCCCAGGTGCTTTTGCCCAAGGACTACATTCGCTACCGCCTCAGCGGCGAGTGGATTTCGGAAGTCTCCGACGCCTCCGGGACACTGCTGCTGAATGTGAAGACGCGGAGCTGGCATAAAGGGTTGATTTCAAAACTGGGGTTGGATGCCGACCTGCTTCCGCCGCTGGTGGAGTCGCAGGACATCACCGGCGAAGTGACGGAGGAAGCAGCGGGGGAACTGGGGGTGACGGCGGGGGTGCCTGTGGTGGGTGGCGCGGGGGACCAGGCGGCGGGGGCGGTGGGGACGGGCGTATGTTCGCCGGGGCTGGTGTCGGCTTCGATGGGGACATCCGGGGTGATTTTTGCCACCAGCGCGTCTCCGCAAACCGATCCGGAGGGGCGTGTCCATACGATGTGCCATGCGATACCGGAAACATGGTGCGTTTTTGGGTGCATGCTGTCGGCGGGTGGATCGCTGCAATGGCTGCGGAACACGCTGTTTGGGGAGCAGGTGGCAAAGGCCAAGGACGCCGGGAGGCTGTACCCGGCCATGATTGAGGAGGCGCAGAAAGTTCCGGCGGGTTCGGAAAATCTGTTCTTCCTTCCCTATCTGACGGGGGAGCGGTGTCCGCACCCTGACCCTGATGCCCGTGGCTGCTTTATCGGGCTTACGCCGCGGCATGGGCGGGCTCATCTCATCCGCAGCGTGATTGAGGGAATCACATTTGGGATGCGGGAGCAGGTGGAAATTTTCCGGTCGATGGGGATACCGGTGAAGCAGGTGCGGGCCAGCGGCGGGGGCGCGCGATCGGCGTTCTGGCGGCAATTGCAGGCGGACATGTATGCCGCCCCGGTGGTCACGATCAATGTGGCGGAGGGCGCGGCACTGGGTGCGGCGATTTTGGCGGCGGTGGGGGTTGGGGATTATGCGAGTGTGCCTGAGGCGACGGGGGCGGTGATCCAGGAGCGGGACAAGGCGGTACCTCAAAAGGGCAGCAGCCGGCGGTACGCAGCGGGTGCGGTACGATTTGGGGAGCTGTACCCGGCCTTGCGCAAGATATTCTCGGAGTTATCCGAATAATTTGCGGGTTTCAGCGCCGGCTGACGCGGTGTGCCGTTAAGAAGTTGTTTCGCATCCTTGGCGTGCCGGGGTTGCGGAACGGCGACGATCAAAAATCCGCGTTCGCGTGAGAAATCTTGAGCGGGTTGGCGGTTCGTCTTGTATGCTGAAGTACGGCCCGCGCGCGCAACCTTTTGTGATGTGTTACGGCAGGCGTGGCGTGATTTGTATGGCAGGTGGCTGATGTATGTTGTTCAGTTCAGCACAATGAAATTGGTGGAATATTCCGATCCCCGGGCGTTTGACCAGCGCGTTGGCCGGTGGCTGGTTCTGCGGGAGGCGGAGAATCATTTTATTATCGGCATGATTCCGGAAATCATCGCGGGGTGGACCGGGGCATCGAACGCGCGGCCGCGGCTTTTTGCCATTGAGGACAACGGCACGATCAACGCGGCGGCCATGCGGCTGGGCAATGGGAACCTACTGATTACGTGGGCGACGCCCGAGGCGCTGGATGTGCTCATCAACGGGTTGGCCGAGCTGAATTGTGTGGTCACATCTGTTTTTGGACCAGGCCATGTAAGTGGTCTGTGCGCGCGGAAGATCGCGGAGCGTACGGGCAGGGCGTTTGAGGTGGGCCGGGCGGAGCGTATTTTTCAACTGGCGCGTCTGACGTATTCGCCGCCGGACAGCGGGCGGCTGGAAGTGGCGACGGTTGCGGACCAGGGTTTTCTGCTGCCGTGGGTGGAAGGGTTCATCAAGGAAGCGGAATATGAAACCAAGCGGGCGGCGGAGGTCATGCAGGCGCTGATCGCGTCGCGGCGGATGTATTTGTGGAAGAACCCGATGCCGGTATCGATGGCGGCGTGGGTCTGCCCCACTCCGCACGGCGGGTGCATCAATTTTGTGTACACGCCGGAGGAATACCGCGGCAAGGGGCACGGGACAGCGGTGGTGGCTGGGCTGGCCCGGCATTTGTTTGCCAACGGGACGCGGTTTTGCTTCATTCTGACCGATCCGGCGGACCACCGCACCAACCATATCTATCAGAAGGTGGGGGCGCGCACGCTGTGTGAACTTCTCCGCTGCACACTGGCGCCGGCCCAGACGCCGAGCCGTCTGGCCGCGCAATCTTCATCCAACTGACCTTGGCGGACCGTCTGCGATGTATGTGATTGAGTTTCCTTCCCTCCGCCTTGTGGAATCAAAGGATCCCATTTCATTTGCCGCCGTGGCCGAAGCGTGGATGACCCAGCGCGAGGCGGAGAACCACGTCATTCTTTCGGTGCTTTCGGGCCTGGTCGCGGGGTACAGGGGGACAGGTGCGTGTACGTCGCGGTTCTTCACGCTGCAGGATGGCAACGTGGTGGCGGCGGCGCTGATCGCCGGGCCCAGGATGGTGCATATCACGTGGGCGGCGTTGGAAATGGTGGATCCCATCGTGAGCGGATTGCAAAATTGCGGATACAGCATTTCGCAGATTCACGGGCCGGGGCACGTGGCGTTTTTTCTGGGGCGGGCATGGGCGGAGCGCACCAGGGCGACGGCGCGGGTGGGGAATTCACAGCGGGTGTATCAACTGGCGCGGGTGCGGCATGAACTGCCCGAGGGGGGACGCCTGGTGGCGGCGGGCGAGGGGGAATTGGCGGTGGCCAAAGATTGGATGCGCGAACTGGTGGGCGAGACCGGCTATCCGTGCGAGGACCCGGCGGAACTGGCGCGGCGGCATGTGACCGACGGGCAACTGCATCTGTGGCACCAGCCGGGCCCGGTGGCGATGGGGGCGTATGTGGAGCCAACACCCAACGGCATTTCGATTGAGCATGTTTATGTCCCCCGTTCGCTGCGCCGCAAGGGACATGGCAAGGCGGTCATCGCGGCAATGGCCGGGCGGATGCTGGCGGCGGGGAAGCGGTTTTGCTTTCTGCGGGCGGATCCTGACGATTGGACGGCGGACCGGCTGTTTCAGGCGGTGGGGGCGCGCACGATTTGCGAATATGCACAGTGCAGCATTGTGCCGGCGGGGGGTTGAGGGGAGAGGGGAGAGGGAACTCCGGCAGATACCGGCGGGCAGGGATCAGCGACAATCCAGGCCCCCATTGCGTGGGCGGGAGATGGTATAATGCGCGCATGACTGTACTGGACCCACTACTTCACTCCCCCCGGCTTCCGCAATTTGTGCAGGAGCTGGAGTCCATCCTTGATGCCGAACGCGCGGCCCGTGTGCGTTTTTTTGATGACGTCCGCGAGGATCAAAAGGCCGAATTCATCAACGGAGAGGTGATCGTGCATTCACCGGCAAGATTCGAACATGTGGCGACCTCCGACAACCTGCTGCAACTGCTCAAAACCCATGTGACGAAACACAATCTCGGTTTTGTCGGCCATGAAAAACTTCTGATCTCACTGACTCGTAACGACTACGAGCCGGACATCTCCTTTTTTGTCCCGGCCAAGGCCGCCAAGTTTACGCCGGATCAAATGAAGTTTCCCGCGCCGGACCTCGTGGTGGAAATCCTCTCCCCCAGCACCCAATCCATGGATCGCGGCGTCAAATGGGAGGATTACGCCGCCCATGATGTCAACGAATACTGGATCGTCGATCCCGGCGAACAGACCATCGAGCAATATCTGCTGGAGGGCGGCACCTACAAGCTGGCTGTCAAGATTCAGGATGGCATCATCAAGAGCCGCGCCATCAGGGGGCTGGAACTCCCTGTCCGCGCCGCGTTTGACGCGAAGCTCCATCTTGAAGCGCTCGCTGGGATCATCAACGGGTAGTGCCCGCCTTTTTCTCCGCCGCCCGCTTCTTCTCAAAATTCAACACCCCCGCATCAAACAGCACCCGGTGCATAAACGACTGCGGCAAGCCCGCCAGTGCCGGATGAAACAGCCCCCCCACCCGGCAGACCCAGCCCGCCGCCGTGCGCGTGTTCAGCCACGGCGCCGGCTCGCCGAGTTCCGCGCGGTATGCGCGGGCCAGCGCCACGTAGGGAGAAAGCTCCACATAGACCGCCGTGTAGTACCCTTTTTTGTCGCGCAGCGTCGCCTTCTCCTTTAATCGCCACGGTTTTACGCCCATGGCATGCACCAGCGGCGGAAAGCCCGCAAAAAGATGCCGCAGCCGCCACTTCGGCGTGTACGCCCCCGCCCCGTGGTGCTGAATAATCTCGCGGCCGCTGGCGATCATCCGCACCGGCAACGCCGCAAATTCTGATGAGGCCAGCAGGGCGGTGATGACATCCTGGTCGGAGAGCATATGCACTGGCCGCTCGTACACCGGCTTGGCCTGGGCGGCGAGATAGTCCGCCCGCCGCGTCAAATTCCGCCATGCCAAGAGCAGGGGCAAATGTGCGCGTGTGAACCGCAGAAAGCATGTGTTCATCGGCCCGGGCAAATCCCGGCCGAACGCCAGCCCCCACGCGAGACATCGTTCCTTGCCGCCGCCGGCGTAGGACCAGGGATCCTCGGCGATCGCCACCGTCTCGGGCGTCAGCGGCGTCAGCCATTGGCGGAAGTCGCCGTTGACGATCACGTCGTTATCCAGCCACACCACCTCGTCGTGCCGCTCCAGCAGGCGCGCCAGAATCAGCGGCTTGACATTGAAGCCTTGGCCGACCCACTCGGCGTTTTCGTCGAGCGTCACCTGCGGGTGGCGGGCGATGAACGCGCGGAATTCGCCGGTGGCGGCGGGGCAGGTGAGGGCCACTTTCAGTCCCGGGCAATGGCGGGCCAAACTCAGGATGGCCAGCTTGACGCCCGCCAAATCCGTCGGCCGATCCTCATAGAGGCAAACAATCACGCGGTGTCCTATCTCTTTGGCGGCGCGGCCTTCAAGCCGCAGCCATCCGCCTGTATACTTCCGTCCTGCATCCTCATTATCGAAGAAACGAGGTTCCCATGTTCGACATTTCCCGCCAACTTGCCGTCCAAAGCTGGTGCTACCGGGCGTTTAAGACCCCGGCGGAGCTGATCCCGCAGATCAAGGCCATCGGCCTTTCGCGCGTGGAGATGTGCGGCGTGCAGGTGAATTTTGATGATCCGGCCACGCACGATGCGGCGCTGGCGCAGTTTAAGAACGCCGGGATACAGATTACCAGCATCGGCGTGCAGACCTTTCGGGGCGACGCCAGGGAGCGGGGCTGGTTCGCGTTCGCCAAAAAGGCCGGGGCAAGCATGATCGCGTGCTCCTTCACGCCCGCCGGTCTGGCGGCCCACATTCATGGGGCCGAGAAACTGGCCGAGGAATTCGGCCTCCAACTGGGCATCCACAACCACGGCGGCTACGACTGGCTGGGCAACGAGCCGATGCTCAAGCACGTCTTCTCGCTCACGTCGCCGCGCGTCGGGCTTTGCCTGGATACGGCGTGGTGCCTGCAGGCGGGGCACGACCCGATCAAGTTCGCGGAGCAGTTCAACGACCGCCTGCATGGCGTCCACATCAAGGATTTCATTTTCGACCGCGCGGGAAAGCCGGAGGATGTGATTGTGGGCACGGGCAATTTGAAGTTGAAGGAACTGATGGCGATCATCGAGAAGACGCCGCACTGCAAGGCGGTGACGCTGGAATACGAGCGCGATGTGGAGAATCCGGGACCGAAATTGAAGGATTGCGTGGAGGCCGTGGTGCAGGCGTCCCGCCTGTGAGTTAAGCCATTTGCAGGAGCCGATTTATGCCCGTCGAACCGAATGATCAGATATATGTGTTGCGTTGCGATCTGCGCCGCACGGAGCCGAAGATTTGGCGCACCGTGGAGGTCGATCCAGACATGACGCTGGCGGAGTTGCACGAGGTCATGCAACAATTATTTGGGTGGTACGATTGCCACCTTCACGAATTTGAAAAGCCGGCACCCAGCCTGCCAAAAGCGGCCGGTGCGGATTGGTTCATGCGCCCTGTGCGCCAGCGTTGGGGCGATCTGGATCAACTGGAAGACGAGTGCGAGGATGAGCAGAATGTGACAGTGCGGGATGTGCTGGCCGCTCCAAAGGAAAAATTGAACTACAATTACGATTTTGGTGACGGGTGGGACCATGTCATCACGCTCAAGAAGATCATCTCCGCCGATCCGGAGGCGGCCTATCCGCGATGCGTCGCCGGGGGCGGGCGCTCCGCCGCGGAGGATTCCGGCGGTCCCTGGGGCTGGGCCAAGAAGGTGGCGGCCGTGAATAACCCCAGCCATGAAGAACATGAGGTGATTCGAGAATGGCTGGGGCTGGAAAAGGGCGAGAAGATCGACCCCAGCGCCTTCGACATCGACAGTGTAAACGCCAGCCTCCAGCCCCAGCGAAAGGCAAATGGCACCGGCGCACAGTCGGTCCCGGATCCTTTGGACCTGATGGAACAGGTCGCCGCGGAGTCGGGAGTTCCTGTGGAAAGCCTGCGGCTGGTTCAGTACCAACTTGTGGGGCACCCCATCCCCGACCCCCGCACGGATCTGCCGCCGGCGATCGCCGGTCAAACCGGCGAGCTTCAGGAGTTGGCGCTTTCAAACCCAAAAAAGGCGATACCAAAGCTCCTTGATCTCATCGGCAAGTATCCCGACGCTCCGCGCCTGGGCAATTTTCTCATGATGGCATATGCCGGGGCCCGCCGAACCAAGGAACTTCACCGGCAGATCGAGGAAAACTACCGGCGTTTTCCGTGGTATCTGTTCGCCAAAACCAATTATGCGACACTTTTGATTGACCGCGGGGAACTGGACGGGGTGAAGGACGTGTTTGAGGATAAGTGGGAATTGTCCATGCACCTGCCTGGACGCACGGAATATCATTTCGCGGAGGCGGGGGCGTTCATGCAGGTTGTGGGGCGTTATTTCGCCATGGACGGACGCCCGGAAGCCGCTTTTCAATGTTTGCGGATGCTTCTTGAAATCGCCCCCGATGCCCCGGGAACCCAGGAACTGCTCCTGTTACTTGGGGAAATCACGGAAGATTTCGCGAGTCCTCCGAAACCAAAAAAGTCCCGCAAACGAAGAAAATAGGTCCGCGCAGTGGCGCGGGAAATTTCACCTTTTCGTCGGCGGCGGCTATACTATCCCCGTTCGCTAGGGGTGCCAGCGCCACTGTGACGCCGGCTGAGAAAATACCCTCCGAACCTGACCCGGATCGTACCGGCGTAGGGAACGCGATACTCGCCTTGCCGCCTTGCGCGGAATTCCCTTGCTTGCGATTTGGATGCGTTGATCGGCGCGGCCTCACGAGGAGGCCGGCTAAAAGGAGCTTTCGATGATTCAGCCCAACCCAACCTCAGTTGGCAAGCAACTTCACACGCAGCTTGAGTTCGCCAGGGCCGGCATCGTCACGCCGCAGATGGTCCGCGTGGCCCAGCGCGAGGCGCAGACGCCGGAGTTCATCCGTGCGGAAGTCGCGCGCGGGCGGCTGGTCATCCCGGCGAACATCCGCCATTTGGCCGGGGCGGCGGGAATGCCGGGCAATTACAATCTGCTGGACCTTTCCTACAACGAGCCCAATCTCGGCCACCCCGGCGCGCGGGCGGATGCCGCCAGCCTCTGGGTCAATCAAACCGTCGCCCAGCGCACGCGCTTCATCAACGACCCGGCCCACTCCAAGGGCCTGCACGCGGCCAAGCGCCTCGACCCCATGGCCATTGGGCGCATGGTGACCACCAAGATCAACGCCAACATCGGGGCCTCGCCGGTCTCCTCCGGGACGCATGAGGAAGTCGAAAAGCTAAACTGGGCACAAAAGTATGGAGCGGATACTCTGATGGACCTTTCCACCGGCGGCGACCTGGCCGCCTGCCGGCAGGCGATCATCGACAACTCGACGATCCCCATCGGCACCGTGCCGATTTACTCCATGATCATCGGCCGCAGGATTGAGGATCTCACCCCCGCGATCATCCTCAAGGAGATTGAGCGCCAGGCGCAGCAGGGGGTGGACTACATGACCATCCACGCGGGCGTGCTCAAGCAGCACATTCCGCTGTTGAAAAACCGCCTGTGCGGCATCGTGTCGCGCGGCGGATCGCTGCTGGCGAAGTGGATGATTGTGCATAACAAGCAGAACCCGATGTATGAATTGTTTGATGAGATTTCCGCGATTTTGCGGCAGTATGATGTGACGTATTCGCTGGGCGATGGGCTGCGGCCGGGGGCGACGGCGGACGCGACGGATGCCGCACAACTGGGCGAATTGCACGCGCTTGGTGAACTGACGCAGCGGGCGCGGGAGGCTGGCGTGCAGGTGATGGTCGAGGGTCCGGGGCATGTGCCGATGGACCAGATTGCCATGAACATGACGCTGCAGCAGAAGGTCTGCGACGACGCCCCGTTCTATGTGCTTGGCCCTCTCACCACGGACGTCTTCCCCGGCTACGACCACATCACCAGCGCCATCGGCGCGACGGAAGCCGCCCGCGCGGGCGCGGCGATGCTCTGCTACGTTACCCCCAAGGAGCATGTCGGTCTGCCCAAGGCGCAGGATGTTAAGGCGGGGTGCATTGCGTACAAGATTGCCGCCCACGCCGGGGACCTGGCCCGTGGCATCACCGGCGCGCGGCAGTGGGATGATGACATGTCCAAGGCCCGGGCCGCCCTCAACTGGCCCAAGCAGTTTGAAATTGCCTTCGACGGCGAGACCGCCCGGGCGCTGCATGATGAGGACCTCGAAGTTGACACCGATTTCTGCGCCATGTGCGGCCACGACTGGTGCTCCATGCGGATCAGCAAGGAAATCCTGGAATTCGCCAGCGGCAAGGATGCGGACTTTCAGCCGCTAAAGACGGTGACCAAATCCACCGGCGTCAGCGACGAGGGCAAGGAGCTGCTCAAACAGCGCGGCGTGCTGACGCAGGAACAGATTCATGCGCTTGCGCACAAAGGCAAGAAGGCGGAGTGTCACAGCGATCTTGTGGCCGAGCCGGAGAAGGCGAGGGTGGTGCAGATCAATACGCTCAAGGCGCATGGGGTGGTGCTGAACGAGAGCGGGCTGTAATGGCACCATGAATCGGGGATGACAATGGCAATGCCTTCGGTTTTTGTCCTGGGTTATTCCGAAGCGGCCATGCTGTTGGCTGGACAGACTGATGTCCGAATCCGCGCCCTAATTGCCATCTGCGGCCAACGGGAATTCGCCGTTGAGCATCCGCGAATTACCAACCGGCTGATTTTGCACTTCGACGACATCGACGCCATGGACGATGCGGACCCCATTCAAGCGTCAGCTTGGCGCATGCGGCAACGCGAACGGGCGGATCTTGGACTCATCCAAACGCCACCCACGCTTGACGATGCCCGCCAGATCATTGCATTTGCAGAAACCATCCGCGGCATGGAGGGTGCGCTTCTCTGCCATTGCCTGGGCGGCATCAGCCGTTCCGCAGCGGCGGCCCTTCTGGTCATGGCCAGATGGACCGGTCCGGGATTGGAGGCCGAGTGCATGCGGCAACTTCGCCTCATCCGCCCCTGCGCCTCGCCCCATCGCGACTTGGTGAGATTTGGTGATTCCCTGCTCAACCGCTCCGGTCGGCTGGTCAGTGCTGCGATTGAACAACTGCAATTACCGGAGGACTCCATATGACCTCGCAATCCTCATCCGACGGCCCCATTGTCAGCGAGGTTCGCGAACGCGCCCGAAAGATCAGCGAGCGTTTTGCCAACGACCCCAGGAAATACCTTGAACACCTGAAGGCGGCTCAACAGGCAAACCCATCACATCTCGTCGGGCAAATGACCGTGGCCGGTAATCGGAGAAACTGATGGTTGCCTTCCACATCGCCTGCAAAATTAAAAATATGATGGACCGATCACACTCCGCCACCATCTCCGATCTTCCGGTGAATGCCAAGATCCCAACCACCTGGCTCCCCGCCTCCATCCTCGAAAAGCTCGGCATCGCCCGCGAGAAGAAGGACCTCGCCTTCATCATGGCCAACGGCCAAACCATCACCCGCTCGGTGGGCTTTGCCATCGTTCGTGTCGGCTCCGCATTTACCGTCGATGAAGTCGTCTTCGCCGAAAAAGGTGACCTCCTGCTTTTGGGTGCCCGCACCCTGGAAGGCCTCAACCTCACCGTGGACCCGCGCCGTAAAAAGCTCGTCGCCGCCGG
>Ga0302320_10028537_pt1 | contig 10708 bp, 7 predicted proteins | sample Bog_T0_3_FD_202130 | JGI IMG/M metagenome (GOLD analysis project Ga0302320, IMG submission 202130) | Peat permafrost microbial communities from Stordalen Mire near Abisko, Sweden - Bog_T0_3 | ecosystem: Environmental > Terrestrial > Soil > Wetlands > Peat | place: Sweden: Abisko, Stordalen Mire... | reverse complement strand
CAGGTGCAATCCTTTTTGGATCTTTAACTATTTTCGAGAGATTGGAAAAAAAAATAGTTGAGCCATACCGTTAGATGTTTTTATGAAACCGCAACCCATATTAAACAAAAGATGATTTGGTTTGTATTACTCAGTCATTAAAAATTATTATAAAATCTTGGAATCAAGTAGTTGCATAAGTTTTGAATAAGTTTTATTTTTTAAAACAAAATGACATTTTGGGAAAAAAACACTTTCCTTAGAAAAAAAAATGCCAAAATAAAACTTATATTATAGACTACTCAATAAAAATCAGTGAATTTAAAAAATACTCCATAATTTCAAATTAATTTTTATTTGTTAACTGAGATTTAATCATCTCTAATAATTGTTTGGAATAGGTTTCCAACAAATCTCTGCTCTGATCAACGATGAAATGACCTAAAATAATTTATAATAAATGTCTTGAATTTTATTAATTTTTATCAATTACTTATGGATTTATTTTGCGAGGATTCCACATTCAACAAATTGGAATTTTCAATTTCAGAAAGTTTTAATAAATTCTGATCTTTCCTGATAATTTTATCTAATTGTCCTTTGCTAAAATCAACTTTCCTTTCAATTTTATTCATGATTTCCTCTTTATAATTGTAATTTTTTTCATTTCTCCCGAATTTGTCAAATTCTTCTTTAAACCCCATTATACTTTTATTTAAATTCTCGAAAAACATTTCAATTCTTTTTTCAAAATTTTCGCTTTTTTCTTCTTTTTTTAGCATAGGAGAAATATTCTTTGAATTCTTCAACTCTTGTTCCGTGATAAGGATTTTCTCCCTCACAGGACTTAAAGTCCTGACGATCATCTCATGGAAATCCTCTTCAGCAACCTCATTTTGTTTATTCATTTGGATTTTCTTCGACTCATTCAAGATATTTTTCTCCACATCAATTTCCTCATTTCTTTGAATATTTTCCTCAATTTTATCGTTTTCATCATCTTCTTCGAAATCATCTCCTAAATCCATAAAGTCATCATTTTTCTCATTTTTCTTTATTTTGTTTAGAATTTCTTCTCTGCTTCTTTCCACAAGGTTGTTTTTGTCAATGTTGAGCACCTGCGAAAAGATCGGCACTAGTTTTTTCTCATCTTTCTTTGGTTCGAAAGGGTCAAAATCTGGTATGTCTAATTGGGAGTCGAAAAGGGGGTTTGGGAGGTCGTTTTTCTTCATATTCACTTGGACTTGTTCGATATTTTTGTTGATCATTTGCATTTGTTCGGAAATTTCGCTGAGGTCGATAATCGATGGTTTTTTCTCCTTTTTGGGGTTCCTAACGAATTGAATGACTGACCCTTTTTTGCTAAGGGAATCTTCTTGTTGAGGGGAAAGGTCGATTTTCTTTTCTAACAATAGCGGCTCTAATTTTTTCTCTGGACTAATCGGCTCATTTTTCTTCAGTGGCAATTTATCGAGTTCGTTTTTTTTCTCGGAATCAGTTTTTTTCTCCTGTGAAAAAATATCAGCTTTTTTGTCAAAAATAAACTCATTTTTTACTTCGAAAAAAAGCTCTTTTTCTAGTTTAAAAGGCTTTATGTTCTCATTTTTCTTCTCTTCATCAGGGAATAAAGGGCTTTCGTTTTTCTTCTGTGAATGTTCCTTGAAATAATGGCTTGATAAACTCGTTCTAAGCGGAGAATTTAGCTGGACTTTATCCATGTCGAAATAGTTTTTTTGTACAAAAGGGTCTTCACTTTCTTCGACTTGTTGAGATACAAGATCTTTTTCCTGCTTTTGATAAATTTCATTATCTTTTTCTTCCTTTTCTTCAACTTCCCCTAAATTCGCCTCTTTATCAATATCTATCTCCACAAAATCCGTCTCCATTAAAATCTCATTGTTCTGATCAGGACCGATATTTGTCTTAATTTCTTGTTTTTCAAGCCATTGAGGCACTGCATTATTAATCACAACCTCTTGAATGCTTTCTTCTTTAATTGGATTATTGTCTGGTTCAATTTGAATTTGTGAAACTTTGAATTTATTATCGATTTTACTAATAACCAATTCATCTTTCATCATTGGCTTGATATGACTTTGAGCCCAATTAGGTAAATCCTGGTTATTTACAATATTAGACAATTCCGTGCCAAAATCCAAGATTATTTCCTCAGGTTTTTGAAACAATTCCTTCGGTTTATTCAAGTTATTAAGTTCCTGTAGTTTTGCTTTTTTCTTATTATCTTCAAAATTTTTTCCTTCATTTTTATTCAATTCATCTAATAATTGATGGACACTAGTATTGTTGTTATTAATTTGAGGAGTCCCTTGTTCATGTTCTTCTTTATTGAGAAACTGTTTGATTTCTTCTTCGATCCAAAAACTATCTAAAGTCAAATCCTTGCTTTTCCCCATCATTTCCTTCAATCTTTTTGCAAGTAGGCCCAATTGTTGCTTCTTTTTATCTATATTTCCCTTTATCTCCTGAGACAACTTCCAAACATAAATACATCCCTTAGAACTGGCAGTGATTAAATATTTGCTATTATGAGTAAAAGCCAAACTTGTAATGATATCTCCGCAGGACAATTTGGCTACTAGATTCCCTGTGGAGAAATCTCTAATTCTCACAATCTTATCGTTATTACTAACAGCTATATAAGTCCCTGAAGAATCCACTGAAATCTTCAAATTGTCCAATGGTATAAACTTACCCATTGCCTTATCTTCCTCTTTGGTTTCTATTGTCCCTTTGATCTTCATTTCATCAATTGACCATAATTGTAATTTTTTCTCTTGGCCAAGAACAGCGATGTTATTTTCATGATTTAGATCCATTGTGAAAAACTTGCTATTTTTATCGATTTCTAAATGAATTTGAACAAACGGTTTTTGATCCTTAGCCTTATATTCTCTGAAAATTAATGTTTTATCGGCTCCACATGACATAAGTAAAATGTTATTTTTGGCTTTATGATAAGCAAATTGCAAAGCGGATATCGATGAATTGTGATCTTCTAAAGTTGTGACTAATTTGAATTCATCTGCGCCATTATAAATATGAATCAAACGATCTCTAGAACCTGTGGCCAACAAAAAAACATCCAAAGGATTTTCAGGAGTGAAATCCATGCATAATATTTCCTGATCATGTGAGACAATCTCCATGATTTTAGCGAAAGTTATCAAACTAAAGATTCTCAACACACCTTCCAGATCTCCAGAAGCCAGATATTGACCATCATGTGAGCATTTCAAGCAACGAACTTGCTTATTAGTTGAATTTTTGTTATTTTCTTCCTTTTGGAATTTGAAATGTTCGAAATTATCTCCCAAATATAGGATTCTTGTTAAATTCTTTGAATACATATTTCGTCTGAGACCTGGTAAATTGGGCATTCCTTTCTCTTCCTCCAACAAATTCCAAATTCGAATGGTTTGATCGATAGAGCCAGTAGCGAAAAAAGTTACTTCATAAGAAGAATTTTCAAGGGTTTGGATATCATGTATGGTGCCATTATGGTTAAGGAAACTGCGTTTGACATTGATTTGTTCTAAATCATGCACATCCCAGATAAAAACCGTCCGATCTGAATATAAAGCGACCAATTTTCCTCTCAATTCATCTATTAATACGGAAATAACATCCGCAAATGTTTCAGGACCACTCAGGATAGCTGATGCTTTTATATTAGATTTTTCGACATTCGTTGATTTTTCCACATTATAACAACCCAAGGCAGGTGGTTTCGGTAAAGTCGTGACATGATGTAAGGTTTTGGCATCAAAAAATCGAATTACACCATCAGAACAACCACAAATCACATGCAATGGGGTTAATTGTAAGGTGAATGCCGAACGAACCTTCAAATCCATCCATTTTTCAAGCTTTCTTTGTTCGTTTAGAATACATAACACTCCTTCTGAATCCAAAGCGAAAATATGTTCTTCCAAACAACTCACATCCATGAACGTCTTGTTTTGGAATTTTTGACCCAATGCGGCACTTTTCCCTTCAATTATGAAGACATTTTCAGTATCTTTTGGTTTTGTCAGAATAACTTTTCCTTCTGGATCAAAAGGCCAGAATTTCAAATGTTGAAACCCGGCTGTTATTAATAATGTGCCTGAGGTGTTGAAGGTGGCCGCATTGATTTTTTTGCTCATTTTGTTCATTGTCAATTTGGTTTCCTTCTCCCAATCCCATACAAACAACCCCTTATCATTTTCATCTCCAATAGAAATCAAATATTGTTGATTTGGCGAAAAAAGAATCTTTTCTATGCCAAACTTATGACCTTTCAAACAAACTGGAGGGTTCTCATGTCTCAAATCCCAAATATTTATTTCTGGGTTTTTACAGATGCCTTCTCCTGCAATTAGAAATTTTCCATCTTTGGAATAAGTCACGCAAGTAAAGGGTTTTTTATTTGGTGAAAATATGAATTTTGATTGCTTATTTGTTATTGGGTTATAAACCACGAGCATTGAACCTGCAGGATAGGCTATTTCACCAGAAATTGGATTAAGAGCTAAATTATTGTGCGAATGAGAAGTGATTCCGAATACAGTTTGTAGGATAAGATTGTTTTCTTTGGATTTTGGTTGTTTTTTTTGAGGCTTGGAGGGGGGAGCCAATGAAAATACAGATTTCTTGTCTGAAAATTCAGAAATTTTGGATTCTGAACTTAATTTGGAATCTTTTTCAGAAATTATGGGTTTTGTGGGATTTTTCATGTTTTGTATATTTAAATAGTTAAATATTGGAGAGTTTAAGTTTTTAAGCTAAATAAAAAAAAAACTCAAAAATAATATATATGAAAGAATTTTTTTTTTATATAATTATTCATTTTAATTTTAAAAAAGAAATAACAAAAACATTAAAATAAAAAATAAATTTTTGTTCAAAGAAATTAAGTCTCTTTAATAATTATATTATTTTTTTTCAACACAAAATATTTTAAAACTTGATGAATAATAAAATCTATTTTGGTCAGAAATAATTATCCAAAATCCCCTACTTAATGTTGAAATTGTTTGACTTCGGATCTAATTAAGTAAATCTATGCAACCAGCTCATATTCCTCAGGAGTCCAAAATCATTGCATTCAACTTGATTGACTCCATATTGAATGATATAACAAAAGATCATGAAAAACTTGAAAAAAAGAAGAAATTTAGTGATTTTTTCTTCAAGAATCTCATAGATCTCAACAAACAAAAAATCATCAGAGACATAAAGTTCACTCAAGGGTAATTATATTGTTTTTTCCTCTTTCTTATGTTATTCGAAACAAAGGACAACCAAAAAAGAATATCACTTATTGCATTTGCAAGTTCATCAGCAATTCCTTCCAAATTTATGTGGATATTACGCTAGCTACAATCTCATAGAAAGCGTCAATCTTTTGAAATCCAGATGCCTTACTTCATTTTATTCATTAGATCAACCTCAGAAGTATAGAGATATTTTTTGGTTTATAATTAACTCATATATATTGATTTTTTAATAAGATTTTGGAAATATGTTTTTGAAACTAATCGTTATTTGTGGAATTATGGAGGAAAAGCAGGATTGTCAGCCAAATGGCCTTGGGACTTTTATTCAACACAGTAATTTTAAATTTTGTCTATTTTATATATGTTTTATATAATTTGAAAGCTTTGGAGATTTTGAGAGAACTTTCCTCAAAACATGTGTCCAGTATAATCCAAGGTTTCTTGAAACCTTTCGACCAGAATCCAACTTTGATATCAAATTTTTGAATGTGAATACTCAATTTTGTAATATTTTCCAAAATCCACCATAAAATAAATTCTTTCTTTTAAAGTCAATCTTCTCAATGAAGAATGGGATTTGGAAAATACTCAAAGGGAAATTAATGAGTTCATCAAATTCTCAAAGAAAAACCATCATAAAATCCTTGCTTTTATGTTAGGTAATTTTTATTTTATTGATATATTTATGACATAAATAAAAATAGGCATTTGTAATCATTGGGCCAGTCTTTTAGTTCACAAATTAAATTCAGAGATAGAATTCATTTTCTTTGATTCAAGAAACAGAGATTATTTGACATGGTCAGAAATCGAAATAGAAGAGGGTGTCAAAGAAAGAGCTAGACAAAGAATACTTGAAGGAAAGGTTCCCTTAACAAATTTCAAAATTATGATTGATCAACAATCGATTAGAGACATGCAAAGAACTATCGATTTATTAACAAATTGTCTCATTGGAAACACAACATTATTAAAATATAATAATGATCGACGATTGGATATTTTATATTCGAGCATTCAAGTAGAAGTGCCTTTAATCAAGGAAGATTTCAACAATATGAATTATGAGGAAATTTTCTCATTTGACAACAAAAATCTGTTGCAAGTCTTAGAGGCTTTGAATAATTGGGTTCTTTGTAACTATAGTTCAATGAAGAAGTTCTTTACGAGTTTTCATGACAAAAATGATTTAGATGAAGACTACAACTTCAAACTGTTGAAGTTTTTGAACTATTTCAGGAATTTTTATAAATTCTGGAAATTCAACGAAAAAAAGGCGGAAATCAAGAAATTTCTGAAGCTCCCTTATTTGTTTCACCCTCTCAAAATCTCACCCCTTTTTGACTATTCTAATTTATGAGATCATATTATTCAAAGAAAATATGATATTTTTTGTTATTTTTAGATAAAGTTTTATAGAAAGTCAAAAAATCTACTTTTTATTGTTAACTAAAAAATATCGGAATGTGAATCCCTCCTAAAAAACCCTCTATTTATTTTTTTAAATTTTCTCATCATTAAAACTTAAAACAAAAAAATAATGAATTTATTTTTAACTAAAAAATATGGGAATATGCATTCCTTCAAAAAACCCTCTATTTATCAAATTTTTATTGTTTTTTATTTTTCTCATCATTTACCAAAAAAACACAAAAAACATAATTTCAAAAGTTATTAAAAACCACCATTAATGAATTAAGTGCCTTTAACAACAACCGCTTTTCTTGGTTTGTTTGTTGTCATCATGTCCTGAATTCGTGATTTTTTTGTTATCATTCCCCTGTGTGGTTTCATTCAACAAGATCTTGTTTTTAATGTCTCTGGCAATGGTCATGAAGGTTTCCTCTACGTTGATTCCACTTTTTGCGCTTGTTTCAAAGAAAGGAATCCCATATTTGTCAGCTAACTTCCTCCCCTCCTCGATATCTACAGCTCTATTATCAATATCACATTTATTACCCACTAATATCTTGCACACATTCTCCGAAGCTTGTTGTTGAATCTGTTTCATCCAATTTTCGATATTTCTAAAGGTGTCAGGTTCCACCACTGAATAGGTGAGAATGATCCCCATTGCACCCTTATAATAGGTTTGAGTTATCGTTTTGAAACGTTCCTGCCCTGCTGTGTCCCATATTTGCATTTTCAGCTTTTTGCCTTCCACTTCGATGGTCTTCAGTTTAAAATCAATACCTAACAAGAAGAAAAAAAATGGTAGTTATAAAGTTAGAAATATATGGAAAGCCGGATACCAATCGTCGTCAAATGAGATGGAATGAAATTGTTATCACAGAAACGGAGCAAGATGTTGGTCTTGCCCACTCCAGAGTCGCCAATTATCAATAATTTGACGAGCCAATCGTAAGAGTTGTCTTTTTGGGAGTTCATTGGAAGAATGTCGGTGGTTTTTTTAAGAAAAATTTGAAATAATTATTAAAGAAGTGCTTGATTTTTGATTTTAAATCATAAATCTTAAAAAGAAATGCTTTCTGATAATTTTATTAGTTTTATTATTTTTATTTGTTTTTCTAATTTGTTTTAGAACAGCAAACTATTCAGAATTCTATCCTTTCATGGATTTTTTCATAAAGATGCTTTTAATTATTATACCATTTTTTTTTAAATAGATTTTCATATTTCAAGGGAGATTCTATGTTTTTTTGTTATCAAAATCCCATTATTTATATAAACAAATATAATAAATTAACAAAATGGGTTGCGGCATTCACAAAGGTGTCCCAATTTCAGCAAAGAAAACTGATAATATGAATACAAGTGAGAGTCCATCTCCATCTCACATAAAAAAATCAGATGGTGGATTTCTTCCTCCTCTTATTCAAAGTCACCATTATTTTTATTTTTTTCACATTCAAAATTTCCTTTTTTAGATAACGTTTTGTTTCTTTTCTGTTTCGATTCCAACAATGAAAATATTCTTTTGAAATTCGATGGGCTCAATGAAGAATGGGAATCCTTATTGATGAACCAAAAAAATATCGTCATAAGCGAAGAATCCCAAGCTCTTCAAATTGATAAGGATCTCATTCTTTTATCAGGAGGCAAAAACAGAAACTCCAAGCCAACTGACGAGTTCTATGGAACGAATTTATGCCAATTATACGTGATAAAAAAGAATCGATTTTATCCTTTTCCAAATTTAAATGTCCCTCGTGCCTGTCATATGATGATAAATTATGGTGACACGATCTATTGTATGGGGGGTCGTTCTGAAAACAATGAAAATGAAGGTATAACTTCAAGTGTTGAACGTGCCAACATACATAATTTCAAGAATCAATTGAAAGAAGGAGTTGATGACCTGACTGTCCCCAGTTTTGTAAAATTAAAATGGGAAGAAGTGGAACCTTTCACCAAACCACGATATAGTGCATTGACTTTTATGTTTAAGGAGGAAATCTATTTATTAGGAGGCATGGGAAGAAATAAAAAAATTTGCAAATTTGTGGAAAAATATGATTCCGGACAAAATCAATGGCTCTCCTTGGATTGGAAATTGCCTTTTTCAATAAATTGCGCAGTTGCCACTGCCTTGAATCAAAGCGAACTTCTTATTATAGGTGGAAAAAATGAATCAGGATTGACTCCTTCGATTTATCAGCTGGATTTTGAAAAGAAACGTTATCATTCTAAAGGCGCCTTTTCCTTCAGAGTGAATCCTAAAATCCTTCATTATAAGGATGAGCTTTATATTTTTGGAGGGGATAAGGAAATGTCATGTGAGAAGTTGAATCCAACAGAATTCGTATCATATGCAGCTTCAGAATCATATACTAGTTTCATAAATAATGACCTTTCAACTTTTCCTGGAGGACAAACCGCGATCAGACTTGGTGAAAATTTGACCCAAGAAAGTGAAGTTCTAATAAAAGTTTTCGAAAACGATTTGAAGATCTCAAAAATGAAGACATACGATGTATATTATACTTTTGGTACTCCCAATCACCCTTTCATTTTGGAATACACTTGCGAGAATGAGATAGTGAAATTTTCTCCTGTGAGTTTTGTATTGAAATTTTATTACTATGGAGCAGTTGTGAGGTTAAACCCATTTTTCGGGTTGACCATGGGTGGTATTATCCCTCCTCATAAGAAAGCTAGCAAGCAGACTCATTTGGTTGATTTCCGAACGATGAGTTGTAAGAAAATGGCGAAAACAAATATTGGACGTTGTAAATGCTTTATGTTGGGCAATGAAGATGATAATAAAGTATATTTGATTGGAGGAATTACCTTCGAAGGAAGCATGGAAAAGCATTTAGCTAGCGTTGAGAGATTCGACTTGATGGAGAATAAATGGGAAAAAATGAATGATATGTTGACTCCAAGATATAATGCCAATGGTTTTTTCTCAAGAAAGCTGTTATATGTTTTTGGAGGATCTGATGGACATGTTTATTTAGATTCTGTGGAGGTTTTCAATCCAATAGAAAACAAATGGGAATTACTCAATGAGTTAAAAATGCCCAAACCCCTTTCAAATTTCACTATTAATCACTTCGAAGCGTCAACTGATGAATTTTTAATCATCGGAGGAGCCAATAAGGAAAATTTCAACAATGAGCTGTATATTTTAAGAATGAATAATCCATCGAAATATGACAAGCTCATTGAATTGAAAGAGCCAAGGAGTGGACATAAGGTTTTTACCAGTGAAAATAATTTTGTGATCATTGGAGGGTCGAGATCTGATGTTGGAGTAGAAGTTTTAAAGATGAATCCATTGGAAATAGTTACCAATGAATTTAAGAAATTCGACGAAGCTTTGAACAAATATTATCGAGATAAAACTTTAGGGGGGGTTCAAAGCTGTTAAAGGAGAAGTGGGAGCCTTACTGTTTGGATGGATTATTTAATTTTTTTAATTTTCATACAACTAATATATTCAGGTAATAGGAAATAAAAAAATGTCCTTATTTTTTGTAAACTACATAAATTAAAAAAAAATATCATCAATAATTAAAAATAATTGAAAATAAAAAGATTTCACCAAAAAAAATTATTTATTTATGATCTGAAAATTCAAAATAGTGAAAAAATGAAAACTTTAAATTATCCTTAGATTTCTTTATATTTTTTTGTTTGTAAATCTCATTCCTAAAAAAACTTAATTATTTATTCTGAAAGTGCTTGATCAGCAAAACCAATATAATCACCATAACTCAAATTTTGTGATTTCAACCAATTCAAACCTTTATTAAATATCAAAATCCAATTACTTTTTTTGTCAATTTGATATTTCTCCAAAAACCTCATCACAAGAATAGTGACCCAAGCATTATTTTGGTTTTTTAATCCTTCTGGCGTTTTATCATCCAATGTTGTCAGACCTATCATTTTAAGTATTTCCTCTTTTGCTTCCCAATATCCTGAAACCTTTTGTTTTGCTATCAATTTAGTAAGATCATTTCCAATTTGAGATGGAGGAACAC
>Ga0302320_10028536_pt1 | contig 10708 bp, 10 predicted proteins | sample Bog_T0_3_FD_202130 | JGI IMG/M metagenome (GOLD analysis project Ga0302320, IMG submission 202130) | Peat permafrost microbial communities from Stordalen Mire near Abisko, Sweden - Bog_T0_3 | ecosystem: Environmental > Terrestrial > Soil > Wetlands > Peat | place: Sweden: Abisko, Stordalen Mire... | reverse complement strand
TTTATGAAAAAAATCGAAAAAATCTCATGTTTTAAATAATTTTCTTTGAAAAATAAATAGATTTAATTTCATTTAATCCCCTTCGAAAAAACCCTCTTTCATAATATATCTGAAACATTGCAAAATCACGCTTCTTTCCTTATAAATTTCATCTAGAACCAAATTCGTAGTTAAGGTGTTTAATCTATATCGATGTTGAGCGGAATTCGTTTTGGATTCCAGAAAACTTTGCAAATCCTGGCTTTCTTCTTGCTGTCTATTTTTGATATTCGTGATTATTTCCTCAATTTTATCATCTTCACCCTTATCGTCTAAATCTCCGATTCTTTGTTCTGAATTCTTCATTTTCTCTTGGACTTTCTCAAGGAATTTCTGATGTTTTCTTTGTTTTCTTGAGCATTTATTAGAAAATTCATCATTTTTCTCATTATTTCCTTCATTTATAAAATCAGATTTCTCTTGATTTTCCTCAATTTTCTCAGATTTATCATGATTTTCCTCTATTTTATTAGTTTTTTCCTCGAATTTATTAGGCTTTCCCTTGAAATTGGTGTTATTATTCGCGTTATTGCCTTTATCATACATGAAATATTTCAAATCATTCCAATATTTCTCTTTAATCCTCGATTTCCTATCGCATTGAGAATTCAAAATCTTGATTTTTTTCCTTAATTTCGTCTCCAATTGGCTCAATTTCGGATTAGTGATTTCGCCTCCTTCTTCTTTGATTTTCAATTCAAAGGCTTTTTTTTCCTCGTTTTTTTGTCCTGGATAATTTTTCTTTCTTCTTTCGACCCAAAGTTTTATTTCCTCTTTATTTTCTTTATTTTCGCATTTTTCCTCAGCTTTTCGCTCGAATTTCCTATTGCCAAAAGGCCTGTTTTTCTGATAAAGTCCATTATTTTTATTATTTTGGTTATGGAATTGATTGAAGCCATTGAAATTATTATTGGAATTATGGAAATTATTGAAATTCGAGGCTTTTTGTTGGAAATTTCCTTGATTTTGATAATTCCTTTGATTATTATTATAGAATTGTGTTTGCGGATAAGGGTTTTGTTGGTTATAATAGCCATTATTCATATTATTATTGAAATTGGCATGATTTGGGTTATAAAAAGGAGGCTGAGGTCCTTGAGGATAATAATTATATTGGTTATATTGATTATTCATGTTTTTTTTTATAAATTCGATCTCTTTTTTTTTTTCTTAAAACAAAAGAAGTTTATTTCATTCAAATCAAATCAATCGAAAAACCAATATTTTAATGGCTAATCTCGACCTAGAAAAAGACTTCCAAGTTTCTACTCCTGCCCAATCGGAAATAAACATCCAAACTCCCAAAGGACCAGCCAAGGCCGCAAATCTTTTAAGTCCTTCCAGCAATTCCTCCACAAATTCCCATTCTAGCCCGAATTGGTGTCTTAGGAAAAAAATCTTCTGTCTTTTCCTTTATGTCACAGTATTCACGAATTTCGATACTGGGGTCATACCAGCTGCTTTAGTGAATATCCATAAGGAATTAGGACTTAATTATACTCAACAAGGATTATTAGGGTCATTACCTAATTTCGGGATTAGCGTCGCTTCATTTCTCGTCAGCTATTTGATAGGAAAGTTCCAAACTAAAAGGATTCTGACGTTGGCAATAATTTTCAATGTGGCTTTTTGCATTTTGTTCGCATTATCAGAAAACCTATATGCCTTATATGTGAGCAGGTTTTTCATGGGGTTCACACAAGCCTTCTGGATCATTTATGGCCCTGTCTGGACCAATTATTTCAGTCCACATGAAAGACAAACCACTTGGCTTGGGTTCTTACAGGGGTTTTCGCCTTTAGGTATTTTATCGTTTTTAAAGACTTCATTAATAAACCGTTAATTTATTTTATTTAATAAGGTATCATCTTCGGATATTTGGTCACTGCCATCATAATAAACACTTGGTCTGTGGATTTCTCATGGAGATTGGCAATTTTGATGCAGGCCGGGTTAGAAATACCCATAATTTTCATATTATTTTTCATAAAAAATTCGGATTTGGATATGTTCGAACATAAGAAACTCAATGATTCTTCGCCAGCTTTGCCTATCCAAAACGCCTGGCAACAAATAAAGCAACTCATTTCAAACAAGCTTTTTTTATTCGCCTGTTTTTGCGTTTGCACTGCTTTTTTTGTGGTTATCGGGATACAATTTTGGGGGACTTCCTATATGATCATCACAATGGATACAAGTCCTCATAATGCCATGATCCTTTATTCATTCATTACGATAACTGCTCCGATATTAGGAGTGATCACCAGTGGGTTTCTTTTGGATCATTTGGGTGGTTATAAAGGGAATAATAAGAATATTGCTTTGAAAATGATGCTCGCTTGTAGTATTATCTGTCTATTGATAGCAATACCTACTTGTTTTGTCTTTAATATCTTTTTATTTGGACCTCTTTTATGGCTAGAAATCTTCTTTGGGGCTTGTAATATACCCGCTGGTATAGGCATAGTAGTGGATTCAGTTGATAGGTCTTTTCTTTCTAATATATTAAAAATTCTAATTATCTCTCTATTTTTATATTAGTAATTTACAAGCCTATGCCTCAAGTTTCTCTCAATTCATCTATAATATCTGTGGATATTTCCTCTCACCGATTTTCTCAGCCACTATCATGGATTCCTTCGATGATAAAGTCGAAGGCATGAAATGGGGTTTTCGAACCAATGAATTCATGTGTATTTTCGGTGTGATTTTCGTGATTTGTATGATGTGTGTCGTGGAATGGCCTAAAAAACATCATCATGATCAGAAATCCTTGAAATTCCAGGATTTCACTAATAATGAGAAATCCAATAATCTTGAAAAGAAATTCGATGAGCAATTCGATACTGATATGGAAGTAATATTAGATCTTTATTAAGAAAATAGCCGTTTTTTTTAGTAGAAGGAGAAATTAATAAGCCCGAAACTTGAATTTGATGATGCGAAAATCGACTAGTTTTAATAGGAATTTTATATTGAGAAAAATAATAAATATTTCAATAAAAATCAAGATTTTAGGCTGAAAAAATAATCACTTATTAATAAAATCAGCTTTTCTTTATTGTCTATATTTATAGCAAGAAATCCTGAATTTTCAGAGAAAAAATCCTTCCAATTCAGGCTTTTCTTCAATATATTATAACAAATCTCATCAGAATTCACGATTTCAGATATGATTTCTTGGAAAGTCTAGAGAAAAAACTAGTTTTTGAAGCGATTTTATCAGAAAATTACGATTTTCTGGTCAAAATCCTCAAGAAAACCCGAGATTCTTTGTATTTCCTCTATAATTCTCACGAAAGCGAGCATTTTCGCGATTTTCTCAGCCAATTCATTCAAATCTAAATCAAAATTCGCGATTTCCTTCTATTTTCTTAATAAAACAAGGACTTTTCTCTTAATAACTTTACTTCAATGATCAAATTGGCCAATTTCTCAGGAAAGTCCATCATCATCAATCTATAGAGTTTCTTGATATTGGCATTAGTAAAAGCTTCGATTTTGCCTTTTTCTCCTATGAAAAACCCAGTCAAAATCCTATGAACATCATAATTATTGAAAAGCCCGGTTTCCTTTAGACTTTCCAATTTATAGAAAAGACCTAAAATCGCGGTTTTCTGATCATTATTGAGTCTTTTCTCTAATTCTAAGGTTTCTTTGAGAATGAAAATAGCATTTTTCTTGCGTAATTCGAAGCTTTTCTTTAAAATAGTCCTTATTTCTTCTTTAAAGCCATTTCCTATGAGAAAAGCCTCCATTTCCTCAATAATGATATCTTTTCCTTTCATTTCTTATTAATTTTAAAGCGAAATTATTGATAAAAATGAAGAAAAAAAGCAAGAAATTCGATTCTCTCAGTCTAATGTTGAATAAAAAGCCTCAAGAAGCTTTAAAATCGTCTATTAATTCGAATTCCTCTATAAATCCAGACTTTGAGACAAAATCTATGACCACAACAGGGATTTCATGTTTAATACAAAAAAGCCTCGAAAATCTCTTGAAAAAGGAAAATTTCTTTAAAAGTCCTGATTTGACTAGGATTTCAACCAAAGATCGAAATCTTGAATTCGAGCGAATATCGAATAAAATCCGATTATCAAATAAAAGCGCAGAATATCATGAACTTCCCTTTCATAACGATGAATATGAGAAATTTAAAGCCAAATATCAAACAAATATCGCAAATAATAAGGGCTTTTTCCTATATTCTCAAAACCCCATGTCTCGAAAAACCCAAAGTCAGGTTATTGAGAAAGTGGCGATAGAAAATATGAATTGGGATGCGAAAAACGAATATAAGGGATTATTAAGGAAAAGGATCAATAATAATGGGAAAATCAGCATTATTAAGGAATTAAAAGAGAAATCAATGATTATATTGACAGAGGCTTTAAATAGGAAATGCTTAAAAGAGGATATTGAGACTTATAAACTGGAAATTCAGAAGAATATGACTCTTATGTTAGAGGAAAATGATAAAATATTGATGGAAAAGTACTTTTTATTAAGAAAATATTGAGAAAATTAAGGATTTAAGCGAGGAATTGAAGAGGAATTTCAATGAGAAATCGATAAAAATCAATGAATTAATCAATGAAAATCAAAGTCTTCATCAAAAGAACCAATTCGTGCTTCAAAAATATCACGAATTAAAGGCTAAATTCGATGATCAGATCGCTTTGAATGAAAAATTGCAGAAATTCGAGCCTAGTTTCAATAAATTACAGGAAAAACTCCCGACTTATTCAATAGAGAAACTTATTGATAAATTCGAATATTTAGAAACAATGAATATGGATTTCGCTAAGAAAATCTGCGAATTTGAGGATGATAAAACTAAAATTGAAAGCGATCTCAAGAAGAAAAAAGCCAAATTTGATGAGGAATTAGATGAAATGTCGCAAAAAAACAGAGAAAGTCAACGTTTTCTCGAAAATCTCAGAAATCAAATGAAAACACAGGAAAACGACTTTCAAAACCAAGACAATTATAAAAACAATTATTTCGCTTTATTCAAGAAAATCCTTTATATTTTCAATTTATATTCTTCTAAAATCCCTGTTTATTTCAATCAGAAGGATAATGATCAACCTAAAGCGAATATGGAGGATCCAATGGAATTATTGGAACTTTTAGAGAAATTAATTGGAATTTCTAATGATCAACGATTAATTGGTTATTTAAGGAAAATCATAATAAATGCCAATTCGCTTCAAAGGAAGTTTTTCCCGGAAAAAGTCAATGAAAGGTTCAATCCTGAGAAGATTTATGAACGAATAAGCAATTATATTGAACAATTGAAAGGAGATTTATTGAGACAAAAGACTGAAATCAATAATTTGAGGGTTTCCTTGGAAAAGGAAAAAAGCAAAATGAATATGAAATGTGAGGAAAAAGCCAAAACCAATAAAAGGGCGAAATCAGCGAAAGTTGTTGAGGAAATTAATCAGGAAAAAAGCAGGAGGAACGCTTTTATATGAAAAAAAAAAAGACATTGTCTAATACTAAGAATAAATTATAATTAATGAGTTTTTAATCAAGAAAAAATCAAATGTTTTATGAAAAAAAAGTTTCTGATTTTATTAAAAAGAGAAGTTCTTTGATTAGTTTTGGATTTTTAAAAAACTTGCGATAAGTTATCCGTTTTTCTTCGGGCTTAAAAGTCGTGAGGATCCGTTCAAAAGTCTTCAAAAACTTTATTAAATTCCAAATTTTCCTCACAAAACTGAATGTTTGCTGAAAACACGGCTTTTCAACTGGTTTCGATCTTTTCCAGCATCGGATTGATCTATTTCCTTTATTATTATTTCACCCAAGTCCTAATCTAATATTTCTCTATTAATTAAAAGTCTTTTTATTTGAAATAACATTAGATCTATGGCTTTTCGATAAAGCGTTATATAACAGAAAGTCCTGATTCCTTTGAAAACAGTGATTTAGAGGAGAAACTATTGAATGAAGATCAGATTATTCCTCAGAAAAAAGACCTTGAATCTTTGGCCTTATTGGATAGATATCGAGATTCTATAACTAGCGAAACCAGGGTTATATTCCTGACTATGAGTATATTCGCTATAGTCATCGCATTCTTGCTTTTTATATTAATAGCGGTTCTTTCCTCTATTGATTATTGATCTTTATTGAAAAAATCTTTTAATTTATTAGGCTTTCTTTGAAGAATATAGAGGAAGTTTCTATATTTCGATAGCTTTCGGCTTTGGAGTGACTTTCTCTATTATAAGCCATTTCATATGTGTAGAAGTGGGCAATGTGGCTTCATATATCATGATATTGAAATTAAAGTAAAAAAATGTTTTTTTCTCTTTAATATATTAAAAACTTAGAAATCGGGTTTGTGATATGTATTTTTTCGGGTTTTCTACTGGATTCGCTTTAATTTCGGTCTTTTTGGGTGGGGTTTCATTGACTCTCATTGGCATAATCGACATTTATCGAAGTATTTATTAATTTCTAATATAATTTCTCATATAATTTCTAATATAATTTATCTTTTTCTCATATAATTTCTCTTTCTCATATAATTTCATTTCTCAAGTGTATTATATCAATAATCAACAACATAAACTCAAAGATTATGAGAAAATGATGGTTTTGGCTGTCGGAGGCTTTTCTTTAGGCTGTAAATCTAATAAAATCTCTCTATAATAATAGAAAAAATCTCTTTAATTTAATAGATTTCCTGGTAGTGCTTTTCTATCGAATCGGAGGCTCGATTTTCCAAAGTTCAATTAATATTACAGCAGATCTCATAGGAAAAATCGATAAAGGCCTTCCTCCTGAAGAAATCACTAATCCCTGTAGTCTTTCTAATAGAATCGCTGATATTCAAAGTCTTTTCCTTCAGAACTTTTCAGATATTTCTTGTTTAATTATTCTGACTTTATCTTCAGTTTTGGTAAATGATAAAAAGAGCTTTTTAGTTGATTATTAAGACTTTTTTTCTTAGATTTATATGACAGAATTCACAGAATTCCTGACTTCTAGAGAATTGCTTTATTATCCTTTCATATTATTAACTTGTAATATAATCGTGACTTTCGTGCCTTATTTCATAATGAATTATTTCGAGATTATTGCCAATGAAGATAATCCTCGTTTCTCGAAAACCCAATCGATTCTTCAAATCGCAATAACCAGTCTTCTCACTTTTATCTTAATTTATCAATTGACAACCCTTTGTTTTCCTGATCAATTTTCATATTTAGTTGAAGATTCTTTAAGCAATAATAATGATAAAACGCTTGAAAACCTAGAGAAAAAAAATGCCAATGTCCAATTGATTATAATCTGTGTGATTTTAGGCTTTTTAGCTGAGAAAATCATGGCTTTTTACTTTGAATATCTCACTTCCTCTAATAATTTACCAGCCAAAATCCTTATAAGAAGCTGCGAAATCGGACCTTGTTTCAACCTCATTACTGCTAATATTATCCAATCAATAGCTTATCCGATCGGTTTTTTTCTCATAATCGCCTTATTTTTCGCTGGATATGGGATTTTGGGTTATTTTGGGCTTTCTCTGATGAGTTTAGGCGCTTTAGCTAATATAGTGCCAGTCTATTCATTGAATTTTCTGGGTAATGTGGGTGCCAATGCCCAAAAATTAGCTATTTTAGCGAAATTCACTGAACCAACATTAGAAAAATTGCATAATGTCTTTTGGTATCCTCAGAATTATCGAGCTTTTTTGAGGGGAATGATGTTTTTGGCTGTGATTTTAGGCGGAATTGGTGCTGCAGGCAATTTCTTGTGTTTTTTGAATGAATTTGATTTGATAATAATGAAAAGTCTTCAAAATGTGGGGTTATTGATTGGATTTGTGACGCCACATTTGCTCAATGGGTTGATTATTAATGGAACTCATGTGATAACGACTTATACGGTAATTAAGGTTTTTTATTGATTTTATTTAGAGAATATATTAGATGAGAGTAGCTAAAATCGTTATGTATAATGTTCATAAGGGGAAACATGATCATGAAATCGCAATAGGAGATATTGCCTTGAAAAGCTTAATTTATGTGATAATACCTAATGTTACAGTAAAATTTTATTTGAAAATTAAGAAACTTTTAAGTAAAATGTTAGAATTTCCTGATGATTTATCTTTTAGGCTTCGCTTTTGGCTCAGATATAGTTTTTACTTATCAATTGGGCTTTATAATGAGTGTGAGTTTTTTGATAGCCCAAAGCTTTATCGCTGGATATTCATTAAGTAATTCGAAGTCTTATATGGAAAGTACTTAAATTCTCTTATTTCTATTAATATTTATTATATAAACCAAAGATAACGCTTATATTGAGAAAGAAGGCTCAGTTTATGCTTCGATATTGATTGGAGACACGCATTCGATGAGTTATAAAGAGAATTCTGCGGGTTTAATAGCTTATGTGTGCTTTAATGCGATGTTGAGTCTAGTGGCACAGGGACATTTTGAGAAATATGGGAAATTAGCTGTGGCGTTGGGTCTAAAAAAAGAAGGCTGAGAGGAGAATAAAGAAAAAATGAAAAAATCATAAAGATGATTATTTATTTATTTATTTAGTTTGAGAATTAATTAGAAAAAAACTGAATTTCTTAAAAAGTGATTAAATTTTGAATTTTAATTAAAAATTTATTTTTGAGCCATTTTAAAAATAACAAAAGCAAAAAATCAAAAAATAGTGAGTTTTAAAAGCTTCTTATTTCTTTCTAGCCAAAACTCACTTCTAAAATTTAAAATTTGGCAAAACAAAATCAAAAACATCAAATCATCATGTTATCGTTTCTTTTTTTCCTCTTCCTTCTTTCCTTCTCCCAACCTCTCGAAGCCAAAACCATCAAAATTCGAGTCTCCTCTTCCCCCTAATCAACATTGATTCCCAATCCATTGAATTCCCTCTAATTGCTGGCAATGGATGTTATGAATGGCAGTCTTCCAGACCCAAATACCTCCAAATTCCTCCTCCTTCTCTTGCAATAGACACCTGTAATTCGCAAGCTGTTGTGGCTGTCTCCAGTAATAAGCCAGATGATAATATAATCTGGATTACCGCAAAACTCAAAGGTTTTTTTATTATTTTCTGCTAGAAATAATAATAACAATAGATTCAGGCGCCGTTTTCAAGGTCGAATCAAAGATTTCGAAAATCCATGAGATCGAAATTTTGACGAGGAGAACCATTGATGTCGGGGATATCCAAGTGTTGGAAGTGGTGGGCTATGATCCTGATGCGAATGTTTTCTACACATTGGAAGGGCTTAGATTTCATTGGAAAATAGTACAAAATGACAACTTTTTAGATCCCGTCCTTAGAAAGGTTATACATTTATTTATATATTCATTTATATGATGATTCAAAGGATTCATGGATAAAATCAAGTGATATTAGAACAAAAATAGAAAGTGAACATTTCCAATCCGACATAATTCTGGTCAGAGGCTTGAGGATAGGTTATGTGGAGATAAATGTCTCTCTCAATGAGAAGGGTTATGAACATGTGAGCGATGTGGTTTCATTGATCATTATCGAGAGATTCCCAAGAACAATATCTACATTCTACATCCTGCCGAAAACAACTGTGAACTTTGATTTGGCAATAATCACTTTAATCAGAAATGACAACCATCTGATGATTCTGGAAAGTAACTTTTTGAATTGTGTAAAATTTTGAATTTTTTGTTGATTTTAAGAAATCGATTTGCCCAACGAAAACTACCTCTGGAAAAATGATGTTAAGACATTTGGAGTGATAAAAATTACTGGTGAAATGATCAAGCTGGCACAGAAGTGACCATCCTTTACATAACTACTTTCTTTGATAAATTTATGTTTGTATGTTAAATACATTTAGGAATTTCAAATAATTTGGCCGATATATTAAATTTTTAAGGCTCTTCGGGGAGAATTTCGTCAAAATGAGGCAAAAAAAAAAATATATTTTCTTTAAATTACAAAAAAAAAAAAATATAAAATATAAAATTTAAAATTCAAATTTATTTTTTTAAAAATTCACTGCCATAAATTATTTTCCTCAATATTCTATAGAAAATTTAATTCTTTATGTTTTTTTTCAAATATTCTATAGAAAATAACCATATTTGAGGAATGAAATTTCAAATTTTATTAAACTCAATTAAAAGGAAATATGGAGAATAGTGAATTTAAATGTAAATGTCAAGAACAATATAAAAAGATCAACGTAACAAAAAAATGTTGCTGTGAAACATATAGAAAGAATTTGGACAATGGGACTGCAAAATCAAAAGATCTATGGCAAAGAATTCTTAATAATACTAGCATTTCAAAAAAATGCGATGAAATTAAAACTGATTTTAAATGCTCTTGTTCTGAATTTACATTTTGTCAATGTTGCCAACTATCCAAACATCAAAATTCTTTAAATTCTTTGGAGAAATGTTTCCATGACTTATTCAAAGAGAATGGCTTATTTTCTAGATCAAATTTAACAACTCAAACTTTCTTAATTACAAGTATCGTTGAAGGATTTGAAGAAAAAGATCAAGAAATAAAGCAAATAAACCTAAATAATGAAGAAAATATCAAAAATAAGGAAAATCAGTTTAAACAGGCATTAGACAAAAAAGGACAACAAATGGAATTATTGCAAGAAGCTCACCAGGCCACCGAATCACAACTCAAAAAT
>Ga0302320_10028531_pt1 | contig 10709 bp, 3 predicted proteins | sample Bog_T0_3_FD_202130 | JGI IMG/M metagenome (GOLD analysis project Ga0302320, IMG submission 202130) | Peat permafrost microbial communities from Stordalen Mire near Abisko, Sweden - Bog_T0_3 | ecosystem: Environmental > Terrestrial > Soil > Wetlands > Peat | place: Sweden: Abisko, Stordalen Mire... | reverse complement strand
CCTCCTCACCGTCGCCAACCTGCAAGTCCACTACGGCGACCTCGTCGGTGTCGCCGACGTCTCCCTCATTGTCCCCCAAGGCTCAGTCGTCGCCCTGCTCGGCTCGAACGGCGCCGGCAAAACCACCACGCTGAACGCCATCGCCGGCCTCGTCCCCCCGGCCGCCGGCACCGTCACCTGGACCCAGCAGGACATCACCGGCAAACCCGCCTTCGTCATCGTCGCCGCCGGCCTCGCCCTCGCCCCCGAGGGCTGGCGCCTGTTCGTCCAGCAGACCGTCGAACAGAACCTCCGCCTCGGCGCCACGGTCCTATCTGACAAGAAACGAATACCCAGCCTGCTCGACCGCGTCTTCACCTTGTTCCCCCGCCTCGCCGAACGCCGCAAACAGCGCGCCGGCACGCTCTCCGGCGGCGAACGCCAGATGCTCGCCACCGGCCGGGCACTCATGAGCGACCCGAAACTGCTGATGCTGGATGAACCGAGCCTCGGCCTCGCCCCCGCCGTGGTCGAAACGATGTATCAGACGCTGGCAAGACTGCGCCAGGAAGGCCTCACCCTGCTGCTCGCGGAACAGGCCGTCGAACTGGCCCTGGAGGTCGCCGACTACGCCTATGTCCTGCAAACCGGCCGCACCGTGCTCGAAGGCCCCGCCGCCCGGCTTGCCGACGACAAGGACGTGCAGCGCATCTACCTCGGCCTGGAAACCGAACGCCGCTAACCGCCCGCGCCCGTCCAAACAACGCCAACCGCCTCTGTTGACAGACCGCACAGAATTTGCCCCACTAACCATCGCGGTCCTTTCTTCACGCCATCGCTGCGTCGGTCCGTCCGGAACGGTCAGCGCAACGGTCGGATTGCCAAACGACAAAACCGACAGGGGGCGGATACGCCGGATGGCTGATACGGTTCTGCTGGTCCCCATGCACCTCGACGCCCTTTACGTCCGGGAGGCTCGGCGCGTCCTCCAGCCGACCGCCGATTTCACCCGCCTATCCTATTCGGACGGTGAACGCGACATCAACGAAACAGTCCCCTGGCTGAGCGAGGACGTCGTCGCCGACGCCTTCCAAGACGAGCACATCGTGCTGGAGAAAGGCATCCATCTGCACTGGCTGATGCCAAAAGCCCTCGCCCGCGGATCGCACAGCGCCGCCGCCAACAATGCCGCCACGGCATTTCCCGCGTGCCCGGACCGCTGGCTGGTGACCCAGGGCCGGATCGTCAACGGCGCCGTCGCGATCGAACAGCAATGGGTCATCGAGAGCAACTATCTCTGGCCCGTCGGCCAGCACGGCCAGGGACCCGCCTTCCCAATCTGGCGCGATGCCGCCCAAACCGGCCAACCCTACCGTTCCATCGGCCGGATCATGCCGCTCGATCTGTGGCGCAAACGCACCCGCGGCACCGGCGCGTATCTGGACCCGCCGCTCACCGTGGCCGGCTACGGCGAACCTAGTTTCGCATCGTTCTATCCGAACTGTCATGGCGTGTTCGGATTTCACGACCAACGCTACGCCGACGCCCTGCCGCAGGATCTGTATTACCAGGTGATCGGCTGGTACGCCGACGACAAAAATGACCACATGCGCAGCCTCCTCGCCGCCGCCGTGTCCAACCGCTTGCCGGACGAGACAAGGCGCGACCTGATGACCCGCGTCCTGAGGGAGCAGCTTCACTGGGCGGTGGAAGGCACGGTGCCCACCGACGCCTCGGTCGTCTGCCACGGCAGCCTGATCTTCCGCCCCGAACGCGATCCACTCTGGACGCCGGACCTGCGCAAACCCACCATCACCGTCGGCGCCACGATCGCCGAAGCGCTGTCGGCCTACCTTGCCGAGGACATCAGCCAGTCGGAAAGCCCCGACCCGGCCGAGGCCGCCAGACGCAAGGCCGAAATCGAGGACCAGTTGGAAGCCGCGATGCTGGCGCCGACCCTGCAGCAGCGCGAAATGGACCTCGCCGCCAAATTCCGCGAGGCCCGCCACGCCAGCGGGTTCAACGCCGAGGAGGCAGGATTTTTATGGACCGTGCGGCCGCGCACCGAGGCGCAGCAACCGAACGCCCCACCCGGCGAAACCGCCGTCAAATGGCCCGACGTTGCCGCCGCACTCGCTGCGCTGAACCGCTTGCAGCGCGCCTATGATGAGGCATGGGACGAAATTCGTGCCCTGCGCCGCCAGCTTTACGCCGACTGGTGCAAATACCTGCGCTGCGCCTATCCCTCCGCGAACGTCGAGGCCGAATTTCCGCCGATCACCGAAGTGCGTTTCCATATCGAACGAAAATCGTTACCGGCGCTGCAGAAACGGATCGCCGCCGCGGGCGAACTGATCCCGCCGCCGGCCGACGCCGCCGGACCGCCCATCGCCGCGCCGGGATCAGGCGACCATTCCTTGGCGCGATCGATCCAGGACGCGATCCGCGCCGTCCTGCAAACCCTCGCCGCGCATACCGGGGCCGCCGATTATGTCCTGCAGCAAGCCGGCGCCCCGCGCTACTGGCGCCCGACCGAACCGGTGGTTCTGCTGACCGGGGAAATGGTCCGGGTCAGCGAGCCGACCTACATCGAAGATGTCGAGACCGACGGATTTCTGCAATGCACCACCAGGCAGATCATTGGCGGTGTGGAACATTCGCTCGACCGGATCGTGCAGGAAATCGCCAGCCGCCACCGCACGGCCGCACGCATCTGGACCGAACAGCCGTGGCACCCGTTTCTGCTGCAATGGGAAGTGGAGCTGACGCCCTACAAGTATCTCGGGAACCTCGCGACCGTCGGACGCGACTACGACGCCGAGTTCGTGAACCATAACTTCACGCTCAAGCAAGGCGATGTCGATCTCTCGACCAAGACCGAACGGCCCGCTCTGGCCGAGGGCGCGCATATCTATCGCGGATCGTCGCTGCTGACGCCGCACGGCGTCGATCACCATATCGCTCGGTTGCAGGATTTTCTGGCCCGCATGCGCGAGACCCAGGCGACCGGAACCTCGCCACTCAGCGCGGGCACGTTGCGGCGGCTGGAGGTAGCCCTGACCAAACTTCGCGCCCCAGACTTCTTCTGCCTGGCGCAGCGACTGAGCGGTTTCAACGAAGCCTTGCTGATGCGCAAGCAAACCCTGGCGCCGCCGATCGACGATCCGATCGGTTTCGCCGACCAGCGGCGCTTCGCCGCCAGGGTGCGCGACGCGGTCGGCGACGAAATCCATGGCACGCCGATGCCGTTCAACGATTTCGCCCCGATCCGCACCGGGGACTTGCGGATCCACCGCCTGCGTCTGGTCAGCACCTTCGGACGGATCAAGGATTTCGACTGCACCGAGATTCAGACCGCCAATCCCATGCCGTGCCGGTCGCATAATGGACGCGCCGCCCTGTTCCTGCCGCCGCGGCTCGTACAGCCCGCCCGATTGCAGTTTCGCTGGCTCGTCGCCGCCCACTCCGACACCGAAACGAATGCGCACCCCGACTCGACGCCGATCTGCGGCTGGATGATCGCCAATGACCTGGACCAGGAGCTGTTCTTCTATGCCGGCGACGGGCAGGTGCTGGGCTATCTGGGCCTGGATGCCACCGGGCCGGCGCGATGGCACCCTGAACCGGGCGCGCCGCACCCGGTGCTCAGCCTGGACCGCATCGCCAACCCGCATCTGCGCCGCGTGATCGGCTTCCTGCTGGCCGGCACCCGAACCTATTTCGAAACCTTCCTCGCCGATCTCAGAAACGCGCAGACGGCCATCGAACCCGAGTTTGCCGGCCGGCCGGTGCCGATGGGTCAGCCGCTGGTCCTGGTCCGCGCGTCGCTGTCGCTGGAACTGCGCGGACCGCCCGCGCTGCACCAGGGCTGGAACGAATTCCTCGCCAATATGCGCCGGCGCAGGCCCGACAGCGACAATTTCACCCGCGTGCGGTTTCCCATCCGTCTGGGCGAGCAGGATCAGTTGAACGACGGCCTGGCGGTTTACTGGGTGGAAGACGAAGCCGGAGCCTATGTCGACAACGCCTATGTGGTTCCCAATTACGACATCGACACGGATAACCCGGACGATAAAAAATGCGATTTTCTCTACCAGGCGATCGACGATCCGCCGTTGAACGTCACCATGTTGATCGACCCGCGCGCAATGGTGCACGCCGCGACCGGCATTCTGCCGACCAAAGCCATCCGCATCCCGCCACATCATTACGAGGCCGCGATGCGGGCCTTCGAAATGGTGTTCCTGACCGCGCCGGTCCTGTCGGCCACGGCGAGCCCGGACACGATCGGCCTCGGCGTCAGCGATCCGCCCGGCTACCACTGGTCGTGGATCGAGCGGCGGGACAACGCCTGGACCGCGCCGACGATCAATCCGGCGGGACTGTTCACGCCCCTCGCCAGCGCCGTCACCATCCGCGAGGGCTGGCTCAAACTCACCCAGGCGCAACCCGGTTCGGCAAAGACATGAGGACCAGCACGCCATGAGCGACACCGATCCGTCTTTGCTGATCCATCTGCCGATGGACGAACTGCGCGGCAACGCCCTGTTTGATACGACAAAGCACCGTCGCAACGCCACCGCCGTGGGAGCGACGCTCGTCGATGACCCGGAATTCGGCCAGTGTCTGTCACTTGATGGCGGCCCGAATTCGTATGTGCGACTGCCGCTGCTGAAGCTGGAGCCGATGTCGCGCGGGCCATTCACGTTTCTGATGTGGATCAAGACCGATGCGACCGTGAGCTTGTTCGAACTGGGACTTGGCCCGGGTCTGCAACGGCTTGCGGTTCACTTCACCGGAACCGGCACCCACCCCGTGTTTTCGGTGCTGATGCCGACGGAGCGCTCACCCGCCAACGGCGTCGGAATACCCTTTACCCTGACCGATCCCGAATACGCCGCGAGGAAGGATAGCTGGACTCATATCGCGATCGTCTGGAATCCGCGCGGCACCGGTTCGACCGGGCTCCTTCTGAATGCCAGGCGGCCCACCGCCATTCGCGCCACCGGCACGCCGCCGCCACCGCCGCCGGTTCTGCCCGATCCGATCGAAGAGAGTTTCCGCGGCTTTCTGGGCCGTCCGTCGTTTCGCGGCCGCATCGCCCAGTTCCGCCTTTACGAACGCGAACTGACCCCGGAACAGATCCTCTGGGACATGGAGGAAGACCGCCCGGTGCGGTACCGCTACCGCATCACCCATCCGCTGGATTTCTCGCTGGAAAACCGCGACACCGATCCGGTCCTGTTCCTCGACGGCCGGCCCGAGGGCCAGAACATGTTCCTGCGCATCACACCCGCCTCGCGCGGGGAACTGCATCTGGGGGAAATGCCGAACCAGACCGCCGATGCCGACAATCATCATTTCGAACTGGCGTTCCGGCCCGGCATCCTGGCGCCGGGAAGTCTCGATAAAGTCAGCATCGCCGCCCCCGCCGATGGCTGGAAGATCGGTTCCAGGCCCTGGGCCAATCCCGACGATCATGATTCATTGTACCTGCTGCGTACCGTTCCAGGCCGCCTGTCCGAAACCGGTGTCACCCTCCCCCTCGAACACCTTGTCCCCGATGCCCGCTATGGCACCAGAACGACATTGGTGGACTTTCGCTACCGTAACATCAAAACCGGAGGCGGCGAAACCGTCGCCGGCAGTGTCGCTCAAAAACTCGATCTCATCACCAGCCTAGGGCGGCGCAACGTGCCGCTGCATTTCGGCTTCGCAGGCTCGAACCGTATCGTCAACAACGACGCCACGCCGCAAACCCTGCGCCTGCGGATCAGCAACATCGCCACCGGCGGTGCCGCGGCCGGCACGCTGCATTTCGATAACAAGTCGGAACTTGTCGTTTCGCTGGATCAGCGTCCCGGCACCGACTGGGCGGTTGATACTCCCGAGAAAATCGGCCGAATCGTCGTTCGTTACGCCAAAGACCGAGCGAGCGGCACGTCGCCGCAAGCCCAGCGCAGTGGCGGCAGCGGCAGTGAGCCATGGGCATGGACGGTTCCGCTGCAGGGCCTGACCATCGCACCCGGGGAAACGTTGGAGATCCGCTGTGAGAACGTCACCGCATCGGGACCCAGCGGTAACGCCAATCTGTATATCGATTACCGGGGGATTCCAGGTTACTGGGACGGACGGGTGATTTGCGTGCTGGAAAAGACCGCTATCGCCGAAGCCGGTGGCAAAGTTGGCATCGCCACCGCACCGGTCTACCGGCCGCTGGCGTTGCGGCCCGGATGGAGTGTGGCGGACAATCTAACGCCGCAATGGTACAAGGACCCGCTGGGCGTCGTGCATCTGACTGGCAACTGTTTCTGTCGGTTACCAACGAATCCGTACGAAAAAGCGGCATGGCTCAACCAGGGGCAGACCGCATTGGACCTGCCACCGGAATGTGCCCCGATCCTGGGAACGCAACTTCGATTACCGAACGCGGTGCGAGCGCCGGTCGCCGGGGCGTCCCCGGTGCCGGAGCTTTCACATTTGCTCTACATAGAATCGCGAAGCATCGGGGTCGGCTTGCCTGGGCTGCCGAATAATCTTGTGACGTCGCTGTACGAGATACGTGTGTATCTGGACGGTATCACATACCTGGCCGCGGCTTAGCGGCATGGCGGAGCACCGGGCGATCCCATCCATGACGGGCACGACCCAACAAGACCGGAGGGCAGCGCGATGAAACGGGCGAATTCCGGAATCGATTACAACCCGGCGCCCACTCAGCGACGGCGGATAGAAACGGTTGCCGATTTCGTCAAGGACGGCGGCGAAGCGGAGCGCGAGATACGCGAGCGGCTGCGTAAACTATCGGCGACACGGGGCGAGCACGAACTCTGGACCTATTTCGATAAAGATCAGAAAGTTGCATTTGGGGTGACGTTCGACCTGCTTGACCTTGACACGTACAAGAGCCTGCGAAGGAGGATGCTCGCGTCTGAAGCCCGGAAAAAGGCGGCCAACGAGATCGCCAAGGTCAACAACGCGAACGCCATGGAAGCGTTCGTATCGGGTGCAGCGAAAACCGGCAGTCTGGTCGTCATGTTCATGAACATTGGATCGGGAGACTGCATTTTCATCCAGACGCCAAAGGGAAAAACCATCGTCATCGACTGCGGCCAGCGGGCTACGCCAACCAACCGCAAGCGTTATGCCAAAGAAATCAAAGACATGCTGGCGAGCGAACTTTTCCTGAACAAACAGAAGCAGTTGTTCGCTCTCATCCTGACCCATCCGGACCAGGATCATTACAAAGAGGTCGTCAACATCATCGGCAAATCTAATATTTCGATTCGGCATCTGTTTTTCACCATGGCGAAAGGAGACTATGCCGCAAACAAAACGTTTGAAACCCTCGACAAGGCCACCGTGATCAACAGAATAGCCATCAACGACCTCGGCATCAGCATCGAAAATAATTTCGTCGGCAACAAGATCGATAAATATTACGAAAGGGGAATATCCAAGCTGCAGATACTCGGCAACAAGGCAGGCATGGACGGCTGGAACGAGGATAACTGCAGCATCCATCTTCTGGCAGCAGGGGTCCCGCCAACACATAACGAAACCGAGGCGAACGCTGCCAGCATCGTGACGCTGATACAGGCATTTAACCGCAAAATTCTGCTGTGCGGCGATTCGACCCTGTCCACAGAAGAGTTTGTCATCGACAAGCACGCCGACCTGCTCGCCGACATCGATCTCGCGCAGATGGAACATCATGGCTCCGGCACCGAGCACGCGGGCGTCAAATACGTCGGAAAAATCAACCCGATCGTCGCCGTCGCCAGTTCAGGTCCACACGAAGGCGACAAAAACCCGCGATGGTCGACGATTGCGCGATATGCCGACCCAGCCGAGACGATGGCGAACCGGACCGGATTGCACCGCCTGACCAAAACGCTGGACGCACACGAAATCAAATACAGCGTCAACGAGGAATGGACGCCCAGAAATGCTAACGAGTGGAAAAATAAATATCCAAAATACGGCATTTTCACTACCGAATCCAACGGCGACCTCTGCTTCGAAATTGACAAGAACGGCAATATCATCCGCGAATTCAATCAGAGTAAAAAGCGCCACATCTATACCATCCCCAGAAATGGTCCGGTAACCGCAGAGGAAAAGGACATACCGGGAGGCACATCGTGAACACCGCCGCGCTGTACCAGAAACTGACAACCGACGGCAAACTCTCTGCGGCAAATCACACCCTCGACCTCGACCGGGCCTATCTGAACGGATTGCACAATCCAACGCTCGACGTAACGAAACTACGCGATGCCGTCGTTTCCTGCTTTCCCAATGGCAAAATATCCATCATCGAACTCGATCCCTTCACCCCGCCCGTCAATCAGGCTCGGATTCACCTGACCGGCAAAGGCGGCAGTCCACCGTTCCATCACCTGTCCAAAACCATCGAATTATGGACGGAAGAAACAACACCCGGACATTTCGAGGCCAGGATCGCGATCGCAACGTTCGGCGACGGCCCGTGGACACTGTCGGACGGCTTTCCTTTGTACCGCGACACGCTGATCGGCGGTGCCCGTTTTGCGCTGTCTGGTATTCCCGCGCGCCCACTGTTGACCGCCGCCTCGCATGATGACCCGGCGCGTGGCATCATCGCCGGTATCTCCGTCGCCGGCCTGCTGGAACTCGATTCGATACTGGATTCCACCCCGCTCCTGTTTCTGCCCGAAACCACCCGCGGCAAATTCGTGCCCGTCTTCGGCACCATCACAGCCTTCCCGCCGGACGACACTGATCCCCACGACGCGCTTCCATTCGTTTCGCTGTACGGCCGCCTGCCCGACGATCCCGGTCAGGTCCGGCTCGGCGGTTTGTTTGGGATCGAGAATGTTCGCTACACCCTGGACGCCTCGCCCGATTACGATACCGCCATGCGCTTCTGGCGGGGAACCTGCGCGCTGACATGGAGCGCCGATCTGATTCTGCTGCCCGCGTCGCGCGATGCCGCCAACCCGCATCCGGCCGTGGTCATCCCGGTACTGGTGGAAATCGAAGACCGCGACGGACCGATCCTGTTCCGCTCAGACCTCACCCAGGGCCTGGCACTGGCCTGGGATGTTCTGAGGGGGTGCATCCCCGGCGCCAGCTTCGATCTCCCCGCCGGTTCATTCCGTCCCTCAAAAGACATTCGGCTCACCGAACTCCAGATTCAGGTGGAACGAAACCGCGCCCGCGAACTAACCCTCGACTGGGTCAGCCTCAGCGTTGAAACCGACGAAAATCATGACCGTTGGCCGCTGATCCCTGGCCTGTTGACGCTCGATGCCATCGACTTCCATATCCTGGTCAGATTCCCGTTCGCCGAACGCGGCTTTCAGTTTTCCCTGTCCGGCCTGGTCCGTATCGGGCAAAGCGGATTGCTGCGGCTGACTATCGAGCTCAACCGCTCCGGACAGTCAACGGACTTGCGATTCAGCGGCCAGTTAGTCGATACCGAAACCCTTCACGTGGGAGAGGTATTCTCGCATTTCCTCGGGTCAGGCGACCGCCCGGAGCTTCCGTCACTGCAAGTGAAGGATCTGTTCTTCTCCGTCGCGCCGCGCACCAAGGAATATTCCGGCGAAATACTGCTGGAAGGAAACTGGCCGATCATCCCCGGATCGCCCGCTTTTGTGCTGCGCGATGTCTTCTTCCGCCTCGCTCACCCGGCCGGCGAAGGCCCCATACAGTTCCAGGCGCTCGGTGTCTTCGAACTCGCCGGTGCGCTGCTTTATGTCTCCGCCGACTATGCCGGGTCCGCCGGCGGCTGGACATTTTCCGGCGGCACCTACGAAAACGCCTTGATTCCAGTCGGCACCTGGATCAAAGGCATTCAGGACCTGCTCGGCCTGCGAACCGACATTCCGCTGCCGGCACCGATTCAGGGCCTCACCGTGTCGGACCTTCACGTCCGGTTCAATACGGCGAAGAAGCAGTTCTCGTTCCAGGCCAAGGCGTTCTTCCCCACCGACGGTAACGTCAACGCCACCACCGGCCCGACGCTCGCGATCCACGTCGAAATCGCCGGCGGCGCGGTCGAGTTCCACGGCACCCTCACCATCGCCCAACCCCACACCGCCTTGGAATTCGCCGTGGACTTCGCAACGCAAGGCGGCACCTCCCTGCTGGTCGCGACCTATAACGGCGCCAAGGCCGACCGCATCGACGCCAAGGCCTTCGTCACCGCGATTTCGCCCACGGCCGGCAACATGATCCCGCAGCAGATGTCGATTGCTCTCGATCACGCCCGCCTTGCCTACGGAAGGAAGGGCGCGCAAAGCAAGTTTCTGTTCGGCATCGAACTGGGCGCCGGCATCGATCTGTCCAACCTGCCCCTGGTTGGCACCGTCTTCCCCCGCGGCGACAACCTCAGCATCGTCTTCCAGATACTCGCCGCCAACCAGCGATTTGAAATCGCGGAAATCGAGGCGATCAACCGGCTCACCGGCCCCGGCGTCACCCCGCTTCCCGCCGAACCCGCCGGGCAGGCGGGGTCGCTGGTTCAGCTCAAAACCGCCGTTCATTACGGCTCCATCAACCAGCGCCTCGATCTGCCATTCTCCACCAGCATCGATCCGTCCGGCAATCCGGCCGCCGCACAGCAACCATCCTTCCCGGCAATCTCCCCACCCAGCACCCCTCTCGCCACCAAATGGATCGATATCCAGAAAACGCTTGGTCCGTTTCATTTCCAACGATTCGGCATCGCGGTGTCAGCCGAC
>Ga0302320_10028530_pt1 | contig 10709 bp, 7 predicted proteins | sample Bog_T0_3_FD_202130 | JGI IMG/M metagenome (GOLD analysis project Ga0302320, IMG submission 202130) | Peat permafrost microbial communities from Stordalen Mire near Abisko, Sweden - Bog_T0_3 | ecosystem: Environmental > Terrestrial > Soil > Wetlands > Peat | place: Sweden: Abisko, Stordalen Mire... | reverse complement strand
TGGCCAGCCAGGTGGCCAATCCCGCCCGGTTTTTGCTCATTTTGATGCTGGCCACGGGAGGACTCTCGGCGGTCTTGAACCACGACATTGTCTGCTACGCGTTTGCTCCCATCACGGGTGTCGCGCTTTTGCGACGGAAAATCAATCCGGTGCCGTTTCTGGTGGCACTGACGATTTCGAGCAACCTCGGGGCGGCGGCGACGTTGATTGGCAATCCGCAGAACATGATGATTGGGCAAGTGGCGCATCTGGGATTTGGGCGCTATATGCTCTGGAGCATGGTCCCGGTATTATTTGCCTTGGGCGCGGCCTACAAGATCATCTGGCGGCTGTCCCGAAAGCATCTCGAAGCCCCCTTAGCGAGCGAGGTGGTCTCAACGCAACAAACCTATCCCTACAATCCCCGGCATACGTACAAGGGAATCATTATTCTGATCGCGGTGCTTGGGCTTTTCTTCACGTCCTTTTCCCAGGAGCTGATCGTTTTGGCGGCCGCCGGGGTGCATCTGGCCAGCACAAAGTTTCGCACCGAAGATCTGCTGGGACTGGTGGAGTGGCCGATTTTGATTTTATTCATGGGGCTCTTTGTGGTTGCCGGCGCGTTTCAATCGACCGGCTACGGAACGGAAGCCATGCACTGGCTGGCGCAAGGCGGTTTCGATCTGAAATCGCCGGCCTCGTTGACCCTCATGACGGCCGGACTGTCGAATTTGGTGGGGAATTCCGCCGCCGTCATGTTGCTGCTCAAAGTGGTGAATCTAGCCTCCCCCGCGGTCCCATACATTCTGGCGCTGGCCAATAGTTTTGGCGGAAGTTTGATTATCATCGGCAGTGTCTCAAATATCATCGTCGTGCAGCAGGCGCGCGATCTGGGGATCAAGATTTCGTTTTGGGATTTTGCGCGGCTGGGAATTCCGGTGACGTTGACCGCGCTGGCCGGCCTGCTGGCATGGGTGGCGCTGACCCGGCCCTAGAGGGAGCGAGCGTGGCCGGGCCACCCGGCCGAACCTGAGATGGGCAGGTTTTTTTCGTGGGATGGATTCCTGATTTTATCTTACCGGCAGATTTCTATCAACGAAACGATGAGTAGGCGCCATTTTCCATCGGCGCATTGAGTGCTATGTTGTCTTTTAAAGGCACGCAACATACATGAAATATCAACCGATAGAAAACTACGGGGTCATTGGCGATCTTTCGACGGCGGCATTGGTGGGCCAGGATGGTTCGATTGATTTCATGTGCTTTCCCCGATTTGATTCACCATCGATTTTTGCGGCATTGTTGGATGCGGAACGAGGCGGATGTTTTAAGCTAAGTCCCATCAACGGCGACTTCAAATTTCATCAGAGATATTTACCGGATACTAACATCCTGTTGAGTCGTTTCCTGGGGGAAGACGCCATTGCCGAGGTGTCGGATTTCATGGCCATGCAGCACTTGGGCCACCGGCACACTTTGGTGCGCCGGGTAAAAGTTGTTCGCGGGAGCATGAGTTTTCGCATGCTGTTCCGGCCCCGCTTTGACTACGGCCGGTGCAGCCACCGCATTGAAAGGAAAAGCCAGGGGGCCATTTTTATACCGCAAAACAAGCAATTGCCGGCCCTGCGCTTGCGGAGCAGCAAACTGTTGAAATGCGCGAACGGGGAAATGTCCGCGGATTTTCGGCTCGGGCCGAATGAGATTGCGTGGTTCATCATGGAAGAGGCGGACGGTGAAGACGCGCCGCCGCAAAATGAAGATTACGTGGTGGCGGTTTTCAAGGAAACGATGAACTACTGGCTGGCCTGGGCGGCGCAATCGAATTATCGCGGACGCTGGCGGGAAATGGTGAGCCGGTCGGCATTGACGCTGAAACTGCTGACTTCGGAAGCCCATGGCAGCATTGTGGCGGCGGCGACTTTCGGCCTGCCGGAGGCAATCGGCGGCGGGCGAAATTGGGACTATCGCTTTTGCTGGATTCGCGACGCTTCCATGACGCTTTTTGCCTTGATGCGGCTGGGCTATAATGGGGAAGCGCAGGCGTTCATGCATTGGATGGAAAAGCGCTGCTGCGAGTTGAAGCCGGGGAAGTCGCTCGGGGTGATGTACCGGGTCGATGGCACCGCTGATCTGCCGGAGATGGTCTTGAAGAATTTTGAAGGTTACCAACGCTCGGCGCCGGTCCGAATCGGCAACGCGGCCAGTGGCCAATTGCAATTGGATATTTATGGCGAACTCATGGACTCCGTCTATATCTACAACCGGCACGGGGAACCGATCTCCTACGACTTCTGGCAGGGGATTGTACTCCTCACGGAATGGGTGTGCCAAAACTGGAAAAAGCCGGACGAGGGAATCTGGGAGGTGCGGGGCGGCGCGCGGGAATTTTTGCATTCGCGGGCCATGTGCTGGCTGGCCATTGACCGGGCGATGAAGATTGCGCAGGCGCGGTCCTTTCCCGCGCCGCTGGTGCGCTGGCACCGGATTCGCGATGCGATCTACCAAAACATTTACGAGAAATTCTGGAACCCGCGGCTCAAATCATTCGTGCAATATCGCGGCGCGAAAAATGTGGATGCCACGGCCTTGCTGTTGCCGCTGGTCAAGTTTATCAGCCCGACCGATCCCCGGATGAAAATGACGCTGGAGGCAGTGCGGGAACAGTTGGTCGATGATTCCCTGGTCTATCGGTACCGGACCGGCGCGGCTGCGGATGGAATCGGCGGGAGGGAGGGGACATTTTCCATGTGCTCCTTCTGGTATGCGGAATGTCTCGCCCGGGCGGGCGATTTAAAACAGGCTCGCTTCATTTTTGAGAAGGCCCTGGGCTATGCCAATCACCTCGGGCTGTACGCGGAACAACTGGGCCCGAGCGGGGAGCATTTGGGAAATTTCCCCCAGGCGCTATCGCATATTTCACTCATCAGCGCGGCCTGGATATTGGATCACAAGCTATCCGAAAACGAATAATGTTTGCCTGGGTGGTGCGCGACCGATTTCTGCTGCACCTTCTCCTGGGGGGAGAAGGCCGGGATGAGGGCGAGCAACTTTTTGCGCCCGAGCGCCAAGATTTAAATCGGTCAGAAGAAATTTGTCATTCGTCCTGCACCGGTTTCCCCTCGCCGCCGTCACGCTTTTTTTAACAATTCTTTTGCCACGGCGACGACTTGGGCCGGTTCGAAGCCGAATTTCTTTTGGAGTTCCTTGAGCGGCGCCGAGGCCCCGAAGGTTTTCATGCCGATGACATGGCCTTCGTTTTCGACATACCGTTCCCAGCCAAAAGCGGAGGCCTGTTCGATGGCCACCCGGGCCTTGACGGCGGGCGGCAGGACGGTATCACGATATTCACGCGACTGGTCTTCAAAAATGTCCCACGACGGCATCGACACGACGCGCGAGCGAATGCCTTCCGCGCGCAATTGTTCGTGGGCTTCGATGGCCAGGCTCACCTCGCTGCCCGTGGCGATAAAAATCACCTCGGGATTTGCCTCGGGGGCATCGGCCAGGATGTAGGCGCCCTTGGCCACGCCGGAGGCCGGCGCATATTTGGTGCGGTCGAAGGTTGGCAACGGTTGGCGCGACAAGACCAGCGCAGCGGGCTTGTGGCGCAACTGGATGACGTAGCGGTAGGCCTCGACGACTTCATTGGCGTCGCCAGGGCGAAGCGTGACGAGTCCGGGGACGGCGCGCAGCGAGGCCAGTTGTTCGACGGGCTGATGGGTCGGGCCATCTTCGCCATCGCCCATGGCGTCGTGGGTGAAAACGAAGATGACGGGCAGCTCCATGATGGCGGAAAGCCGGATGGCCGGGCGGGCATAATCGCTGAATATGAAAAATGTGGCGCCAAAAGGGCGGAGTTTGGAGAGGGAAATGCCGTTGTTGATGGAACACATCGCGTGCTCGCGAATGCCGTAGTGCAGATTTCGGCCGGCGGGACTTTCCGGTTGAAAATCTCCCGCATGGGGAAAGGTCAGCGTCGTTTTGTTGGACGTGCCGAGGTCAGCCGAACCGCCCAGGAGCCACGGAATATTCTGGGCGAGGACATTCAGGACCTTGCCGGAAGCATCGCGGCCCGCAATGCCTTTGGGATCCGCCGGGAATACGGGCAGGTTGCGATCCCAGCCGGCGGGAAGTTCGCGGCGCTGCATCTGGTCGATTTCGGCGGCTGATTGGGGAAAATGCTGCCGGTAGTTGGTGAACATTTCCGTCCATTGTTGATGGGCTTGGGCGCCGCGCTGGCCGATCCCGGCTTTGAAATGATCGTAGACGCCGTCCGGCACGAGGAACTTGGCGTCTTCCGGCCAGCCATAGAAACGTTTAACGAGGCGGACCTCCTCGTCGCCGAGCGGTTCCCCGTGGGCCTCGGCGGTGTCTTGTTTATGCGGCGAGCCGTAGCCGATATGGCTGTGCAACACAATAAAGGTGGGACGCCCCTTGGTATTTCGAAACGTGGCGAGGGCATTTTCGATGCGTTCAAGGTCATTGGCATCGCCGACGGTCAACACATTCCAGCCGTAAGCCAGAAAGCGGGCGGCGACATCCTCGGTAAACGTGATGCGGGTATTTCCCTCGATGGTGATGTGGTTGTCGTCCCAGATCCAGCAGAGGTTGTCGAGTTGGAGATGGCCGGCGAGGGAGGCCGCCTCGGAGGCGACGCCTTCCATGAGGCACCCATCGCCGCACACGGCGTAGATGTTATAATCAAAAACCTTGAAGTCGGGCTGATTGTAGTGGGCGGCGAGCCACTTTTGGGCAATGGCCATGCCGACACTGGTGGCGACTCCCTGGCCGAGCGGGCCAGTCGTGGTCTCCACGCCGGAGACCCAATGATATTCCGGGTGGCCCGGGGCTTTGCTATCCAGCTGGCGAAAGTGTCGGATGTCATCGAGGGTGACGGCGGGTTGCCCGACATGCTCATAATCGGCATTGACCGCCTGGACGCCGGCCAGGTGGAGAATCGACCAAAGCAGCATGGAGGCGTGGCCGTTGGACAGGACAAAGCGGTCGCGATTGGGCCAGATCGGATCGTGCGGATCATAGCGCAGGGTGCGGTTCCAGATGGTATAGACGAGCGGGGCCAGGGCCATCGGGGTGCCGGGGTGGCCGGATTGGGCTGCTTGCACCGCATCGATGGAAAGCGTGCGGATTGTATTGATGGCGAGTTGCGCCAATTTATCATCAGGCATAACGGCTCCTTTCTTTGGTTATCCCCGCGGTTCCGGCCCGGTTGTCCCATGAGGCAGAGCGCCGGAATCAATAGGGATTTTGCGTGTCCTGCGCCGGTTTTACTTTGCTGCTGTAATACCGGTAAACGAAAATAAAATAACCGATTGAGAAAATGAAGGCGAGGGGCCACCACACGAGGGCGATCCCGAGGCCGTAACTGCCGCCGGCGTTTTGGTAGGCGGAAAGGGAGAATTCCGGCCTGAGCGTGGAGTGGAGCATAATGGGAAATGCTCCCGCGGAACCGGCAATCATCAATCCGGTGATAAAGACACCGGAACTCAGCAGGAGAGCGCCTTCGAATTTGCGGCGCCAGGCCACGAGAATTCCGATCAATCCGCCAAAAACGCACGCCAACCCCAGCCAGCCCCAAGGCCGGACGATCATGTTAGCAAACAGCTCCGGCCGCACGTGCCACGTTTCGATGCTGACGACGATCAGAAGAAGAAACACGGCAATCCACAACCGGCCGGCGACGCGATAACTGCGCTCATTCACTGGTCCGTCCGTTCGCCGCACCAAACCGCTGGCGCCATGGGCCGCAAAAGTGGCGAGCACAAATACGGCTACGGAAACCGTATACCAATCGAGGATGCCAACTTTTCCGGCGGGACTGAAATCTGTAAAAAAAGCGAGGGCAAATTTTCCATCAGCGCCAACGGGGACGCCCCGGAGAACGTTGCCGAGGGCGGCCCCGATCAAGATGGCCAGCAGCCCGTTGGCGCCGACAAAGAGGGTATGCCAGGCGGTGCGCCATAAGGGATCGGCCAGGTGACCGCTCACTTCGATCGAGACTCCGCGCAGGAGAATCGCCCACAGCAATAGGAAAAATGCCAGGTAGAATCCGGAGAAAGAAGCGGCGAAAATGGCGGGGAAGGCGACCAACAACGTTCCGCCAAAGCCGATCAGCCAGACTTCGTGCCAGGACCACAAGGGGCCAATGGCGGCGATGACCATTCTGCGTTCGGCCTCCGTTTTGCCGACCAGATATTGGAGCATGCCGGCGCCGATATCGAACCCTTCCAGAACAACGAATAGGATCAGCATGAGCGTCAGGATGACGTACCAGGTTTCAATCATGGGCCACCTCCAGCGGACCGGCGGAACCCGGCCCATGCCCGATTTCCCGGCCGATTAAAAACAAATACAGCACGCCGAGCACAAAATAGAGTCCGCAAAATCCGATCAAGGTGAACAACACATTTCCCCCGTTCACCACTTCGCTGACGCCCTGGCTGGTGCGATAGAGTTTGAAGACGAGCCAGGGTTGGCGCCCCAATTCTGCGGTCATCCAGCCGGCCGTCGTGGCGATGTAGGGAAACGGAAACGCGAGCATCAGCGCCCAGAGCAAGCCGCGGGAAGTTTCGAGCCGCCCACGCCAGCGCTGAAAATTGGCGATGGCCATGAGCAGAATAAACAAGGTTCCCAATCCCGCCATGATGTGGAAGGAATAAAAAAGGAGTTCGATATTGGGCGGCCATTCATCCTTGGGAAAAGCATCCAGTCCGAGAACACTGGCATTATCATAACCGAAGGCGAGGATGCTGAGGGCGCCGGGGACGTAAAGGGCGTTATCAATTTGACGCAATTTTTCGTCCGGCTGGCCGATGATGTTCAGCTCAGCGTTGGTGCCGGAGCGGAAGCGGCCTTCCATTCCGGCCAACGCGGCCGGCTGGCTTTGGGCGACCATCTTCGCCTGACGATCGCCCGTGGGAAAGGCGACCAGAAAACAGGAGATCAATCCGGCCAGCGTGCCGGTCTTGAGAAATACGGAAGCTGGTTCCGTGTATTTGCCTCGTAGCGCAAAAAATGCGCCCACGGCAGCCACGACAAAGGAACCCGTCACCACGGCCGCACATTGATTATGCAGAAACATCATCAGACCCCACGGGTTCAACAGGAAGGCGGCAAAGTTCGCCAGCTGCAGGGAACCATCCGGGGCCACGGAATACCCGGTCGGATGTTGCATGAAGGCGTTGGTGATCAGGATAAAATATCCCGAGACCCAACTCCCGATGGCGACACCGATGGTGGCCAGAAAATGATTCCGCGGACCCAACCGCTTTTCCCCCCACACCATGGCGCCGACCAGCGCGCTTTCCAGGAAAAACGCATACACACCTTCCATGGCCAGCGTCTGGCCGATAAGGTTGCCGGAGAATTTTGAAAACGCGGCCCAATTCGTGCCGAACTGGAATTCCATGGGGATACCGGTGACGACGCCGACAGCAAAGGTAATGCCGAAAATACGGGACCAGAAGCGGGCTGCGGCGTGATAGGTCTCCAGTTTGGTTCGCAGGTAGCGCCACTGAAAGAAAACAATGAACCCCGCCAGGCCCATCGTGAGTTGTGGAAACAGGTAGTGATAGGAAATAGTAAACGCAAACTGAAGCCGGCTCCAAAAAAGGGTGTCTTCCATGGCTACGATTGCTCCAGCGTGGCCACTTTGGCCAGTCGGCGGAGATGGCGCGGGGCGTTGCTGAACTTGGCGGCGAGGAAAGTCTGGACGAGGTCCCAAGCCATTTCCGGCCCTTCGATGCGGCCGCCGAGGCAGATGATATTCAGGTTGTCATCTTCGACTCCCTGACGGGCGGAAAAATGGTCTTCGATCAGACAAGCGCGGGCGCCCTTCACTTTGTTCGCGCAAACCGCCGCGCCGACCCCGCTGCCGCACACGGCCACCCCGCGCTCAACCTTGCCCGCGGCCACCGCGAGTCCGAGGGGAATGACGAAATCGGGATAGTCATCGTCGGCATTCAACTGATGGGCGCCGAAATCCACGACTTCGTGGCCGGCCGCCTGCAGGCGGGCGTGCAATTCCGTTTTCAGCGCGAAGCCTCCATGATCCGAGCAAATTCCAAGTCGCATGATCAGCCTTTCATTTGGTTGAGCCGCCCTTGACGACCGGAGCATTCCAGCCGCCTTCGGGTCTGACTTTCAGGTCCACTTCGGCCGGGCCCCAGGTATTGGGTTCGTACTCCAGTACGGGAGTGACGCTCTTCAAGACCGGATCCACGATGCGCCACGCCTCCTCGACGTAATCTTCCCGGGCGAACAAGGTGGCATCGCCCGCCATGGCGTCGCCGAGCACCCGTTCGTAGGCGTCCATTTCGGCGGCGTCGGGACATCGGCCGCCGGCGATTTCCACGGGATGGCTGGCCGATTCATCCTCGGGCATGATGTTGTTGAGCGTAATGCCGAAGGCGATGTCCGGACTCATGCGCATGCGGCAGGCATTGGGCATGATGTTGAAACTGGTATACATCGTGGGCGCCTGGCGGAGGCGGACGAGGATTTCCGTGCAGGTCACGGGCAGGCATTTTCCGGCCCGGAAATAAAAGGGAACCCCGCGCCACCGCCAGGAATCCACCTCCAGTTTAAAGGCGGCAAACGTTTCGGTCTTGGAGTTGGGGGAAACGCCGGGCTCCTGCTGATAACCGTGAAATTGCCCGCGCACCAAATTCTCTTCGGTGAGCGGCGGGATGGCTTTCAATACTTTGACCTTTTCGTCGCGAATGGATTCGCTATCCGTGCGCACGGGCGGTTCCATGGCCACGTTGGTCATGATTTGAAACATGTGGTTCTGCATGACATCGCGGATCGTGCCGGTCTGGTCGTAGAACGCGCCGCGCCCCTGTATGCCAAATTCCTCCGCCATGGTAATCTGCACGCTTTCGACGTTGGTGCGGTTCCAGAACGGTTCCAGCAGCGCATTGGCGAAGCGGAAAAACAGCATGTTATGCACCGGCTTTTTTCCGAGATAATGATCAATGCGAAAAATGTTTTTTTCGTCGAAAATGCCCAGCAGAATTCCGTTTAACCGCTGGGCGGAGGCGCGGTCGGTGCCGAACGGCTTTTCCACAATGATGCGCGAATCCGCGGCGGTGCAGCCCGCTTTGCCCAGTTGCTCCACGACGGTCGCAAACAGGACGGGCGGAATCGCCATGTAATGGGCGGGACGCTGGGCGGATCCCAACTCCCGCCGGATGGCTTTAAAAGTGGCTTCATCCTGGTAATCGCCGTCCACGTACCGCAGCAGACCGGCCAATTTTTCAAAGGCCGCCTGATCGAGGCCGCCGTGTTTTTCCAGGCTGTCTTTGGCGCGCGCCTTGAGCTGATCCAGATTCCACCCGGCCTTGGCCACACCGATGACGGGCACGTTCAGCGTCCCGCGTTTGATCATCGCCTGGAGGGCCGGGAATATTTTCTTGTACGCCAGATCGCCCGTGGCGCCGAAAAAGACCAATGCGTCGGAGTGAAGGGTCGGCATAAGAAATGTAACGGGTTATTTGCTCGTTTTTTCGAGGTGACCGCCAAATCCGAACCGCATGGCCGAAAGGATTTTGTCCTGGTAATCCGCTTCGCCGCGCGAGGCAAAACGTTCGTAGAGCGCCGTCGTCAATACCGGGACGGGCACCGCTTCGTCAATGGCCGCCTTGATGGTCCACCGGCCTTCACCGGAGTCGGAAACGTGACCGCCGAATTTGGCGAGCTTGGGATCGGCCGCCAGGGCGGTGGCGGTGAGGTCCAGCAACCACGAGGCAACGACGCTGCCGCGCCGCCAGACTTCGGCCACGTCGGCCAGGTTAAGCTCATATTGATAATGCTCCGGGTCGCGCAGGGGAGTGGTTTCGGCGTCGGCTTCCGACTGGCGTTTCCCGGCGTCGGCGGATTTGAGAATATTGAATCCTTCGGCGTAGGCGGCCATGAGACCGTATTCGATGCCGTTATGAACCATCTTGACGAAATGGCCGGCGCCGTTGGGGCCGCAGTGCAAATAGCCTTGCTCGGCCGTGCCGCCCAGATGTTCCCGCCCGGGCGTGCGGGACACATCGCCCGGTCCCGGAGCGAGGGTGGCGAATATGGGATCCAAACGTTTTACCACCTCCGGCTCGCCGCCAATCATCATGCAATAGCCGCGGTCCAAACCCCAGACGCCGCCACTGGTGCCGACATCCACGTAATGAATTTGTTTGGCTGTCAGTTCCTTCGCGCGGCGGATGTCGTCCACATAATAGGAATTGCCGCCGTCGATAAGGATATCGCCGGGAGCCAGCAGCGGCAGCAGGTCGGCGATGGAATGGTCCACCACCCCGGCCGGAACCATCAGCCAGATCGCGCGCGGTTGGGTAAGTTTCTGGACAAAGGCGGCCAGGGAATCGGCCCCGGTCGCCTTTTCCGTGACCATTTGGTTCACCGCGTCCGCTGAGCGGTCGTAGACGACGCAGTGATGGCCGTCGCGAATCAACCGGCGGACCATGTTGGCGCCCATGCGTCCGAGGCCGATCATGCCCAACTGTATTGGATTTTTAGTGCTCATAATTTTAAAGTTTGCTCTTGCGTTCCGCGCCAGGATACGGGCTGGGAGACGGGTGCGAAGCTCCAGCAGCGCTGCGGGTCCAAGCCAGGGGATTTCATTGCGCGCCTTTCGCTTTGCGGTAGCGGCGAATCAAATTGTTGGTCGAGCTGTCGTGTTTCAGTTTTGCCGGGGTGGAACTTTCCAGTTC
>Ga0302320_10028528_pt1 | contig 10709 bp, 2 predicted proteins | sample Bog_T0_3_FD_202130 | JGI IMG/M metagenome (GOLD analysis project Ga0302320, IMG submission 202130) | Peat permafrost microbial communities from Stordalen Mire near Abisko, Sweden - Bog_T0_3 | ecosystem: Environmental > Terrestrial > Soil > Wetlands > Peat | place: Sweden: Abisko, Stordalen Mire... | reverse complement strand
TCTTCTCCGGGCAGTTCAAAGAACATGTCCCGGTGCCATACGCCTTCTCTATCGGCGTGAGCGCCGCGGAACTATAGGTGGGGAATGAGAGTGAGCTTTCCGATGGATGGCCACCCCTGTGGCGCGAACTGCCGAGGCCAAAGCCCTAAAGGCCAACCGACGGAGGCAGGGCGGAAGCTTGCTGCAACGGCAAGGGCGGGGCGCTTGCCGATCGGAAGATCAGCGCTACGCCGTCGTTATAAATTAAGTGCCAGACGCTCGATTGCCTTAGTGCGCCGGCCAGCGGAGCGTCCGGCGGCAATAGCACGGTGTCAACGCCATAGCGGCCGAGAAACCGCTCCCAGCCGGCTTGCGCGCCCATGGCCTTAATGTATTTGCCCGCGAATTCCGCTCCGTAGAAATCGCTGCGGCCGTCGATGAACACACGGCCGCGGGGATACTCGCTGTAGATCAGGTAGCCACCCCACAGATCCTCGGTGAAAACGCCGCCCAACCAGCCGGCCTTTTCCAGTTCTTGCGTGGCGGCCACCGGGAAGGTTTTCGGGTCGTAGGCGGCCCGGCATCCGGAGGGTGGCCGCGGAGCGCACAGTAGCGCCGCCAGTGCCAGTATCGCCACCACAGCGGTTGCGTGCCAGCGCGGACCCGCCTCGAGGGCATTCCATTCGCGGGTGAAGTCCGCCAGCCCCTCAATCCCACGGCGCAACCACCCCGCCAGCCGCTGGGACGGCGCTGCCCGCAAACCCTCCGACACGGCGTGGGCGGCCGGAGCGGCCGCCAGCAACACGAAGATCTCCACGTTGCGAGCCGAGTAAAGCGCCAAATGCGCCCACAGGGCAAACAACAGTGGCCAGACCACGCGCCCGCCGCGCAGTTGCCGGAAAGCCGCCACAGCGCCGGCCGCCAAGAGGATCTCGAAATAACGCGCCTGCCCGCTCTGGAAATTCAACGACTGAAATTCCATAATGTTGCCGCGATAGAATCCATCCGCCAGATAGGCGTAGATATGCGCGTGCAGCCGGTATCCGTATGGATTCGCCAAGGTGGCCGCGCCACAGCCCGCGGCGATGAAGAGATAGCGCCGCCCGCGCCGCAGCGCCAGCCGGCGTTCCGGGCCGCCCGCATCCCGCAGCAGCACCGCGAATTGCCCGCCCGCATAAGCGGCTATCAAGAGGATGCCCACAAAGAAGCCGCCGTGCAGATTGGTCCACAACAGCATCAGCGGCGGAAGCAGCCACAGCCGCCGCCAATCCTCCGGCGCGCGGTCGGCCCGCTCCAAAATGGAATAGAAGATCACCGTGAACAGCATGGTGAACAGGTGCGGACGCGCCAGCCAATGTCCCGCCGAGCCCGCCGCCGCCACCAGCGTCAATGCCAGCGCTACCAAGGCATCGCTCGACCGGCGCGCCAGGCGAAACAGCAAAGCGAAGGTCAACGCCAGGACCAGACTGCTGCCTAACACCACCGCCGCCATGCCGGCGTGCAAATGCAGCCAGCCGAAGATTACGTCCCACAGCCATTCCCATGCAAACCACGGCTGGCCCGCGCGCGTGAACGAAAAGATATCGCGGTCCGGCACGCGCCCATGCGCCAGAATCCATTCGCCGGAGCGCAGGTGCCAGCCGGTGTCGCCGTCCCCCAATAATGTGTGCGCACCCTTCATTCCGCAAAACAGGAAAACCAGCGGCATCACAAACGCCGCGTCCGTCATTGAAGGGAACCAGCGAAGAACGCGGGGGGAATTCGTAGGCTGCATGCGTGCCGCATACACACGGGCACGCTAGGGACCAATGGCCGCCTGGGCTCGCGCCCTTATCTCCCCCGTTTTCAAGCCTCGTTCGGATACTGGCCGTTGACCTACAAAGTGGGGTGTGCAATTAGGAAACAACTGTCTTGAATTGAGGCAGCCTTCAAGCGAACCCCCCTCTGCCAAAACCGCCGGGAAAATCCCTGGCAAGCCCCAGTCAACCGGGCGAAATTAGTACCCCTAGCCACGTACTACCAGGACTAAATGCCGATTCTAAACTTTAAAATCTGCTCCCCTATTTGTGCAGCGCAGTGTATACTTACCCAGGGTCTAGTTTGCCGGCCCGAAGATCATCTTTGGAGAACGTGAGGGTATTGCTCGTTGCTTCACGCCTCCCCGTCAGAGGAGAATTGCCACAGTGACCATTGATCGTCCGAACCATAAATCCACTTCCGTTATTGCCAGGCTGCTGATGTTCGCCTGTCTGATCGCCTGCGCCGGGTTGCCAAGCCTCTTTGCGCAAGCCGCCGCCGAGCGCGCGGCGCCGAAACCCATCAGCGATCTTGGACAAAAAGCCATCCGCCGGATGATTTTGGGTAACGCTTTCGTCCGCCATGCCTTCGGCTTCCAGCCTTTTGTCCGGCCGCCCGTAACCTCGGATAGCTGGCTCGGAGGTTCCGGCAACTGGAACACGGCGGCGTCGTGGTCCTTGGGCACGATTCCGGGATCCGGCAATGACGCTTTGATCACGACGGCCTCCTCCACCGTGCAATTGAACGTGAACGGCGCCATCAATAATCTGACGATCGGCAGCACCGACGTTTTGAATCTCAACAACGATAATGTGCTCACCATCGACGGGAGCACCATCACCAACTCCAACAAGACCGGCACTGGCGGCATTACCTTCAGTTCGGTCGGCAACAATACGGACTTGATCATCGGCAGTTCGGCGGTCACGCTCACCGGCGGCGGCATCGTGACGATGGGCACTAACACTAACAACCGGATCTACGGCGCGGTCGCCGCCGATGTCCTTACCAATGCCAACAACACCATCCAGGGTTCCGGCCAGATCGGAGCCAATCAAATGGGGCTGGTGAACGAGAGCGCAGGCATTATCGATGCCAACCAGTCGGCTGGCGCGCTCACTATCTTTACGAGCAACGGAACCACCAATTCAGGAACGCTGGAAGCCACCGCGGGCGGCAACCTGATTCTGAAGAACGACACTTTCACCAACACCGGCGGCGCGATTTTGGCTTCCGGAACCAACTCGGTAGTTACGCTGGCGAACCCGATCATCGTCGGCGGCACGCTGAACACCTCCAGCGGCGGCCTGATTCAAGCGTCGGGAAACCCCACACTGAACGGCGTCACCAATAGCGGCACGTATCAGTTGCCCAACAATAACGACACGACCATCATAGGCACGATCACCAACAGCGGCACTATCCAACAGAATTCCGTGGGCAATTTGACCGACCTGATCCTGGGTGGCGCGAACGTGACCCTGACGGGCGGCGGCACGATAACGATGGACAATAACAGTGAGAATCGGATTTACGGCGCCGCGGGGGCCGATGTCCTGACCAACGTCAACAATCTTATCCAGGGATCGGGCCAGATCGGGGCCGCCGACATGTCCCTGGTCAACCAGACGTCGGGTATTATCGATGCCAACCAGGCCACCCCGCTGACGATTAACACGAGCAATGGGACAACCAATACCGGAACGCTGGAAGCAACCAGCGGCGGCACCCTCATCTTCGCGGGGATCGATACCTACACCAATACGGGCGGCACGATTTTGGCCTCCGGGACCGGTTCCGTGGTGTCGTTGCAGGGAAACTTGACCATAGCCGGCGGCACGCTCAACACGGCTGGCGGCGGTCTGATCCAGGACGCTTCCGGCACCCCCACGCTCACCGGCGTGACCAACAAGGGCACTTATCAGGTACTGAACAACCAGCAAACTCAATTGCTAGGGACCTTGAACAACCAGGGCACTATCCAACTGAACTCCGTCGGCAATGCCACGGAACTGCAGGCCGATGGAAACGTCACGCTTACGGGCGGCGGCGCTATCACCCTGTCCGACAATACCAATAACTACCTGCTGCAGTCCGTCGCCAACAGCACGATGACGAATGTCAACAATACCATCTCCGGTTCGGGCAACATCGGCAACGGCTCCATGGCGTTCACTAACGACGCGGGAGGCATCGTGGATGCCACGTCCGCGCTTGGCAATAAGCTGACAGTTCAAACGGGAGGCGTGGTCAACACCACCAACCTGGGTCTGATGGAAGCCGGCAGCGGCGGGACCTTGCAGTTCGATAACACCGTAATCAACACCGGGGGGACCATTGAGGCTCTGAATGGCGGAAACGTGATCATGAATGGCTCGACGATTACCGGGGGCACCCTGACCACCGCCGGCACGGGAGTCATCTCGGTGCAAGGCACTGCCGAGGTGAACGGCGTCACCAACGCCGGCAATCTGCAAATCCCCAACAACCAGACTGTCGAGTTTACGGGCACCTTGAACAATACGGGCACCATATCGCTGAATTCCGTCGGCAACGCCACGGAACTGGCGGTTAACAGTCCTACCGCAACGCTCTCGGGCACTGGCACCGTCACCCTCTCGGATAACAGCCAAAACTACATTTTGGGTGTGACCAGTGGGAACCAACTCACCATCGCGCAAACCGTCCAGGGTCCCGCCGGCAACATCGGCAATGGCGAACTGGTGATCACCAATCAAAGCACCATCGATGCCACGGCGTCCATCCATAGCAACGTGTTGACCATCGATCCGGATGCATCATTTATCAATAACGGGTTGCTGGAAGCCACCGGCGGCGGAACGCTGGTACTGCTCGGCGGCACGTTCACGAATACGGGGGCCACGATTACCGCGGGCGCCGGATCGACCGTCGATCTGCAAAACTCCGTGGACATCGTCGGCGGCACGCTGAATGGCGCGGGGACCTTCGTAGTCCCCAACAGCGCCCAACTCGACGGCTCGGCTTCGCATCCCGTCACGCTCGCTTCTACTCTGGAAATAGCGAACAATGAATCCGTCGCAATCGACGGCACCATTAAAAATTCGGGCACTTTGGAGTTGCTTTCCGTCGGCAATGCCACCGAACTGCAAGTCAACAGTGCCACAGCCACACTCCAGGGCACGGGCTCCGTCACCTTCTCGGACAACAACCAAAACTACATTTTGGCCACCGCCAGCGGAAACCAGCTCACCATCGCGCAGAATATAACGGGAGCGGGCGGCAACGTCGGCAACGGCAGCCTGGTGCTCATCAATCAAAGCACTATTGACGCTACAGCTTCGGCGCACGGCAATACGCTGACGATCCAGCCGGACGGGACCATGAGCAACACCGGCCTGCTGGAAGCCACCGGCGGCGGCTCGCTGGCGCTGGATGGCGGTACCTTTACCAATACCGGCAGCGGCACGATCACGGCGGGCAGCGGCTCCAACGTTACGCTGGAAGGCAGCGTGACGGTGACCGGCGGCACGCTGAACGGCGCTGGATTGTTTACCTCCCAAAGCGGCACCACACTCAATAATTTGACCAACGCGGGAACCTTGCAGGCGCCGAATAATACTTCAACTACGTTGGAAGGAACTATTACCAATACGGGCACGCTGCAGGTCAGCTCCGGCGGCAATAACACGTTCCTCGATCCAAGCGGAGCGGTCACCTTGACGGGCGGCGGCGCCGTTTTATTGTCAGACAACAACGATAACTATTTGCAATCGGCCGTGGGCGGCAGCAGTCTGACGAACGTCAACAACACCATCTCGGGCTCGGGGAATATCGGAAATGGCAACCTGGCTTTCACCAATGAATCGGCCGGCGTCGTGGATGCCACTTCGACTCACAGTAATTCGCTCACCATCAACTCGGGGACTCTGGGCGCCACCAATACGGGCCTGTGGGAAGCTTCGAGCGGGGGCAATCTGATTCTGAACGGCACAGTGTTTAATACCGGGGGCACGATTGAGGCCCTGGCCGGCACCGGCTCGAATGCGGGCGGCGCCGTATCCATCAGCGGCGCCACTATCACGGGCGGCACATTGAACACGCTGGGCACCGGAGTGAATGCCGGTTCGATGACTGCGCTGAGTTCCACGTTAAGCGGGCTTACCAATCTCGGGACCATACTACTCCCCAATAACAATAGCCTCGACCTAAGCGGAACGATCGTCAACAACGGCTCCATCGATGTGAATTCCACCGGCAACGATACTTTTCTCTACATGAACGGCAACGTCACTCTGAACGGCAGCGGGACGGTGGTTCTTTCCAACAGTTCGATTAACTTTATTAGAGGCGTCGCCGGCACCGAGATCCTGACCAACAACGGCAACACCATCGAAGGGTCGGGCGCATTCGGCAGCGGCATTCTGGGCTTAGTCAACAACGCAGGCGGGACGGTGCTTGCCAATCAGTCCGTGGCACTGGTCATCGATCCGAATGCCAGCGGCGTCACCAATAACGGCACCTTCCAGGTGAACACCGGAAGCGTCCTGGATATCACCGGCGGGCCGTTCAACAACTTCAACAGCGGCACCGGCACTCTCACGGGCGGCACTTACAATGTGAACGGGGGCACCTTCCAGTTCGACAACGCGAACATCGTGACCAACGCGGCGGACATTATCTTGACCGGCGCCGGTTCGCAAATCATCAGCAACACCAGCGCCAATGCGCTGGCCAACTTCGCCACCAACGCGGCCGGCGGCGTGTTCCAGCTTGGCGCGGGACGCAGCTTTACTACCAGCGGCGCGGGCGGCGGCAACTTCACCAATAACGGCTCGCTCATCATCGGCGGCGGCGACATCTTCAAAGTGGCCGGCGCTCTGAGCAACTTCTCCGGCACCACGCTTACCGGCGGAAGTTACTATGTAGCCGGCACCCTGCAGTTCGGAACCAGCGGCAGCACCCTGGTTACCAACGACGCGAATCTGACCTTGGCTGGAGGCAGTGCGAAGTTGCTCGACCTTGCCGGCAACAATCTGCTGAGCGCCTTCACCACCAACGGCAGCGGCGCAACCTTCACGGTGGCAGCCAACGGCAGCTATACTACGCCCGGCAGTTTTACGAATTCCGGAACCATGGATGTGGAACAGTCTAGCACTTTGAAGATCGCCGGCAATTTGAACAACCACGGCACGGTGACTACCAACGGCCAAAACCTGGGCGGCGGCGCCAACACGCTGACCGTCAGCGGGACGCTGACCAACAATACCGGCGATACCGTCAGCATCGGCGCGCATAACGACACCAGCGATGTGGCCAATGTGGGATTGCTCGCCAACTCCGGCACGGTTACCGTGGGCACTGGCGCCACGATGAATCTGACTTCGGCTGGAGCCGATACAAATAGCTCCATCATCACCTTGGACGGCGGCGAACTCGACGTGCAGGCCGGAACTCTGACTAACTCCACCTCCGGCACCCTGGACCTGGAGCAGAAGGGTAATCTGACCGTCGCCGGCAGCTTGACCAATAGCGGCACACTCACGACCAACAACTCCAATCTGGGCGGCGGAGCCAACACCATCACGGTGGCGGGCACCTTCACCAACAGTAGCGGGGCCACGGCGACCATCGGCGCGCACGGCGACACTACCGACACCGCCAGTGTGGGACTGCTGGTCAACGCAGGCGGCATCACGGTAGACAAGGGCGCAAGTCTGGCTTTGACCGCGGCCGGCGCGGATTCGAACACAGGCTCGATTGCCTTGGCGGGAGGCACCATGACCGTCGCCGCCGCTGGCGTCTTCACCAACTCCGGAACGCTGGACGAGGAGACAGGCGGCAATCTCACCGTCAAGGGCAGCATGACCAACGCCGGCACGCTTTCGACCAACGGCTCCAATCAGGGCGGCGCCGCCAACTCGATCTCGGTGACGGGCACCTTCACCAACAATAACGGCGCCACTGCAACCATCGGCGCGAACAACGACACTAGCGACACTGCCAGCGTGGGACTGCTCTCCAATGCAGGCGCCATCACGGTGGACAAGGGAGCTTCTCTGAAGCTGACCGCCGCCGGCGCGGATTCCAACACAGGTTCGATCGCCCTAGCGGGAGGCTCGATGAACGTCGCCAACGGTGGCGTCTTCACCAACTCCGGAACGCTGGACGAGGAAACAGGCGGCAAGCTCTCCGTCACCGGCAATATGACCAACGGCGGAACGCTTTCGACCAACGGCTCAAATCTGGGCGGCGCGGCCAATTCCATCGCCATCAGCGGCAAATTGACTAACAAAACCGGCGCCACGGTGACCATCGGCGCCAACAACGATACGTCCGATAAAGCCAGCGTGGGAACCCTGGCCAATTCGGGCACGGTTACGGTGGATACCGGCGCGACCTTGACGCTCGCCCTCGCCGGCTCGGATACGAACACCGGCGCGATCGCGGTGTCCGGCACCGTAGATATCGACAAAGCCATCACCCTAAGCGGCACGGGCGCACTCACTCTAACGGGAGGCGCCATCACCGGTGTGGGCGGCGTAGCGACGCTGACGAACGCCGGCACCATACAGGGTTCGGGCACCATTTCGAATCTGGGCATTACCAACAGCGGCACCCTTTCCGCCAACCAAGCCGCCGCCCTAACCATCCTGCCGACATCGGGGGGCCTGGACAATACGGGCACGATCAAAGTAAGCGCGGGCGACACGATGGAAATCGGCACATCGGCGGGCGGATCGCTGACTAACTTCTCCGGCACCACCTTGACCGGCGGCATCTACAATATCACCGGCACGCTGCAATTCGGATCGAGCGGCACCACCATCGCCACCAACGCCGCCAACATCACGCTAAACGGCGCGGGAAAGATGATCGACTTCGGCAGCAACAATATCCTGGCCGGCTTCAACAACAACGCCGCTACTGGGGTCTTCACGCTGGCCTCATCGGCATCGCTCGCCACCACCGGCGGCAGTTTCACCAATGCCGGCCGGTTCACCGTTTCCGCGGGCTCCACGTTCACCGTGGGCGGCAGCAGCTTCAACTTCACCCAGACCGGCGGCACCACCACGGTGGACGGCACTTTGACCTCTTCCACCCTGGGTACCATTACGCTAAACGGAGGCTCGCTGGCCGGCGCAGGCACTTTGGGCGACAACGTAGTCGATGACAGCACTTTGACCGCCGGCGATTCGGCGGCCAAGACGGGCCAACTGAAGGTGGCCGACACTTATGCGCAAGGCTCCTCCGGCTCGCTCGACATCGAGATCAACGGGGCCACTGTGGGAACCAAGTACGATCAACTCAAAGTGACTCAGGGCGCCACGCTGAGCGGCACGCTGAACATCGCTTTGGGATCCTTCACTCCCACGATCGGTCAGAAGTTCACCATTCTGACAGCTTCCGCGGTCTCCGGAACGTTCACCACGGTGAACGGCCTGGCGATCAATGGCACCGAGCATTTCACCATTACCTACAATGCCGGCAGTGTGGTGTTGACGGTAGTGTCTGGAGCGCTCCCCGCTTCCAATTTCAGCTCCAGCATGCTGGTGACCCAACTGCTCCATCCGCCCGTCAGCCAGGGATCCGCCGTCAAGGTTCACTCCGGGTTCGAAGCCTCCGGTCACAATCTGGCGCGGGTTCCGTCAATTCGGGTGTCTGGCGTGATGCGCACGACCCCGGTGGCCGCTCCGGCTTTCGGGTCTTTAGGCATGGGCCTGCGTGGATTCCGTCCGATGGATTCATTGGGCTCCACCGCCCTCGCCACGCCTTCGGCAGGCACGGGCGATGCGGGCCTGACCGGCGCCTTCGGTATCGCGCCGGTTTCAGCGGCATCTTATAACAGCATGAGCGGTATGAACCACATGCGCTTTGAATGCGGCGTGGATCTGAAGGGTCTGGTAAAGACCGGCCGGAAACGCCTGATCAAAGGACTGTGGGCCTCTCCGGATTCCCCGGACGCTCTGTACCTCGGCTACATGACTTACACCACCAGCCACTAAGTCCTCTTTTCTCTCTTGCATGATTGCGGCGGGCGCCTGACCGGCGCCCGCCTTTTTTTATTGGCGCATCGGGATGGGCCATTCGCGGTCGCATCGACCTGCCATGGTATCCTGTTCGTCAACGGCATGCACGCCAGGCGGCGCCTGCGAGGGGGGAGCCAATCGCTTGAAACAATACTTACCTCTAAGCTGCCACTTAGCTGTCACTATGTGCGCTATCGCCCCCTTCCCCGCCCTTTGCCAGCAGAACATGGCTGGCATGAATGACGCGAGCATGTATCTCATGGGCCTGGCATCCGGTACCTCCGCCAACCCGGCGTCAGCTCCGCTGCCGATGATCATGACCCAGTTCGGGCAATGGAATGCCATGTTTATGGGCACCGCGTTCGTGTCCGATATCCAGCAGTCCGGACCGCGCGGCGGCGCCAAGTTATATTCCACGAACTGGCTGATGGCGTCCGCCGGGCATGCGGCCGGCGCTAAGGGCGCGTTCGAAACCGATCTCATGCTTAGCCTGGAGCCCGCCACCATTACCGGCCGCCGCTATCCTCTGCTCTTTCAAACCGGCGAGACAGCCTATGGCATACCGCTCATCGACGCCCAGCATCCCCATAATTTCATCATGGCGCTGGGATTTCATTATGTATACCAACTTGGTGAGAACACCACCCTGGATGCTTATGCCGCGCCCGTCGGCGACCCGGCCCTGGGTCCGGTTGCATATCCGCATCGCGCCTCGGCCGCGGAACTCCCCGAAGCGCCCATCTCGCACCATTGGCAGGATTCCACGCATATTGCGGACGACGTAGTGACACTGGGCCTGTCGCATAAGAAGTTCAAGCTTGAGGCCAGCGGTTTTCATGGCGCTGAGCCGGGCGAGAACCGCTGGATCATCCAGGCGGGACCCATCGACTCGTGGGCCACCCGCCTCTGGTTCTTTCCCGGCGG
>Ga0302320_10028527_pt1 | contig 10709 bp, 8 predicted proteins | sample Bog_T0_3_FD_202130 | JGI IMG/M metagenome (GOLD analysis project Ga0302320, IMG submission 202130) | Peat permafrost microbial communities from Stordalen Mire near Abisko, Sweden - Bog_T0_3 | ecosystem: Environmental > Terrestrial > Soil > Wetlands > Peat | place: Sweden: Abisko, Stordalen Mire... | reverse complement strand
GCGCCTTGATCGCCGCGTGGTCGCCGCCGCTTATGGCCTGCAACAGCCGGTCTTCGCGAACGCCTGCTGAGGCGGTGGCCGAAATGGCCCCGCAAAGCAGCAGGCCCAACAGGAGGTTTTGTCTCATAAGTCAGCGGTCCATCTGTAACAAAATTCACGAGGCTCGAGTGGGGCGTCCTGGGCCTTTAGTGGAACGCGCTGACCATCCCGTGATCGGTGAGAATCTGGATATAGGCGAGCCGGAGGGCCTGAGATCCATGCGCGTTGACGAACAGGCCGGGCGTGATGCCGCGATAGTCCTTCACTTCGAGCTTGGCTCCCCGGTCCACCAGATAGTGGAGCATTGCGCTGTTGTCGGCGCCATGCGGATTGGCCACAACCATGTGGAAGACGTTGCGGCCCAGTTTGTTCATGGCGTTCACGTCGGGGTCCAACTGAACGGCGAGTTTCAGGGCTTCGAGATTGCCGCCGCTGGCCGCCGCCAGAGTTAGAGTATCGCCGATCGCCGCCACGGCGTCCGGTTTGGCGCCGGCGTCCACAAGCACTTTCATCGTCGCGACCGAGCCCGCCTGGGCGGCGAGCAATAGCGGCGTCGTGGGCATGGGCGGTGGCGGCGGGAGCGTTGACGGGATTCCGACCTTTGGCGGCAGAGGTTGGCCGGGAATTACGGGCGCGGGCGGCGGTTCCACTTCTTTCTGAGGCAGCGGCGCAGGCGGAGGGCTCGTCAGCGCATTAGGGTCGGCGCCCTTTGCGATCGCCAGCTTCACCAAATCGGCGCTGCCATGCAAAGCCGCCAAATGGATCAGTTGCCGGCCCAGATGATCCCGTTGATTCACATCGATGGCGCCCGAGGACGCCAGTTGCATCACGAATGCAACGTTGTTTTCAAGCAGAGCGGCCTCCACCACGGAGGTTCCATTGGGCAACACGGCGTGCACGTCGGCGCCGGCGGCCACAAGCACGGACGGCGCGGTCTCAACCTGGCTCTTGAGGGCGAAGATCAGCGGGGTCCAGCCCTTGCGGGTGACCGCGTTGACGTTGGCGCCGTGCCTGATGAGCACGGTCATGTTGTCAGACCGGCCTCTCGCGGCGGCCCACATCAGCGGAGTCTGTCCCGCGGAATTGGCGCCGTTGGGGTCCGCGCCCTTGGCGATCAAATGCTCCAAGGCTTCGGGCGTGGAGGCGCCGGCGCAAAGGGCGAGAGCCGAGATTCCGTCAGGGCGGATGGCCTTGGCGTCAGCCCCGGCGCTGAGCAGGTCGTTGACAATGGCCGGATCGCCCAGTTCGCAGGCCAGCAAAAAGGGCGAGGCGCCGTCGATGTCCAGCACATTGGGCTTGGCGCCGGCCTTGAGCAGGAGGCGAACGGTCTCCTCGTCCTGGTGGTTGACCGCCCAGGCGAGGATGGTCGATTTGTCGGGCAAAGGCAGGTTCGGATCGGCGTGCTGAGCCAGAAGGGCTTTGGCGGCTTCGCGCTCGTGACTGCTCACAGCTTGCCACAACCGGTCTTCCGAGGCGCCCGCCCAGGCCTTCGCCGAGAGGGCGCCCAGAAGCAACAGTCCGATGACAACCGTCTTCCTCATGGGCCGGCAATACCGCCCGTTCCCGAACTAGGCGGTGAGACCGGCGAACCGTCCGGTGCTGTCGCCCAGCTTGTCCTGATGAACGCCCAGGATATCCATGGACGACAGCAGAACATTAGTCATGGGCGTGCCCTTGTCGGCGACCAGGTGGCGATTGCCCTTGACCAACCCGCCCCCGACGATGGTCGTCAAGTTGGTGTGATCGTGGTGGTCCGGGTCGGCCATGCTGGGGCCGGCGACCAGGATCGTGTTGTCCAGCAATGTGGCGTCGCCGTCCTTGGTCTCGGTCATCCGCTTCAGATAGTAGGCGACCTGCTCCATGTGGAAGATGTTGATCTTGGTCAGGCGCGCGTACTTTTCAGGATCGCCGCCGTGGTGGCTCGTCGGGTGGTGCCCGTCCGGAACGCTGATTTCCGGATAGCTGCGACCGCTCGCTTCGCGGCCCAGCATCAAGGTGCCCACCCGGGTCAGGTCCGCCTGATTGGCCAGGACCTGAAGATCGATCATCATGCGGGCGTGTTCGTCGAAGGTGTCGGGAATGCCCGAGGGTTTGACATAGTCGGGCAGAGCCACGGCCTTGCTGTTTTCCACCTTCTGGATGCGTCGCTCGATGTCGCGCACCGACTGTAGATATTCGTCGATCTTCTTCTGGTCCGCCGAGCCCACGTTGCGCGACAGGCGCTTGGCGTCGTCCGCCACGAAATCCAGAACGCTGGCCTGGCGCTTGAGCTGGGCCATGCGCGCCTTGGGATCCAGGCTATCGCCATCGCCGAACAGGGCTTCGAACACGTCGCGCGGATTGGTGGTGACGGGCAGGGGCGTGGACGCGTCGCGCCACGACAGGGTGTCGGTATAGGCGCAGCTGTAGCCGGAATCGCAGCTGCCCACGAGGCTGGGAGGCTCGAGGCCCAGTTCCAGCGAGGGGAGTTGGGTGGCCTCGCCGTATTTGTTGGCCACGAGCTGATCCATTGAAACGCCGCAGGTGATGTCGGCGCCTTCGGTCTTCTTGACATGGACTCCAGTCAGCCAAGTGCCGCAGGCGCGGGCATGGTCGCCGGCGCCGTCGCCCAGGGCGTCGCCCTGGTGGGCGTCCACGCCGCTGATGACCATGAACTTGTCGCGATAGGCGGCGAGCGGCTCAAGGATCGGGGTCAAGGCGTAGCCTTCGCCGACCTGGGCCGGCGTGAAATTGCGCATCGCCAAGCCGTTGGGCATGTAGATGACTTGGAAGCGCTTGCGAGCAACCGCGGCTGCTTCGGCTGCCGAGGCGCTGGTGGCCATGGCGTCCAACAGCGGCAGCGCCAGAACTGCGCCCGCTCCGCGCAGTATAGTGCGGCGGTCCATGGCTTTACGCATGATGATCATTGTCCGGCTTCCTTCTCATCTCAAACGGCACACTTTGGACGATGCCCATGATGATAGTTTGCATCCTATAGTCGTCGCTCGCAGCCTGACGACTTATAGCGCGAACCGCGGGCATATCATAGGGCTCCAACCCGCGGCCGAGGGCGTAGGTCAAGAGCTTTTCAGTAAAGGCTTCCACGAACTGGTCCTTGCGGGTCAGCAGGTAGCTTTCCAAACCTTGAGGTCCGACGAACTTGGTTCCGTCGGTCAGCTCGGCGGACGCGTCGACCGACTGGCCCGCGTAACCGTTCCGCCATCCGCCCGTCGCATCGTAGTTCTCAAGGCTGAAGCCGAGTGGATCCATCCGAGTGTGGCACGAGGCGCAGACGGGGTTCTTGCGGTGCTCCTCCATCTGCTCGCGGACGGTCAGGGTCTTGCCGTTCTTGGCGTCGTCCAGCGAGGGAACATTGGGCGGCGGCGGCGGCGGGCCGTCGGCGAGCAGATTTTCCAAAATCCACTTGCCGCGCAGCACCACCGAGGTGCGGTTGTTGTAGGAGGTCACCGTCAGGATCGCGCCCTGGCCGAGAAGCCCGCCGCGATGCCACGCCGGATCAAGCTTCACCCGGCGGAAGGCAGTGCCGTAGACGCCGGGAATGCCATAATGCTCAGCCAGACGCTGGTTCAGGAAGGTGTAATCCGCGTTGAGGAAATCCAGCACGCTGCGGTTTTCGCGAACCACGCTGTCGAAGAACATCTGGGTTTCTGTCAGCATCGCCTGATGCAGGCGAATATCGTAGTTCGGATAGGCGTCTGTGTCCGGCTTCTGGAATTCCAGTCGGCGCAGATATAGCCACTGGCCGGCGAAGTTCTGCGTCAGGGCCTTGGCGCGCGGGTCCTTCAGCATGCGTGACACTTGAAGCCGCAGGATCGCCGGATTGTGAAGCTGACCCCGACCGGCGACGGACAACAGTTCGTCGTCGGGCAGGCTGCTCCACAGGAAGAAGGACAGTCGCGTGGCCAGTTCCATGTCGCTGATCCGGTGAATCGAACCCGCGGCCGCGGCGGCCGGATCGGTCTCGCGCATGAAGAGGAAATCGGGCGAGACAAGCACCGCCTCGACGGCCGCCTCGACACCCTGCTCGAAGTCGCCGCCGTCACGGCCCTCTTTGTACATCTTGATCAGGGGGGCGATATCGGAGTCGGTTACCGGGCGGCGGTAGGCGCGCCGGGCGAGCGAGGCGAGGATTTTATGCGCGCAGGCGGTCTCTGTCAGGGAGGCCGATGGATGGCAGATAAAAATCTTCCGCCGGCTGGGCGTATCGCCCGGCCCCTTGATGTCGGTCGGTCCGACCACCGAAATTTGCAGAACGTCGCGCAGATAGAAGGCCTGCGAAAACTGCGGCCCGGAGGCATGGGACGGCACCGGAATTTCTTTGACCAGTTGTCCGTCGATCTGCACATCCATCGGGATGGGAACCGGGGCGGACTTTGGCGTAGGCGGCGAGTCCCCAGCGGTGGTCAGGGGAACAAGAGTCTCGTCCAGGGCCAGGGATTTGTGGAACGACACCCCGATGGTGCGAAGGCCCGCCTTGAGCGGCACGGTCACATCGTAGCGGTTCTCGGCATTGATCTCGATGTCCGACGACGTGCCGGGATTGAGGTGGATCTGGATCGTGTAGGTTCCGTCGTACGGAGCGTAGTATTTGAACGAACCGCCCCCCCGGGAATCCAGGGGCAGATCATCGCTCGCCCGTTCGTTGTAGGCCGGCACGCCGAAGTGGGCCGTGAACATGTCCTTGGGGATCTTGTAGTCGGTCACGGCTGGATTGCGGGACGCCTGGCCGGTCGCCAGGCTGCTGATTTGGCCTGCGACGTGAATGTATCGGTTCATCAACGTCGGCGAGACGGTCAGAACGTCGGCGATATTGTCGAAACCGTAACCGGTGTCATCAACAGGCAGTTCCGTGCTGACGTCCACGTCCACGCCGAGAAGGTCGCGCACGGCGTTGGCGTATTCCGCCCGGTTCATCCGCCGCAGTCCCATATGGCCGGGGTTGGGATGCAGGGCGGCCTGCTTGTCCAGCGACGTGCTCAGCCATTGGGTGAAGTCGGCGATTTGCTCGGGTGAGGGGCGCGGCCGGCCCTTGGGCGGCATCTCGCCCACGCTCAGCTTGTGCAGGATGTTTTCCCACACCCCGTCGTCGGCCATCAGATTGTCCGCGTGCAGACCTTGGACCGACATCCCGCCGGTCTTGAGCTTGTCGTTGTGGCAGCCCGAGCAGTATTGCAGCAGGGTCTGTTCGCGGGCGGCGGGCGCCGGCGAATCGATCAAGGAGGTCTTGGTTGCGGCGCGAGCGTCCGCATGGCCCAACAGGTGCAATCCAGCCACGCCCGCAACCGCGATGGCGCCCACAGCGTAGCTCAAGCGACTCAAATTCGACATATGACCTATGTTCTTCAACGCAATAGCTCAACGCATTGGGGGCTTGGGGCGATCCCCGAACCATACTGAAGAGCGAACGCGCAACTCGCTCCGTCTAATCGCATGACGGCGCTCACCGCGGCGGTCGTCATCGGGACTCTGTTATCCACAAGCACCTCCCAGTTTCTTCCCGGACTTCCGATCGAGCGGAATCCGAATTTTCAGGGAAGCTTCCCAACCTACCGGTTGTATCCCCCCAATTTTGCAATTGTATTTCTTACCCGACTCATCATCGGGACCCGGATTGAAAGCGACTTTACCGCCATTTGCGCTGGCGGCCAAGACGGACGGAGATCGCCGAAGGTCTATGTCCCGCCGGCTGGCTGAAACAATCCGCGGTCGGTTACGTCCCGCGCGGAGGTGGACGCGGGAGCCGCGTCGCGCCACAGCCAGCGCATCATGTCCGGCAGGATCACGCCGAGATATTTCTCGCCGTGCGTGTTCACGCTCCAAGAATAGTTCACGTCGTAGCCCTTCCGGGTCAGCGCCTTCATCAGGCGGACGTTCTGATAGAACCAGTCGCGCGTGCCGTCATAGGGCTCGCCCACCCGGCCGCGGTGGTCGTTGCGGCCGTCCGCCAGGAAGACGCGCAGGGGCTTTCTTTTCTCGGCGAGCACGCGGTCGGCAAAGACATAACCGCCCCGCATGTTCACAAAGCTCCCGACATTCGTCAGCACCTTGTGGAAGGCGTCGGGCCGCGCCCAGGCCACGCCGAAGGCGGCGATCCCGCCCGAACTGGATCCGCCGATCCCGTGGTCGTTGGGATTCTTGGATATGTTGTAGTCCTTGTAGACGGCGGGAAGCACCTCGCCGGTGACCACGCGCGCGAATTTGTCGTCCGGCGTGTTGTATTCGACGAAGCGGTTGGTCACGCCGTCGCCCCCGCCAACGGTGGGGCCCGGCTCGGGCTGATCGGGGCGGCGTCCGGGATTGATGAAGACCGCGATCATCACGGGGATTTCCCGGCGGTAGATCAGGTTGTCCATCACGTTCGGCGCGCGCACCGAGCCGTTCTCATATTTGAACGACCAGCCGTCCAGGAACACCATCAGGTCCGCCGGCTTGGACGCGTCGTACTGAGCGGGGACGTAGATCCAATAGGTGTGCTGCGTGCCCGTAAAAATCTTGCTGGGCAGGATGAATGGCCCGCGGATCTCGCCCTTGGGCACGCCGTCCTGGGGCAGGGAATCTGGACCCAGGCGGTACAGCGAGTCCGGTTGGGGACCGGGCGGCATGATCCAAGGCGGCAGCTTGGCGTTGATATCCGGTTCGGGCGGATAGGTCGGCTTCGCGGACGCCTGGGGCTGGGCGCAGACCAACGCGGCGACGGCCAGCAGCGACAGAATTGCTCTTTTCATGGACGAGAACCTCCCGGAGACTCGGATGTGAAGGCGGCTCGTCAAAGCCGCCGTCCGACCTTCTGTTTGGGGCAGCATAGCAATCATCCGGGTTTTCCGCTCGCCTCTGGATGGCCCACGGTTGCGCTCGGAGGCGAAGGGCGCTTTAGGTTTGCGCCGCCGCGAACCCGACCCCTTGGTTTTTGGCTAAATCTGCTGGATGCTAGGGCCAAGGTTTGACTAATAAACGGGAGTGGAGCGGCCGGCGTCGGCGGCGCCCCGGATTCCGCTCAGGGAGGAATACCAACGTGCCTTGTCGCAAGTTTTCACTTCGGGTTTCGGTGTCTGGGCTGGCGCTCTCGCTCGCGACGATCATGGGGGGCGGGGCGACCCTCGCGCAAACCGCCGCGGATCAATCCTATGTGCCCTCCACCGCCAAGGGCGATTGGCCGGCGAACCTCGCCGATCTGGCGGGCTCGCGTTATTCGCCCCAGGACCAGATCAACGCCTCCAACTTCAACAAGCTGGAAGTGGCCTGGCGCTTCAAGACCGACATGCTGGGCGCCCGTCCCGAATACAAGCTCGAAGGCACGCCGCTGGAGGTCAACGGCACGATCTACAGCACCGCCGGTTCGCGCCGCGACGCCGTCGCCCTGGACGCCAAGACCGGCGAGTTAAAGTGGATGTACAGCCTGAACGAAGGCGCGCGCGCGGCCAATTCGCCGCGTCAATTGTCAGGCCGCGGGCTGTCCTATTGGACCGACGGCAAGGGCGATGAACGCATCATCCTGGTGACCACCGGCTACCGTCTGGTGGAGCTGAACGCCAAGGACGGACATCCGATCGAATCCTTCGGCGATCACGGGATTATCGACATGAAGCTCGGCGCCGTCGTCGGCGTCATGGGTCATCCCGGGGAGTATCAGCAGATTGATTTGACCACCGGCGAACTGGGCTGGCAGTCGGCCGCGGCGATCGCCGACGATGTGGTCATCGTCGGTTCGTCCATGAAGGAGGGATATCAGCCGGTCACCCAGAACAACACCAAGGGGCTGGTGCGCGGCTGGGACGTGAGGACCGGCAAGCTGTTGTGGACCTTCCACGACGTGCCCATGAAGGGCGAGTTCGGATACGACAGCTGGAAGGACAATTCCGCGGACTACAATGGCAACACCGGGGCCTGGACCGGACTCACGGTCGATCCAGAACTGAACAGCGTCTATCTGCCGGTGGAAGACCCGACCCTGGACACCTACGGCGGCGCGCGTCCGGGCAACGACCTGTTCGGCGACAGCCTGGTGTGCGTGGACCTGCATACCGGCAAGATGAAGTGGTACTACCAGCTCGTTCACCACCCCATATGGGACTACGACATTTCCTCTCCGCCGATGCTGGTGGACGCGGTGGTGGGCGGCAAGCCGGTCAAGGAAGTCGCGGTCCCGACCAAGCAGGGATTCCTGTATGTGTTCGACCGCGTCACCGGCAAGCCGATCTGGCCGATGGTGGAAAAGCCCGTGCCGCAAAGTGATGTGCCGGGCGAGCAGACCTCCAAGACCCAGCCCTTCCCGAGCAAGCCGCCGGCCTATTCGCGTCAGCAGCTGGACCCCAAAACGGATCTGATCGATTTCACGCCGGATCTGCACGCCAAGGCCGCGGACCTGATCAAGCGCTTCAAGGTTGGGCCCATCTTCACCCCGCCTGTGCTCAGCAACGTGAACGGTCCGCTCGCCACCTTGGAGTACGACTCCAGCGCGGGCACCAACTGGACCGGCGGCGCCTTCGATCCTGAAACTCACACCGTCTATGTGCCCGCGGCGCCCTCGGCGGTGTCCACGCACGCGCTCGTGGCGCCCCCTCCGGGATTCTCCGACGAGAAGTATCTGGGCGGCATCGCCGGCCAGCCCTTTGTCGTGCAGGGCGGCGCCGGCGCCGGATCCGCTTCCGACGCGCCCAAGCAAACGCCCGACGACCTGCGGCTGGCCGCGATCCTGGCTAAGAGCGGTGCGGCCAAGCCCGTCGGGCCCCCGCCCACCAAGACCGTGGACGGCCTGCCCCTCGTCAAGCCGCCCTATGGCACCATCACAGCCATCAACATGGATACGGGCGATTTCCGCTGGCAGATCGCGCACGGCGACACGCCGGATGAGATCAAGAACAACCCGGCGCTGAAGGGGCTCACCCTGCCCAAGACCGGCCAGGCCGGGAACGTCGGCATCCTGGTGACCAAGACCCTGGTGATCAGCGGCGACCCCCTGTCCTCGACCCAGCCGGGTCACCCGCGCGGCGCCTATCTGCACGCCTACGACAAGCTGACCGGCGCCGAACTGGGTAAGGTCTGGATGCCCGCGCCCCAAAGCGGATCCCCCATGACCTATTCGTACCAGGGGCGGCAGTACATTGTCGTCGCCGTGTCCGGCGGCAACTACTCAGGCGAGTACATCGCCTACCGCCTGCCAACGGGGAACTAGGGCTAAGGATTGGACGTCGCGGGTTTTTGGGCTTGGCTCTGACAACGGGAAGGCGGGGGTTTCGACCGTCGCCTTTTTGTTTGTGGATCGTGACCCATCTGCTCGAAGAGCCGCCGCCGTTCCCGCGATCCCGCGCGCGTCCAAGATCAAAGCGCCTTGTATAATTACAAAAATATAATTATATGAAGCCATGACCAGCGTCCGATTTGAATGGGACGAGGCTAAAAACCTCTCAAATCAGCGCAAGCATGATGGTGTGAGCTTTGAGGAAGCCCGGCATGTCTTTCAGGATCCTCTGCATGTCTCGGTTCAGGATCGCATCGAGGGCGGCGAACAACGATGGCAGACTGTTGGCGAGGTCCAGGGCGTGGTGATCCTGGTGGTGGCGCACACGGTCACGCAGGCAGACGACGATGGCGGATCGGTGGAGATCATCCGCATCATTTCAGCGCGACGGGCCACGCCGCGAGAGAGGCGACGCTATGAAAACGAAGCTTGAAACCCACACCCCGGAAACCCCGCCGCCGCTGACCGACGCGCAGCGCAAGCACCTGGCCGAGCTGGCGGCGCTGCCTGACGAGTCGATCGACACCAGCGACATTCCCGAGTTGTCCGACGAGGCGTGGAGCGCCGGCGGCCGTGGGCGCTTCTACCGGCCCGTAAAGCAGCAAATCACCGCCCGCGTGGACGCCGACGTGCTGGATTGGCTCAAGTCGCAGGGCAGGGGGTATCAGGGCCGCCTGAACGCCATTCTGCGGCGGGAAATGCTGGCCTCACTTGAGCGGGCGCGGCGAGCGTAGCGGCCTCGACGCTGGCGGCCGTCTCAGTCGATCGCCGTCAAAAAGCAGCCATGAGCCCGAAACTATTGAGCCTTTACTCCCGGGGCTGGGCCAAGTTATATAGCTAATAAGCTAATTAGGAAGTTATTGTGGAAAAGGTTTTTGAGGCCCTGGCCTCCGCGCCCCGGCGCAAAATCCTGGCCTATTTGGCGGAAGCCGAGCTGACCGCCGGAGAGATCGCGGCGCGGTTCGACATGAGCAAGCCTTCGATCTCCAAACACCTGGCGGTGCTGGAAAATGCGGGCCTCGTGAAAAGTGAAAAGCGGGGTCAGTTCGTGCACTACGCCCTGGTGCGCGACAGTCTGGTCAACACTTTGAACGGCTTTATTCAGAACCTTTGCCCGGTTTCCACTCCCCTTAAAAATGAAAGCGCCCGCATCAAGCGGGAGCGCCAGACACCAGCCAAATAAGCGGAGCGCTCATGCATCTCGTCGCAGGTTCAGACAGGATTATCGCCCATGACGCCTGCGACCCGGTCCATGGGCGCGTGTTGTGGGCGCCCGGGAAGTCGCTTTGGATCGGAGCCATGACGCTCGGCGCCCTGATCTTGGGGCCGCTGTTGTTCTCGTGGAGCGCTTTTGCCCTGTTCATGGCGACGAGCGCCGTCACGCTGTGCTTTGGCCATTCGGTGGGCATGCACCGGCGACTGATCCACGGAA
>Ga0302320_10028526_pt1 | contig 10709 bp, 10 predicted proteins | sample Bog_T0_3_FD_202130 | JGI IMG/M metagenome (GOLD analysis project Ga0302320, IMG submission 202130) | Peat permafrost microbial communities from Stordalen Mire near Abisko, Sweden - Bog_T0_3 | ecosystem: Environmental > Terrestrial > Soil > Wetlands > Peat | place: Sweden: Abisko, Stordalen Mire... | reverse complement strand
TTGCAGTGCCTACGCTGGCGCTTTGCTATGTGCAGGCGGGCGAGCGGGAGCGGGCTGCCGCACTGCTGAAGGACGATACGCTGGCTGCGGCCGAAGCCGATAGCGAGATGGCTTACCGGCTGGCTACTTATTTTGCGGTTGAAGGCGACTCGAGCGAGGCGCTGCATTGGTTACGGCGGGCTATCTACTTGGGGAACGAGAATTATCCCTGGTTCCAGAAGAATCCGGCGTGGAATAATCTGAGGACGAATGCGGACTTCGAGCGGATTCTTGAGGATTTGAAGAAAGGGTTCAGGAAGAACCAGAAGACGTGGAAGCGGCTGCTGGAACAGGTGCCGCCGGATGGGGAATAATATCTCTTGTACGAGAATGCGATGCTGCGGTGGGAAAGGGAGGCGTGAATGAATATCAGGATTGCGATGGTATGTGCGGCTGTTCTGGCGCTGCAATGCGGGATGGCCAAAGCGCAGACGAGCAGCGAAAATCAGTTGGCGAGTTCGCAGGCGTTCCCTTATGAACAGATGACCGTCAAGACAGCTCCGAATGGCGCTGAGCGCCGGAGCGTCGTTACCGGCACGCTGGCCACAGGCGAGGCGGTGCAGGTGCGCGAGACGATGCAGCCGGTGGGAACGGCGCCGAGCGCACTGCATACAATTCAACATTCGGAAGTGATCGTGGTGCAGCAGGGGACGCTGGAGTTTCAACATGACGGCAAGGCAGAACGCGTAGGACCGGGCGGGATCATCTACGTGGCATTGGGGACGAACCATTTCGTGAAGAATGTGGGGGATGTTGCGGCGAAGTATGTGGTGATTCAGATTGGCGGCGACGCCAAAAAGTAGAGGCGGGTTGCGGACTTGGAGCGGATTCGGCAGGATTTGAAGAAGGGGTTCCGCGAGCTTCAAGAGACTGAGAGCGGTTGCTGGAGCAGGCGACGGCAGGATGGGGAGTGAAGTCAATCTGAAAGGACGCAATCCTCGGGCAGTTCCTCCAAGAAGTCCGGCTTAAGATACTTCACAAAGCCTTGCACCTGAGCGAGATGTTCCCGAAGCGACGAAAACGAAATATATTCGAGATCAATCGATGCGCTCATAGGGCAGATAAACGGGTTCCCAAACGTAGGCGCGGAGCTGGGCATTCAGGGTCGCCGCGTCCGCGATGGCGGCGACGCCGTCGGCGATGGCTTGATTGGCTACGGCTTCCGCGACCACCAGGCCAACACTGCGGGAATCGGCGATGGGCGGGAGCAGGCGGGCGGTCTTGTCCTGGCGGGCGGGAGACAGGGACGCGAGTGCCTTGGCGGCGGACATGATCATGGCGTCGGTGACCCGTGTGGCGCGAGAGACTAATATGCCCAGGGCCAGACCGGGAAAGATATAGGAGTTATTGGTCTGGTTGATGGGAATCAGCTTGCCGCCGAATTCGACGGGGGCGAAGGGGCTGCCGGCGCCGATGATGGCGCGGCCCCCGGTCCATTGCAGCAGGTCAGTGGGCGTGGCTTCAGCGCATGAGGTGGGGTTGGAGAGCGGGAAGACGATGGGGCGGCTGGTGTGGCTGGCCATCTCGCGGACGATCTCTTCGGTAAATGCTCCGGGCTGGGCGGAGGTGCCGACGAGGGCCGTGATTCTGGCATTGCGCACAACGTCGAGCAGGGAAATATCTTCACCGCCGGAAAGCTTCCATCCTTCGACGTCCGCTCTCTTGCGGGCAAGGGGCAGTTGGCTGGGGCGCATGTCTCTTCCGCCTTCGACCAGAAGACCGTAACGATTGAAAGCGTAGATGCGCCGGCGTGCCTGGGCCTCGGTGAGCCCTTCCTGCTGCATTTCAGCAAGGATGAGGTTGGCGATGCCGATGCCGGCGGAGCCGGAACCAAACAGCGCGATGGTCTGGTCTTTGAGCGGAACGCCGGTGGCGTTGACGGCTGCCAGCAAGGTGGCGGTGGTGACGGCGGCGGTGCCCTGAATGTCGTCGTTGAAGGTGCAGAGGCGGTCGCGGTAACGCTCGAGGAGACGGGCGGCATTGGCGCCGGCGAAGTCTTCCCATTGCAGAAGAATGTGGGGCCAGCGGCGCTCGACTGCGGAAACGAAGCTTTCGACGAAGTCGTCGTATTCCTGACCGCGCACGCGCGGATGCTGCCAGCCAATGTAGATGGGATCCTGGAGCAGGGTTTGATTGTCGGTGCCTGCGTCGAGCAGGACGGGGAGGCACTGCTCGGGAGGGATGCCTGCCAGCGCGGTGTAGAGCGCCATTTTGCCGATGGGAATGCCCATGCCGCCGGCGCCCTGGTCTCCCAATCCAAGAATGCGCTCGCCGTCGCTGACCACGATGCAGCGGACGTCGTCATAGCGCGCGTCGGAGAGGATCTGGCGGATGCGGGCCTGGTCAGGGAAGCTGATGAACAAGCCTCGGGGCTTGCGCCAGATCTCAGAGAAGCGCTGGCAGCCTTCGCCTACCGCGGGGGTGTAGACGATGGGCAGCAGTTCTTCAATGTGCTGCGTGATGAGCGAGTAGAAGAGGGTTTCATTGGTGTCCTGGAGGTCGCGCATCTGGTTGTACTTGCCGAAGGCGGTGTCGCGATGATCGAGGGCCAGCTTGCGCCGTTCGCGCTGATCTTCAAGGGTTCCGATGTGCGGAGGGAGCAGGCCGTGGAGGGCGAAGGCATCGCGCTCTTCTTCAGTGAAGGCGGTGCCCTTGTTGAGGCGGGGATTGAGGAGCAGGTCGAAACCGTGGAGCGGGGTGCGGACGACGCTGGGGCAGGGCGCTGGGGATTCTGCACTCATGGGAAATTCTCCTCGATCTTGAATTGTCGGCTCCAGGGCCGGGAGCGGCTATTGCTCCTCGATGATAGCCACATCCCAGGGCGGCAGGATGAACACGGCGGATTTGGCCACGGATTTTCCGTCGAGCAGATTGGTTCCGGCGGCGTAGGGGTAGGTTGCTTTGGCCTCTGCGCTCGAATAGTTGAAATAGTAGTGGAGGCGCTTGCCGAGGCGGTTGACGCCGTGCTGGACGTGGACCGCCGCGGGGAGTTGCTGGTCGGGGCCGATGAGGCCGAGTTTCTCCAGAGAGCTGCGCAGGACGGCGGTTTGCAGCGTATCGGAGAGATAGGTTCCCTCGTAGAGCAGGGTTCCAGCGCCGAAATCATTCTCTGTGATGGCCGGCCACTTACCGAAGAAGGGGTGGTCGTACCAGGCCAGGGGCTTGGCGTGCTCGGGGATGAGGAACTCGGCCCAATAGCTGACTTTGTTTGCGGTAGGATCGTCGGCGGCCACATGGAATGGGTCGCCTTTGAGGGCCAGAGGATGCTCGAGGTTGGAAAACTCCTGGTAGCTGAAGCCGGCGGCTTCGCGGAGCGGGCCGGGAGCGCGGACCCAGCGGACGGCGGAGTTCTCATTGGCGAATCCGCTCTTGAAGGTCATCACGACGTGGCCGCCGCTTTTGACATAGTCGGAAATGCGCTGGAGCAGGGCGTCGTCAGAGATGTAAAGCGCGGGCACGATGAGGAGTTTGTAGTTTGAGAAGTCCTGGGTCTCGGGGAAGACAAAGTCGACGCCGAGGTTGAGGTCATAGAGCGACTTGTGGAGTTGCTGAACCACGGAGACATAGCCGTCGGGTTCACCGGTCCAACTGCGGGCCGGGACGCCGCCGCCGTAGGGCATGAAGCCGATGGCGTTGGCGGAGTCGCGGCTCCAGAGAATGGCGACGTCGCGGTGGACCTTGAGACCGACAAGGTGAGGGCCGATCTTTTCCAGTTCGTGGGCGGTGCGGCTGACTTCAGCGTAGGCGCGATTGGGTTCGAGATCGTGCGAGAGAATGCCTTTCCAGTAGGTCTCCTGATTGGCGGCGATGGAGGCCCAATGCCAGTACTCGACCATGTTTGCGCCGTTCGCGAGGTAAGTGTAGACGTCCTCGCGAAGCTGTCCGTCGTAGGGCGGGAACTGGCTGGCTGAGGTCCAGCCAATGGTCTGCGCGTTGGTCTCGGTGACCAGGAAGTTTGCGTGCTTGAGCGAGCGGGAGAAGTCGCTCTGCAAGGCCTGGAATGAGCCGTCGTAGTGGTCTTGAGAGCCGTGGTAGATGTTGTCAGCCACAATGTCGAGTGATTGGGCGACGGCCTCTTCGTTGACGTCGCGCTTCATCATGCCGCCGTAGTCTGTGGTGATGAACTGGCTGGGCGAGGCGCACTCGCGCACCAGCTCGGCCTGCCAGTGGAGAAAATCTGTGACGCGCATCTGGCTCCAGCGGGTCCACTCGAGCTTATATCCAGTCGAGATCGTCCCGTCGCGGGTGGGCAGGTCTTCCCAGGTGTGCAGATTCTCGCCCCAGTAGTTGAGGAACCAGGCCTTGCTGAGCGCTTCAGGAGTGCCGAACTTCTTTTCCAGGTAATGCTGGAAGCCGATGAAGACATCGGGGTTGGCGGCGTCGTAGCTGCCGGTTTCGTTGTCGAGCTGCCAGCCGATGACGGTGGGGTTGTCTTTGTAGTGGGCGACGATGTGGCGGATCAGGCGCTCGGCATAAAAGCGATAGGCGGGCGAATCGGTGTCCATGTTCTGACGGATGCCGTAGGCGCTCGCGATCGGCTGGCCGCCGAACATGCCGGGAGGGATGCGTTTGGCGAGGATCTCAGGATGCTGGTGGGCCATCCAGGCGGGGATTGAGTATGTGGGTGTGCCGAGGATGACCTTGATGCCGGCTTTGCTCATGGCGTCTACGACTCGATCCATCCAGGCGTACTCGAAGCGGCCGTCTTCGGGCTCCCAGAGGCTCCATGTGGACTCGCCCATGCGGACCACGTTGAGGCCGGCGGCTTTCATCAGGGCTACGTCTTTGTCGAGGCGGGCAGCCTGGCCGCCGGGTGCGTCCTGCGGCATGTACTCGTTGTAGTAGGCAGCGCCGTAGAGGACGGTGGGGAAGTCGAGGGTTGCGGCGGCGGGAGGGGCCGGCTGGGCTTGGGCAGGGGTGGCTGACAGGAATGCAATCGAAACTGTTGTGAGTAAAAGTTTACTTAATTGCCGCATTTGATCTTCCCCTCTGGTTCGGAAAGGCAAGTCTAAACCGGCAGGATATTCGCGCGCACTATTTACGCCAGCCACGGGTTCAAGAGCGCAACACCTGTGGGTTCGAAGTCGGAGACATTTCGAGTGACGACGGTCATGCCGTGGACCATGGCGGTTGCGGCGATGAGGGCATCGCGTTGAGAACGGGGATTTGGTACATGCAGAGCAGCGCATCTCTGTGCGACTGGAGTATCGACGGGGAGGATACGGCCGGAAAAGGTGGGTAGCACATGATCCTCCAACCAGGAGCGGAGGACGGCTCCCTGCCTCGGGTCGCGGCGTTCCATCAGGAGGGCTCCAGTCTCCAATTCGAGAATGGAGATGACCGACAGAAACTGGCTGGCTGCTGGAATGCGCTTTGTCCAGGCAAGAACGTTGCGGTCCACCGTGGCGGACTTTCCCTTCGAAACCGGGGACTTGCGCAATTCCGAAACTACGTTGGTGTCAATCAGGTACATCATGAAAAGTCGGCCGGATAAAAAAAGATGCCGTCCAGACGAGGAAATTCAAACTCGATTTCGGCGGCCTCGGGCATGGCCAACAGGTCGGCAATACTCTCGCCCTTCCCTGTCACCTTTCGGTATTCCTCGATCGTTAGCAGAACGTGTGCAGGCCGTCCGCGGTCTGTAATGAAGACGGGGCCCAGCTTGGCCGCCTTCTTGGCACGGCTGGCGCCCTGGTTGAATTCCCGGCTGGATAAAGTTGTGATTGCCACGGTGATCGCCTCCTTGTAGCAACGTAACTACATTATAGCACGGAGCCGTCTACTCGAACTGGAGCAAGACGATTTCGGGGTTGGTTCCGACGCGCATGGGAGGGCCCCATGTTCCGGCGCCGCTTGAGGTGTAGACCTGAAGTGCGCCGAAGTTGTGCAACCCGTAGGTGAACGTGCCGAAGACCAGGCGTGTAAACCAGGTGAAGGGGAAGAGTTGGCCGCCGTGGGTGTGGCCGGAGAGCTGAAGGCTGACGCCGGCTTGTTCGACCAGGGCCAAGCGGTTGGGCGCGTGGTTGAGCAAAATGGCGGCTTGGCCTTCGGCCGGACGCAGGGCCTCGAGCGTGGCTTTCATGCGGTTGGGGTGGGTGGAGTCGTGGTAGGGGACGCCGAGAATCTGGAGGCCGTCCAAGGTGACTTTTTCATTGCTGAGAACGCGGATGCCGGCGCGAGCAATCGCAGTTGCGTATTGCGCAGCGCCGCCAAACTCGTCATGGTTGCCGGCGGAAAAGTACATGCCGAAGGGCGGGGAAAGCTGTTTGAAGGGAGCAGCGAGGCGGTCCGGGGCGCACCTGGGTCCGTCGAACAGGTCGCCGGGGATGAGGATGATGTCTGGGTTGAGGCGTGCGGCCATGGACGCGATGCGGCGGCTGAATCCCACGCCGTTGATGTGGCCCAGATGCAGATCGCTGAAGAGAAGGGCGGTGCGGCCGCGCCAGGAGGGCGGTAGATTGGGGAGTTTGATGGGGACGCGGCGAATGCGAATCCATCGGGCGTTGAGAAGGCCATAGATGCTTACGAGCAACGCGAGGGAGAAGAACAGGATGGCGACTGCCGGGCGGTTCCGGTGCAGTCCGGTCAGGTATTGGGCCGAATCAACCAGGCGGCAAAGGCAGGCGGCGAGGAGGAAAAAATCGAAGATGCCCAGCCAGATGGCGGCAATTTTATAGAAGAGCGAAACGAGCGGATTTGCGAAGCGAAAGCCCAGCAGGGAGGCCGCTACGAATGTGAAGGCAAGCAGGAAGAGCGCGTCCCGCAGCACCAAGGTGGCAGCGAGGCTGAGGCGGCCGGCGAAGAAGACGACCAGGGTGCGATAGATGAACCAATGACCAAGAAACAGAATGGATTCGATAAAGGCGATTGCCAGGACAGGCAAGGCTTTCAAAAGAGGTCTCCTTGTATTCATGATTGCATGAACAGAACACGCTCATCCCAATTCCGCCCAAGCAGGAACGAGCGAACATTTGCACTTGCCGCCATCGACTGTTTATCCTCTCTGGCATTATGGGAAATGTCCTTTCAGTCGCTGGGTCGCGGTCAAAGTACAAGCTGCCGGGCGCCAGGCCCGCTGGATTTCTGGGTGGGCTTTGGCACGGGTTGATCGCTCCCCTTACATTTATCGTGAGCTTGTTCCTATCTGGCGTGAGCATCTACGAAACCAACAATAACGGCCGCTGGTATGAATTCGGATTCATGATAGGAATCTGCGCGCACGCGGACGACAATCAGGCGGCCCGCGTTGTTGGAGCCTAGAAGACAGGGATGAAATGGAACCGCGCATGAAACAATTCTGTTGATGCCTGTTTTAGACAACGACGAGCTAGGTCTTTACATCTCGATTCCTTTTTGCCGGTCGAAGTGCACCTATTGCAATTTTGCCTCGGGGGTCTATCCGGCCAGCGAACACGAGCGCTATGTCGAGCGGGTGATTCAAGATTTGGCGGCGGCTGGGGAGTGGGCGGAGCGCATGAATGTGGCCCTGCCGCGCACGGTGGACACGGTCTACCTGGGCGGAGGAACTCCAAGTTTGCTGGCGCCGGAGCTGCTGGAGCGGCTGTTCGCGGCGATGCGGGCGGAGTTCGAGTTTGAGCGGGACGCGGAGATTACGGTCGAATGCGCGCCGGGGCAGATTGCCGATGAGACGCTGAAGGCTTTGGTAGCCGCTGGGGTGAATCGCGTGAGCCTGGGCGTGCAGTCGTTCATTGACCGGGAGGCGAAGGTCAGCGGGCGGCTGCATGACCGGGCGACAGTGCTTGAGGATGTGCGGCGGCTGCGCGGGGCCGGGATCGCCAACCTGAATGTGGACCTGATCGCGGGCTTGGCTGGGCAGACCTTTGCTTCGTGGGATGAGTCGCTGGCAGCGCTGGTGGAATGCGGCGTTCCTCATGCCAGCGTGTACATGCTCGAGGTGGACGAGGACTCGCGGCTGGGGCGGGAGATGCTGGGCGGCGGGGCGCGGTACTACGCAGAGCAGGTTCCCACCGACGATGCGATTGCGCAGATGTACGCGGTGGCGATCGAGACCTTGAGCCGGGCTGGGCTGAGCCAGTATGAGATTTCAAATTTCTGCCGGCCGGGATTTGCATCGCGGCACAATTTGCGCTACTGGCAGAGGCGGCCTTACCTGGGGTTGGGGCTGGATGCGTCTTCCATGCTGCGCGAGGCATTGCATGCAGCAGACTCTCCATTGCATTGGCTCGATGGGGCCGGATCAGGCTACGTGCTGCGCTCGACGACGACCGACGATCTTGGGGCGTTTCTCGAGGGGCCGGAACCGGTCGAGACTGCGTGGCTTTCGCCGGCGCGGCAGCACGAAGAGGCATGGTTTCTAGGGCTGCGGCTGAATGCCGGGGTCGATGTGGCCGCGCTGGAGTTGGAGTTTGGCCCGGATTTGGTGACACGGGCGATGGAGGCTGTAAGACGGCTGGCTGAGGCTGAGCTGGTGGTGGTCAAGGGTAAGACAGTTTGTCTTACAGAGCAGGGCCGGCTCTTGTCCAACGATGTATTCCAGGAGTTTCTGGGGTTGGGGACGGAAGAGGGGTTGTCAGCAAGTTAGCGAGTCAGCTCCAGCCGCCGATTTTTTTGGAATCCCAGGTCTCAGAAGCGAGGCCTGGGATTCCATTCTTGTGGTGGGCAACGGCTTCGATCGCTACCAGGCGAGCAGTTCGTCGCCGGAGGTTGGGGAGAGGAAGGCGACGGGCGCGGCGACGGATTGCGGGCAGTCGTTGAAGCACTGGATGGATTCGGGTCCTGCGGCCTTGGCCATTTGCAGGGCTTGCTCCGCTTCGCGCAGGACCACCATCGGGGAGCGGCCTTGGCTGGTGGCGATGCCGAAGCACGCCGAGAGCCGGATGGCCTCGCCATCCACGTGGAAGGGTGAGCAAAAGACCTCGATGCGGAGCCGCTCGGCCAGCATGACGGCGTTGCTGGGGTTGCATCCGGGCAGGGCGACGAGGAACTCGTCCATGCCGGGGCGGCCGAGCAGGTCATAGGTGCGCAAAAGTCGGGTGGTGCGGCCCACGACCTGGCAGAGCAGTTCGTCGCAGGCGTCCGCGCCGAGGCGTGAATTCCAGTGGCCGAAGTCGTCGATGTCGAACAGGATCATGCACAGGGAGCTCTTCATCCTCTGCACTCGGTCGGTCTCGCGAAACAGCATGGAGAGGATGGTCTCGCGGTTGTAGACGCCGGTCAGGCGGTCCATCTGGGCGTTGAGCAGTGCGCCCTCGCGAAGCGTTTCCAACTCACGAGTGCAGCGGCGGTTGCGCAGCACCTTGTCAACCCGGAGCTGCCAGTAAGGGGGCTCGGCAGTGGGCGGAATCAGGTCGTCAATGACGCCCTCGGCCAGACGGTTGGACCATTCCTGGGTGACAGAGCCGGCAATGAGGACAATGGGGAGATGCTTGCTGCTGACTTCAGCGCGGACGGCGGCGAGCAACTGGGATGTTTCCATGCCGGGCAGGTTTACGTCGAGGAGCGCCAGGCTGGGCGGGCGAGGCGCAGTCATTGAGGCGAGCGCGGCGTTGGCGGAGAGGACGATCTCAACGCGGGCGCCCGATGCGAGCAGTACCCGTTCAATGGCAGCCAGCAGAGCGGGCTCGTGTGAAGCGAGCAGGAAGGTTGGAGGGATGTTGGCGAGCATCGTGTAAGGGCTCCTTACTGGATGCATCGGCGGTGGTTAGAAATAACTTAGAGAATGGCGAGAGAATTATGGGGTTGCTTCAATGACCTTTGGCGGAAATTGGCGAGCCGAGGGTAACGGTTTGGGCGGAAGAGGGGTCAAGACAGTCCGAAACGCCCTTTCAAGGCGAATCCTCGAAAATGTCTCCAGTTGACGGTGTCGGATTCCGCACCCGGAAGAAAGAAGATTGGATTAACGTAAGAAATCGACATTGAATGTCTCGACTGCGGAGGAAGTGAAATAGTACGCCTTGTCGATATACACATTGGCTATTGATTTCCCTGGAGCAGCTAACAACACAAGATTGTCTCCCCGCTCCTGAGGAGAACGCTCGGATTCGCGAACCGTCTGGGCTATCAGCCCGAAGAGATTCATGCTGTGGGCAATCGCCAATCCGATGCCGCGCGCCACGGAGCAATCGTCCTTGTCGTTCATCCTGTCCCATTTTCCAACTGCCATGTCCTGCAGAAACTTGCGCGCTCCGCCGTTATGCGGAGAAAGGTCAGCCACCATTATGGGAGCCATGAGACGCAATTGGATGACGCACTTGCCGTTTAACGCGGAATCGCGTGGTTTGCCCGAGTAATACATATTCTCATTCATGAGAGCCTGCTGTTGAAGGACGCAATAAAATCCCGCGGCTCCAGGGATTTTCGAATTGTACGAAGGTCCGCTGAAACGGTTGTTCAAATCCCTGATGCCATCCTGCGGAGCAAGAAGCTGGTTCGCATCTTGCTTCCGAACCGAATGGCCCGCGAGCGGCTTGGGCAGATAGGAGTGGGGTGAAGTCGGGTTGAATGAGCGGTAGACGTACTGACCCGACTGCAAACGCAATGTGGGTATTTGATTCTTCTCTATTTTCCTGCTGGCAGACTCATAGGCTTTTGCAAGCAGGTCTTTGTCTTGAACAGTCGGCACTTATCGCACCTCGGTCCGGGGATTCCCAGCTTGGGCTCCCAACTCCGCGCCAGTATACCCCCAATTG
>Ga0302320_10028525_pt1 | contig 10709 bp, 8 predicted proteins | sample Bog_T0_3_FD_202130 | JGI IMG/M metagenome (GOLD analysis project Ga0302320, IMG submission 202130) | Peat permafrost microbial communities from Stordalen Mire near Abisko, Sweden - Bog_T0_3 | ecosystem: Environmental > Terrestrial > Soil > Wetlands > Peat | place: Sweden: Abisko, Stordalen Mire... | reverse complement strand
TGGGGATATCTGGCGGGTCCTGGATTCTGGCTGCGTCGATTTCGGAAAAGAAGTCTGAGTCAGGGACTATCCGACCGGAACTAGTGTCGAGTCGGGCGGCTGGGCCGGGGGTGCATTGATGAGACGAATGGCTCCGGGAGTTGCTGAGAGATGGAGCACGCGTCGTTGGGCTTCGAATCGAATCAGGAGATTTGTTTGGTCGAATGTGAGCGCAAAGTTCTGCATGGGAACGGAGCCGAAATTGGCAATGGGAAAAGCGGGGTTGATTTCAACAAACGGCCGCTTGAAGATGTAGGATCCTACACGAATATCGGTGGCCAGCGTTGCGCCCTTGATCATGAAGCGCGTGGACAGCGATTGGGCGTTGCTGAGGCTGGCGGAGCTGGACGAGAATTTGAGCGGCGAGGTCAGTTCCTGCGGCAAGCTGAGGCCGGCGCCACCCGAGTCTAGCTGAGCGTCAATCGTCTTTCTCCCGATGGCCACCGAGACAATGGGAATGCCGTCGGGCATGCGGAATGGCAGAACGGATCGCCCGCCATCCGGAGCGAGATTTCCCTGGGCCAGGACCATTTGGCGCTTTGGGTAATCGAGCGTCAGCAGGTAGTTGCGAAACAGCACGAACCCCAACAGGCCTTGACAGGAACCATCTCCAAAGTCGAGGTTATGCACTGCGGCTTTGACCCCGGCGAACTGGACGCCGGCAACCTCGATGGATTGAATGAGAACCATGGGGACCTTGCGACCGCCCTGTCCGCTGGGATCGTTCAGATGGATTTGGCCGGCCTCAGGGAGGCCCAACTCGTCCACCAGCTCCGAGGTGACAAACGCTTGTCCACCGGTTCCCGTATCGACGACGAAGCGAAAGGGCCCTTTGCCGTTGACCAGAACCATTACGTAGGGTCTGCTGTGCGTAATGTCGAGAGGAGCTGAGTGGAAAGGCTGTTGCGAAGGCGCGCTCACGCAGGCGACCACGACAATGAGAGCGCTTGCGAGGACGGGAGCAGAGGTCTTGAGCATTTCCCATGCCGCCTTTTGGCTACGGAAGCACGCAGCACAATCCATTAGGCAGCTATCGATTGGCTATCGTCAATATCCACTTGCGGTGTAATTCGCATAGCCAGGGATTGAATGAGGCTGGGTTGAGTTTTCTTGAGCCTCAGGGCGTAGTTCGCGGGGTTTATCGCACGCTTAGGACGATGATTGTCTCGTCGTCAAAGCGGTCTTTTTTGCCCTGAAATTCTGTCACGTCGGCCAGAATGGCGTCGGCGATTTGCTGGGCTGGGTAGTCGCGATAGGCGCAGAGGATGCTTGCCAACCGGTCTTCGCCGTACATTTCGTCTTGCTCGTTTTCGGCGTCGAGGATGCCGTCGGAGATGAAGACAATGGCGTCGCCTGGTTCGGTTGCGACATCGATTTCCTCATAAACGATGTTGGGAAAGAGACCGAGCGGGAAACCCTCGGAGCGGACAGTGAGGGATTGGCCGGCGCGACAGAAGATGGGCTGGACTCCGCCGGAGTTGGCGACTCTCAGGGTCCTGGTCTCGTCGTTCCAGAGGGCGAAGAGCAGCGCGACATATTGCGATTCGAGTTTGCGCTCCTGGAGAGCGTCGTTGAGGGCGGCCAGCATTTGCGCCGGCTCAAGCCGCTGAGCGGCGGCAGAGCGCATGATGCCGCTGACCAGCGCGGCGAACAAAGCTGCCGGTGCGGCTTTACCACTAACGTCGCCGAGAACGATGGCGGTGCGGTTGGGGCCGTAGTCGACGAAGTCGTAAAGGTCGCCGCCGATGGTGCGGGCGGGTAGAAAGCGAACGGCCATTTCAGCGTGGTAGTGCGAGGGCGCGTTGGGCGGCAGCAGGCGAAGCTGGACTTCGCGAGCCATGGAGATGTCGCGCTCGAGTTGTGCCTCCTGGCGGCGAACGGCCTGGTAGAGGCGGGCGTTTTCAATGGAGATGGCGACCTGTGCGGCGAGCGTGGTCAGCGTGCGCTCGTGCCCTTCATTAAAAAAGCCGGTGCGAGTGTGTTCAAGATCGAGCACGCCGATGATGCGGCCCTTGTAGAACAGCGGGACGATCAGCTCGGAGCGGGTTTCAGGGTTCATCGCGATGTAGCGCGGATCTTTGCGGACATCGTGGACATTGACAGGACGCCACTCCCGAACCGCCGCGCCTACCAGGCCGCTGGTGATGGGAACGCGGCGCGAAGGGACGTGCGCGTAGCCGAAGCGCCACGAGTAGCGGGTGATGAGGGTCTCGCCTTTCTCGTCGAGCAGCATGATGGTGAACATCTGGTAGTCGATGAGGCGGCGAAGAAGCTGTCCGATGCGTTCGAGCAGGGGGTCGAGATCGAGGATGGAGATAAGTTCGACGGCAATTTCGTTAAGGACTTCCAGGGTTTGCGCCTGACGGGATACGCGGGTGTACAGGCGGGCATTCTCGATGGCTTGCGCGATGCGCGAGGCGGTGAGGGTGAGCAGATGGAGGTGCTCGGGGCGGAAGTAGCCGGCCTGTTCGCTTTCGAGGTCCATGACGCCGATGAGGCGATTTTTTGCGATGAGGGGCACGGCCAGCTCGGAGCGAACGTCGGGGTTGGCGGAGATGTAGTGTTCCGATGTGGAGACGTCGTTGAGCAGGATGGGCTGGCGCGTAAGGGCCACCTGGCCGGTAATGCCCTTGCCGAGCGGGATGCGGGTGCGCTCGACCTCGGGAGTGTGGCCGATCTGGAAGCGCATGCGAAGCTCGCGGGTGCGGTCGTTGAGGAGGAAGATGGCGAAAATGCGGTAATGGATGATGGTACGGACGAGCTCGGAGGTGCGGTTGAGGAGGGTCTGAAGATCGAGTGTGGTGTTGAGGGCGTCGGCGATCTGGGCAAGATAAGTGAGGTCGCTGGGCTCGATGCGGACATTGACGGGGTCAAGAAGAGCGGAGGAACTCGCCGGACGGTAGTCGCCTTCGAGTTCGTGGTGCTGAGGCCGGATTGGGGGATTCGAAGACATCGGTACTGAAGGGAATAATAGCGGATAAGGGCGTATGAGCTACGGGCGGTCCACCTGGTACAGAACATCCGTCCCATTCCTGGCTATCGGAGTGAGCCGCCAGCCGGAGTTTGTGAGCCGAGAGGGTACCCAATTGAACTGCGGCTCCCTGGTGCATAAGAGAAGGAAGTGCGGGTGGGCGCCGATGAAGGCGGCATAGTCCGCAGTGGGCAGCGGGATGTATGCCTGGTCCTCTTTCAGGGACAAATCCCCAAGGAAGTTGGGCTGTTGCAAGGCATAGTGCGTGTCGGTGAGATAGATGAGGCGCTGTTGAAGGTATGGCGGCGAGTACCACCATTCAGGGGCGAAGTCGAATGAGCTGGCGACGACAATAGGGAGTCCGGGGGGCGCATCGCGCAGCAGCGGCGAAACTGCTTTTGCGCCCGGCTGAGCATGCCAAGGCGGTTCGAACGACAGCGACAGCAACAGGGAAGTTGCGACGAGCAGCAGAAAGCAGATGGCGCCAAGGGCAAGAACTGGTTGTGGAAAGAGACGCACGCCGCCCAGGCGCAAACGCGGCAATGCCCATCCGAGTAGGAGTGCCAATCCGAGGGAGGTGCTGACGGCGTACCTGGGGAGAAAGTAGCCGGTTTGAAACGACGCCAGTGAGAGCTGCACGGGCAGCAGCAGGGACAGCGCCGCGACGGCGGCCCACTCGTGGACTGGAACCGGCAGCGGGGCGGTTGACGGGCTGGCGGCAGAGCGTCCCAACCAGAAGAGGATCGCCAGAATAGCAACAATGCAGAGGAGAAGATGGGCGGCAAACTCCCAGTAGGTCAGCAAGTCTGTTATCGACGGTTTGGCCCAGAAGACTGTGGAGTTGAGGATGGCATTGCCGAGTTGCAAGCGAGACTGGCGCATCATCGGCATGGTAAGGGCAAGCGGAGACAGACCCGCTGCGATGGCCGTTATCATCCATCCATCGATCCGGCGCCGCCGGATTAGCCGCGCGGTTTCTCCAGCGGCTAGCGGCAACCCGACGTGCATTACCCCGAAATGATGACTCAGGATGGCGCCGGAAATGCCGAGCGCAACGCCGCACAGGGGCAGGAATCGCCGATGTTGCCGGAGCGCCGCCGCTTGCCAGGACGCGAACATGAGGGCTGTGAATGCGATGAGAAGTCCGTAAGGCCGCGCCGTATACGCCTGCTGGATGCCCATGACAGCGCCAAGCAGCAGCGCCAGTGCAAAGAGCGCCTGGATGGGCGTGCCGTGACGGCGGGCGATCTTGTAAGTCAACGAACCGGCAGCCATGTAGGCCAGCAGCTCAGGCAAGCGTATGGCGAGTTCCGACTCGCCGAACAAACGAAGCGAGAGGCGAGTGACTAGATAACTCAAGGGCGGCTGGCCATCGGCGGGCATGGCGCGCAGCATGTCCGGCAGTGAGGAGAGCCGGGAGATAAAGAGAGTGAACAATTCGTCGAACCACAGCGGGAAAATGCACGCGTGAATCGCGGCGAAGAGGGTGAATACCCCAACACCAAGCAGCAAATACAAGCGCTCATGTCTGGCAATCGATCGCTCGGAGCGGGCGCCGAGACGGATAAGCGGAGAGAAAAAGCCGGCCTGTGTCGTGTTTTCGATGCCGTTCATGAAGCAGGCCGAGTTTCCCGCCATATCTTGAACATGGCGGCAACATGACGGAGAAAGATGCCGGGCATCTTGCGCCACTTGTACACCTGGGTTACGCCGGCTGAGCGCAGCTTGTGATTTACGGGAATCTCCTTGACGGTGAATCCCCTGCGATGCGCACGGGCGATGAACTCCCACCAGAACCCTTCCTTCATTGCGCCGAGCTCTCCGGCCAGCCTTTGCGCAACCGCCTTGGAAAAAAGAACGAAGGGACAACTGGGGTCGTGGATAGGCGTGTGGAAGACGGCCTGATAGAGGACGTGAAAGATTCCCGAACAGATGCGACGCACGACCGTGTCAGCACGATGGACGCGCCAGCCGATCAGGATGTCGGCAGACGAGCGAGCCTGCCAGAACAAAGCGAAGTCTTTGGGGTCGCACTGGCCGTCGGAGTCAAGGCAAAGCAGAAAATCTGCATCGAGCATTGCCATTCCCTCGCGCATTGCCCTGGAGTAGCCTTTGCGCGCGTCGCTGAGATTCAGACGCATGGGCAGTTCGCCGGCCAGCCGACGAAGAACCTCTTTGGTGTTGTCCCTGCTGCCGTCTTCGCAGACGATAAAGTCCAGGCTCACAAGTGTGGAAAGCTCCACATGGATTCCGCGGATCGTGGCCTCAATGGATTCGCCCTCGTTATGCACAGGGAGCAGCACTTCTACGTCGATGGGCCGCACTGTTCATTCCTCTGGTGCGCGTGGATTGGTGCCAAGCATACCATAGACTGGCGGCGCTAAGTCTTTTTTGGGAAGAGTGGGCGCTTGAATCCACGCCGGGCTTGAGAGGGGAATTTGGGAGAGGCGGCTCGAATTGTGCTACCCTCGCTTTCAGCGAACCGAACTGAACTTCTGAGCGTGGAATGGCGGATGTGGGCTATGGGCTGATGAGAATTGGCTCCTGCCTGTTCTCCCCTTCCGCGACAAAGATTCAAGCTGGCCGCGCATGTAGAGGATAATCCGAGGTAAAAACATGAAAAAAGTTATCGTGACAACCACGATCAACCATCCTACCGAGGCTATCCAAAAGTTTCAGGCGATGAAGGACTGGGATCTGGTAGTTATTGGCGACAAAAAAACGCCGCGCGACTATCGCTTGGACCGGGGGATTTATGTAACTCCTGAAGAGCAGGAGAAGTACGATCCCGCTCTCTCGGATGCCATTGGCTGGAATTGCATCCAGAGGCGGAGTATGGGCCTGCTGTGGGCTCACGATTTGAAGGCGGACATCGTGGCAGTGGTGGACGACGATAACATTCCGCTGGAGGGATGGGGCGAGAACCTGCTGGTTGGCAAAGACGTGGAGATGGATTGTTACCAGACCGAGTTACCCGCTTTCGACCCGGTTGGCGCCACGAATTATTCTCACTTGTGGCATCGCGGTTATCCGCTTCAGCTTTTGCCGAAACGAAACTACTCGACGAAGGCGCGCAAGACGGTATTCGTGGATGTGCAGGCGGATTTCTGGAACGGCGACCCGGATATTGATGCGCTGTGCCGTATGGAACACGCTCCAGAGTGCGAGTTTGAGGCGATGGCCTTTCCCATGTGCGCAAACAAAATGGGTCCGTTCAACTCGCAAAACACGTTTCTGGCAGGCAAATGCTTAAAGGACTATTTCATGTTTCCGCATGTAGGCCGGATGGACGATATTTGGGCCGCGTACTATCTGCAGGCAAAAGGCTATCGCGCCGTGTGGGCCAGGGCTTCGGTGTATCAATTGCGGAACCCGCACGACCTGGTTCGCGACATGGTTCAGGAATATCTGGGATATGAGAACAACCTGAAGCTGGTTCAGGATCTGGCTCTGGATCCGGAATCGATTGCTGCGTATCTGCCGGGTAAGTCGAACTGGGCATTCGAGCTTTACAGGAGGCACTTCAAGGATGTGTAAGGCGCTGAGTGCCGGCGCCGGCGACCAACTCAGTCGAATTCACTGGAGGCTGGCTCAAAATAATGTCTGACATCGACGTTGATCTCCGGTCAGGCGTGCCGCAAGCGAGTGCCGTTAAACCGCAAACAGGCAGGGTCGGGGAGTTGTCTTTCGCTATTAGCTTGATTTTGGTTGGGGCAATCTTGCTGGGCCTGTTTCTGTCGATCATGAAACTGAACGCCGGCACCTTTATTTATACGATGGACGATCCGTATATAACTCTTGCGGTAAGCGACCAGATCCGTCATGGCAATTACGGAGTGAACCCCGGAATACATGCAGCGGCTTCTTCGTCCATCCTTTTTCCGGCTCTGCTGGCGCTGGGATCCGGGACTTCCGTCCATCCTTATCTTGCACTGATTCTTAGCTGCATGGCGCTGTTTGCGACCCTCGCTATCGTTTGGCGGTTCCTTCTCTATCTTCGGCTCGGCGAAGATACGTTTGGGCAGGTGGTGCTGGCGGTTTCCGTACTTTTCCTGGCTGTGTGCATGAATCTGATCGGAGTTGTTTTTACCGGTGCCGAGCACAGCTTGCACATTGTTGCAACCGCTGCCTGCATCTATGGGCTTGCAATCTTTCTGGACGAGGGCAGGATGCCTGCCTGGCTGCCGGCGGTCATTGTTATCGCACCATTGCTGCGCTATGAAGGGCTGTCACTGAGCATTGCGGCGGTGCTGTTAATTGCCTGGCGGGGCTGTTGGCGCACAGCGGCTGGATGCTTTGCGCTCATTGTTCTTTTCGCTGGGGGCTTTTCGCTTTTTCTTGTTTCGATGGGGCTGCCTCCATTGCCAAGTTCCGTGCTTACCAAATCCGCTGTGGTTTCGAACGGCATGAACGGTGCGGGATTGGAACTTCTGAAAACTATAGGCCTGAATCTCTTGCGCATGACATTCGACAGAGCCGGGTTCCCGATGCTCGTGATTGGCGTGGCTGCCGCAGTGCAATGCATTCGCGAGTTGCCGGCCAGGCCCTGGCGGTGGACATCGCATGGCCTGATGGCGCTGGCGCTCGCGTGCCTGATTGGCGGCCATGCCGTGGCCGGCAGGATGGTGTGGTTCGACGATCGATATGAGGACTATGCCCTGCTGGGCACGGCGATGATGGGGATTTACCTGGCGCGGGAAAGAATCCGCGGAATGCTTTCGAACCGCAGCCAGCGCCTGATTTATTGCTGCGCAATCGCCGTTCTGTTGCCGGTGATCTGCTGGCGCTACATCTGGACCACCTGGCGGATTCCCGTGGCAGCGAATAACGTGTATGAGCAACAGTTCCAGATGCATCGGTTCATCGACGAGTTTTATCGTGGGCCGGTGGCTGTGAACGACCTGGGACTTGTTTCCTACCATAACCCGAATTTTGTTCTCGATCTGGGTGGGCTTGCATCGGAGAAGGCGCGCGCACTGAGGATGGAGAATGCGAATGCCGATGCCTATGACGAGCTTGTGGAGAGCAGCGGGGTTCACCTTGTCATTATCTACGACGAATTCTTCAAGGGACAGATACCGGCTAGTTGGGTGAAGGTGGCCAGCATGGATTTGTCTCACGAACGCGTGTCGGTGGCCATGAAGGAGGTGCAGTTCTATGCAACCGATGTGGTAACTGCGAACAAGTTGCGTGGTGAGCTGAAGCTATTCAGAGTGAGCTTGCCGCAAGGCGTCAAGCTGACCATCTACGGCGATGCCGATTCGATTTAGTGCTCCTGGATTGGAATCGGGAACGGGATCTGCGACGCCTCGCCAGACGCCATCTGGATGCCGTAGAGGAGGACAGCGGCACGGCGGGCGCTGATGTGCCCGGCAGCAAGGGCTTGCAGGGTTCGGTGGATGATGGCCAAATTACCTTTGCTGTCGAGCCGATCCGGTATTTCAATGCGGGCTTCGCGCGGGAGGGCGGTGCGCTGGGGGCGGGCGTGAAAGTAACAGAAAGAGCAGCCGCGCATGGCGGGCGACTGGCAATGGACTCCGCTGGGCATGACGTGACGGCATTCCTTGACCATGTATTCCTTTCTTGTGGCATCGGAGGGGCCCCACTTCCTCTCCGAGGTGTTTGGGGCAAATTGCCTATTTTCAATGGGTTGGAGGCAGGGTTCTACCGTAAACTGTCTGTTTTGAGGAATTTCGAACCTAAGCTGCTGAAAACGGATAACTTGCGCAGATTGGCGTGTGGAATGGAACCAGGTGCAACCCCGCCGGTCCGCGCACGATACCCAGCTCTGATAGACATTTTAGAGATTTGAAGGAAACAATCGGCAAATTTGTCATGGGTGGAAGGCATTGATGATAAGGGAGATACCTTGAAGGCAGGTGGGATGGGGCTTGACACGCAGTTGCGGCTACACTGACAGGGTTGGGGAAGGGGACGGCTTACTTCAATGTCTGAATTCCATGGTGATTTACAGTCCAGTGAAGTGCATGCCAATGCGGCGGGGCCGCAAATGAGCTTGATCGGAGTGTTAGCTTTTCCACTGGCTTTAACCGTGGTCGGACTTATCCTGATGAGCTTGATCGCCTGCATTCTGAAGCTAAATTACGGCACCTTTCTTTATACAATGGACGACCCGTACATTACTCTTGCGGTAAGCGACCAAATCCGTCATGGCAATTACGGAGTAAACCCCGGAATACATGCAGCGGCCTCCTCCTCCATCCTGTTCCCGGCTCTGCTGGCGTTAGGATCCGGGACTCCCATTCATCCTTATCTGGCTTTGATCCTCAGTTGCCTGGCGCTGTTTGCGATCCTGGTTATCGTTTGGCGGTTTCTTCTGCATCTTCGGCTCGCTGAGGATACGTTTGGGAGGGTGGCGCAGGCGGTTGCGGTTCTGCTGATGGCGGTCTGCCTGAACTTGATCGGAGTTATATTCACCGGCGCCGAGCACAGCCTGCATATACTGGCAACTGCCGCGTGCGTTTATGGGCTGGCTTTGTTTCTTGACAGGGATAAGATGCCTGGCTGGCTTCCGGCGGTGATTGTTATCGCTCCACTGCTGCGCTATGAGGGATTGGCGCTGAGCATGGGAGCGCTGTTGTTGCTTGCGCTGCGAGGGCGCTGGCGAACCGCAAGTGGGGGATTTGCGCTTATAGTTTTATTTCTCGGAACCTTCTCGGCGTTTCTTGTCAGCATGAAGCTGTCCCCATTGCCGAGTTCCATTCTCACCAAGTCGAAGGTGGCAGCGCATGGCGTGGGCCCTGGCAAAGGTTTGCTTGCATCCGTCTTTTGGAACGCCATGAATATGGCTTTTCATCCGGCCGGGTTTGTGCTGGTGGTGGTGGGAGTGGCCGCGGCAGTGCTGTGCTGCCGCGAGCTGCCGGCGTGGCCGTGGCGCTGGACTTCGAGGGGGTTGATGGCGCTGGCGTTGGTGTGCCTGATCGGCGGTCAAGCAGCGGCAGGCCAGTTTGGAGGCTTCTACCGTTATGAGGATTATGCCTTGCTGGGCACAGCGATGATGGGGATCTATCTGGCGCGGGATAGAATTCGCATTGCCCTGGCGAACAAGAGATGGCGACTCGCGTACTGCTGCGGAACCGCAATGGTGCTTTTGACTACTTGCTGGACTTATCTCCGCTCGGAGTGGCAGATTCCCATTGCGTCGAACAATATTTACGAGCAGCAGTTTCAGATGCACCGCTTTCTCGACGAGTTCTATCATGGGCCGGTGGCCGTAAACGATCTTGGTCTTGTTTCCTACCATAACCCGAATTTCGTTCTCGATTTGGGAGGCCTTGCATCGGAAGAGGCTCGAATGCTGATATCGAGCAATGCCAACGCCGGCGCATACAGGGCCATGGTCGACAGGAATGGGGTCCACCTTGTGATCATTTACGAGGAATGGTTCGTCAATAAGATTCCCGCGAGCTGGATCAAGGTAGCGAGCATGGATCAATCCCGAGCGTGCATCGATTGCTCGGAGGGCGAGGTCCAGTTCTATGCGACCGATGCAGTAACCGCAGGCATATTGCGGCCAGAGCTTCAGGCGTTCAGAAAGGTCTTGCCGCCACGGGTGAAGCTGAAGGTCTACGGGCTGCCCGCCAATGCGGAACACGCTGCTTCGATGTTCTAACTGCGGCGATTTTGGCGCCACTCCCGACCTTCGGTCTCCGGGCCATCGAAGTTACTCGGCTCCAAG
>Ga0302320_10028523_pt1 | contig 10710 bp, 11 predicted proteins | sample Bog_T0_3_FD_202130 | JGI IMG/M metagenome (GOLD analysis project Ga0302320, IMG submission 202130) | Peat permafrost microbial communities from Stordalen Mire near Abisko, Sweden - Bog_T0_3 | ecosystem: Environmental > Terrestrial > Soil > Wetlands > Peat | place: Sweden: Abisko, Stordalen Mire... | reverse complement strand
TGAACCATCGGGCAGGTTCTGGTCGACTTTAATCGTCGGTCCCTGCTGATCGAGAGGGAGGTTGCAGTTTTCCGCGAAATTATTGGTCTGGTTCGCGTTGGTGACCGCGGGGTAGAGGTTCTGGATCTTGACCGCAACGGGGTCGAAGCGGCTGGGCGGAATGATGTTGCCAGGGAAGGCCGTCTCGACAATCGAGCCGCTGGGGAGCATATGGCGGGTGGCGGGGTCGTAGATGGCGCCGTTCGCGATGGGATTTCCCGCCGGATCGGTGCCCAGCACCTGCGCCGGGAAGATGGCGTTCGAACTGAAGTTGCCGGCTCGCATGGCAGTGGTCGGCAGCGTCAGATAGGCCGATCCGTTGGCGTTGCTGATGTTGCGGAATGCCTCTTCGCTGAAGAAAAAGAACGTCTTATTCCTGCCGTTGTAAACTTTTGGAATCCAGACCGGGCCGCCGAACGTGCCCCCGAAGTCGTTCTTGCGGCTGCGCGGGTTGTTCGCCGGAACGGTAGGCGTGAAATACGGGATATGCGCGTCGAGAGCCTCGTTGGTGATGTATTCGTAGGCGCCCCCGTGGAACTGGTTAGTGCCGGATTTGGTCGTGTAGTTGTAGAAGCCGCCCCCGACCTGGCTGAACTCAGCGGCGAAATTGCTCGTCTGCAAGGAGAATTCGACGACCGAATCGACAGAGGGCCGCGACTGCTTGGTGACCCCGGCGGGGTCGTTCTGGCTGGTCATATCCTGGCCTTCGAGCTCGATGCGAAGACTGGTCTGGCCATTCACCGCGGCCGTGGCGCCGCTGGTGCCCGTTCCGATGGGAGAAGCCACCACCCCCGGAGACAACACGTTGAAGGCGAAAGGATCGCGAATCGTTCCGGAACTGCCGGCGCCGCCGCCGAAGTTCAGTGGCAGCGCGTTCACCGTATCGGTCTTGATGACGGTGCTCTGTTCCGCGTTCTCCGTCTTGAGTTGGGCGGCTTCAGCGCTGATGGTGACGGTTTCAGATGCGGCACCGACCTCGAGCGCGATATCGACGCGATTCGTGAGCGAAACCTCAACCGGGATGTTTTCCTGCACGAACTTCTTAAAGCCCGGGACATCTACGTTGATGGTGTAGTTGCCCGAGGGCAGGGACGGGATCGTGTAGTTTCCCGTTCCGGTTGTCGTGGCGCGGAACTGGGTCCCCGTGGCTGCGTTCGAGACCACCACGGTCGCATTGGGAACCACAGCTCCGGTCTGGTCGCGAACCTCGCCGGTGATAGTGCCCCGGTCGCTTTGGGCTGAGAGAGTTACACAGAATAATAAGGCGCCAACTACCGTAGAGACGAATCGCATCAGGCATGCTCCGGCTCCCCGGAAATGTGCAAGAGCATTTAGGGGAGTGGCCAGGAACATATCACTTTTGGAGGAGCTTGTCCACCATCTTCGTTCATTTGTCGGACCAAAGCAAAACTCGCGAATGTACGTATCGCGACATAATATGTACATATTCTGATGTACACTGCCTGATATGGCGCTCACGGCTACCGATCTGCGGAAGAACTTGTTTCAGGTGTTGGATCGCGCTTTGAGGGGTGAAGCGGTCGAGGTCGTGTACAAAGGTTCGAATCTGCGCCTGACCCCGATGCCGGGCGGCTCGAAACTGGCGCGCGCGGTTCGCCGCCACGCATTGCTGGTTCCCCCCGAATCGATTGTCGAGTCGGATGCCGGGCTTATGGACGAGTTGGAGAAGAAGTGGAAGCGGGATGACAAAACACTGTGAGCGTTGCGTACATCGATACACACGTCGCAGTCTATCTGCATGACGGCTTGACGGAGGAGTTGAGCAATGACGTAAAGCGGCAGATCGAAGCTAACGATCTGCTGCTTTCGCCGATGGCGTTGCTGGAACTCGACTATTTGTTCCGGCGGAAAAAAATCGGAGTTGGCGCCGAGGCTATGTTCGCCACGCTGAACGCATCGTTCGGAGTGGCGCTCTGTCAATATCCCTTGGCGCAGGTCGCCCATGAAGCGCTTTCTATTGCGTGGACGATGGATCCGTTCGACCGGCTGATCGTGGCTCAAGCCAGCGCCAATCACGGGGCCATGCTGATCACGCGCGATCGGCTGATCCGGCGCAATTATTCGAACGCCGTCTGGTGAGAGCGGAAGGACATGCGGCGACAGCTGCGTTTGGCCTGGTAACTGGAACGGGCGCAGCTATCGCAGCTCGTCCAGCCTGTCGCACATCATTCTTCGTCCTGACGCAGCTTGGCGAGAACTCCGAGGTCCTCGAGCGTTGTGGTATCGCCTTTCACTTCGCCGCCGGCGGCCAGTTCGCGGAGCAGGCGGCGCATGATTTTTCCACTGCGCGTTTTGGGCAGGGCGTCGGTGAAGCGGATGTCGTCGGGTTTGGCCAGCGATCCGATCTCCTTACCGACCCATGCACGCAATTCGTTGGCTAATTCGGGGGTCGACTCATTGCCCATCTGCAGGGTTACGAAGGCCACGATTCCCTGTCCCTTGATCTCATCGGGACGTCCGACCACCGCCGCCTCAGCCACCAGCGGATGCGCCACCAATGCCGATTCGACCTCCATGGTGCTCAGGCGGTGGCCCGATACGTTGATGACATCGTCCACGCGGCCCATGACCCAGAAGTAGCCGTCTTCGTCCTGACGCGCGCCGTCGCCGGTGAAATAAGAACCGGGGATCTGCGACCAATACTGCTGGAAATAGCGCTCGTCGTCTCCATAGATGGAGCGCAGCATGGAGGGCCAGGGCTTGCGTATGACGAGATAGCCACCCGATCCGAGCGGCACATTCTCGCCCTCGCGTGTGACCACTTCGAGGCTGATGCCCGGCAGCGGGCGCGTACACGAACCCGGCTTGGTGGGCGTAGCGCCGGGGATCGGGCTCACCATGATGGCGCCGGTCTCGGTCTGCCACCACGTATCGACGATGGGGCAGCGATCGTGCCCGATCATGCTCCGGTACCACATCCAGGCCTCGGGATTGATGGGCTCGCCGACGCTGCCGAGCAGGCGCAGCGTCTTGAGAGAGTGCCGCGCGGGCCAGCGCTCGCCCATGCGCATGAAGGCACGGATGGCCGTGGGCGCGGTGTAGAACACGGTCACTTTATGGCGGTCGATCATTTCCCAGAAGCGATCCGGCTGCGGATGCATGGGGCCGCCTTCGTACATCAGGATGGTGGCGCCGTTCTGTAATGGGCCGTAGACGATGTAGCTGTGCCCGGTGACCCAGCCGATATCGGCGGTGCACCAGTAGACATCCTCATCGCGCAGATCGAAAACCCACTTGGTGGTGATGTAGGTCGAGACCGCGTAGCCGCCGGTGGTGTGCAGAATGCCTTTGGGCTTGCCTGTGGTGCCGGAGGTGTAGAGCAGGTAGAGCGGATGCTCGGAATCGAGGGGCTCGGCGGGGCAGTGGTCGGAAGCGTCGGCCATGAAATCGTGCCACCAGTGGTCGCGGCCGGGCTCCATGTGTTGGTCGGTGCCGGTTCGCTTGTAAACCAGCACGCTCTTCACGGAGGGGCAGTGGCGCAGCGCTTCATCGACAGCCGGCTTCAGCCTGACCTCGACGCCGCGCCGATACGAACCGTCCTGAGTGATCACGCATACGGCCTGGGAATCGTTGATGCGGTCGACGAGGGCCTGGGCGGAGAAGCCACCAAACACTACGGTGTGGGGCGCACCGATGCGGGCGCAGGCGAGCAGCGCGATGGCCAGTTCCGGCGACATGCCCATGTAGATGGCGACGCGATCGCCCTTCTGTACGCCAAGCGACTTCAGGACGTTCGCGAATTTCGAGACTTCCGAATGCAGCTGCTGATAGGTGAGGGTGCGGATTTCGCCCGGTTCGCCTTCCCAGATGAGCGCGGCCTTGTTGCGGCGCCAGGTGGTGAGGTGGCGGTCGAGGCAGTTGTGGGCCAGATTGATCTTGCCGCCCACGAACCACTTCGCCCACGGTGCGTTCCATTCGAGAACTTTAGTCCAGGGCTCGAACCAATCGAGCTCGCGCGCGATGTTGCCCCAGAAGGTTTCGGGATCGCGATCGGCCTCTTTATAAAGGCGCTCGTAATCGGCGAGGGATTTGATATGGGCGTGCGAACTGAAATCGGACGGGGGTACGAAAAGGCGCTTCTCGTTGAGCGTGGATTGGATGTCGGTGGAAACCTGCATGCGGGATCATATGCATCATACAAGGGACGGGCGATCGGGGTGCAGGGTGTTCCGGCTGAAGAGCGCGAGGGTACATTCGCCTGCAGTACCGTCGTTTGTCGACAGTGCGATCTCATGTTCAGTAGCCCACGGTTCAGCACATCCCGTCCTTCGCGACACACTGGGGCACGCGGGCTGCTATTTGCCTTCTATGAGCTCCCGAAACAGTTCACGCACCTTGCTGTTGGCCGCGCTCAAAGCCCTCCGCCCGAGAGGGGTGGCCCGATATACCTTGCGGAGCGATTTGCCGTTGCGCTGCTCGCTTGAGCGCAAGTAACCTTTTTTCTCCAGACCGTGCAACAACGGGTACAGGCTTCCGGGACTGATTCGATACCCATGCCGCGCGAGTTCTTCGATCATGCCCAGACCGAAAATCGGCTCCTTCGCCGCGTGGTGAAGGATGTGAAGCCGGATCAGTCCGGAGTACAGGTCCCGGTCGGCAGGGTACGCGGTGTAATCTGATTTCGTTTCTGACATTCGATAACGAATACTGATAGTATATGAAGAAAAATGAAAACAGGCTTCCTTCTTTGCCTCTTATCGGTATCTGGCTGGGCCGGACCTCCGTTTCAGACTGACGATCCGGAGCCTATCGATTTCCGTCACTACGAATTCTATACATTCGCATCCTCGGATGGCACCCGGGTTGAGACGGACACCGCAGGACCGGCTTTGGAGTTTAACTGGGGCGCGCTTCCCAATGTTCACCTTCACATCATCGTTCCTGCCGCCGCGGTTTTCCCGTCGAACAATCCCAGCGTCGCGCCAGCGGGGAGCGGCCCTCGCGCGTTCGGCATTGGCGACATTGAGTTGGGCATCAAATACAGATTTGTGCAGGAAACGAAAAAGCGTCCGATGATCGGGACGTTCGTCATGTTTGAGATGCCCTCGGGCAATGCAGCGCGCGGGCTGGGAGTAGGGAGGACATGGTACAAGCTGCCGATCTGGGTTCAGAAGAGCTCCGGGCCGTGGACGAGCTATGGCGGGGCGGGGGAGACGATCGTCAGAGCGCCGGGCTATCGCAGCTATCCTTTTGCGGGGGCGCTGGTGCAGCGCGATCTGGGCAAAAAATGGACACTTGGCGCCGAAGTTTTTTATCACGGCCCGGAAGGAATGGCGACGGCACAGACGAGACCGGCCACGATGGTGGATGTGGGTGGCTATTACAAGTTCCGCGATCCTGGCTTCCAACTGTTGTACTGCTACGGCCATACGGCTATTGGCCAGAGGGAGAACTACGCCTACCTTGGCCTTTACTGGACATGGGGAAAGAAATCGGACGCGGACTCCCCAACAACAGCTGATTTTATGAACCTGCACGCGAAGGGGTGACGAAGTTCGAAAGAGGACAATCTTATGCTCAGGATCAAGACGATTGTGGGAATGGTTTTTTTGGCGTCAGCGGTACTCTTTGCGCAGGACGCGCCGTGGCTCAAAGGGAACACCGATGAGAAGTTGAAAGCGCTGGCTGCTATTCAGCCCGGATTAGGAACCGTGATGGTGGAATATTCCAACCGGGCTGGCAACGTTTACTACGCGGCGCAGGCCGGTAACTGGGGGCTCGCCGCTTACCAGTTGAACGAGATGACCGAGATTCAGGAAGTAGCGGAAAATACGCGGCCTGGGCGTGCGAAAGCCTTGCAGACTTTCGAGAAGAGCGCACTGAGCCCATTGGCGAGAGACATCGTTAATCAGGACGCGATGGCGTTTCGCAGCGATTTCGACAAGATGGTGGTCCAATGCAATGGCTGCCATCGGGCAAACGGATACGGTTTCATCGTCTACAAGCTGCCGGACCGGCCAGCCACGCCCGCCAGGATGGACGTGGGGATGAAGTTTGCAAAGGCCGATTTGGAAAAGCTGGTTGGGGATCTCTTAAAATAACGACCCTTTGTCGTGTTGCGCAAAGGGGTGTAGCGGTGCGCCACACGCGTGCCGTGTGTTTGTCCATACTAACCGCCGGACGCAGCGGAAAATTCACCTCGCGCCCAAACACCTCGCCAAAGCATCTAAACAGCGGGTTCCGGATGCGGCAAAAGGTGGTGATTATCGGCGGCGGATTTGGTGGGCTTTATGCCGCGCAATCGCTGCGTAATGCCGATGCCGACGTCACGTTGATCGACCGGCGCAATTTTCATCTCTTTCAGCCGCTGCTTTATCAGGTGGCCACGGGGGCGCTGTCGCCGGGTGAAATCGCCGCTCCGCTGCGCAACATTCTCAATAAGCAGAAGAATACGCGGGTGCTGCTGGGAGATGTGGTCGATATCGATGTCGCGGGCCATAACGCGATTCTCAAAGATGGCACGCACGTACCTTACGACACACTCATCGTCGCCACCGGGTCGACGCATGCCTATTTTGGCCATCCGGAGTGGGCGAAACTCGCGCCAGGCCTCAAGACCATTGAAGACGCCACGGAGATCCGCACGCGCGTGCTACTGGCCTTCGAACGCGCCGAGAAGGAATCCGATCCCGAGAAGCGCCGCGCCGAGTTGACATTCGTCGTGGTCGGGGGAGGGCCGACGGGCGTTGAGCTGGCGGGAGCGCTGGGGGAGATTTCGCGCGACACCTTGAAGAAAGACTTCCGCAGCATCAATCCGGCGGATGCGAATATATTCCTGATCGAGGGCGCGGACCGTGTGCTGCCGCCTTATCCGCCAAAGCTCTCGAAGGCGGCCGAAAAGTCGCTGATCGGCCTGGGCGTGCAGGTACGTGTGGATGCGATGGTGACGGGGGTTGACGAGGGGGGCGTGACGGTGAAGATCGGCGGCGCGGAGAAGCACTTTGCCGCGCGAACCGTGCTGTGGGCGGCGGGCGTGCGCGCTTCTTCGTTAGGTAGATTGCTGGCCGACAGAACTGGTGCGGCGCTGGATCGTGCGGGACGTTTGATGGTTGAGCCGGATCTCTCGCTGGCGGGGCATCCGGAAATTCTGATCGTGGGCGATCTGGCGCACTTCGAGCAGAATGGCAAGCAAGTGCCCGGCGTGGCGCCCACCGCGATTCAGGAGGGAGAGTACGCGGCGCATCTGATCGCGAGGCGGCTGCGCAATGAAAAAGCCGAACCGTTTCGTTACTGGGATAAGGGCGCCCTCGCGACCATTGGGCGCAACAGCGCGGTGGCGCAGATCGGGCCGTTCCAGTTTTCGGGCTACCTGGCGTGGCTGGTCTGGCTCTTCGTGCACATCCTCTATATCGTGGAGTTTGAAAGCCGGGTACTGATCGTGTTCAAGTGGGCTTATGACTATTTCACGCATAACAGGGGATCGCGCTTGATCACGGGCGAATCGGCGGTGGTGGGAGAGGGTGAATGAAGGCCATTGGGGTCTTCGATTCAGGTGTCGGCGGTTTAACGGTGCTCAAGGCTTTGCGCCGGGCCATGCCGCATCGGGATTTTCTTTACCTGGGCGATACCGCGCGGGTGCCGTATGGGCGGAAGCCGGCGGCGATGGTGCGGGAGTTCGCGCGGGAGATAACGGCATTCCTTGCCGAGCGCGGGGCTGAGGCGGTGATTGTCGCGTGCAATACCGCGACTGCGGTAGCGTTAGCGGATCTGAAGCGCGAGTTCAGTCTGCCCATCTGGGGCGTGATTGAGCCCGGCGTGGAGGCGGCGGTGCGGGCTACCGTGTCGGGATACGTAGGAGTGATCGGGACCAAGGGGACTATCCGCAGCGGGGCGTATCAGGAGCGTCTGGAAGCGCGTGGCATGCGGGTTTGGGCGCAGGCTTGTCCGCTGTTCGTCCATCTCGTCGAGGAAGATCTGGCGGATTCCCCCGAGGCTGAGGTAGTGGCGAAGTATTACCTGGGCGATCGGCCGGAGATCGACACACTGATTCTCGGCTGTACGCATTACCCGGTGCTGGCTCCGATGCTGGGGCGCGTGCTGGGGCCGGGAGTCCGTCTGGTGGAGAGCGCGAGCGTGGCGGCGGAATCGGTTCGCTTGATGTTCGGAGATGACGAAGCGGGCACTGCTTCGGGGCGGATTACTCACTTCGTTACCGGCGATCCGATCGCTTATGAACACACTGCGGCGGTGATCGGTGGGGTAGATGGCGAGATTGTGGCGCTTCCGGTGAGCGACCTGCGCCTGGCGCCCGTTCAATAGCCGCTAAGTGCGCGGAGCCGGGTCCCAGACAGGACGCAAATCGAGAACAAAGCCCTCGACCGGTCCTTCGCCCGCGACGCTCTCGGGATTGATCAGGGTTTCGGGTTCGCGGCCCGGCCGGTAAATCTCGACTACGCGCCGTTCCGGATCGACCAACCAGGCGAGGAGGGCGCCATTGTCCACCCATTCCTGCATTTTGCGGCGCGCTCTGGAAAGACGGTCATGGGGCGACAAGAACTCAACCAGGAAATCCGGAGCGAAGTGCGGGAAGCGCGCTCCCGTTCTACGACCTGGAATGCCGGGTTTATCGGACGGAAACCAGGCTACATCGGGAGAGCGCCGAGCGCCGTTCGGCAGGACGAATCCGCCGGAAGACTCCGTCACCCAGCCACGCCCGTGAGCGCGTGACCAGAGGGTGAGTTGCAGAAAGATTTCACCAATTTGAGCGGAAATAAAAAAGTCCCCGGGCGGCATGATCAGAATCTCCCCTTCGGCGGACATCTCGATGAAGCAGTCGGGGAACTTCGCGCAGAATTCCAGGAATTCCTCGTCTGTCATCGGAGAAGCTGTGAGAGTCGCCGGAAGGTAGACTTCGTCGATCACCAGAGACATGGCTTTAGTTTAACTGACTAAATGGCGCGCTTACGCTGCCCCCACAGTCCGGCCGCCAGTAAACCCGCACCGAGCAGGAGGAAAGTGCCGGGTTCGGGAGTCGGAGACATCGTGCCCTGGGAACTCTCGGGCGGAGCGGTGGTGATGTAGGCGAGAAATTCCTGCGTTCCGGTGCCGCCGGTATTACCCGCGGCCGCGGGCGCGGTCAGGACGTACCAATCGTTGTAATTTACCGTAGTGAATTGAGTGGGGGTCTGCGCCGCGGTTTTATTGTAGTAATCTTCGGCGTCGGCAATCCACTCCAGGTAGGTCAGGTTGCTGCCGGTGTTACTTGCCGTCGCTTCGGGGGAGCCCGAAGGATCGGTCATCAGCCACACAGCCTCGGCGATGGCATCCTGGTTGAGTGTGCTCTCGCCGGCCTGCATGCCCTGCGTAAAGAGCCAGGCGATCTCTTCATACAATGTGGTGCCAACGGGATAAGCCGTATTTGCATTGGAGGCGCCAAAACGCGTATTCGACCACGGATCGGTGGAAGGGTTGGCCGCGGCGGCCGCGCCGATATTGGTTTCATTTACCAGCCAGCCGGAGTTCCAGTACGCGGAATCCGAGAAATCGTCGCAATATAACTCCGCGGCCGCATTGCCGGTGTAGTTCGAATTGGCGCCGAGCGATCCCCCATAGGGGCTGATGGGGATAGTATTGCCTTTGTAGACTTCAGTGTTCTGAGTCCCGGATTCGCTGTTCAGGAAAGCGTAGGCGGTCGAGGCAAATGCCGATGATGTTCCGATGCCAATAAGGCCGGCCAATATAAATAATTCTTTCATTCGAATAGTCCTCCTTTGGCAGCGGTGTTAATGCCCGCCTGATTCCACTTTAGGCAGCCTGATTCGCGAGACTCAACGTTATCCATTAGGGCGCGGGACCGGTACCCGATGGGGCGGGAAGCGTACTGGAACCAGGCGATAATTTCTCTTGTGGCAATGAATGTTTATGAATTCGCGAGGATGATGACCGAGACCACCGGTCACGAAGTTCGCGGATTTCAGAGCTTTGCGGAACGTCCGGAGGAGAAGGAAAAGATCGAGAGCATCCTCGCGGAGCATGGGAAGCTGCTCGATATCGAGCAATTTCTCGGTGGCGACATCAAGCCGACGGGTGTTTTAGTACTGTACCTTAATCCCGCGTCTCCGCAGCCGCGCCTGTATGAATTAAGCGCCGAAGTTTCCGAAAAATGGCGGCAGTTGCCTAAGGCCGGTAACGCGTCAGTCGACAAAAAGGCCTCGATCAATTGAGGACGCGCTGCGATAGCTGCGCCTGTGCGGGCCCGGCCAAACGCGGCTCGCCGCGTGTCTTAGGAGAGACACGACACCAGCCATTCAATTGAACACGATGGTCTTCGAGCCGTAGTGCAGAATGCGGTGCTCCAGATGCCATTTAACCGCTCGTGACAACACCACGCGTTCCAGATCGCGGCCTTTTTCCACCAGATCTTCCAGTTCGTCGCGATGCGAGATGCGGGTCACGTCCTGCTCGATGATGGGGCCGTCGTCGAGCACCTCGGTCACATAGTGGCTGGTGGATCCGATCAGCTTGACGCCGCGGCGGAACGCCTGATGGTAGGGGCGTGCACCCACGAATGCCGGTAAAAACGAATGATGCACGTTGATGATTCGGTTGCGGTGCCGCGCCACAAAATCCGGCGACAGAATCTGCATATAGCGCGCCAGCACCACCAGATCGATCCTTTCGCGCTCCAGCAATTCCAGTTGACGCGCCTCG
>Ga0302320_10028520_pt1 | contig 10713 bp, 7 predicted proteins | sample Bog_T0_3_FD_202130 | JGI IMG/M metagenome (GOLD analysis project Ga0302320, IMG submission 202130) | Peat permafrost microbial communities from Stordalen Mire near Abisko, Sweden - Bog_T0_3 | ecosystem: Environmental > Terrestrial > Soil > Wetlands > Peat | place: Sweden: Abisko, Stordalen Mire... | reverse complement strand
TGGGACGCCGGCTCAGCCAGTCATGGACGTCAGACGGCGCATAGCGCACGAGCTGTCCGACCTTCCGGTAGCGGGGGCCGCGTTCGATGGTGCGCCAGAAGCGCAGAGTCCCGATCGAGACTCGCAACAGCCGCGAAAGTTCCTTCTCGTCAAGTAATGTTTCCAGGGTTTGATTGCTCATTTTGTCTGTCCATTCCGCGCTCTATGCGGTTGGTACAAGGCAATAATCGGGCAGCCCTATGGGGGTGAATCAATGGGGGCGATGGGGGTGAAAATGGGGGTGAAAATGGGGGTGCGCTGTCTAACAGCCCGTGGATGAAGTGTTTCGGAGCGCATTTCGTGGCATGTAATCCCTTTGGATTCAGTGGGCGGATTTGGCCATGTTGACTTTATCCACGGGCTGCTAAACTGTGCGGGGTCCCTGATGGAGGTATCCCTCAATCTTCTTCGACTTTGTGGAACTGTCAGGCAAATCCCCTTTGCGCCAGCGGTTGAAATCGCGGCGGTCGAGGTTGAGAGCGTTCAGGATGTCCTTGATCGTAAGCCCGTGTGTCTGAAGGAACTTTTGCACCTTCGTCGCGCGTTCTCCGACCTGTGTTGGCGGCCGCAAATCCCCCGGGCCATGGAATGGGAAGAGTCCCGCGCGTGCGGCGACGAAACTCCCGGCTGCGTCGATCGACAGGCAGTCTTCCAGTGCGGCGAATGCGATGCCGCGCCGCTCCAGCAGGTCGTGGACCTCAAGGTCCTTGTGCCTCATCGTCGGCGCCAGGAGGACGAACTTCTCGGGCGATTCGGCCAGCAGCTTTTTGATCGCGCCACTGAACCGCTCGTGCTCGAAGTGGATCATCAAGACGACTGGCCGCTCGACGCCGCAAACCTCACGCAGTAAGCCGATCCCCCAGGCGCCATGTGCTCGGGCCGTCGGCTGCTGCGATCGGATTCCGAGCGGGCGCGTCACCGCACGGGTGAATGCCACCATGTCGATGTCATGGATGACCGTGTCCGCGCGGGATAGCGGAACATCGGGCTGGTGATTCCACTTGTTCTGGCAGACGGCGGCAATTTCGCCGTCGCCATAGTGCATGATCCGCCGATAGCATTGCGGCTCTGAGCAATCGGCGCACGGGTAGTTTGCCGCAGTCATCTCGGTGGGTTTCAAGAACGGTTGGACAATCGGGAAAAGTTCCCCGCAGCGGTCTCGCCACTCGGCCAGGACTGTGGCGGGGCCTGGAATGCTCTCAATTGCCTGCCACAGGAGACTGAGACTGGTCATGTTAAGCCGCCGTTCCTCCGACGATGAATCTCTGCTCGCGCATCCACTGCTCGATGGGCTCCGCCTCTTCACCGCATCCGAACGAGGCGCCAGAAGGAGGCTTGATCTCAACGATGCGCGGTGTCTCAACTCCTGTGAGCTTCACTTCGAAGGCTGCTTTGATTAGCTTGGGCTCTTGCGGGATCGCCCTATGCCACAGGTCGAACACCGTGAAAAGATCGGGGGCGCGGTGGATCTCCATGTGTTCGAAGGCGCCGCCCTCCACCCACTGAATCTCCCGGAGGCGAATAGACTCGAGGTTCTCGATGCTCCGGCAATTCAATGCCTCGCGTCCCCGCAACCTCAAGGGCGCGAGGCTGTACTTGGGCTTGAGCGCAAAATGGGTCTTGCTGCCGAAGAGGTGTTTGCCGAAGGCCGCGACGTAGAGCCGTGTTTCAGCAATCGTCGTGGCACGCACCCGCAGTTCGTCGTACACGGAGCTGTAAACGACGAGGTCGGATCTCTCGGGACGGATGCAGAGCAATAGCGAATCATGTCCTTTGAGGTTGCGCTCGCGCTGGCAGGGCAGTCCGTGGCTGATGAGGAACCGAACTTCGTCGCCTGAAACGACGCGATCAATGCTGCGGCAAGCTCCTCGCTTGTTCTTTTCGAACCATTCGTCGAGCTGCGCCGCCAACGCCGTCAAATCTTGAGGCAAGTCGTTCGGGGCCGTCCCTGGGCCGGCCGTTTCGGCAGTGAAATGGTTGAACTGGGGCGTTTTCTGGAGGTGCGTGTCTCGCTCCAGCTTGTCGAGCGCCCTCGGCGCTTTCAGCCAGATCCCCACGGCAAGGTCGATCGGCGTGATGTTGGCTGCGTGAGCGTCAACATCGTGTATAAGCGCCAGATGCAGCAGGTCATCGATTCGCTCGGCAATCCCGGTGTTGCCGATGACGTGAAGCGCCTCGACGAGCGTCGGCGGCATCTCTTCGTCATCGGCGAGCAGCAGTACCGCGAGCTCGCGTTGGTTCCATTCTTCCGAAACCTGCTGTGGTAGTGAGAATCCGCGGTCGGCAAGATAGCCGCGGTAGGGTGAAAGGAGTTCCAGGAGATTCGCCGGGGCAATCCTCATCAGGATGTCAGGGGCAGCGAAACTCCGGAGGTTCGGCTTACAGGCCAAGTAACACCTCCGAGTCTGTTCTGCGATCTGCGAGCGGCAGATCCATACCCGGCGGGAGCGGCGTCACTCGGGCAATTTAAATAAAAACGAAACTTAATTGTAACAGTCGAAGAACAAGTAATCGGATATCCACATCGTAAACTCTTTAGGAGGCTAAGAAATCCCTTATGCCGGGCTGGACGCCCTGGCGACCCGGATCGCGCCAAATGTTGTCGTGAGGTCAGGCCCGTGGATGTCATGGTCAGGAGGGCGAGCCGGTCGTGTACCACACAGCGAATGCTGAGCGAAAGCGGCCTGCGGGGGAACTCACTGAGAACAAAGCAGATCGAGTTCTTGTTAAGAAATGCGCGTGGGAAAAAGTGGGATCTGAGACAATCTTAACCTACTGATAATAATAGGAATCGTATAGCACGGGAGGCCAATCAGCTATCGCACTTACTCAGATTTGGCGGAGCTGAGCCTCTCGCCATAGGCACGCTGGCGTGCAACCAAACTAAGCCCTTGTATTCGCTATGTATTCGCCATATACTGCACATACGTTTGGCAGCTCAACATGGCTTGGTGCGCCCACCACGTCGATCCCAGCTTTGAGCTTGCTGCGGTTGCCGATAGAGCCATTGCAGCCGGAAACACAGTGAACGCAGAGTGCTTAAACAATCAATTGGCTCCCCACAAGACCCGGTTTCAACGACCTCTCCGGAGCGCAGGCTTCTGCCACTCTGCTGTTGCCATAGGCTCTGCCATTAATTCGTGGCATAATGAGGCGAGGAGGAGGCGATGAAGAACTTTCACTTGCCGCTGCCGGAGCAGACCTACACCGGTCTCAGGGCGGAGGCCGAACGGACAGGGGTGCCCGCGACGACGCTGGCGCGCGAGGCCGTCGATTGGTGGCTGCGACAACAAGTCCGAAAGACAAGGCACGATGCGATCGCGGTGTACGCTACGCAAATGGCGGGAACGCATCTCGATCTCGACACCGATTTGGAGTCCGCCGGGATCGAGCACCTTGTGAAGACCGGCAAGGCAACAAGATGAACCGGGGCGAAGTTTATTGGGCCGATCTTGTCCCGCGTTCCGGATCGGAGCAAACGGGCCGGCGTCCCGTGATCGTGGTGTCTCACGACGGTTTCAACCAAACGCCCGGATGGAGGTCCATCATCGTGGTGCCGATCTCAACTTCGCCATCACAGGCCCGGCGCGGGCCAACCGTCATAGAACTTCCGGGTGGGACTGCCGACCTGCCCAAGACAAGCTTTGCCGTGTGCCATCAGGTGACCACGCTGGACCGCGCCAAGCTGGCCCAAAGGCTAGGAACTCTGCCGTCTGAGTCCCTGCGTGAAGTCGAGCAGGGGCTGAAGGCGGCCGTGGATCTCGATTGATCTGCTCTATTGGTCGAGGCGCTGTCAACAAACCAGGATTGCAGTTGCACCATTGAACTCTTGGGGCCCAAGAACTGCCTCCCGATCGTGGACGCGTTTCGAACTCTGGTGGCCTGCCCATCGCCGGCAGTAACGGCGGTTTTCAAACAGATTCAGACGCTTGCGTGTCCGTGATCCCTTCGGTGGATTTCCAGAGAGACCCGCTGTCCGGACCGAGATATGGAGTCAGTTCAGGATACGCCGTCAGCGCCGGTAATGTTGATAAACGCTGGGCGACTAGGCGGGAGTTATCGCTCAGAACGGCGGAGTCGGCATCGGCGACCGAGCCGAAGTCCGAGATGGCGACCTTCGTTCCGTGGAAGGCGGATCGGCAGACCCAGGCGCGTTTCCCAGATTGATCTGCCCCCGTGCAGCCACGTTTAGAAAGGGAATGCGTCCGAGTGTCGGGACACACGCACGAATCCGCGGCAGGAGCGATTCAGGTAGGCGACAATGGGATGCTGAAGGAGTTCTCGGCGGAACGGGACGCTTCTGTGCGATTCGACCGCATATTCGCCAATACGGACGACGAGATTATGATTACCGAATCCGAACTGCTAGCTCTGCTCGGCGACCTGGAGTCCTTCCGGGTCGAGCGCACGGTTTCTACCAGTGATACGACGAAGTTCAGCCAAGCAGTTTGTGCCTTTGCCAATGACCTGGCAGCATCGCACCTGCCCGGATACTTGCTGATCGGAGCTGATGACAAGACGGGCAAACCCGCTGGGCTGAAGGTTACCGATGAATTGCTGCGAAATCTATCCGGCTTAACGAGCGATGGCAACATCCTGCCGGCACCAGCAATAACGGTTTACCGCGTGAGTCTGAGTTCTGGAGCCGGTGATATAGCGGTTATAGAAGTGCAGCCCTCCGACCTTCCTCCGGTTCGATTCAAGGGTCAGACATGGATCCGAAGGGGACCACGTAAAGGCATCGCTAACGAAACGGAAGAATCGATTCTCATCGAGCGGCGCACTGCAGCGGCCCGCACTTTCGACGCACAGCCCTGCATAGGCGCGAGTCTTTCCGACTTAGCCTTGGATTTGTTCACGAATACATACCGACCGCTAGCAGTCGATGCCGAGACCATCGCCGAGAATCATCGGCCGATTGAACAGCAGTTGGCGTCGCTGCGCTTCTTCGACCTGACGCGCAACTATCCAACCTACGCCGGACTGATCCTGTTTGCAAAGGACTTGGCGAACTGGCTGCCGAATGCATTTGTAGAATACGTGCGTTTTGACGGCCCGCGGATGGCCGATGAGGTTTCGGCCGAGAAACGTTTCCAGGGGGACCTTTTTTCTGTGGTACGCGATCTGGCCTCCTACGTGAAACTGATCGCCGACAGTCGGCCCGTGCGCAGTTCGGCCTTGCAGGAGACAATGATCGCCGACTATCCCGAGACTGCAATTCGGGAGTTCCTGATGAATGCCGTGCTGCACAGATCTTATGAGGCTCCACAGCCCGTTCGGTTCTATCAATACTCCGACCGGATCGAGATTCAGAATCCGGGTCCACTTTACGGGTTGGCGCGGCCGGAGAACTTTCCGACTCAGACGAGCTATCGCAATCCCGTGCTGGCGGAGGCGATGAAGACACTGGGGGCTGTGAACCGTTTTGGCCGGGGTGTGGAGCGCGCACAGACGGCACTGGAAAAAAACGGAAGTCCTCCGGCCGAGTTCATCTTCGGCGACATGCATTTTGGAGTGACCCTCAGGATCCGGAAATGAAGACTATTGCATTCTTCAATAATAAAGGCGGAGTAGGAAAAACCTCGCTGGTCTACCACCTTGCGTGGATGTTCGCCGACCGAGGTGTACCTGTTCTTGCGGCAGACCTGGATCCCCAGGCCAATCTGACCGCGATGTTCCTGAACGAAGAGCGGTTGGAAGAGATCTGGCCCGAGGACGAGGAACACCAGGCGACGATCTTCGGCGCCGTGCGGCCGATTCTGCGGGGGATTGGGGATATTGCCACACCGCCGGTAGAGCAGATTGTGCCGAATCTCGGCTTGCTGCCTGGCGACTTGGGTCTTTCGAGGTTTGAGGACAAACTGTCGGACGCATGGCCGAGATGTCATAACTCCGACGAAGCTGCGTTCCGCGTCATGACGGCGTTTCACAGGTTGATGTATGAGATGGCGGACGGTTGGGCGGAACTGGTCCTGATCGACGTGGGGCCGAACCTGGGCGCCATCAACCGCGCGGCACTGATAGCATCCGACCATGTCTGCGTGCCGCTTGCTCCGGACCTCTATTCCTTGCAAGGCTTGAAGAACCTAGGGCCCGCGCTGATAGGGTGGCGCGGTACGTGGGCTGACCTCGCGACCAAGGCCCCGAAGGATCTCTCCCTGCCGGCGGGGTCGATGTCCCCAGCAGGCTATGTGGTAATGCAGCACGGAATGCGGGACAGTCGACCAGTAAAGGCATACCAGCGATGGATGGACAAGATTCCGCCGGTCTACCGAACTGCGGTTCTGGGCACACCAACTGTTGGAGAGGTTCCAAGAGTCGAAAATGATCCGAACTGCTTGGCTCAACTCAAACACTACCGCAGCCTGATGCCTCTGGCTATGGAGGCGCACAAGCCGATGTTCCACTTAAAGCCGGCGGATGGCGCGATCGGCGCGCATGGGGAAGCAGTAAGAGATTGCAAGAGCGACTTCCTACGACTTGCCCGAAAGGTTAGTGCCGCAGCAGGTCTGAAACTGCCATAGCTTCTGCCACCTCTCGACGCTTAGTACTGCTACGTTAAGTCTTGACAAGACAAAAACGCCTTAATACGTTTGGCATAAGGGAAGCCCAGGCGGTACGTAGCCGCAAGCGACTCGAGCGGTTCCTCGTTGATTTATTAGAGCCGGTAGGCCGTAGCGAGCGGCGCCATTGGGGCGGTGTGTACGTGCGAAGCCTGCTGCTCAATGGCGAGCGGAAATCGATCGAGCCCTTGGCCCAACGGCTGCCCGAAGGAAGCGTGCAGGCCGTGGCGCACCGCGACTGCGCGTTCCTCAGTGCCTGATTTGCTCCACGAACTCTCTGCGGTTGGGTGCCGACGCGCAGGACCGGGCCGCCCGGCGGCATGCCGACTCGTAGGCTCGCTGCTCCTGACAATGCGGGCAGGTGATGGAAGACGCGGCGGCTTGCGCCACCGCGACCGACTTACTTGTAATAGTTGGGAAACGCGGGCCGCTCGAAGCCGGGTTGCGGCGCTGTCTTGAGTTTCTCCAACAATAGTTCAACGGTCTTTTCGAGCTGCGGGTCGTGACCCTGGCGGACGAGGGCCGGATTGAACTCGACTTCGACGTCGGGCGGAACGCCGTGATTCTCGACGTCCCACTGTTTCTCGGTGTTGTAAAAGGCGAGGTTGGGAGCGGTGACGAAGCCGCCGTCGATGAGCACGGGGAAGTCATAGATGCCGACCAATCCACCCCAGGTGCGCTTGCCGACCAGTGGGCCGATGGCGAGCTTGCGGAACAGCCAGGGCATGGCGTCACCGCCCGAGCCGGCGTATTCATTGATGATCATCGCCTTGGGACCGAAGATCGAATTCATGGGCACGGTGAAATCGTGGCCGCCGCGAGTCATGAAGTACCCGAGGAGCGGGCGGCGGAGCGTATCGACGACGTAGTCGGCAATGTCCCCACCGCCGTTGAAACGCTCGTCGACGATGAGGCCCTGCTTGCCGATCTGTGCGAAATACCAGCGATTGAAGTTGGAGAAGCCTTCGTCGGCGGTATTGGGCATGTGCAAATAACCCAAACGGCCGCCGCTGAGGCGGTCCACTTTGCGGCGGTTGTCCTCGACCCAGGCCATATAGCGCAAGCCGCGCTCGGTGGGGACGGGGACGACGGAAACTTCTCGCGCGCCATCGCCGTTGGGATTGGGAGCAATTCTTAGGGTCACGCTCTTGCCGGATGTTGATTCGAAGAAACTGAAGACGTCGTCAGAACCCTTCACTTCGCGCCCGTTGACCGCCAGCAGATAATCACCGACCTTGACGTTCACTCCGGGCTGAGTCAGCGGGGCGTGGAGAGTAGGATTCCAGTTCTCGCCGTCGTAGATGCGCGCGAAGCGGTAGCGGCCGTTCTCGACCGAGTAGTCGGCGCCGAGCAGACCGACCGGCACGCTCTTCACGGGCGGGAAGGCGCCGCCGGCGTTGCGCGTATGGCCGAGCACGAGGTTGCTGAGCATCTCACCGATGACGTAATTGAGATCGGCGCGATCGCCGGCCGCCGCGACGTAAGGAGCGTAGCGTTCCTCGCCTGCAACAAGGTTGAAACCATGCGAGTGGGGATCGTAGAGGAAGTCGCGCTCGATGCGCCAGACTTCGTGATAGATCTGACGCCATTCGGCGACGGGGTCGACGCGGGCCTCGAGATCGGTCATCTTCAGCGTGTGGCCGTCGGCGAGCTTCAAGGGCGCGGCGGTGGGTGCGATGAACCAGCGATCAGCCTGGCGTAGTAGGGCCTTCTCGCCATTCGCGGATGCGTCGAAGCTGCGAACGCCTTCGGCGTATTTCTCCTCCTTGCGAGTCTTCAGATCGAAGCGATAGACGGTCGTGGTGAAAGGACCCTCGCCGAGGGGCGGGATGGCCTCACCCAGGAAAACGACGCCCTCCTTGCCGGCATCGAGTCCGTTGTAATCGCGCGCCGGAACGGGCAAGGCCAGGATGCGCTGGCTGAGGCCGTCGAAGTCAATGCGGACATCGGCCTTCTTGGCAGCCTCGTCCTTTTTGTCTTCCTTCTTGTCGGGCTGGGCCTGCTCGGGCTTCCCGGCTGACTTGTCATCCTTCTTGTCCGCGGCGGGTTTCTCCTCGTCACTCTCCGGTGCCAGAGGGGAAGCGTCGTCTGTGCGCAGGACCATCAGATAGACGTTGCGGCGCACGCTGCGAGCGACGGAAGACATGTCGAGCCAGGCGGTCTGAAAGCCCGTGTTGGTGCTGGCCGTGAAGTAGATGTATTTGCCGCCCTTGTCGAAAGCGGCGTGCTTGGCATCGCTCAAGCCGTCGGTAAGCTGGGTGGAAGCGGCGGCGCGCAGGGAGTAGACGCACACCGCGCGCAGACGGTTTTGCAACTGCCGCGTGTAGACGATCCACTCGCTGTCGGGCGACCAGGAGGGATTGATGGCCCCGCTGTCGGGGTCATGGTAGTAATCGGCGTCGAACCGGGTTACCTTTTTGGAGTCCAGGTCGAGCCAGCCGATTTTCAGATTGGAGTCGCGGAAGAGGATTTTCTTGCCGTCCGGAGCCCACAGCGGCGAGTAGTAGAAGGCCTTCTCGCCGAGATCGAAGATGCGGGGAGAGCCGCTGCCGTCCTGCTTCACGATGTGCAACTGGTACTCTCCGGAGGCATCGGAGAAATAGGCGATCTCCTTGCCGTCGGGCGACCAGGCCGGATAGCGCTCTGCAACGCCGGGGGTCGATGTGAGGTTGCGCACATCGCCATTCTCGGCAGGCACGGTGAAGATGTCGCCGCGGGCTTCGAACAAGGCGCGCGCGCCCGTAGGCGAAATGCCGGAGACACTCACGCGCTGGCCCACCTTCTCGAACGACGGCCGCAGGGTCGCCATGTCGCCGGCGGCGCGGATTTCCACGCTCGTCAGCTTGCCGCTCTTGAGATCGTAGAGCTCGAGCTGGCCGAGTCTCTCGAGCACAATCGCTCCCGGGCCGAGGGAGGCGCTGCGGTAGTCCAGGCCCGCGTTCTTGACCGCCTCGGTGACGCGCCTGGTCTTCAGGTCATAGAAGAAAAGCGACATCGGGCCGTTGCGGTCGGAGAGGAAATAGATCCGGTCGCCAGCCCACATGGGGCAGAAGTCGTTGGAGTTGTCGCGGGGCAGTTTCTCGATGGAAGAATCATCCAGATTGGCAATCCAGATAGCGGACGTTTCCCCGCCGCGATAATGCTTCCAGACGCGGAATGCGGGCGCCAGAGGCGTGTAGGCAAGCCGCTTGCCGTCGGGTGAATAGCTGGCCTGGTCGCCCATTGGCAAGGGAAGTTCGGTGGCCGGACCGGGCGCCAGCCCCATGGTGAAGAAGGTCTCGTAGCGTGAAGGCGAGGTGCGCGAGGAGCGGAAGAGAATTCCTTTGCCATCGGGCGTGAAGGAGAGCGGCGTATCGTCGGCGGGATGAAAGGTGAGCCGTACTGGCACGCCGCCGTTCACCGGCACGCTGTAGAGATCGACGTTGCCATCGTAGCTTCCGGAGAAGACGACCGTCTCTCCGCCGGGCGCGAAGATGGCATTGGTTTCCATGCCTGGCGCCGTGGTGAGGCGGCGGGCATCGCCACCCTGCCGCGGCACAATCCACAGGTCACCGGCCCAAGTGAAGACGATGTGCGTGCGGCTGAGCGCGGGACGTTGCGGCAGCAGCATGGGAGTCTGCGCAAGCAGCGGGGCGGCGCCAGCGAGCAGCACGAACGAGAGCATAGTTCGAACGAGTCGCATGAAGATCTCCGTTCCCTATGAATTGGGATTTTGATTCTGAATTTCCGCTCATCATACACCAAGCCGCTAACCCGGATGTTTCACAGGCGCTCTGATTTCGTCGTCCTCGGCGTTCGCGTGAGGTTCGGAGGGCGCTGCGGCGGCGTTCGGGCGGGCAGCGGGCCCGCTTGCGGTGATCGAGGGGGCCTTGCCGCGTCCGACACCAACCACAACATGAACGTTACCGTGGGTGACAGTACGAAGTCGCGGTAGGTAGGTCTACTTGAGTCCATATAGGTCGAGTTAGCACCTACCGACAAACGCCAACTAACTATGAGTAAGGACCTGTCCTTCATATAACTCACTAAATTTGCCTATTGCCAGTAGTTAGTAGGTCCGGCAAACGCAATTGGGGGAGTTTTAGTCAAGTATTATCAGCATTATCTGAGT
>Ga0302320_10028518_pt1 | contig 10713 bp, 9 predicted proteins | sample Bog_T0_3_FD_202130 | JGI IMG/M metagenome (GOLD analysis project Ga0302320, IMG submission 202130) | Peat permafrost microbial communities from Stordalen Mire near Abisko, Sweden - Bog_T0_3 | ecosystem: Environmental > Terrestrial > Soil > Wetlands > Peat | place: Sweden: Abisko, Stordalen Mire... | reverse complement strand
GCTCGACCTTTATTACCGGCTCAACGCGTTCAACATCGTCCTGCCGCCGCTGCGCGAGCGCCGCGAAGAGGTCGCACCTCTCTTCCGGCACTTCATGAAGCACATGGCATACACCTATCATCATCCGGCCCGGCCGCTGACGGATTCGGTGCTCCATGAGCTGATAAATCACTCGTGGCCCGGAAACCTGCGCGAGCTGTACAACGTGGTAAAGCGTTATCTGGTGCTCGGCGAGGAGACGTTAACCTCCACGCCCGCAATAAGTTCCGAGCCGCCAAAACCCGATGACAGTCGCCGCAGAAGCACCAGCGCAGGCAGTGACTTGAAGCAGACCGTGCGCGAACTGAAGCACGAAGCGGAGGCTGAAGCCATCCGCAATGCCCTCGAAGCCACCCAGTGGCGCCGCAAGGATGCCGCTCAATTACTCGGGATTTGCTACAAAGCGCTCATTTACAAATCGCGCCAATACGGTATTATCAATCCACGGAACAGAGTTGCTGTTCCAAAAGGGTCCACCACTACAGGGATGCGTCGCTCCACCGCGGACGCTCCCGCCGCCATTCGTGGGAACAGGCTTACATCGGTTGGGAATGACGGACTAGCATGATCTGCCCGACTTCGGCTTTGGCTGACTGGCGGCGGAGGAGATGCATATGAAGAAGACCATTTATGTTCTCCTGTTCTTGTGCCTCGGTTTGCAGGGGATACTTGGTTACAAGGTATGGAAGCGCTTCCAGGTTGAGGCGCTTGAAATCAAGCCGCCGAAGCTGACCTTCCGCGCCGCGCGGCAGATCTTCCCGTATTCAGTGATTCCCGGCGGCCTTCTGGACGAGCGCGAATTAGCAGACTCCATTGCCAAGGATGACGTGGTGCGCAAGCACTACGACGACCTGCATCCAGACCGCATGTGGTTCACGCGTACCAAGCAGCCCATGTCTGCTTATGTCTCCTACCGCAAGGGCGCAGAAGTACATTGGACCAGTCACCCGGTTACGATTCCTGCCAACGAGCTTGTGCTCACCGACGGCAAGCACATGGTGCGCGCCCGCTGCGGAAATCGCATTGAAATCAGGAAGCCAGAGCCTTTGCCTGCTCAGGTGACTCCGCCTGATCTTCCACCGCCCGACATTGCGTTGGAAACAGGACTGCCCTCGCTGATGCCGCCGACAGTGACTCCGCCCGTTCCTCCCGCCGATCAACTGGCGAAGAACGGTGGCGCGCAACCGCCGCGCATCTCCACTCCGCCCACTACCTGGTGCTGCGGCCTTACAAAGAGCACACTGCCCAGTGTTCCCGAACCGCCCACCGTTCTGATGGTTCTCGGCGGCGGACTTCTGGTGGTCTCTGTGCTGGGTAAGAAGGTTTTCTAAAACAGTTTTTTGATCGCGAGGGCGCCGGGGCCTACTCCGGCGCCCTTCGCTATTGTGGGATGCGTACCGCTTTGGGCCACTATTTCGGAGAATGCCGGAATCCTACCCTTGTCCGCTCCTGAAAGACTAAGATTAAAGGAGGTGCAGGGCATCTCTTTCAGCAGTAACCCTGCTCCCAAAACATAACGCATCACAACTCAAATTCATTCATGCATTCATAGAGGAGTTGTTTGTGAGCACACTCATTCGACCAAGTGCCAGTTATAGCCTTATCGTAAGACTGAGAATCAGCAATACTCCGGGCAGCCTGGGCCGGGTCACCTCCATGATCAGCGACCTGGGCGGTGACATTGGCGCAATCGACATCAAGGGCGTCACCAAGACCCACAAGATTCGCGAGATCACCCTGCAGGCGCGCGATGAAAAGCATGGGCAGTTCATCGTGGAGAGCCTGAAAGTTCTCGGCATCGTGGATGTGCTCAGCGTCAGCGACCGCACGTTCATGATGCACCTCGGCGGAAAGATCCGCGTGGTCAGCAAGATTCCGCTGCTGACGCGCGAAGACCTCTCGATGGCCTACACCCCGGGAGTGGCGCGCGTGTGCATGGCCATCCATGACGCACCGGAGAAGGCATACAAGTACACCATTAAGGCCAACACCATCGCCATCGTCAGTGACGGCACTGCCGTGCTGGGCCTTGGCGACATCGGCCCGGAAGCGGCCATGCCAGTGATGGAAGGCAAGGCAATGCTATTCAAGGAATTCGGCAATGTGGACGCCTTCCCCATCTGCCTCGACACGAAGGACGCGGAAGAAATCATTCGCACGGTGAAGAGCATTGCGCCGGGCTTCGGCGGCATCAACCTGGAAGATATTTCAGCGCCGCGCTGCTTTGAGATCGAGGAGCGGCTGAGAAAAGAGATGAGCATACCGGTCTTCCATGACGATCAGCACGGCACCGCCGTAGTGGTGCTCGCGGCACTGACCAACGCAGTCAAATTGGTGGGAAAACAAATCAAGGACCTGAAGATCGTTGTGACCGGAATCGGCGCGGCGGGAGTGGCCTGCTCCAAGATGATCATGGCCGCTGGCGCAACCAACATCATTGGTTTTGATCGCACGGGCGCGATTCACAAGGGCCGCGAGAACCTGAACTACATGAAGCAGTGGTTCGCCGAACACACCAACCCCGAGGGCTTTACCGGAACGGTAAAGGAAGCGATGGAAGGTGCAGACCTCTTCCTCGGTCTCTCCGGGCCGGGCGCGATTGTGCCCGAGGACCTGGCGAAGATGAACAAGGATGCCATCGTTTTTGCCATGGCGAATCCCACGCCGGAAGTGATGCCGGAAGAGGCCGCACCCTATGTGCGCATCATGGCCACCGGACGCTCTGATTATCCGAACCAGATTAACAACGTGCTCTGCTTCCCCGGAATCTTCCGCGGTGCATTGGACTGCGGTGCCACGGACATCAATGAAGCGATGAAACTGGCAGCGGCAGAGGCGATTGCAGGAACCATCACCACCGAGGAACTCACCGAGGACTACATCATTCCCGGCGTCTTCGACAAACGAGTTGCTTCCGCCGTGGCAGCCGCCGTGGTGAAAGCAGCCATAGAGACAGGCGTGGCGCGCAAGACGACAGGCCTGGAAGAACATCCGTACGAACATCCAAGCACGCAGCAAATTTAGTTTGAACGAAGAAAAGGGAAGCTGGGTCATCCCCGCTTCCCTCTTTTCCTGTGCGATGTTCCGGAGCGCTGCGATACCTAGCTGAACTTGACCAGCACCTTGCCCATCGGCCCTTTGGCGAGACGCGCGAACGCTTCCTTGACATCGAGGAATGGGAACACCTGGTCCACCACCGGGCGCTTGTTGAGCCCGTCGAGACGCTTGACGATTTCTTTCCAGTTCGCCTGCGCCGCGTCGGCAGAGTAGTCGGCAACGGTAACTCCGCCGATGCGATTTCTGCGGAAGAAGAGCGATGCGGTGTTGAACTCCGGCACCGTGCCGCCGCTGCGGCCAACCACACTGATGCGTCCTGCGTAGCCCAGCAAGCCGATGATGTCGTTGAAAAGCGGACCACCAACGTTGTCCACCACAATGTCCACGCGCTTCGGCGCAATGGCCGCGAGCACCTGCTTGCGAAGATCCTTGGCCGCCGGATCGAAGACAAAATCCGCACCAAGCTTCTTGAGTTGCGCCGCCTTCTCCGTGCTGCGCGAGAGTCCAATCACGATCAGGCCCATCGACTTGCCCAGCAATACTGACGCCGAGCCAACGCCGCCGGATGCGCCAGTGATCAGCAGAACAGAGCCGGGAGTCGGTGGCGCAGGAGTATCGCTCCACTGCGTAAGCGCCTGCCAAGCGGTGAGATAAACAAGTGGAGCGCCAGCAACCTCTTCATACGACCAGCCATGTGGAACGGGAATAACGTGCGAGGCATCGACCGCAACCTTGTCGGCCAGCGTGCCCCATACTTCGACGCCAGTGTCTCCGCGCAGAATGCCGACGATGTCGCCGACCTTCACATTGCTCACACCTTCGCCGAGGGCGATCACTTCACCAACGCCGTCGCGTCCGAGGACGTGCGGAAGCTTGGGCTTGGCTGGATATTGAGCCAGTGCAAGAAAGGCGTCGGCCGGATTCAGTCCGGCATACATTGTCTTCAGTACCACCTGCCCGGGAGCAGGCTGCGGATCGGCAACCTCATCGATTCGCAGCTTCGCAACTCCATCGTATGAATCCAGCAACCATGCACGCATTCGTATTCCCTTTCTCAACGAACTGTATTGAATGTAGTCCTAAGTGTAAAGATGCGCGGCAAGCACGGGCGGTTTCTGAATGATTCCGTGCAAGCAAGGATTGGCAATTGGGTTACTCGTTAGAAGCCGAAAGTTTAGCAATGAGTGAATCGTTGAGCATATTCGCGGATGATTGCCGGATGAGTAAACATGGGCTCGTTAACGATTGCTGACAAGGTATATGGTACGCGACGCTGAAATGCAACGGACGACGCCGAAGCGCCGTCCGTGATTTTGTGCAACGCCCTACTTCACCGGAGCGATGTACGGGATGGTGTGGGCGAAGTACCAGCAGAGGAAGAAGACCACCGGCACGTGAACGATCATCTGCAAAACTCCGTAGCCCACAAGGTCGCGCGCCTTCAGGCGCAGCAGGCCGAGCAAGGGGAGCATCCAGAACGGGTTGATGAGATTGGGCAGCGCCTCCGAGGCGTTGTAGATCTGCACCACCCATCCAAGATGAACATGCAAGGTGTTGGCCGCCTGCAAAACGTAGGGCGCTTCGATGACCCACTTGCTCCCGCCGGAGGGAACGAAGACTCCGATGAGCGCGGAGTAGAGAGCTACAAGCAGAGGATAGGTTCCCTGCGTGGTGACGCGGGCGAACAGGTCCGCCATCCAAGCGGAGATGCCCGTACCCACGATCATGCCGAAGATGACGGCGTAGAACGGAAACTGGATGAGCACGCCGCCGGTTGCAGGGACGCACTCTGAGACGGCTTTCACGAAACTCTTGGGACGCCAGTGCAGGAGCAGTCCCAGGGTGATGAAGATGAGGTTGTAATTGTTGAGGTCGAGCGCGGCCAGGGCTCCTGCGGGCGACTGCTTGAAGAAGGTGGCGAGGTAGAAGATGAGCATGGCAGCGACGAGGATGCTGAGCAGCGGACTGTACTCAAGCCATTCACCGGGGCGGGTGCGCGGTTCGAGCTTGCGCTCAGAAGATTCATACTCGATGCCGAAATCCGCAGCGGTCTTGGCTTTGCTAGCTGGCGGCGCGGAAGCGTAAGCAATGACGGTAGAGAGCACGATCAGGAGAGCGGCAGTTGCGAGTCCCTGCCAGAGGAAGAGTGTTTGCCGGAGAGGAATGACACCGGCGATTTGGTAGAGACCTGCGGGAATCGATGACTTGGTAGCCATCATCATGGCAGCCGAAGAAGAGAGACCGAGAGCCCAGACGGCCCCGAGGCCAAGGTATCCGGCGGCACCTGCGGCGCGAATGTCCATGCCCTTGACGCGCTTGGAAAGTTCACGCACCAGCAGGCCGCTGAAGATGAGACTTAGTCCCCAGGAGATGAGCGAGGTCAGCATGGAGAGGAACGCTACAACGGCAATCGCGGTGCGTGGATTTTTGGGGAACTTGGCGATCCAGGCGATGAAGCGATTAACGATGGGCGCAGTCGCAACCACGTATCCGCCAATGATGATCATCACCATCTGCATGGTGAACGGCACCAAGGTCCAGAAGGCCTTGCCACCCTGGAAGGCGAGATCGCTGGCCTTCTGGTGAATGCAGAGTCCGAAGATGAAGACAAGGACAACACCCGCGAGCGCGAATACGAGGGGATCGGGAAACCAGCGTTCGCTCCAAGTGGACAGTGCGAGACCAAAGCGGACAAGCGGTCCATCGGCAACGGTGCTGGCCGGGACTGCCTTCTTTGCATCCTTCACAACGTTGTTTGCCATGCGCTTACTCTCCGATGACTTGATGTTTAAGAAATGCGTTTGTCGAAGTTAGTAGTTCTCCATGATTGCGAATGAATCCGGAGGCCGCGCCGCAGAAGCAGACGGCCTCCGGAAGAGGCTCAATAAACTAGACAGCTTCAACAGCCATGGCCACGCCCATTCCGCCACCGATGCAGAGTGAAGCGAGACCCTTCTTGGAACCGCGCCGCTTCATTTCATAGAGCAGCGTGGTAAGAATACGTGCTCCGGAAGCGCCGATGGGATGGCCGATTGCGATGGCTCCCCCGTTGACGTTGACCTTCGAGAGGTCCCAATGCATCTCATTGTGAACGGCACAGGACTGAGCTGCGAAAGCTTCGTTGATTTCCAGCAGGTCGAGGTCTTCCACCTTCCAACCCGCACGCTGGAGGCACTTGTGCGAGGCCGGGGCCGGTCCCATACCCATGATCTTCGGATCGATTCCGGCGGCAGCATAGGAGACGATGCGCACCATTGGCTTGAGGCCAAGTTCGGCGGCGCGTGCAGCAGACATGACTACGAGAGCAGCGGCTCCGTCATTGATGCCGCTGGAATTGGCCGCGGTGACAGTGCCGTTTTTGTCGAAGGCTGGCTTGAGTCCGGCAATCGCTTCAAGCGTTACTCCGTAGCGAATGAACTCGTCGGTATCGAACATCACCGGCGGTCCTTTGCGCTGCGGGATGGGCACTGGCACGATTTCATCCTTGAACTTGCCGGCTTTCTGCGCGGCTTCTGCCTTGTTCTGCGAGGCGACGGCAAAGGCGTCCTGCTGCTGGCGAGTGACATGGAACTCCTCGGCGACGTTCTCGGCAGTAACGCCCATGTGGTACTCGTTGTAAATATCCCAGAGGCCGTCGATGATCATGCTGTCTACGAGGCTGGCATTGCCCATCTTGAGACCGTCGCGCGATCCCTTGAGAATGTGGGGCGTGGCGCTCATGTTTTCCTGACCGCCAGCGACAACAATGTCGTCATCCCCGGCGATGATTGCATTCGCCGCGGTCATAACTGCCTGCAGGCCAGAGCCGCAGACGCGGTTGATGGTCATGGCTGGGCACGAAACGGGCAAGCCCGCTTTGAGAGCGGCCTGACGCGCGGGGTTTTGTCCGAGGCCGGCGGTGAGCACGTTGCCCATGATTACTTCGCTTACAAGTTCCGGTGCAACACCGGCGCGCTGCAAAGCGCAGGCGATCACAATCGCGCCCAGATCCGGCGCTGGAATGCTGGCCAAGGAACCACCAAATTTTCCCACGGCAGTTCTCGCCGCGGAGACAATTACAACTTCCGTCATTTCAATATCCTCTCGACTTCTTAAAGCAGTTCACAATCCGTTATGCGTCGCCAAAGAGCAATCAGGCTTTTGCGGCGACTGCGTCGTTTTCAGAGATGGGCATGACTCCGACCTTCTCCGGAATGATGAGGGTGGCTTCGCTGGCGGCGATGACCTGTTCGATCGTCACACCGGGCGCAACTTCCTTGAGCACGAGTCCGGCATCGGTAGGCTCAAGCACGGCCAACTCGGTGACGATCAGGCTGACCCGGCGCACTGAGGTAAGCGGCAGCGTGCAACGCTTGAGTATTTTCGACTTGCCCTTGGCACTGTGCTGCATGGCAACAATCACTTTCTTTGCGCCGCTGACCAGGTCCATGGCTCCGCCCATGCCGGGAATCATTTTGCCGGGCACCGTCCAGTTGGCAAGGTGGCCGAGTTCATCGACCTCAAGGCCACCGAGGACGGTGACATCGAGATGGCCGCCGCGGATGAGTCCGAAGGAGAGCGCGCTGTCAATGCTGGCAGCTCCGGGAATTGCGCCGACGAATCCGCCGCCCGCATCCGTGAGGTCGGGATCAACCATTCCGTCCTGGGGAGCAGGGGCCAGGCCCACGATTCCGTTTTCGGATTGGAAGTACACATCGAGGCCGGGAGCAAGATAGTTGGCGACGGTGGTCGGCAGCCCAATTCCAAGATTCACCAGGGTGCCGCTCTTCATTTCAAGAGCCACGCGTTTTGCGATGATCACTTTCTCGTCCATATTAGTTGCACCTCTCGATGATGTAGTCCACGCAGCAGAAGGGCGTAATGACTGCGTCCGGCGAAATGACGCCGATGGGGACAATGTGCTCTGGTTCGGCTATGACAACGTCGGCTGACATGGCCATGACCGAGTTGAAATTGCGGGCGGTGAGCGCGTACTCAAGGTTGCCGTGGTAGTCGGCGCGATGAGCGGCAATGATGGCGAAGTCAGCGTGCAGCGGCAGTTCCAGAAGATACGGCTTGCCATTGACTTCGATGACCTGCTTGCCTTCGGCAACAGTGGTTCCAATGCCGGTCGCGGTGAGTACGCCGCCCAGTCCATAGCCGCCCGCGCGAATCTGCTCGGCGAGAGTGCCCTGCGGAGTGAGGACGACTTCGAGCTCACCTGCGATCATCTGGCGCTGGGTTTCGGGATTGGTGCCGATATGGCTGGCGATCACCTTCTTGACCAGCTTGGCAACGATGAGTTTGCCGATACCGAGAGCTGGACGTCCAGTGTCATTGGCGATGATTGTGAGGTTCTTCTTTCCCTGGCGAATGATTTCGTCGATGGTGCGGCTTGGCGTGCCGACCCCAAGGAAGCCGCCGATCATCAGGGTTGCACCATCGGGAATCATCTCAACAGCTTTGGTGCAGTTGGTGGCTTTATGCATGGATGCCTCGCGAGACTAGAGATAGTTGAGTTAACAATGCCGACAAACGCGAGCATGGCATTGGGAGTTGAATGGATAGTAGGCAATACGAAAGCAATATGATTCCCGATTGATAGGAGGTATGGTGCGCCGCCGCCGCTTTGCCCTGCGGCGAGGGGATACTCAATTTTCTCAGGGCCAGGTGCTGGCCGGAAACATGCCCCATGAAGGATTCCATACATTACATTTGGACCACGCGAAGCATAGCCAGCAGGTGCCGGGTGAGTCAATGACAAAAGTGTGCAGACAGGCGCATTGCGAGCGCAAAACACGGCGAAACAGGAGAACGCAAGAGTGTCAGACTCAATACGTCTATCACCCAATTCAGGAAGTCTGAAAAGCATGGTGGGGGATGCCTACTCCGGATTGTTGAAGGCGATGTAGTTGATCTGTCCGGCGCGCTCAATCGTGAAGACCACGGGATCTCCGGGCTTGAGCGCCGCGAGCAGTTTGCGCAGTGTGTCGAGCGAGTCGAGCGGTGTGCGATTGAAAGAGTGAAGGACATCGCCAGGCTGGAGACCGAAGAGTGACGCATTCCCTCCGGCGGTGAGCGCGGTGACGAGAATGCCGCCAGGAAGGCGCGTGGGTGGAATCAACTGCGCCACAGAATCAGTGATGGCTAGGCCTACAATCCCGAGCTTCTGGATGATATTGCCAGCCGACTGCGTGGGATCGAGGATGCTTTCGGGATCGCCTTCACGCTCGGTGACCGGAACGGTGAGAGTCAGTTCCTTGCCCGCGCGCTGAACCTTGAAAATGGTGTTGTCGCCGATTTTCTTTTGGAAGAGCATAACTGAGAGCGCACGAGGGTCCTGAGAAGGTTTGCCATCGACGGAGAGCACAAGATCGCCTGGGTGAAGGCCGGAATGGTCGGCGGATGAGTTTGGCACAACGTCTTCCAGAATGATTCCGGTCGTTTGGGGGAGAGCGAGTCCGGCGGCAAGAGGAGCATTGATTTCACGGGCGATGATGCCGAGAGAACCGCGCCGCACGTGTCCGTACGTGCGCAACTGGTCATAAACGTGGCGAATCGTATTGGATGGGATAGAGAAACCAACACCTTCGCTTCCGCCGGACTGCGAGGCAATCATGGTATTCATGCCAATGACCTGGCCTGCAATATCGACGAGCGGGCCACCGGAGTTGCCGGGATTAATGGCGGCATCGGTTTGCAGATAGACGACAGGAACGGCGCTGTTGAGCTGGCGCTGGGTGGAGCTGACAACTCCGAGGGTTACGGTGTTTTCCAGACCGAGAGGACTGCCGAAGGCCAGGCAGAGCTGGCCTACGTGGACGCGGTCGGAATCGGCAAGTTCAAGCGCGGGCAGTTCGGTTGCCTCCACCTTGAGTAGCGCGAGATCAGTGAGGGAGTCGCGGCCAAGGATTTTGGCGGGAAAGCGCTCGGAATCTCCGATGACGCCGGACTTCTCGTTGCGATGGCGGAAGACAAGGACGGAGACGGAGGTGGCATGCTCGACGACGTGAGCGTTGGTGAGAATGTATCCGGTAGGATCGACGACAATGCCGGAACCTACGCTCTGCTCGCGCGCAATGTAGGTGGTCTGGCGCGTGTTGGGATCCTGCACGGTGGCGAGGCCGGAGACCTCGATGGTGACTACGGAGCTTCCGACGCGAGCGGCAAGCGCCTGAAGATCATCATCAAGCCCGATGAGGGTGTGTCGCGTGGGGGCCGGAGCAGCTTTCTGCGCTGGAGGAGGGGTCTGTGCAGCGACGGGAACGGAGCCGAGCGTGACAACACAGGAGAGCAGCAGAGCAGCAGGCGATGAGCAGCGCACGAGAACCTCTTTCCAAAACCCGAGAGCGGTGACGTACTTATCCTCTCACGGAGAAACGTGGTCACTGGAAATAGTAGACTCGGGGCAGCCGTGGCGGGGTAAAAAAACGGAGACAAAGAGGATTGCATGAGCGTTGTGGAACTGCTGCTGGGCCGTCCGCTGGCGACGGAAGAAGATAAAGCTGAAAGAATCGGCCCGGTGAAAGGCATTCCGGTGTTTGGACTGGATGCGCTCAGCTCTGCGGCATACGGGCCGGAGGCAGCACTGACGTTGCTGATCCCGCTGGGCATGGCGGGGATCTGGTACATATGGCC
>Ga0302320_10028517_pt1 | contig 10713 bp, 8 predicted proteins | sample Bog_T0_3_FD_202130 | JGI IMG/M metagenome (GOLD analysis project Ga0302320, IMG submission 202130) | Peat permafrost microbial communities from Stordalen Mire near Abisko, Sweden - Bog_T0_3 | ecosystem: Environmental > Terrestrial > Soil > Wetlands > Peat | place: Sweden: Abisko, Stordalen Mire... | reverse complement strand
ATCTCCCCCGTAGGCGACCATGGGGAGAGTTGCGGCTGCAATCCGCTGGGCAGCGTGAGGGTTTGCAGGCGATTGAGAACCTCCTGGCGATCCTGCAAATAATTGCTGTCGAAAGTGAAATACATCTTCACGTCGCTAAGGCCAAAAATGCTGATCGAGCGAATGTATTGCAGGTGCGCGGTGCCGTTAAGAGTGGCTTCGATGGGCGCGGTAACCTGCTGTTCCATCTCTTCCGCCGACCAGGCCTGGTTCTGCGTAATCACCTCAACCAGCGGTGGAGAGGGATCCGGATACGCCTCGATGTCGAGCTTCAGGAACGTGTAGGCGCCCACGGCGAGCCAGACGCCGAGACCCAGCAGCACAAGCGTACGAAATTTGAGCAGAAAGTGGACGAAGGCGCGCATTAGTTTTCGCCGCCTCCGCGCAACAGCGCCGCGCCTTCCGTAACGACCTGCTCACCGGAGTTAAGTCCCTTGAGGACGACGGTATCCTGACCGTTAAGCGGACGCACCTGAATGAGGCGGCGTTCGTACTTGCCCGCGGCAATCTGGACCATCGCCGAGGTGTCGCCGCCTTCATGCAAAACGGCGGAGGAGGGGATCAGCATCGCCTGCGGCTGATGGCGGCGCACGCGAATACTGGCAAACATGTCAGGCTTGAACTTGCGCCCGGGATTTGGCATCACGACGCGCAGCTTGAGAGTGCGTGACGTGGGATCGACAAAGTCGGAAACCTGCGCGACCTTCCCAGTCCAGCTTTCTCCAGGATAGGCGCTTACTGAAATTTCAACCTTGGAACCAGGCTGAACCGAGGCGAGATCCTTTTCGAAAACGTCGCCGAGAATCCAGACAGTGGAGAGATCCGCGATGGTGCAGATAGCATCGGAATTGTCCGTGGACTTTGAAATTTCTCCGGTGGTCGCGCCGATGCTGAGCACGGTTCCTGCAAGAGGAGCCCGAAGCGAAATTTGGTTCGAGTTGTTATCGGTCGACGCCCCTAGCAGCCGGAGCCGGGCGCTGGCGCGCTCAAACTCGGCCTGAGCCTCCACAAAATTTGCCTGGGCATCCTCGAATTCGCGCTCGCTGACTACTTTGTGCTCGAAAAGCAGCTTAATGCGCTTGAAAGTACGGTTGAGCCTTTCATCTTCCGCACGTGCCTTGTTGTAGTCGGAACGAGCCTGCCAGATGTCGCTGGATTCCAGAATCGCCACCGAACGTCCGCGCGCGACCTGGTCGCCGGGACGGACTTCGACGTGAATCAGCCGGCCACCGGCTGGTGGAAAGACACGCACGACGCGTCCCGGATCGGGCGCAATGCGCGCAGGAATATCCAGCACGTCGTCAATCTCCTCAATCCGTACGGCAGCGGTTTTGAGTGCGATAGGCTGAGCGGGGTTGCTGGCCTCTTCGTGCTTCTTGCAGGCAAAGGAAACGAGCAGAATCATCGAGCACGAAGCGAGCAGGATCCTTCGAGCGGTCATTGAGGAAATCATGGCAGCAACTCCGTGGCGGTTGCGAAACTCAACTGGTGTATGGCAGTGAGAACCTGCGCGTTGGCGTTGACCGCTGCTAACTCAACGTCGCGATAGGCGCGGACAGCGTCAAGATAGTCGAGCAGATTGGTGGCGCCGTGCTCGTAGCTGAAGGTCATGCGTTCGCGCACGTCCTTGGCGCGCTGCAGGTAGTCCGACGAATAGAGACGTTGCGCGGAGAGCGCGGATTGGTAGGCTTCCCACGCCTGGGAAACATCGGAAAACACCTGCAACCGGACGGCGTTTTCGGCAAAACGGGATGAATCGAGTTCGCGTTGAGCCCGCAGCTTTTCTCCCTGGTTGCGGTCGTAGATGCGAAGCGGGAACGAAAAGGTAACGCCGAGGGTGTTGTCCGGACCGTTGCGCTTGTACTCGGGCTGAACGGTTAAATCGGTAGCGCCATTGGCTTGCGCGAGCTTGAGGTCAGCCGAGTTCTTGATGACGGTGTCCCGCGCGCCCAGGTAATCCGTGCGATGGTCGAGAGCGGTTGTGTTCAGCGAATCCAGGGCGAGTGCGAGCTTTGGAACGTCGAGCGTACCCTCGACATCCAGAGTCCTGAAGTCGCTGTAGCCGAGCAGGGCTCCGAATTGGGCGCGCGCCTGCCCCACGGCAGCCTGAGCATTGAACAGATCCGATTGATAGCGGGCCTCGTCAATGCGGATGCGGTCGAAGTCGGTCTGGCTGATGTCTCCCGCGCTAAGACGAAGCTGGTTGGCCTCTTCAGTCTGCTGATATTCAGCGAGATTCTGCCGCGCCAGCGCAAGCTGCTGCTTGGCCAGGACAAAGCCGACGAAAGCGGTCTTGAGCTGAAATTCAAGCTGGCGTTGCGCATCTGCGTTGAGGTCGCGTTGCACCGTCGAGGTAGCCCGAGCGCTGTTGACGCGCGCCTGGCGCTTGCCTCCGCGCTCAAAAACGTAGGCCAGCGAGTCGGTGAATTCCTGCGCGTTTGCTGGATCAAGCTTCGAAGGCGAAAAGACGCGGAAGTCCTGATTGGCGAGGCTGGCGACGGGATTGACGCGCAATCCGGCGGTCACCTCGCCTGCCTGCACGGCTTCCAGATGCGCGTGGTTGGCTCGCAAAATGGGAGAGCTGGTATGCAGGATTCGCAAGGCCTGTTCAAGCGTAAGACGCTGCGGCGGAGCACTTTGCGCCAACGCTGTGGCTGCAAAAATCGTGCATGCAAACAGCATGAGAAGCATTTTTTTCATAAACACTCGTAAGACTCCCTGCGAAGTTAGCTGAATCCGGACGAAAAAACAGTCGAGCGGCCACGGAGAATTACGGGAAGAGAGCGGCAGGTGGCGCGCGCAGTCCGGAAGCGGGCAGGAAGGCGGATAGGAGACTGATAAGCGCGCCGGATTGCAAGACAGCCTGCGGACAACGCGGCCCATATCGAGGGGCGCTGATCAATACGGAGGAATGAAGCGCAACCGCCGGAACCAGGCCAAGATGAGCGCCGCTGACGTTGTGCGCCCGACGCGACGCATCCTCGGAAAGGAACGCCTGCTTGTACAGATCGTCTGAAGCTGAGATCACCGGAAATAAGAGCACGGCGATGAACAGCGCAGCCGCCAGCACGCTACCCCAATGCAGGCGGGACGTGCGGGTGCGCTGGTGGCGGAGTAGAAATCCCGTCAGGCCGGCAGCTACGACGAACCACAGCAGATTGAGGAGCAGTTCCATGGGAAGAAGACCTTAGTCAACAATAGTTTAGCGGAAAGCGTGACATGAAGGGAACGAACCGCTCAGTTGCGGAGCGCCGGATAAGAGACGTTACCAGGGCGGTCGAACTCACTTCCCTGCATTTGGACTGATCCCACCATTTCCTTTGTCCGATGCCGCGCGCCGCCATGTGAATCGGCGGCCAAGGATGGCTTTATAGATGAGGCGATCAGTGGAGGCCGTGGTCCCAATCCCCACTCCGAAATTGAACTCCCAGTTCTCCGACACATCAAGATCGAGGCTGGGAAAGAACTGTTGCTGCTGCCGGCGCAAGGGGTCGAAACCGTCGATGGGACCGCAGGCCCCGTAGTATTCAACGCCCGCGCTGAGAGCGTTTTCGCGCTGGTGCTTATGCCAGCGAAGCACGTCATAGCCGATCTTTGCGTTTGGCGAAAACTCCAGGCCCTTGCTCACGCTGGGTCCACGCAGCGAGAGATCCATCGCAGGGTTAAAAGCCAGGTAGGTACGTCCGATCTTCTTGTCGATGATCGGACGAATCTCCACCGTCCAGGTGTCGGGAGAAAAGCGCGGGCGTTGATATCCAATCTCGGTCGAGAGACTCAACCCCACAGGGAGATGCCATTTTGCCGGGACAGCTACCCGAGGGCGGATGTGGCTGCCAACGTATTTGTAGCCGAAGCCCGGATTGTCGCTGGTGAAGATATAAAAACCTGTCTCAAACCAATCGGTCCAACCGTTGGTGATCTCCAGGGTTTCATGGATCGCGTGCTGAGTTGGCTCGGTACCGTCCGTGGCAAAGCGGCTTCCAGCAGCGGCGTGCGAACCCTCGGCGGTCCAGTTGCTGTGCAGTTCAACCATGGTGTTATGGGCAGGAACGGTATCGCTGCCATAAACCTGAATCTCATAGTTGTCCTGCGCGAAGGCCAGGGGCGACAAACCGAAAATCATGAGCAGAAAAATACGCTTCGTCATCTCGGATTGTTTCCAGTGACTCCGATTGAGGATGCCAACGCCCCTGCCGAAACCTGCCAGATATTGAAGAAAAAATGGTCGGGGCGACTGGATTCGAACCAGCGACCCCCTGCGCCCAAGGCAGGTGCGCTACCAGGCTGCGCTACGCCCCGACTATCGGCGGCAGTAGATGCCGCACTTTCAAATCCTAGCACACGAATGCGCGCTTAGTCGTTCGCGGCAGAATCTTCAGACGGCGATGGCGCGGCAATGGCCTGCGATTTCAGTCCAACCGAGTCGGCAGTCACCGTGAGACTGGGGTCGGAAAATCTCCACTGCTGCGATTTCGAATCGATACTCCAGGTTTGTAGTTCGAGGCCCATCTCAAAGGTGACGAAAAGATCGGACGTGCGTGCAGTGACTCGCACGGCTTTGACACGGAGATTTTGTAGCAGTTGTTGGGGCTCCCGCTCATCGACGGCAAGCCCTGGTCCTGGACTGCTGGCAAACGCAAGGTTGTCGTCGAGAACGATTCGCCAGGGGCAAGTGAGGGTGAGTTCGGCATCGTGTTCAAAGGCCAGACGCCACGAAGAAACCGATCCGCCAGGGGACGATTCAACGGCGGTGCATAGTCTGCCGGCAAGTTGTTGCTGAACGAGATCTGCGGCGGTCGCTGATGCCTTCTTGAACCAGGAACGCACCGATCGAGTGTTGAGCCAATAGAGCAGGAAGATTGCCAGCAGAGTGTGCAGGAAGCGTAGCGGGTGGATCATGAACGCCGTGAGGTCGCCGCCATCGTCGACAAGCACCGAGAATTCCCTCGCCGCAATCGCAAAAGACCAGAGCAGAACGAAAATCCTCCCCCAATCCCGGCCCTTCCAAAAATTCCAAATAAAAAGAAATTCAATGCCTTGGCCGAGGCACATCAGGAACTGCTCGAAGACGTGCGGAGGCGTAATCGGTCCGCCAAAGAAGTGAAGCAAGCTTCTGCTGAAATAGATCAGCACCAGCGCACCCAACCCAAGCGCCGTGGCATCGATGCCCTTGGGGCGGGGACGTTCCTCTACCGGCGCGGTCAGTGTAGGTTGCACAGTGCGGTCAGTATAGTCGGCACCGCGGAGTTGTAAAACCGGCAAAGCGGCACACGGCTAGGAGTAATCCTCGCCATGCGTCGCTTTGGATGCTTCTTCCCTGCCCTACTGTGCGGATTCGGGCTCAGCAGCTCCTGTCTTAGGTATGGGAATGAAACTGCGCACTATCACATAAAGAATCGGGATTAGGAACAGATTGAGTATGGTCGAGACGATCATCCCCCCGACCACGGTGGTGCCAACCGAGTGACGGCCAGCGCTGCCTGCGCCGGAAGCGAAGACCAGCGGCAGCATTCCAAGAATGAAGGCGACCGAGGTCATCAGGATTGGGCGAAGGCGGAGGCGGGCAGCTTCCACCGTGGCGGCAAACAGTTCCATGCCATTGCGCTGGAGTTGCTCGGCAAACTCGACGATGAGAATTCCGTTCTTGCTGGCGAGGCCGATAAGCATCACAAGGCCAATCTGGCAGTACACGTCATTCTGCAGGCCGCGCAGCGACTGTGCTCCGAGCGCACCAAGAATCGCCATGGGCACGGAGAGCAGAATGATGAACGGAAGCACGAAGCTCTCATACTGCGCGGAGAGCACCAGGTAAACCACCAGCAATCCGAGCCCGAACAGCAGGATCGCCTGGTTGCCCGACTGGATTTCCTCCAAGGCAAGGCCTGTCCACTCAAACGCGTAACCCGGCGGCAAAACCTTGTGTGAGACATCTTCCATCGCGGCAAGCGCCTGTCCGGAGCTGAAGCCGGGAGCTGCCGAGCCATTGATTTCCGCCGAGCGGAACAGATTGTAATGGCTGATTACGCTGGGGCCTGCGGTGTCTTTGAGGGTCACGATATTGGAGAGCGGCACCATGGCCCCGAAGTCTGAGCGAACATAGTATTGGGTGATGTTCGACGGGTTGACGCGGAACTGCTGATCCGCCTGCACATAGACGCGGTACGAGCGGTTATTGAAATCGAAATCGTTTACGTAGGTCGATCCCATGTAGGTCTGCAGCGTGGTATTGATCTGTGAAAACGGTACCCCGAGACTCTTGGCCTTTTCGCGATCGATCTCAACCAGCACCTGGGGCGTACGCGCCGTGTAACTCGAGTACACCGACTGCGGCGACAGCTCCGGACGCTGACGGGCTGCGCCGAGGAACTTCTGCAGCGTACCTTCCAGGGCTTCAGGCGTGCTGAACCCGGTCTGCTGCAGTTCGAAGGTGAATCCGCCGAACGCGCTGAGGCCCTGAATTGCGGGCGGCGCAAACGGAATGACCATGGCGTCGGTAATCGATCCAAGTGGCCCGCGCAAGGAGTTGATGATCGACTCCAGCGAGTGCTGACTTCCCTTGCGCTCTGCAATCGGCTTGAGATTGATGAAGATCAGGCCGCGGTTCGGAGCAGCGCCGCTGAAGCTGAAGCCGGGAACTGCAAATGCGCCAAGAACGTCCGGATTCTTCATGATTGTCGCACTAGCTCGCGCGGTAACGTTCGATGTGAACTCCAGCGAAGCTGCGTCCGGAGCCTGCACCAGGACGATGAAGTATCCCTGATCCTCATCGGGCACAAAGCTGGTAGGTACGGATTTGTAAACCCACGCCGTGAGTCCAAGCCCTACCAGGAAGACCACAACCACGAGAGTTTTCGCACTCTCCATGCCGGTGAGCAGACGGCGATAGCCTTCAGTAATGCTGGAAATCCCACGGTTGAACGTGCGAAACACTGGGTTAGCTTGGCGATCCGTGTGGCGCAACAGCAACGCCGCGAGCGCCGGCGTCAAGGTGAGCGCGTTGAAGGCCGAGAGCGCAATGGAGAAGGCGATGGTGAGCGCAAACTGCTGGTACAGGCGGCCCGTGGTGCCGGGAAATAACGAAACCGGCACAAAGACCGCGATCAGCACCATGGAAGTTGCAATGACGGCCGAGGTAACCTCGCTCATGGCCACCGACGTGGCGCGTCGCGCATCGTGAATGCCCTCTTCAAGATGGCGCTCGACGTTTTCAATCACCACGATCGCGTCATCGACAACGAGGCCGGTTGCCAACGTGATGCCGAAGAGCGTCAGGGTATTGATGGAAAAGTTGAAGAGCTTGACGAAGGCGAATGCCCCAATCAGCGAAACCGGAATCGTGACTGCGGGAATCAGCGTGCTCCGCCAAGTTTGCAGGAAGAAGAAGATCACGACGATGACGATCAGGATCGCCTCGCCCAGGGTCTTGAGCACTTCGCTGATGGATTCCCGGACAGCCGTGGTAGTGTTGAACGCTTCCTGATAGCGCAGGCCTGCGGGAAACTGCTTCGAAAGCCGCAGCATCTCGGCGTTGACGCCCTTTTCCACGTCGAGCGCATTGGCATTGGAAAGCTGCTCGACGCCGATGCCGATGGCCGGGTATCCGCTGAACGTCAGATTGGATGAGTAATTTTCCGCACCCAGCTCGGCGCGGCCAACGTCGCGAAGTTGGACAATCGATCCATCCTTCGATTGCTTCACCACGATGCGTTCGAAATCCTTTGGATCGGTCAGTCTGCCGGCGGCTCGCACGCTCAGCGTGTAAAGCTGTCCGGCGGGTACGGGCGGCTGTCCAATGGAACCAGCCGCCACCTGAACATTCTGCTCGGCAAGCGCGTTCGTGACGTCCACGGCAGTCAGTCCACGTTTAGCCAGGCGCACCGGATCGAGCCACAACCGCATGGCATACTTGCGCTCGCCGAAGATGACCACGTCTCCGACTCCCGGAATGCGCTTGAGCGCGTCGCGAACATAAACATCGAGATAGTTCGAGATGAAGAGCGGATCATACCGGTTGTCCGGCGAAAACACTCCATAGGCGAGCACGAAAGAGCCGGAGTTCTTGTTGATGGTAACGCCGGTCTGCTGAACGCTGGCAGGCAACCGGCCCTGTGCTGTCGAGGCGCGATTCTGCACGTCCACCGCGGCAATATCGAGATTTCTATCAAGCTTGAAGGTAGCGGTAATGGTCGAGGAACCATCGTTGCCGCTGCTGGAGTCCATGTAGCGCATGCCCTCTGCGCCGTTGATGGCCTGCTCGAGCAGCGTGGTAACGCCGCTCTCCACGGCTTGCGCGTTAGCGCCCGTGTAGTTGGTGCTTACCGTGACCTGGGGCGGAGCCAGCACGGGGAATTGAGCAATCGACAGGGTCGGAATCGCAATGGCTCCGGCCAGGATAATCAGCAGCGAGCACACCGTGGCAAAGACCGGGCGGCGAATGAAAAAATCGACAAACAAAGTGTATCCTCCGCCTTATGCCTGGGGAATTACCGGCATGCCATCAATCAAATTCTGGGTTCCGCCAACAATGACGGTGTCTCCGGGGTTCAGGCCCTCGTCGATGACGTAGTTATTGCCAACGAGCGGGCCAAGCTTAACGGGCTTCTGTTGAGCGACGGCGCCCGTCGGTCCCTTGCCCACCACAAAGACAAACGACTGCGCTCCCAGCCGCGACATGGCGGTAACGGGAACCGTCGGCTTGTCGATCTGCTTCCAAACCACGAACGCGTGCAGAATCTGGTCATTGCGGAAGCGATGATCGGCGTTGGGAACGGGTGCCTTGATCAACAGCAGTTGATTGGTGGTGTCGACTCGCGGCGAAACAAAATTCACCTTGGTCGAGACCGCAACCGTAGCGTCCTGATTGAGCAGATCCACCTGCGTCCCATTGTGTACATCCTGTGCGCGCTCGGAGGGAACGCTGATATAGGCCTCAAGTTCGCCGCCTCGATCCACCGTGGTGAGCGTCGTGGTGTTGGTCACGCGATCCCCGACCCGAACCGGAATGTCTCCGATGATGCCCGCCGCGGGTGCGCGAACCGTGAAGTAGTGGAGCTGGACGCGCTGCTGATTGATCGAGGCATCGGTGGCCTCCACGTTTGCCTTGGACGCGTCATTCAAGCTCACTGCGTTGTCATATTCCTGGCGGCTGATGACGCCAGCCTCAAATAACTTGCGCGAACGCTCAAGCTGGGCCTTGTTATAGGCCAGCGTAGCCTCCTGCGATTGCCGGGTCGCCACCTGCTGGTTCACCGTGGCCTGCTGACGGCGTGGATCGATTTCCATGATTGGCTGACCGGCCGTCACGCGTGCCCCGGATGCGACAAATATCTTGACGATCTGCCCTTCAACCTCAGGCTGGAGAACCGAAGCGTTACGGGATTGCAGGGTCGCGAGAAATTCCGCGGAGTCTGCAACCGGCTGCAGCGTCACCTTTTGTACCTGCACCGGAATGGCCATCATGCCGCCCGAGGCCGGGGCCGACTTTTTGCACGAACACAAAAAGCAAAGAAGGGTCGCTGCAACCACAAGCGATAAGCGACGAAACTGAATCATGAGTCTCCTGCAACTTCAGAAGCCTTACGTAATCGAAGGCATCTAGTAAAGATATCAGAGCCTGAGAGAATATTGTATCAGTTGACTTAAGAATTCGATTTCTGCGTAGGTGTGTCCCGAGGGTGCCCCATATTTGCCGAAGTTAGCAAATGTGGGTTTGCGTGTGTGACGGATATACCGACCCTGCAACCGCTCCAACTCGCAGCTTTCTTTGCACTTGAAAGTTCCCTCCCAAGCCTTGAGACTGATTAGATGCAAGCAGTGGCGATTATTCCTTCCCGTATTGCCTCCACCCGGCTACCTCGCAAACCGCTCCGCGAGATACTCGGAAAACCCATGATTCAACGTGTTTACGAGGCGGCGTGCGCCTGCCGGGGACTGAGCGACGTGATCGTCGCGACCGATTCGGATGAGATATTCGCCCTCTGCCGGAACCACGGCTGGAATGCGCGCCTGACCTCCCCGGAATGCCGCAGCGGCACGGATCGGGTGCGCGAAGTTGCCCAGAGCGTGAAGGCCGATATCTACGTAAACGTGCAGGGAGATGAACCGCTGGCACGCCCCGAACACCTTGACGCGCTGCTCTCCGTGATGAAACCCGGAGTAGAGGTGGGCACGGTCTGCACACCCTGCTCCACGGAAGACGTGAATAACCCAAATGCCGTCAAAATCGTAACCTCGCTCAACGGGCGGGCGCTTTATTTCTCGCGGGCGACGATTCCGTTCGATCGCGATGGTCGCGGCGATCTGAGGTACTTCAAGCATCTGGGATTTTACGCGTACACACCAAAGGCGCTGGAACAGTTCTGCTTATGGCCGGAATCGAAACTGGAGCGCAGCGAGCGATTGGAGCAGCTTCGCTTCCTGGATCATGGCGTGGACATCTACGCCGCCGAGACTCCGTTCGATACGGTTGGGGTGGACACGGAAGAGGATTTGCGGCGGGTGGAAGAGATATTGCGGAGAGAAGGGCGCGAGTAAAGGTCTGATGCGCAGGCGGGTGGCCCATATTCGCCTTCTTTTGGCGAATGTGGGAATGCAGGAACGATCATACCCAAGGCTCTTGAACTTGCCCTCAGTCTTCCTGAACGCCCGCAAGCAGCTACTAATGAAACCTGCACC
>Ga0302320_10028516_pt1 | contig 10714 bp, 8 predicted proteins | sample Bog_T0_3_FD_202130 | JGI IMG/M metagenome (GOLD analysis project Ga0302320, IMG submission 202130) | Peat permafrost microbial communities from Stordalen Mire near Abisko, Sweden - Bog_T0_3 | ecosystem: Environmental > Terrestrial > Soil > Wetlands > Peat | place: Sweden: Abisko, Stordalen Mire... | reverse complement strand
GCTCTTGTGCGTTTTCCAGATACAATGAAATTCTGGGGAATGATGCAATGTTGACCAGTTCGACGATGCCTGAAGCCGCCGGCGCCCAGGCCAACGGAGCCGCCAGCGACCAGGCGTCTCTGCTCAAGCAACTGACAACCGAGAGCGAAAATGAAGCATCTCAAGGACTTGACACCAAGTCCGCGCTCGAAATCGCCCGCATCATCAATCATGAAGACGCCAAGGTCGCTGCCGCGGTCAAGAAGGCGATTCCTGAGATCGCGCAGGTAATCGACCAGGTGGCACGCGGGCTCCGCGATGGCGGACGGCTGATTTACATCGGCGCCGGATCCAGCGGACGCATTGCCGCTCTCGACTCCTCCGAATGCCCCCCAACCTACTCGACAGCCCCCGGACAAGTGCAGTACATCATGGCCGGAGGGCCCAAGGCGCTGGCCTCGGCCGTCGAGGTCAATGAGGACTCAGAAGAGCTGGGCCAGCGGGACATCGCCCGGCGCCGCCCCACGCGCAAAGATATGATTGTGGGGGTTTCAGCCTCTGGCCGCACTCCCTACGTTGTGGCCGCCATAGCCTACGCCCGCGCCCGCGGAGCGCACACCGCCGCCGTCACCTGCAATCAAGGCACCCCGCTGGCCGAGGCCGCCGATATCGCCATCGTTGCCGACGTGGGCGCCGAAGTCATCTCCGGCTCAACGCGCCTGAAGGCAGGCACCGCGCAGAAGATGATTCTGAACATGATCACCACCGGCACCATGACCAGGCTCGGCTATGTCTACGGCAACCTGATGGTCAACGTGCACATGCAGAACTCGAAGCTGGTGGAGCGCGGCATCCGCATCCTGATGAGCGCCTGCCGCATCGACCGCGCCACTGCCGTTGACACCATCAAGAGCGCCGGGCGCAGCGTTCCGGTAGCCCTGGTGATGCTCAAGGCCAAGGTGGACAAGCCCGAGGCCGTTCGCCGCCTGGCCAAGTCAGACGGCAATGTGCGCCTGGCTATCGAAGACAACGTGCTGGAACTGTAGCCAGTGCATCCCTACCCCGAAATCTGGTGGTGGGTCAGCTTCCCTCAGGGGCTGAAGCCCTCTTTTCATTTCGGCCTTTTGCGGCACGACTGAAGTCGTGCCCTTTCAAAGCCTGGAATTTTCCCGTAACTTGTAGAGACCGGCGCTACTTCAAGTGATTCTCGAATTGCAAGCGCGTATGCCGGGCACTCGCCGCATCGGGTATCATGGCCGTCATGCTCAACCGCCGTGAATTTGCCTTTGGAGCGATTGCAACAGTAGTGCCGGCAACAACGCCGAAGTACCGCATCATCGATGCTCAGGCCCATTTGTGGATCATCGATCCGCATTATCCCTGGGCTCCTGAAACAAAAAACCCTCCTACAGAGAGCCGCACGGCTGAAATGCTTCTGCAGTTGATGAAGGCCAATCATGTAGAGAGAACCGTGGTTGTGCAGTCCATCAACTACCTCTGGGACAACCGCTACGCGCTCGACTCGATAAAAAAGTACGCGCCCCGCTTCAGAGGAGTTTGCCGCGTGAACCCCGTCGATCCCGCGGCTCCCGACCAGCTTTCAGCCCTCACGGCGCAGGGCTTTCACGGCGTGCGCCTCAGCCCTGTGGAGGACGCGAGCGGCGATTGGATCAACGGCCCGCTCATGCCGCCCCTGTGGAAGCGGGCTGAAGCGCTGAAAGTGCCGATGCAAATTATCGCGCCCATCACGCGCATGCCTGACCTGGCGCATTTGATTGAGCAGTGCCCCGATCTGAATGTGGTGATCGATCACATGGCCGACTGCCCTATCGATCAGCCTCACGAGCTCGATAAGCTCATCGCTCTGGCGCGCTATCCACGGGTGTTTGTGAAGATCTCCCATACGTGGTCGATTTCACGCCAGCCGTATCCCTGGCTCGACGCACAAGAATATGTGCGGAGGGTCTACGCCGCCTTCGGTCCCCATCGGCTCATGTGGGCAACGGACTGGCCCATAGACCTGACCTGGACTACCTACGCGCGGGCTCTGAGCGTGGTCCGCGACGATATGAAGTTTCTCAATGAAGAGGACAAAAGCTGGGTCCTATCAAAGACTGTCCAACAGGTATGGCCGTTCTCTTGAGCGCGTTGTTGCGCTGAGAAACCGGCTCCCGCCTAGTCAAGCCATGGAGCGGGATTCGGCCCGAACTGCCTTCGCCCGCGATGGGAATGGATTCGGCTAAGTGGATTGGATTCGGCCAACTTTAGTAGACTCTACGGCAGCATGCCTGCTTCCTTCCGCGCGATTCGCCGCCTTCGTCCCGCAATTCATCTATCCGCTCTGGCGGCACTTTTTGCTGCCTCCTTTGCACTGCCCCGGCCCGCGCTGGCGCAGGGAACGCATCTGTGGACCCAATCGCAGCTTGACGAATTTGAGAAAGGCACGCCGCAGGGCGTTGCGCTCACCAGCGATGGCCGCCTGCTTGCAGGGCCTGGCCTGACGGACGTGCTGACCACGCCCTCCACCTTTGTGTGGTCGGTGGCGACGGATAAGGCCGGCATAGCGTACCTGGGAACCGGGTCCCCTGCCACCGTGCTGCGCGTGGGCAAAGACGGCAAGCCCTTCACGCTCTTTGAGAGCAAAGACGTAAGTGTGCAGGTAGTGCGTTTGGGGCCGGATGGCACACTTTATGCCGCTACTTTGCCCAGCGGCAAAGTCTACAAGCTCAAGGCGGACGCAACAAGCAAGCAGGACGATGCCTCCGCTACGGTCGTCTTTGACCTGGCGAAAGAGGCCGAGGTCAATGATGCGGACAGTAAAGCCGCACCGAAGTCCCGCTACATCTGGGATATGACGTTCGACTCGGCTGGGCGGCTCTACATTGCTACGGGCGATCCGGGCGCGGTGTACCGCGTCGACCCCGCCAAACCCGACGCGAAGCCGGAGCTGTTCTTCAAGAGCGATGAGGCGCACATCCGCTCGCTGGCCTGGGATGCGAAGGGCAACCTGCTTGCCGGCTCCGACGGCTCGGGGTTGGTGTACCGCATCGATTCCGCGGGCAAGGGCTACGTGCTCTTCGAGGCTGCGCGCCGCGAGATTACAGCCCTTGCCGTGGGACCCGACGGAACCATCTACGCGGCATCCGTGGGCGACAAGAGCCAGCATCCGCTGCCTGCGCTGCCCGTGCAAGGGGCGGGCTCGGTCAGCATCAGCGTGGTTCAGCCGCAATCGCTCACGGCCATCAACCCCAGCAGCTCAGTGCCCGAGGGAACAGAAATCTACGCCCTCACGAATGGCCAGTCGCCGCGCAAGCTGTGGTCTAACAAGGAGGCCATCGTCTATGCGCTCGCGGAGCGCCCAGACGGCCTGCTGGCGCTCACCGGAAACCGCGGACACATCTTCCGCATTCAGCCGGATGGCAGCTTTGCGGACGTCGCACATCTCGACGCGCAGCAGGGTCTGAGCATGGCCGTCACGCAGGACGCGGACGGAGTTCTCATCGGCACAGGCAATACGGGCAAGCTGTTCCTGCTGAGCGCAGGCAAGACGCATGAATACGCCAGCGACGTGCTCGATGCCGGCACTCTCTCCCAATTTGGCCGCGTCGAGGTCGAGCCGGGCTCCAGCGGTTACCAGATTCTGACCCGAACGGGCAACGTGGAGCAGCCGGTGCGGGGCTGGACCGATTGGCAGCCGCTGAAAGACGGCGTTGTTGCATCGCCGCCGGGCCGCTACTTGCAGTGGAAGGTGGTGCTCGAAAGCGGTGGTGCAATAAGTGGCGTTGGCGTGAATTACCTGCCGGTGAACTCCGCTCCAGTGGTAGACGACATGGTCGTTGTACCGGGCGCACGTATGAATCCGCAGAGCGCATCGAGCAGCGACACGCAAACCGTGGCCATCGCATTCGGCTCAGACCAGAGCGCCAGCGACGACTCCGGCTCCAGCTCGCCCTTGCAGGCCATCAAGGATCGCACTGCCGTTACCGCGCGCTGGGCCGCTCATGACGACAACGGCGACAAGCTGATCTATGCGCTCTACCTGCGCGGAGATGGTGAAACGGTATGGCGGCTGCTCAAGGACAAGCTCAGCAGCGAAGCATACAGCTTTAACTCGACCATGCTGCCCGACGGCGGCTACCAGATCAAGGTCGTGGCCTCGGACGCGCCATCGCACACGCCTGCCGACGCGCTGACCGGCGAAAAAATCAGCGACAGGTTTGTGGTCGATACCACTCCGCCGGTCATTGCCGGATTCAAGGCGAGCGGAGAGCCGGTCGATTGCGAGGGCAGCCATTGCCCCAAGCCGTTTGTGGTGACCTTTGACGCCGTGGATGCCGTCTCGCCCATTGCCCGCGCCGAGTATTCGGTGGATCTTGGGCCGTGGCAGTACATCGAGCCAGTGGGCAAAATCTCCGACTCAAAGACCGAGCACTACGAGTTTCATATCTCGCTCGACGTCGAGGCGGGCAAGACGAGCGAACACCTGATTACCGTGCGCGCCTTTGACCGCTATGACAACGTGGGCGTGGCCAAGACGGTCATTCCGGCGCAGGAAAAATAGATGCGCTTTGAAATCTTCATGGCGGCGCGCTACCTGCGGGCAAAGCGGCGTCAGGCCGTGGTCGGCGTGGTGACCGTCATCTCCATCGCCGGCGTGGCCGCGGGCGTGGCGGCGCTCATCATAGCCCTGGCCATCACCACCGGCATGAGGCGCGACCTGCAGGACAAGCTGCTGGGGGCCTCATCGCAGGTGGATCTGATGCGCGTGCAGGCGGATGGCATTCGCGACTGGCGGCCGCTGATCGAGCGGCTGCGCAAAGAGCCTCATGTCGCCGCCGCTGCGCCGGGAATCTACGGGCAGGTGCTGGTGTCGCGTGGCCCGCGCGCCGGCTTCGCGCTCATCAAAGGCATCATTCCCGCCGAAGAGCGGACTGTCAGCAACCTGCTCGATACGATCACTTCAGGATCGGCCAAGGACCTGAACCCCGGTACGGCCAATGAAAGCTCGGCGCCCGTCCCCGGCGAGAGCAACGAAAACACGCCCTATCCGCCGCTGGTTCTGGGCAGCGATCTTGCCGAGCAGATCGGCGCGCAGGTGGGCGACAGCGTGCTCGTCACCAGCCCGCAGGGCGAGCTCACTCCGCTGGGCCTGGTGCCCAAGTATGTGCGCTTTCGCGTGGCCGGCATCTTTCACTCCGGCTTCTATCAATACGACGCGGCCTACGCCTTCATGCGCCTCACGGACGCGCAGAATCTGTTCAGCGAGCCGGATCTGCTGTCGGTAATCAGCTTCAAAGTGGACGATCTGGATCGCGCGCCTGAGATTGGCTCGGCCATCGAGAAAGCCGCCGGTCCAGGTTTTATGACCACCAACTGGATGGAGCAGAATCGCGAGCTCTTTCGCGCTCTCAAGCTCGAACAAGTGGTGACCTTTATCGTCATCGCGCTCATTGTGATCGTGGCGGCGCTCAACATCCTCATCGCGCTCACCATGATGGTGATGGAGAAGACGCGCGACATTGCCGTGATGATGAGCTTTGGAGTCGAGCCGGGGCAGGTGCGGCGCATCTTCCTGCTGCAGGGGTTTCTCATCAGCGTGATCGGCACGGCGCTGGGGCTGGTTCTTGGCTACTTTGCGTCGTGGGCCGGTGGGTATTACCACTTTATCCACCTGTCGGCCTCGGTCTACTCGATCGATACTCTGCCCTTCGATCCGCGGCCCCTCGATGGCGTAATCGTCTCGGCGGTTTCTATCGGCATTTCGCTGCTGGCTACGCTGTATCCGTCGTCGGCGGCGGCGAGGATTCTTCCGGCTGAGGCGCTGCGGTATGAGTGAAGCTACTATCGCACCAGGCCAGATGCTTGCCAGTTTGGAATCCTGATTTATTGAATCCAGCTTGAACGCTTTCCATTTTTGGTTCTTTGTCATATCAGGAAATGGCCAATTATTAGTGGCGGAAGGTCCGTTAGCAAGCAACAAGTTCTGTGCCAGAATTGAACCATGCCCTCGATCAACCTCAGCCAGTTGCGCAACACGCGCCAGTTGATGGCTTGGCTCAATGCTGGGTTAACCGTCGAGTTGTGCGAGAGGGGGCGCGTGATCGCACATATCATTCCAGTGAAGCAAGCAGATCAAGGCGACACTTCTGATGGTCAGAAGCCCCTCACTGTGGCGTAATAATGCCGCCCACTGCGTGCCGACGCGGCAGCACGATGCCGCGATGATCGACTTCGGCTGCTGGTCCACTGGAGTGGCCTGAATCTGGCGGGCTGGTCCGCTCCAGCAGCGCTCCGCCGCAGGCTGGACACCAGTCGGCCTTCGTCTCCTGCGCAAGCACGGCGTGGCATTGGCTGCAAATCCGTTCCATAACTGAACGATAACGCATTCTTCCGATGCGCGAATACCCCTACGGATACTCCACAGATCCATCCACGTTGGGCTGCGAAAGCAAACCAAGGGGCTACCCCGCCGCAGGTGGCCGGTACACTGAAGCTATGCACCCTCCCGTCCGGCTTGTGGCCATTGACATGGATGGCACCCTGCTGCCGAGCACGACGCAGATGGTGAGCGCGCGCAACGCGGCGGCGCTCAGGGCCGCACAACAGGCGGGCATCACGGTCGCCATCGCCACCGGAAGGCGCGCGGCGTATACCGAGCCCCTGCTCGAAGACCTGGGACTGCGAGCGGATACGCCCCTGATCACGTCGAATGGTGCAGTGGTACGGACCCTGAACGGCGATCCGATCAATCCCTCGTATATTGATCGCTCGTATCTTGAGGCGCGGATTGCGCGCGGGCTTTGCGGGCTGCTGCGGCCCTTCGGAACGGTAGTGTTTACCTTTGACCTGCCGGGGCGCGGCGAACTGGTGGTTGAGGACCTGGATCGGGTGCATGGCCGCTTCGCGGTCTGGGTCGAGGCCAACCGCAACGCCATCGAGATTGTGAAGCCGCTGGAGATGGCGCTCGCCGATGGGTGCGATCCGATCCAGGGCATGGTGGCCGGAGGAGTGAGCAGCATGAGGCAGGCCGAGAAGGCCCTCAAGGCCAGCGAGTGGAGCGATGCCTGCGAATGTGTACGTACGGAGTATCCGGCGCGCGACCTGTCGATTCTGGACCTGCTGCCGCACGGCGTTTCAAAGGGATGGGCGGTCGAGCGGCTTGCCGGGCGGCTGGGCGTCGGCCGGCGGGAAACCATGGCTATCGGCGACAATTGGAACGATGTGGGCATGCTGGAGTGGGCGGGACAGGGCGTGATGATGGGCAATGCGGCCCTTGAGTTGCGCGCCATGGCCAAAACGCGCGGCTGGAAGCAGGCTCCGCACAACGACCGGGACGGCGTTGCCGTGGTTCTTGAAAAGGTGCTGGCAAAGATGGCCGCAAAAGCATGAGCGGAAAAATCATCATCGCGATCTTCATACTCACGGCCCTGACGCCGCAGGCCCGCGCCGCCGAGCGCGTAACCCTGCGCAACGGTTTCACTATGCGCTGCGACCATCATGCCCAGGTCGATGGCTGGGTGCGACTCTACCTGAGCGCCGGCGAAGACAACTACATCGAGCTTGAGCCCGGCGAAATCTCCAGCGTGGAACAGGTTCCCGAGCCGCCGCCTGCGCAACCCGCGCTGCCGCCTGCCAGTGCGAATGTCAGCCTCAACGCGGCCGATCTCGGCGAGATGCTGGCGCGTGCCGGCCACGCGCACAATCTGGACGTGGATCTGCTGGCCAGCGTGGTGAAGGCTGAGAGCAATGGCAATGCGCACGCCGTGAGCCACGCCGGCGCCCGCGAACTGATGCAGCTCATGCCGGGAACAGCCGCAAACCTGGGCGTGCAAGACAGCTTTGAGCCGCGGCAGAATGTGCAGGGCGGCTCCGCCTACCTTGATGAACTGCTCACCCGCTACCACGACAACCTGGCGCTGGCGCTGGCCGCTTACAACGCCGGACCGGACGCCGTAGACAGGTACCACGGCATTCCGCCGTACCACGAAACCCGCGTCTACGTGGCCAGGGTGATTCACGAGTTCAACCGCAGGGTGCTGGCCCGCGAGGCGCAGGCTCGCGCAGGCGCCAGCGCCGCTCCACAAACAATCGCTCTTCCTTGATCGTCTCTTCACATGCCGCGTGAGAACATGGACTTGCATCGATCACAGCGGAACGGAGAAGGCTTGAAGAAGCAACAATGGATTGCCGGCCTGGTGGTGCTTGCGGCTCTGGCGGCCCTGATCGTCTGGGGACGGGAGAGGATTCACTTCAACTTCGCGGTCTTTCGCGCCCAGGTGGCCCGCGCGGACTGGCGCTTGATCGCTATCGCCGTCGGCTGCATCTATGTGGGCTACGCCTTTCGCTCGATTCGCTGGGCCTTTCTGCTGCGGCACAACAAGAACGTGCCGCCGCTCTCGCTTTTGGGAACGCAGGTAATGGGCTTTACGGCGGTCGCGCTCATCGGCCGCGTCGCCGACCCCGTGCGCCCCTACCTGGTGGCCCGGAAGACCGGCCTGCCCCTGAGCAACCAGATCGCCGTGTATATCGTTGAGCGGCTCTTCGATTTCGGAGCCCTGGCGCTCATCATTTCTTCGGTCATTCTGTTGGCACCGCCAGGCTCGCTGCCGCATCCTGAGATCGTTCGCAAGGCCGGCTACGGCGGACTCGCCATCACCGTTCTTGCCGCACTGTTCCTGCTGACGGTGCGCCTCAGCGGCAATATGGTCGCAGCCATCTTCGAGCGCCTGTTTGGCTTGTTCTCAAAGAATCTGGGCCACTCCGCGGGGAGCAAGATTCGCGCCTTCCACGCCGGTTTGGACACGATGCGCTCGTTTGCTGACTTCGCCATTGCGGCGGTGCTCTCGCTCGGCATGTGGCTGCTGATCACGCTTGCCTACCTTGAGACGATGCGTGCCTTCACCGCCAGCCCGGTGCTGGCCTCCATCGACCTGCCCAAGTGCATCCTGCTGCTCGCGGTCAGCGGCGGAGCTAGCGTCTTCCAATTGCCGGTGCTGGGCTGGTTTTCTCAGATCGCCTTTGTTGCCGCTGCGTTCACCAGCTTTTTCAGCGTGTCGCCTGAGGCGGCAACCGCCTGCGCCGCAACCCTGCTGCTGGTTACATTTCTGAGCATCGTGCCCATTGGCCTGGTCTGGGCCCAGCTTGAACATGTGAACCTGCGCAAGGTGACGGCGGAGAGCGGACACGCCGAAGAGGAGCTGGCGATCGAGGAAGCCGAGGGGCCTGTCACCTGAAGAGCGGCGCGCATGCCGGGGGCGTGCGCGGGATATGGGTCTTCGCCATCGTGTACACTATGTTCAAATCTCGCACCACATAACTTTCAGGTGGACGCCTTAAGCCATCATTGGCCTTGCTCCGTCGAGATGTGGATCGCAGCGCACAAGCGCAATCTTCCCCAAAGGTTGTCTGACGCGAATCGACTCTGGTATTCGCCCAGACAGACCCATGGGCAGGAAAGATGAACGCGATTCTCGAAACCGGCGTCAGCGAATGTCACCCGGCGAGCGTGCCGGATTACATCCCTCTTTCGCAACTCCGCGAATTGCAGTTGCAGCGCCTGCAATTCGTGGTTGCGCGCGCATGGCGGCAGGTCGAGCTCTTTCGCGGGCGGATGGATGAGCGCGGACTTGTGCCGGCCGATATCCGCTCGCTTAAAGACATTGCCCCGCTCCCGTTCACGCAGAAGTGCGACCTGCGCGACACCTATCCGTTTGGGCTTTTCGCCAGTCCTATGAAGGATGTTGTCCGTCTGCACGTCTCCAGCGGCACCACCGGAAAACCGATCGTCGTCGCTTATACCCAGCAGGATGTGGACGTGTGGACCTCGGTGCTGGTTCGCTGTTTCGCCGGCTGCGGATTGCATCGCGGCGATATTATGCAGATCGCCTATGGTTACGGCCTTTTCACCGGCGGGCTGGGCGCTCATTACGGCGCGGAAGGGCTGGGCGCTACGGTCGTTCCTACCTCCGGTGGCAATGCCGACCGGCAGATCATGCTGATGAAAGACTTTGGCGTGACTGTGATCTGCTGCACGCCTACCTATTTTCTGCACCTCATCGACCGCGCCGCCGAGCTGGGCGTCAACATGAAAGACCTCCCGCTGCGCGCAGGGGTCTTTGGCGCGGAGCCGTGGACCGAGCCAATGCGCAGGCATATTGAAAACTCAAGCAATATCGAGGCTTTCGATATCTACGGGCTTTCGGAGATCATCGGGCCGGGGGTTGGCTGCGAATGCCGCCGCCATGATGGACTGCACATCTTCGAGGATCATTTCTACCCGGAGATTGTCGACCCTGAAACCGGCGCGCCGCTGCCGGATGGGACCGAGGGCGAACTGGTGCTGACCACGCTGAGCAAGCAGGCCATGCCCATGATCCGCTATCGCACCCGCGACATCACCATGCTGATGCCGGAACCGTGCGCGTGCGGGCGCACGCTGCGGCGGATCGGACGCATCGGACGCCGTAGCGACGATATGCTGATCATCCGCGGCGTGAATGTTTTCCCATCGCAGGTCGAGTCTGCACTGCTTGAGGTTGAGGGCGCACTGCCGCATTATCAGATTGTGCTGACCCGCGAACAAGGACTGGACCAGATGGAAGTGCGGGTCGAGGTCACTCCGCAGATGTTCAACGACAAGATCGGCGCCTTGCAGGGGCTGCACCAGAGGCTGCAAAGCGCGCTTGATCACGTGCTCGGCATTCGCGTTCGCGTTGCGCTGGTCGAGGCGTTTTCA
>Ga0302320_10028515_pt1 | contig 10714 bp, 10 predicted proteins | sample Bog_T0_3_FD_202130 | JGI IMG/M metagenome (GOLD analysis project Ga0302320, IMG submission 202130) | Peat permafrost microbial communities from Stordalen Mire near Abisko, Sweden - Bog_T0_3 | ecosystem: Environmental > Terrestrial > Soil > Wetlands > Peat | place: Sweden: Abisko, Stordalen Mire... | reverse complement strand
CGGGGTGTTTTCCAGGTCTAATTAATCTCCGAGAGTGTCAAAGAAGCGGCCCTGTGCAGCCAAACGGAGGACACGTCATGAAGCGGAGCTTTTTGGCCGTGGTCGCTATCTTGGGAGCCTTCGCGTTCTTGGTTCTCTCTATTGCAGATCGAGAAATGAGGGCAGGCTTTCAACGGCTCTCCGAATATAAATTTCCGTCCACTGTGCCCTGAAAAGGGCCTCTGACAATCCGAAGCCCGGCGCGCGCTGGGGTGTCCACCGATTGTTCTCTGCTAACGTCAACTATCTTGAAAATCGCCGCGCATTTTGCTGCTGCCGATGTCAGGAAGCCTGACCGAGTGAATATATGGAGAAGGTGCTGGCGTCGAAACCGACGTGCTCGGCGTAGGCTTTCACCAGCCGGCTAAATTGCGATTCTTGCAGTCCTCAGGCGATGCCACCCGGCACTTGCGGTCCGCCGCCTCCACGGCTGCCATCGGAGATTGACCGCTTGTTCGCCGTCAAAAATGAGGGACGACCTCAACCTCGGCCTTGAGGATTGCGGAAGCCAGAGATCCATTCATCATTTCATATTCGAATCGTGTCTCGAAATAGTCGCTACCGAGGAACCCCTTGCTCGGGCTGTAAGAGGTGCTGGTCTCATTGGCCGCCCAATATCCTCCGCGCTTCGGACGGACGATGGTCTTCTGCGGATGCATGGCGCCGAGCGAACCATAGTTGATATGACATTCGTGATCTTGCAGGACAATGATCTTGACGTTGACGATGCAGCCGGGACAGAGGCTGATCCTCGGCACTTTACAATCGGGATTGAAGCCACCTCTCGCTTCGGCCAATCTGGCTGCCGATACGGTCGAGACCAGCAACATCAAGCATAGGGCGATACGTGAAATCCTAGGCATGCCAACGCTCGCTCTTTCGAGGGGAGACCGGGCAGGCTATATCAGTCTAGGCAGGCTCTGACGAGTTGATATTTCTCCAAGGATATCACAAGCGGAGTGGGCGCACCTCAAGCGGAACGAATCCGACGCAAACGCTGTGCGGCGATATCATGTCGTCGTTGCTGCAAATGCAGTCCTAGAGCGGAATGTCCGTCGTCTTCGGGGCACAAGCAGTCTTGCGTCCCTGATTATTGCTTCCCACATAAAATCTTGAATTATTAATCGACCGTCTCTTTGCATCCTCTTCGCCGTACTCTAAGGCCACAAAGCATGGCGCTTGCCGCTAGTGATTGGCGTTACTTAATGGAGCGCGCAGCAAAACTCGACGGTTCCCTATCGTGGCTCCCGGTGAAGCGATTGACCCATCTGGCTTACGAAAGCTACAGAAGACGCCGGGCTTTGGAGTGTCTCACGAGCTGCAGAAACCTAGCACTTCGCACAGCGGGACCTCCAGCAATGTCCGCATCTGTGGCGCTAGCGGAGTAAGCCGGACATGCCGCCCAAGCGGAGCGAGAATTCATCAAGCTTTGGCGGTCTGTCGATCAGACATCGCGTGCCAGTACTGAGCAACGCGGCGAGCCTCGGCTGCGCCAGCGCCAGCAGCATAGGAAATCATACTTAGAAACCCTATCTCAACCCCTGTAAGTGGGTGGGGCATGTCATCAACGATCATCTGAAGGTGACCATTGCCGGGTTTGTTCCCCTCTTCGAAATCAAGATACTCAAGGGCAAGTCGCTCGCCAATTTTGCAGTCTTGCACATAGTCGCCCGTTCCTGCGACATACCAAAAGCAGCTAGGCGACTGATCGTCGGGTGATTGCGGAAATTGCTTTCCGCCACGAGACGCCACGAACGACAGGTCGGCGATGCAAAGGCGCTCGTGGGTCGTATCGGGATTAGCCCTAAGCATGGGTGAAACTCCTCTTGAGAGTAGAGCCGGCAGCTTTCATCATGGTCGGAAGGCGTTAAGCTTGCGTTAACCATAAGGGTCGACATTCTCGCCCGTTTAATAAAAACACTTCGAACAAGGGCAGCCCTCATGAGCGAATCACATGGCTTTCGTCTGTCGGCGGGCGACCGTGCGCCAGTCTGTATGGGGTTGACGGCGAAAGGTACGCTCTACGCCTCCGAAGCCCAGTCCGGGCGGGCGGTAGTGATGATCCTGACGCAGACGCTCGCCACCCCGGGCCTCATCCCGCTGCTTGCCGCCTTCTCCGAACGGGCGGCGGAGCTTTCGGCGCACGAGGCCGACGTGGCGGCGCTGATCGGCGAAGACGTGAATTCCGTTTTCGAGTTCGATCTCAGCCATCCTGGCCGCGTCACGCTGGTCGGCTCGCTCAATGACTTCTTTGAACGCGCCGGCTATGATGGCGCAACCCCCGAATTGCTGGTTCTCGATCGAAATCAGAGGGTGGTTGCCCGCATCACCTCCGGCGACGCCGCGAGCATGGTCGCATCAACGATGACGGCCGTCACCGCGTTGCCCAGCGAAATAGCCGGTGATGCCTGGACGCCGGCCCCCGTCCTGATTCTGCCCAACCTGATCGATCCGGCGCTGTGCCAGGAACTCATCGAGATGCATGAGAACGGGCCGTGCTCCGAAAGTCCCTCCCTCGCCCTCGATCAATTCGGGCAACCCGTAAGCAAAATCGACCATAGCCTCAAGAAGCGCCGCGATTTTCTCCTTGAACGCGATCATCCCATGTCGGTCAGGATCGGCGACATCATGCAGCGTCGCTGCATTCCCGAGATCAAACGGGCGTTCCAGGCAGATGTCAGCCATACCGACCGCTACAACATCGCCTGCTATCCCGGCGATGGCGGACATTTCCGGCGGCATCGAGACAACCGGCCAGAGTTGATCTCCTTTCGCAAATTCGCTCTGTCGATCAATCTCACCCCCAGTGCTGGCGGCTACAAGGGAGGTTTCCTGCGGCTTCCCGAGTACAATTCGCATCATTACCGCCTTGCCACCGGGGCAGGGGTAATATTCTCGGTCGCGCTGCTGCACGAGATTACCCCGGTGCTGAGTGGCAACCGTTATGTCCTGATCACGCACTTTCACGACGAGGAAGGCGAAGTCCGTTGGCGGGCGATGCGCCAAACCCTGGCGGCGGCGCCGCGTGACGCTGCCGTACCGGCCGTGTGAACCGCGTAAGCATCTTCTGGCGATGCGCTGCCCCAGCCAGGCCCCACAAATGCCATCAGCGCAGCACCGTCCCGAATATATGGTCCCAAGGGTAGTTCTGACGCCGTAGTTTCGGGACGCAAATCGACGGTGGTTTTTATGATGCATGAGCAGTGATGGCAGTACAGTGATGCACGAAAGATACCAAGCATAAGCGCCCAGCGCGCCCGCAAGAAACGCTCCGCCGGCGATCAAATAGACGAGCGCGAAACAAGCCCATATCCGCCAAAAACTTGTGAGTACCGGCTTATCAGGGTTAGCATGATACATTCCATGTCGCGTTGGAACGAACTCGTGCAGCACATTCGACAAAGGTCCACACGACGACGACCCCAGTGAAAAGCTCGGAGGTGGATGTTATTCCGAACGGCGAGATCACTAGCAGAACAACTGCCGACAACGACGCGGTGATTATTTCTCCGAAATAGATGGCGGCGGTCATAAGCCCAGCTTAGGCGCTGGACCTTCTGGCGCGCAACGTTGTTTTGAATGCTGCCAGCCTGAACCGGCCGCCGCAATCGTCTTTTGGCATCGATATCATGTATAAAATTTAACCTGACATCAATTCCGGCTTCCCTCAAAATTCCCGATTTGGGGGAGACCGCCGTCCGCGCCGTTCGCGATTGAACCGTGAGGCTGCATGACTTCGCTTTCGAAGCATACTTGGTACGTTTCGTTCAGGCCCAAAAACCCGCCTCCAGGAAAGCGCGTTGTTTCCAGAGCAACTGAAACATTTGCGGACGAGGCCGACGCCAAGAAATTCGCGAAAGAGAAAGCGGTCGATACGCCGAACGTAACTGCTGGAACGCTCAATCCCCATCGGCCGAAACGAACGATCTCCACCGCGCAACTACCTGAATGGCTCGGAGAAGCGGAAGTTATATTTCAATTGAAGAGGCCCCGCAGCCCTAAGGCTATTGGCCAGGCGAGGGACTCTGCTGACAAGCCTGCGAAGAAACCAAATGCGGCTGACGAAGATTGGGAAGTGGCTCAAGCCACTCTCGAAGCTGCGCGACAATTGCCTGCTGGTGTCGAGCGCATCGAAGCTTTGAAGAAAGCCGGCCAACTGAGATATGACGCTGACGAAAAAAGAACGCGGGAGAGCGAACAAAGCCGTTCCTGATACCTCGGGCGCGCGCAGGCTTTTTCGGGGCGCCTGCGATACAGCAGCCCTCGCAGGAAAATGTCTCCTAGAGTCAGGGCGCGAATGCGGGACTTATCGCACTGCTCCCGTTAGGGGTGTTGTCGTTTCAACGGGCTTGATTGGATTGCTTTCGACCTGCTGCGACGGGGGGAGCCGTGCGTGAGCCATGTTAGCGAGGCATCCATTGAGTGATGGAGCGATCGTACCGTCGCTACATTCGAAGCTGGCCGGCGCGGCCTCAGCGACTTGAGGTTCGGTAGAGTGCGGGGATACCGGCGCGACAGCTTCCGGAAGGCGGGCGCAACCCAGTACACCAAGGAAGACCAATAAAACCGGGCTATTCCGCATTTGCGCAGCCTCAGGTGATCAGATGTTTAGGCGTCAAGCCCCGGCGCCTGCTGTCCTTGCGGCCTTCTGATTCGGCTATAGAAATTTTGTTGGCCGACCCCAAAAGACTGTTTCCAACAGTATCGGCGCAAAGCGGCCGTTGCGGCCGTCGCGGAACGCCCCAGATCGGTGGCCAGCGTGACGGTCGTCACCGTCGGGCTAAGGGCGCTCGGGACCGCCGCCTGAGGGGGCGTTTTGGCCATCTCCTGACCGGGGTTGGTTGGACAGTGGGGGGCCTAACGCTTCAGCAAGGAACCTCCGGTCCCCGGTGGCCTCCCCGACCCCATAGATTACCTTCGGCTACGCGGAGAAGGTTCTACCCCAGTTCCTCTCCCTCCGCCATCTCCTTTCATTCCAAGATGACTAAGGTGCCGAATAGGCGGGAAATCCCCCAGTAAAGGCGACCTTTTCTAGCACTTAGCTGTACTGAAGAGTATTGACGTAGCGAATTTTTGGCTCGGAGACGGCCTTTTTCTCCAAAGCTTCGTACCTAATCGTTTTAGTATGGTTCAGAAAGTCTAATCGCCAGTGGGACAACTTGCAGCCCCAGCTCCATTGGGTTCGAATCTCTCTCGCCCGACCGAGGAAGAGGCTCGAACCGAGCTGACCCGACCTCCTTAATTCAATCCGTGTCAAGCGAGGAAGCTGCCAACATTTGCGCGCGAGCTTCACCACAGCTGCGCAGGCGCGCTCCGGAAACGACTTACGTCTCATCGTCTCCCGACTGCTCGTTGATACGCCTTAAAATATGAGCGAGCGCAGCGGTTGTCGCGCTCCAAGCTAAGGGAACGCGCTCGGGCGTACGCTCCGAGAGCGCGCGACGATATCCGCACTGGCTAATGGTGACCGGAGCCATCTTTATCGCGCTCGGATTTATCGGTTTTGTATTTCGCCAAAACAAGAATGTCGCCGAACCCGACCCTGGCGCGACGAAAAATGAAGGCCAACGGTAATAGTCAGAGGCTGGAACTGATGGACAATGAACATCCAGCGTCGCCCCAACTGCTACAGTGCGTAACCATCCGAGGAAGCAGACAGCCACGGGCTCTGTGTTGACGGGTTTTCAGGACGAAACGCATCTTTACTTCGCAAGCCGCTTGCGGATCATCTGCAATTCCTGGCGGCGCTTTGCGCTCGTCCTAGGGTAGGTCATTTTGAGTTCCTCGAGGGTATCGAGGACAATCTGGGATACGATCAGCCTGGCATTCTCTTTGTCATCGGCGGGGACGACATACCACGGCGACTCGCCTGTGCTTGTCGCGCCGAGACATTGCTCATAGGCCTTCATGTACTGCTTCCAGAATTTCCGTTCCTCGACATCCGCGTTGCTGAACTTCCAATTCTTTTCCGGCTCGTCTATACGTGCCAGAAAGCGCTTTCGCTGCTCCTCCTCCGAGAGATGAAGGAAGAACTTGACGATTCGGGTGCCGTTGGCGTGAAGGTGTCGCTCAAGATCCACGATTGAACGATACCGACCATGCCACACCGTCTTGTCGTGGTGCGGAGGATCTGGGATGCCCTCGCCGAGCAGAATTTTGGGGTGCACGCGGGCAATCAGAACCTCTTCGTAATAAGATCGGTTAAAGATGCCAATGCGTCCGCGTTCGGGGAGATCGCGGGTGGTGCGCCAGAGAAAATCGTGCTGCAGCTCGCCGGCGCTGGGATGCTTGAAGCTGAAGACCTGGCAGCCTTGCGGGTTGACCCCTGACATTACGTGCCTGATGGCGCCATCTTTTCCCGCGGCGTCCATCGCCTGGAAAATCAACAGCACGGCGTGGCGATTGGACGCGTAGAGTAGTTGCTGTTGCGAACTCAATTCTGCGACGTGCTCACCAAGTAGCTTTTGATACTGTTCCTTCGATTTGTATACGGGATCAGCCAGCGTCGGCCACTTCCTGAGATTTACGTTGTCTCCCTCCCGCACTCGGAAATCCTTCGAGTTTATCTTCGTCTTCATCCTATGCTCCGCTGCAGGTGGTTAGACCCGCGTTGCTAATGCCTGCTGCTTCAGGAAATCCCAAGACGACGAAAAATCGGTATCTTCACGCAATCCAACATTACGGCAAAGACGATTGCCGCGGCAAACGTGCTAACCACAACTAAGACGGACAACGGCGCTATCGCGATTCCTCCAATCGCCAGCGTTGACGCGATCGCGAGATCGATTACGGATGAAACGACGACCCAGGCACTCGGACGGGAGGACCACAGACGCCGACGTTCGCGATTGGTATAGGTCGTCGCCTGATTGCCAAATACGATGACGACAAAGGCCAGCGTCCTCAGGGTCTCCAAATCGAACCCAAGACGGTAGATGCCGATGACCATGACGGATGTGCAAAAGACCAATTCTCCAATTCCCATGGTGATACCCGCAATTGTCAGATTGCCGATACGCCACGCATTCGGCGCCAATGATGGACGAACATTATCAGTCGTCAACGACATGCCGAGGAAGTCACCGGTGATCATGATAAGGACCATCAGCAAAGGCGTCAGGATCGCATGCCCTGTCATGATCAGACCGACCGCCAGGAACAGCACCTGCACTATCTTTTTTGTTACGGAATTCAAGGTGTAGGTCAGGATGCGTTGAAAAACCAATCGCCCTTCCTTGACCGCGGCGACGATGCCGCCGAGCCCAGGCTCGGTCAGGACCATACCAGCCGCCGATTTGGCGACGTCGGTTGCCGTCGAAACCGCGATTCCTATCTGGGCTTGGCGCAGCGCCGGCGCGTCGTTGGCGCCGTCACCACACATTCCAACAATGTGGCCGCCTTGCTGAAACGCCTTGACGAGTTTGTACTTGCCTTCCGGGAGGATGCCGGCGAAGACCGCGAATTGCTCGGGGTGTACGCTATCGGGGATGGGACCGGGCGGACAGACCTTGCCATCGAGCCCAACCTCACGGGAAACGATGGCAGCGGTGGCGGGCGCATCCCCGGTGACCATTACGGTGCGCACGCCCAAGCCACGCAATTCGGTGATGAGTGCTGCCGATTCCGCGCGAGGCGGGTCGCTAAGGGCTATGAGCCCTGCCAGTTTCAACGCCGTCGGCGGGCCGGCGACGACCGCGAGGACCCGGAAACCCTGTCCCTCGAGCTCTCCGGCCGCTGCCGCGGCTGTCGGCGATGCCTGTGCGAGGCCGATGACCGCGGCAAAGGCACCCTTCACGATCCGTTGCGTTACCCCCTTGGAATCGGTTGTGGTCGCCTCGGACATTTTCTTTGCCGGATCGAACGGCACGAATTTCACCAGCCTAGGTGCGTCAGAAATGGTCCTGCCTGCCGCAGCGGCGCGAACCGCGCCGTCGACCGGATCCTGCCCACCGTCAGAACTGGCCAGCGCGGCCAGCGCCAGAACATGCGCCTCGTCGAACCCGGACATGGGACGAACGGTCGCGACCGTCAGCGCGTTCTGGGTCAGGGTGCCGGTCTTGTCGACGCACAAGACATCAGTCGTTCCAGCTTCATCGACCGCGGACAGGCGGGTCGGCAGGACGCCGAGTTTTGCCAAGGCTTTGGCTCCGAGCGCAGCCGCAAGGGTGAAGGTGGCCGGCAGCGCAACCGGTATCGATGCAAGAACCGCTGTCAGGACCAAGGGAACGATCTCAGCGAACGGCATCTTGAGAAATACAGCATAGGCAACAAGCAAGACGATGAGCTCTCCATTAAACGCCGCGAGATTGCGAACAACGCGCAACACCGCTTTCTGCTGGGAGCTTACGACGTGAGCGGTGCGGACAAGCTCCGCGGTCTGGCCGAACTTGGTGCGCACCCCGGTCGCCGTGACCTCGGCCACCGCCTCGCCGCGCCGCACCAACGCCCCAGCATAGGTCTGGACACCCGCGCCTGCATCGATCGGCACAGATTCCCCGGTGAGCATCGATTGGTCGAGCAGGACTTCGCCCCCGGTGAGGTGCACATCTGCAGCAACCACAGCACCCAGTGAAAGCTTCACCACGTCTCCCGGCACCAGTTCGACGGCGGGTATGGTTTTCCATGCACCATCCCGACGAACAGATGCATTCAGGGCGAGGCGTGACTTGAGCGCAGCAAGTGTCGCCTGCGCCCGGCTCTCCTGGAACAACCCGAGCAAAGCATTAAAAATAAGGAGGGCGGCGATGATCGCGGCTTCAACATATTTGCCGAGCACAAGCTCGAGCACAATTGCTGCCTCCAGCATCCACGGAACAGGCGCCCAGAATTTCTCGATCGCCATCCGCAATGGATGCATGCTGGTATCCGGCATTGCATTGGCGCCGAATTTCTTTAACCGCCCGGTGGCCTCCGCTGTTGATAGCCCATTCGGCAAACCGACACTGATTGCATCAACGGACTTTGATGGTGCCGCACTTCCAGCGGATATGTTAGCGGTTGCAGACACAGCATACTCCGAGTGGGGCAACTATCGTCAGCTCGTCACGTCCGGGAGCCTGACCGAACGTTGGATAGTTTAGCTTCGACGGAAAGCGAGAAGCCGAGTAATGCGCCGCGCTCATAGCGGGCCAGAACGCCTTCTTTTCGCGTTCGTCTCTACCGCAGCCTTCTCGGTATGATTGCAATTGTCGCATTTGAAGGTGCGCAGGTCGAAGCCAAACCGCGATGGCTTGATGCTGGTGAGCATCATTTGACATTGGCATGCCGGGCACGATGCGCCTCTAATTCCGTCCCTTGCTAACAATCGAATGGGCACTTAGCTCTTCTTTCTAGCGGTCACCGTAGATATGGCCACGCCTTGCTTGCTTTTAAAACCGATCGCCCGCGGGATCGTGATGCGACAGCTACGGCGCATCAGTTCACGAAGTGGTAGATTCCGTTCAATCCGATGAGTCCGATCACGATCAGGTAGATGGCAACGACGTAATTCAACAAGCTCGGCAATATCAGAACCAAAATGCCTGCTATAAGCGCAACAATTGGAGACAGATGTTCGGTGGTGAGAGGCATGAAGATCTCCTGGGTATAAATGGGTGATGAAGGTTGCTGGCGTTTTCTCGGTCTAAACGCCAGCAACCTCGCTCTTTACGTGCTTAAGTTACCATTTGAACGTCGGCATGGCCTTAAGTTGATCCTTGGTCGCGTCGAACACCGCGTGGTCCGGATACCACTTCTCGTCGGCTGCACGCTCCGTTCGAGCCGTCGTCGTCGTTGTCGTCGTGGACATCCCGGTCGTCGTGCTGGAGGCTCCATTTACAGCCGTGGCTGGCGTCGCCGCTGACGACGTATTTGATGAGGTCGTCGTGCGGACCGCTTCGTTTACCCACGTCAGCTTGTCGAAGCTCACGGAGACGCTATGTTCGCCCACCCCGAGGAATCCGCCGACACCAACAATCACTGACCCAATGTTGCCGTTAGTGCTGATGACAAGATCCTCGATACTGCCGAGCTTCTCATTGGCTTTGTTGTAAACTTCTACACCGATCAGTTTGGATGAGCGCCATTGCCCCTGATCGTTGTTGGTCGCACTCTTGGCGCTCGCAGAGGTCGTTGGGGTTTGGGCCACGGCAGAACCGACCAGGAGGGTCGTCCCGAGCAGCGCGGCGGCAAGCATTTTCGTGAACATTTTTTGGTTCTCCATTGATATTTGCAAGATCGCAACGAAGTGCAACCCTGCGAGTTCCCTCGCTAGAGCCCGATAGACCTGCGGTTTTCGGCATGAAGTGAGCATAATTGGACAGCGGCGGAGGTTCGAATGTGACTGACCGACGGCCAAACGGGCGGACACCGCCATCCCGAATGAGCAATATTGACCAGATCCTGCGGCGCCGTTCGGTTGAATATGTAACAACCGCGCCGTGGGCGCTGCCCGTTCGATCGTGACCAGAATGTCTAACTCCAGCTTTCTTGATTCGGACGCTCGCGCGATGGACGCGCTAGCAGAAGCCCAAGCAATGCCCAAAGGGCCAGATCGAAACAACGCAGTGAACACTCCACCGCCTAAAGGCGGTGGCTTCAGGTTACGGCTGGAAGCCGGATTGATCGACCCTTCGGGTCGATAGGTCAGACTACCTTGAAATTGTCGTCCGGCTCTTCCGGCTTTTGATCTTCGATG
>Ga0302320_10028511_pt1 | contig 10715 bp, 7 predicted proteins | sample Bog_T0_3_FD_202130 | JGI IMG/M metagenome (GOLD analysis project Ga0302320, IMG submission 202130) | Peat permafrost microbial communities from Stordalen Mire near Abisko, Sweden - Bog_T0_3 | ecosystem: Environmental > Terrestrial > Soil > Wetlands > Peat | place: Sweden: Abisko, Stordalen Mire... | reverse complement strand
TAGAGCGCACTCGGCCTTGGGGTAAGCCTCATCGAGAGCCTTGAGAATGGCGGCGATGCGGTGAGGAGCAAGAGGGCCGCGCGACGTCTTTTTTTCAGTGGGCTTGCGGGTTGGCTTGGCTGCGGGCATGGGGTTGGTTTCAGTTTGCGGCACGGCTAAAGCCGTGCCCTTTCAAAGCATCAGTTTTTTACAGAGGTTTCTTACGGCTTGGGCTGCGCGGCCAGCCATTGCTTGAGCTTGGGTTCCTGCGTGGCGCGCAACTCGATGCAGCCGTCGATATTCTCAACGGCGTGTTTGAGAGCGTGGCCGGTTGAGGCAACTTTGTGAGCGGCTAAAAACTTCTCGACGCTGTCGCGATCTTTGGCGGAGCAGAAGCCCCCGGTTGCGCTCACCAGCCGGCTGCCCAGCTCCGGAGTCATGGAGGGCTGAATCGCCTCCCAGTGATCCTGGATGAACTTCCACGCCTGGTCGCGAATCGTGTCTATCTGCAAGGCGATGGAAAATTGGAGCGCCTCGTCCTGGCTGCGCACCTTGCTTGAAGCTGCGTACTCCAGTGCGCGTTCCGCCAGTGCGGGATCTTCAAACTGCGCCAGCAGATGCAGCGCGCCGATCTGGAACTCGGGGTTGGTCGAGCTTTCATAGATCTGCTGCAAGCGGTCGAAGAGCTGGGCATCGCCATAGCGGGCGGCAATGGTTTGCGCGGCTTCGGCCAGCGTGGGATCGACAGAGGAGGAATCCGCAATGTACTTTGCGGTCAACTCGCGAGCTTGAGCGATGACGGCCGGATCTTTACCGTACAGCCCAAGGAGGGAAAAGAGCTTGGCGCGCAGTTCGCGGGTGTTGTCGGAATCGGCCGCGGATGCAGGGCCAAGTTTTTCAAGATTCGGCGCAAAGCTTTTGCGAATCCATTCGGCAAGAACAGCCTTCTCATCGGAAGTGGCCGCAATCTGGCTGTCGATGGCCTTGAAGTTTTCCACGGTGCGTACAGTTCGATCGACATTGGGTTCGGCCTTGAGGGCGCTCTGCATGACCTCCGCGGAGGAATCGGCTTTGATGGCGGACATGAGGTCCAGATAGTCGCCCACCGGAGCCTTGTTGGCGCGCACCTGCGCCCATTCGTCGCCGATGAGGCTGATGCGCTCGGCGGGCGTCAAGCCGCTTTCAACCTGAGAGACGAGAGCCGCGTAATTGTTTTTGGGATAGACACTGTGATAGTAGCCCTTGCCGTTGGCGTTGGCGAAGAAGAGGCCGTCTGGAACCTTCAAACCGTGGTCCAGCGAGGGATAAACTTCGCATTGCTGGCCGCTCGAACCGGCTTTGAAGCAGACGGGCAGCATCCACTTCTGCGCCGGGTCCGGCTGAATGTTGGGGCTGAGAAAGAAGCGCTTGTCCGTGACGGAAACCTGGCCACGCGACGGTACGCCAAAGGTCAATAGCGGCTCACCGGGCTGCGCAACAAGGCTCTGCATGATCTTGTCGACCGGCTTGTGGCTGGCCGCTGTCTGGGCATTCCAAAAGTCTTCGGCGGTGGCGTTGGCGTACTGATGCGCGGCCAGATAATTATGCACACCCTGGCGGAAGGTCTCCTCGCCGAGGTAGTTCTCGACCATTCCGAGCACCGCCCCGGCCTTGCCGTAGGAGATGCCGTCAAACATTTGTTCGATCTCTTCGCGCGTCTCGGCCTTGGCGCGGATGGCGCGGGTGGTGGGCTGGGCGTCGAGGTTGAGCGTGTCGCCGAGATCGACGACATCCTGCTGATTGATATTCCACTCCGGATGCATGACGGCTACGGCCTTTGATTCCATCCATGTGGCGAAGCCTTCGTTGAGCCAGATGTTGTCCCACCATTGCATGGTCACCAAGTCGCCGAACCACTGGTGGGCCATCTCATGCGCGATGACGAGAGCCACTTCTTTTTGCGCGCCGACGGTGGCGGTTTTGGGGTCGAGCAGCAGATCGGTTTCGCGATAGGTGATGGCGCCGAAGTTTTCCATTGCGCCGGCCTCGAAGTCGGGCAGGCCGATGAGGTCAAGCTTCTTGAGGGGATAAGGAATGCCGAAGTAGTTGTTGTAATAGTGCAAGACCCACTCTGCGATGCCAACGCCATACTTTGTGAGCGCGGCTTTGTCCGGCGTTGCGCAGACGCGAATGGCTACGCCGTCGGACTCGCCCGCCGTGCATTGAAAGTCGCCGACGAGCCAGACAACCAGATAGGTGGACATCTTGGGCGAGGTTAAAAATTTGAGCGTATGCTTGCCGGCGATGGGGCCCGGTGTGTCGGAGAGGATGGGGCCGTTGGAGATGGCGGTGTCATTGCTGTCGATTACAAGCGTGACATCGTAAGTGGCCTTGAAGGCCGGCTCGTCAAAACACGGAAAGGCGCGGCGCGCGTCGGTGGATTCAAATTGGGTGACGGCGTAGTTGCGGCGGGCGGTCTTGGAGAGATAGAAGCCGCGCAGTTTGTCATTGAGAATTCCCGAGTAGTGGATGGCCAGCGATGCCGGGCCGGCGGGGAGCTTTTGAGGGAAGATAAAGGTGGCCTGCTCCTTCTTATCGTCGAATGAGACGACGGCTGTCTGCTGCTTGCCGTTGGCGGTCACGGTCACGCCCGCGAAAGCAATTTCAGCGGCGTTCAGCGTGATGCGATTTGTCGACTCGGCGAGTGTCAGGTCGATGGTCTCATCGCCGGTAAAGGTGGCGGCATTGATGTTGGGCGCGAGGGTGAGCGCATAGTGCTCGGGGCGGATGGTCTGCGGCAGGCGCTGGGCGCTGGCGATGACTGGACCGAGAAAAACAACGGCAGCAGATGCCGCGAGAGCAAATTGCATCAATGGGGAATAATTTTTAATTCTCATGGAATCCTCGAATTCTGGTGAAATTTAAAGGTTATTGCAAAGAAGATTTTTTCGGCAACAGCGAGTCCAGCAATAACATGCAAGCGCCGGTGACGACGGACGAGTCGGCGATATTGAAATCGGGCCAGTGGTAAGTGTAGATGTGGACCTCGATGAAGTCCACCACAGAACCGTAGGCGAGGCGGTCGTGAATGTTGCCGAGGGCGCCGGCAAAGATGAGAGCGAGGGCGACGGTGGTGAGGGTGAAGCGGTTGCCGAGGCGGATCAGAAGGAAGAGCACGATGAGCGCGGCAAAAGATGAGAAGCCGATCAGCAGCCAGTGGACCAGTTGGGGGCGGGAGGAATCGGCAAAGAGGGAAAAGGCCGCGCCTTCGTTGGTCCAATGGCTAATGGCCAGAAAATGCGGTACGACCGGAATGGAGTGGCCGATGGGGATGCGCCGCGTGACCCAGGTCTTGGTGAGGCGGTCGAGAAAGATGATGATGGCGGAGAGGAGCAGGAGCCAATGGAGGCGGCGAGGGGCGGTGAATTTCATTGGTCGTTCTCCTTGGGGACGGTGGACAGTGGACAGTGGTCAGTGGTCAGTGAAACCAAACATTGTTGGTTGAAGATTTTGCTGGTTAGCCTCCGCTTCGCGGAGATCGCAAGTTAGCAAGTTGGCGGTGGGTCGATCTTCATTTCTTTCAGAGCACTATGGCAGCGGGTGCAGACGTTTTGCCAGATGCCGTAGTTGGAGACTTCGGGCATGAAGTTCCAGCAGCGGGCGCATTTTTGGCCGGTGGCCAATTCGACAAAAGCCTCGTACTTATCGTCTGCGGGGACTTCCACCCGATAAGGGGGTTGGCCTGACTGATCGACAAAATGTGAGCGCAATTCAACCGCAGAGACGTTGAATATTTCTTTCAAGTCGGCGGTCGAATAACGTTCTAGCAAATGCCTTGTCTCCGATCCGCAAACAATCACGACCTTGGCCTCAAGAGCTTTGCCGATTGCCTTATTTTGTCGAGCTGATTCTAGTTGCTGAAGAACGTGGTTGCGCACGGCAAAGAGCTGCTTCCACTCATTCAGCAACGGTGCAGGATCATCGGAGAATATCTCTGCCGGGGCAGGAAATTGCGCTAGATGGATGCTGGCTTCCCTTCCCTCTACGGCGGGCAGATACTCCCAGACTTCGTCGGCGGTGAAGCTGAGGATGGGGGCGACGAGGCGAACCAGTGCTTCAGTGATTTGCCAGAGCACGGTCTGTGCGGAGCGGCGTTCTTTACTCGTCGGTGCAAAGGTATACATGCGGTCCTTGAGCACATCGAGATAGAAGTTGCTCAGGTCTACGACAGCGAACTCATTGACCGCGTGGTAGACGCGATGGAACTCGAAGCGCTCATACCAGCCGAGAATGTTCTCCGTCAGATCTCTAGTGCGGGCCAGCATATAGCGGTCGAGCGGCAAAAGCTCGGCTTCAGGCACACGGTCGCGGACCGGGTTGAAGCCGTGCAGATTTCCGAGCAGAAAGCGGAAGGTGTTGCGCAGTTTTCGATAGATATCAGAGCAGCGGGCCATGAGATTTTCACTGGCGGCCATGTCCTCGCGGAAGTCAATGGAGGCGACCCAGAGGCGGACGATTTCGCCGCCCATGCGGTTGGCGATGTCGACCGGATCGACGCCGTTGCCGAGGGATTTGGAGAAGGCGCGGCCGTTTTCATCCAGGGTCCAGCCGTTGGTCACGACACGGGAGTATGGCGCGCGGCCACGAAGCGCAACTGAAGTCAGCAGCGAGGAGTGGAACCAGCCGCGATGCTGATCGCCGCCTTCAAGGTAGAGAACCTGCGTGCCATCGTTCTTTTGGAAGGCCGAGTATGCATCCTTCAAATCGGGATCGCTCTCGCAGACGGCAAGCCAGCTTGTGCCGGAGTCCACCCACACATCGAGAATGTCGGTCTCTTTGCGGAAATCCTTGCCGCCGCAGTGTACGCAGACGGCACCCGCGGGAAGTAGCGCTTCGGCTGCATCCGTGCGCCAGGCCTCGATGCCCTCGCGCTGGATCAAGGCGACGACGGCGCGATTCAGTTCTGCATCGATGAGCGGCTTGTTGCACTGCGCGCAGAGAAAGACGGCAATGGGCACGTCCCAGATCTTCTGGCGGCTGATGCACCAATCGGGGCGGGTGGCGATCATGTTGGTGATGCGCTCCTTGCCCCAGGCCGGGTCCCAGATGACTTTGTCGATCTCTTCGATGGCCAACTGGCGAAAGGTCGTGCCGGTGCCGTCGGCGCGTTTCACCGGGGTCTCCATGCCGATGAACCACTGCTCGGTGGCGCGATAAATCACCGGCTTGTGGCAGCGCCAGCAGTGCGGGTAAGAGTGCTCCAGATCGTAGCTGGCCAAGAGAGCGCCGCGCTCTTCAAGCATGGCCAGAATCAAGGGATTCGCGGCCCATACTTTCAAGCCTTCAAACGGGGGCGGCACGGCCAGCGGCCAGGCCTCCGGGTCAACAGTGAGGCGGCCAACCTCATCGACGCGGCAGATGGGATCGAGGCCGTAGCGCAGTCCGGTGTTGTAATCGTCGGCGCCGTGGGCGGGAGCGGTGTGGACGGCTCCGGTGCCGGTGTCGGCCGTGACGTAAAGGGCATTGACGCCAAGGATGGAGCGGTCGAGAAAGGGATGCTGGAAGGTGACGCGGTCTAGAACACTGCCTTTGAAGCGGGCCAGCTCGACGGGCGCATCGAGTTTGCAGGCGGCGATGACGGAGGCGGCGAGTTCGGCGGCGACGATGTAGACAGTGGTCTCTCTGGTCTCAAAATCGAGACCAGGGGCACTCAGGGTTTGCTGGTTTGCAACTTGGAGGGCGACGTACTCGAAGCCGGGATGGAAGGCGACGGCCAGCGACGCGGGCAGCGTCCACGGGGTTGTGGTCCAGATAATCGTCGAGACCTGCTTGCCCTTGAGAGCCGGGTCGATGGCCGATGGGTCGCTTGTGAGCCGGTAGCGCACGTAGATCGAGGGGCTGGTGTGCTGTTCGTACTCGACCTCGGCCTCGGCCAGCGTGGTGCGGTCGTGGATGCACCAGTAGACCGGCTTGAGTCCGCGATAGACGAAGCCCTTTTCCAGAAAGCCGTAGAAGGCCTCCAGGGTGCGCGCCTCGTACTCGCGGTTCATGGTCTTGTAAGGCTGGTGCCAGCGGCCGAAGCAGCCGATGCGCTCGAATTGGGAGGTTTGCAGATCGACGTACTTCTGCGCGTACTGGCGGCAGGCGGCCAGAATCGCCGAGGCCGGCAGCTCCAGCCGTTTGCGCCCCAGTTGCTCTTCCACCTTGATCTCGATGGGCAGTCCGTGGCAGTCGAAGCCGGGAACGTAGGGCGCGTCGAAGCCGGCCATGGTCTTCGACTTGACGATGAAGTCCTTCAGCCCCTTGTTGAGCGCGTGGCCGAGGTGAATGGGGCCGTTGGCGTAGGGCGGGCCGTCATGCAGCAGATAATACTGGCCGCCGGCTTTGCGGCGCGCTTCACCAGCCATGCGTAATTCCTGATAAAGATTGAGGGCGGACCAGCGAGCTAGTCGAAGCGGTTCATTTTGCGGTAGGTTCGCCTTCATGGGGAAGGCGGTTTGCGGCAAGGTAAGGGTCGCCTTCAACTCCGGTGCTGAGGACATCGTTACTCCCTGGGATCGTTCGATATCGTGCATTCCCTAGTGTAAATGGCGGAGGGAGAGTTTTTTTGGTAACAAAGTGCAAGTGCGCTTCGTCTATTGTTTATGGGAAACTTGGCTATGCAGGAATATGAGGGCGTGGATTCCGGAACGCTGCCGGACAAGACACAACCGGGCGGAGTCAAGCATAATAGAGGTATGGACCTGGAGACGGAGAGTCTGTCTTACGGCGGGCAACCCAGGCGCTTAGAGGCCAGAGAACCAGCAGCAACCATGGCAAACGACCTGCTCATCCAGCCCGATTCGGAATCCCAAGCCTCAGCCGCGGTTCTCAGCGGCAGTACGCTCGACGCCGGCTTTGGAATGCAGCTTGACGAGAAGCCGATCTGGGTCGAACTCTACGGGAGCCTTCGCGACCTCTTTTTTCCGCCCAAGCTGCCGCCGCTGCAACTGACTTCGACGCCGATTCCGGTTCCGGACCGGATGGCGGTCAAGCGCAATCCCTGGGCCTGGGGCATTGCCACCACTATCAACGGGGCGATTCTTGCATTGCTGCTGGTCATCGGCGTGAAGACGGTGATGGACAAGGCCAAGACCAACATCACGGTGACGCCGATCGATGCGGTCACGGAGTTTGTACCGCCCAAGGCCGCCACGGAGATCCACGGCGGCGGCGGAAGCCCGGACAAGACCGAGGCGATCAAGGGCAAGATTCCGCCGCGTGCGACGGCTCCGGTTGTGATGCCGAAGGTTGAGCAGCCGCCGTTGCCGTCGATCGACGTGCCGAAGGACGTGATTATTCCCGACAATCCGGCGCTGACGAATTTTGGCATGTCGCACTCGCAGAATGTGAAGCTGGCTTCAGGCGGGAACGGCTCCGGCATGGGCATGGGCTCAGGCAGTGGAAGCGGATATGGTCCCGGTTCCGGCGGCGGGATCGGCGGAGGAGCTTACCAAATTGGCGGCGAAATCTCAGAGCCAAGGGTGATCTTTGAACCGGAGGCGGAGTTCTCCGACGAGGCGCGTAGAAACAAATATCAGGGCGTTGTGCTGGTTACTTTGATCGTTGATGCGCAAGGCAACCCGCAGAATGTGCATGTAACCCGCCCGCTAGGCGAAGGATTGGACGAGAAGGCCGTGGAAGCGGTGAAGAAGTACAGATTCAAGCCGGCACTTAGAGGCGGAAAGACGCCGGTACCTGTGATTATGAGTGTTGAGGTCAACTTTCAGTTGTTTTAACGAGCTTGGATTTTTAGAACGGAGGGCGAGGAGCGGAGACTTCTCGCCCTTTTTGCGTGTGCGCGAGGAAGAAACAAGCGTGGACCGGGAGGTCCACACTCCAGCCGGCCGGGAGGCCGGCGCTACTGCATGACCTCAGCTTTTTGACGGGGGCTTGAGGCCCAACTCGTGCATGGCGATCTGCAGGTCGGCCCAGGCTTCTTTCTTCTGACGGGGGTCGCGGAGCAGGTAGGCCGGATGGTAGGTGACGATGAGTTGTGTGCCGCGCCATGCGTGAACGCGTCCGCGCAGTCCGGCCAACGGCTGACGGCTGCCCAAGAGCCAGGTTGCGGCGGTTGCGCCCAGTGCTACCAGCACCTGGGGGCGGACGACGTCGATCTGGCGGAAGAGAAACGGCGTACAGGTTGCGCCTTCTTCCTGCTCAGGGACACGGTTGCCGGGCGGGCGGCACTTGACCACATTGGCGATGTAGACCTGATCACGGCGGAGGCCCATGGCGGCGATCATGTTATTCAAGAGCTGGCCGGCTTTGCCGACAAACGGCAATCCCTGCTCATCCTCGTCGGCGCCGGGGCCTTCACCGACAAACATCAGCCGCGCGGCTGGGTCGCCGTCGCCAAAGACGATCTTGTTGCGGCCCTGGTGCAGCGGGCAGCGGGTGCAATCGCCGATCTCATCACGGATCAGTTGCAGAGCGGCGGCGCGGCCGGCGGCGGGGACTTCGGCTGCCACTTGCGGTGGGGCGGGAATTGCTTTGCGGGGCGGAATGGGCTGATCCTCCTGAGGTTTTGCAGATTGGGAGATTGTATCCCCGGTCTCAGAAGCGAGACCGGGGGCACCCAATGTTGGCGGCGCTTCAGAATCGAAGGCCGGAGCGTTGGCGAATTGGGCGGCAAGCGCCGGGTCGACGGGGCGGCGATAGAACTCCGTGAGGCCGAGATCGCGGTAGAAGCGGAGGCGGGCGGCGAGTGCTTCGCGGGTTGCGGGATCGAGGCTCTGCGCCAACTTCTTCACTCCATCTTGCGTTGCAATTCCGCTATTCGATCATCAGTTGGCGGCGAGGAGCGACGGGTGCAATGGCCTCGCCGCGCACACGATCCTGGCGGCGCTTTTCGTCCTCGCCTTCGTCCATCTCCAGCAGCATCGAACTGGGGCGGCGGAGGGTGAGAATCTCGTCGAGAATGCGGTCGGCCAGCGAGCGCTTGGACATTTCGGGCAACTCGATGGCGGTGGTGAGAGTGAGAAATGTGGCAGCGTTGTTGTCGGAGTCGAAGCCGGTTCCCTCGGCAGCCACGTTGTTGACGACGATGGCGTCGGCGCCCTTGCGCAAGAGCTTGGCGCGACCGTTTTCCATGCGATTTTCGGTCTCGGCGGCAAAGCCAACGATCAATTGGCCGGGACGGCGGCGGCGAACGACCTCGGCGAGGATGTCTTCAGTTGGCGCGAGCTCGATGGTGAGCGGCCCGCTGCGCTTGAGCTTCTGCTCGGAGACATTGACGGGGCGGTAGTCGGCCACAGCGGCGGCCTTCACGATCAGTGTTGCCTCATTCATGCGGGCCAGGACGGCTTCGCGCATCTGGTCGGCCGTAGTGACCTTGACCACCTCACAGTGTGTGGGCGGATGCAGCGAACTGGGTCCGCTGATGAGGATGACCTTGGCTCCGCGGCTCTGCGCGGCATCGGCGAGGGCGTAGCCCATTTTTCCGCTCGACCGGTTGCCGAGAAAGCGGACTGGATCGAGGGCCTCGCGTGTGCCGCCTGCCGTGACCAGCACGACCTCGCCAGCCAGATCGTGGCAACTGCCCAAGGTGCAGAGCACGGCGTCGGCGATGGCGGCTGGTTCTGCCATGCGGCCCGCGCCCACCATGCCGCAGGCCAAGTCGCCCGTGCCTGGCGGAATGACGTGAACGCCTCGCTGGCGAAGGATTTCGAGATTGGCCTGCGTGGCCGCGTGCTCCCACATATGGACGTTCATGGCTGGAGCAACCAGGACCGGCGCAGTGGTGGCCAGATAGAGAGTGGTGAGGAAATCGTCGGCGATGCCGTGGGCGAATTTGGCAAGAATGTTGGCTGTGGCCGGAGCGACGACCAAGGCGTCGGCCCATTGCGCCTCGCCGATATGCTCGATGCCGTTCTGTTCGTCTGAATCGTAGTATGCGGTCTGGCCTGTGCCGGTATCGTCCCAAAGGCTGATGAGAACCTTGTGGCCGGAGAGCGCGGCAAAGGTGAGCGGCTGCACAAATTTACAAGCAGCCTCGGTCATGACGACGTGGACATCGACGGCCTGGCGTTGCAAGGCGCGCACCAGTTCAGCCGCTTTGTATGCGGCAATTCCACCCGAGACGCCAACCGTTATTCTCATGCCTCGATTGTAGCCGGTTTCGATTGTGAATGGCAGGTTGCAAAGAAGCCAAAGCAGCAGAAATCCGCTGAATTTCAGTGGCCGCGGCGCAGACTTTCTTCGTCGGGCGGCGCGGGCGGAGCAAGCTCCAGCTTCTTCTGGCCGCGCAGGCCGAGCAGTAGCATGGTCAGTCCGAAGGCCAGCAGAACCAGACCCCACCAGAGATTGCAATTGACGCCAAGGCTGCGGGCGTAGAGAGCGGCATTGCTGTTGGTGGCGAGGCCAAAGACGCCGAGAATCACGCCAACCAGCGTGAACATCAAACCCATCGGAATGCGCAGATCGAGAATCATCGTTTTTTCCTCTTTCTACTATCGGTCCGGCGGCTTTGAAATGCAAATGACTGCCGGAACCCCGCGGCTGCTCAGGGCTGTGCTCCGTCGGCTGGCGCGGCATCGGTGGTTAGATAGGTGCGGGTCAGGTCTGCGTGGCCAGCCAGTGTCGAGCGCGGAAGGCCGTCCACCAGAAAACGAACCTGGGTGATGCGGGGCAGATTGGCGTGCAGTGTGCCCACAATCGAGAGTACCGTAAGTGTTTCCGTCTCAATGCCCGAGGGATGGTTGGCGGCAAAGCTGCCC
>Ga0302320_10028509_pt1 | contig 10716 bp, 11 predicted proteins | sample Bog_T0_3_FD_202130 | JGI IMG/M metagenome (GOLD analysis project Ga0302320, IMG submission 202130) | Peat permafrost microbial communities from Stordalen Mire near Abisko, Sweden - Bog_T0_3 | ecosystem: Environmental > Terrestrial > Soil > Wetlands > Peat | place: Sweden: Abisko, Stordalen Mire... | reverse complement strand
CCGGAACCAGGTTGCGCCTTCGCATGCCGGTTCCCCTCTCAAGCGACTACGTGCGCGATATCGAGGTTCGACCGAACGTGTCGGCCGACCGCCAGGGCGAGCTTGCGGTCAGCGATGGCCGAGTCGAAGTGCGTCTGACTACCGGCACGGAGCCCGTGCTCGAGATGGCGGCCGAGGTTTGCTTCACCGCGACAGTGCGCCCCGGCGACGTCGCTCCCCCGCAGGGTCATCTGCAGCCGTGCGAGAGGGATATCTATCTGCGGGCCCAGGATGGCCTGATTCGGACCACGCCGCGAATCCTGGCGCTGGCCCGCACGCTCGCGGGTCCGGCCAGCGCACCCTGGAACAGCCTTCAATCTTTCTGGAACTACATGCTCGACGAACTCTCATCGGGCGCGGTGCACTACGATCAGATCGATGCCCGGGCGCCCGGCGATTGGGTGCTGGAGTCCGGTTGGTACGATTGCCAGTTGGGCTCGGCGCTGTTTGTCAGCCTGTGCCGGGCGCGTGGCATACCGGCACGGATCATCAGCGGCCATTTTCTTTATCGGCTGGCACCGACCCCACACTATTGGGCCGAGGCCTGGGTCGACGGGCGCGGCTGGTTGCCCTTCGACTTGACGTGCTGGGACCTGTCGGCCGGAGGCCGGGACCCCAAGTGGCGCGATCACTTTGCCGGCAGCATCGACTACCGCATGGTCACGCAGTGTTTGCCCAAGTTCTTCACCGGGTCGATGAGCGTCCAGTTGCCGGCCGCCTGGCATATGTTGCAGGCGCGCTGCGACCGGGGCGTTGAAATCAGCATGGTCGGACTCGACGGGCGCCCGAGTTACCGCGATCGGATCAGCGTGCTGCCGACTTAGAAGCCCGCAATGCCGCGAGCGCGCAGCACGCGCTGATATTCGCATCGCTGCGCTTCGACCAGCGCCCGCGACGCATGCACTCCGTCTGGCACGTATCGTACGCCAAGATCCGCTGCCAGTGCGTCGGAGTCGATCATCGAGACATTCGGCGCGCGCGACAGATCAGACAGCATCAGGTTGGCTTCCGTCGCCATGACTGTCGGGCTCTCGCTGAATGATTCGCCGAGCCAGGCATAGTTGGATATCCGGTTGAGTGAGCTGGAAACGATGAGATTCTGGACCAGCAGTGCCTTACCGGTTCGCGCGCTCACTTCCCCGGCCAGCGCCGCCAGGTCCCTCGCAATATCCGGGACCGTGCGCCGCACGGGCTCGAAATCACGCCGCAACCAGTCCAGTAGCCTTGGGCCGACGTAGGGACCAAAGCGAAAACCTTGAATGGCGATCATCCAGCCGGTTTGTCGATGCCGAAAATGATGTGCGAACTCGCTGCCCAGTGAAAGCACGATCGCATCCGCAGGCTCGAGCTGCACGAATCCGCGCCGCGTGAGCACATCGCTGCGCTCGAGAATCGGACAGGTCCCCACGGCATTCCCCAGCAGGTGCAGCGCAAACAGCAAATCCTGCATGTCCGGCCAGCGTCCTGCCGCGTGGCCGCGCGCGGCCTTAGGGTCAAAAGCCGGGAACGCGTCGGGCTGCAGCCCTGTCACATGCTCCCCGAACCAGCCCTGCACGGCAGCAGTGATCGCCAGCGCATCGGCCGGTGTGCGGCGGATGTGCTGCAGCAGTACCGCCGAGGAATGCACGCAATGCTCGGCAGCGACCACGACCTGTGCCGGACCGGGCGCACGAGCAAGCCAGGAAAGGAACCCCATATCCTCACCGCGGAAAATCGCAGTCTGCTCGCAGGTTCCGAGCGAAAGCACGGTGCCGAAAGCCTCCGTGCCCTCGCCCTGCCAGAATGCCCGCGCCCGCTCGTGCCATCCGGCCAGGAAGCCGCCGAGCAAGCCGCCGCGCCCTTCGCCACTCTCGAAGCCGCGGCGACCGGCCAGCACCATTGCGAGCAGATCGCCTGGTTGCTCCGCCGAATCGATCGATCCGATCACTGTACCCTGGTCCCAATCGGTGCTGTCGACGACCCCATGCTGGGAACTGCCGCGTGACAGGTCGGCGTGGTATTCGATCGTACCGCTCGTCGGCGACGCGAGCACGACCTGCAGGTCGTGGTCCTCGACCATCGGAACGATGGCATGCCGCTCGCGTGAGCCCGACACGCCCAGGTGACAGAGCGCCAGCGGCTCACGTGCCTGGACACGGTCCCCCGAACGCCGCAGCCACAGCGGCTCCGAGCGCAACAGCCCGAAGGGCCGCGCACTCAACGCTGGTATGCGCAGCGGATGTACGCTCATGGGCCGGTTGTGTCGAAGCAACCGCGGTCCTCGAGAATGCGAACGACCTCTTCAGCCACCAACCGCAGACCTTCCGTTTTTAGGTGCACCATGTCGATTTTCAACCGCTCGGCGCCGGCGCAGGCCAGGATGCGATCAACATCGACGATCGAGAAGTCCTGGCGCGTCGCAAGGTCCGCCAAACCGATGTTGAAGCGCCGCACGCGCAGGCCCAGCGCATCTTCGGCACCGAGCCAGCAGTGCGTACGCTCACCCGGGATCACCGGCGAGAGGTTATAGACCAGCACCGGTGCGCCCAATCGCTCCTGCACCGCGCGTATCAGCTGTTCCAGCCGCTGCAGCGTCGGCTCGATCGGGGCCAGACCCGCGTTCTCGCATTCGCTTTCGAGCCAGGCGCGCGGGGCCGCATCCCAGGTGTCGAAGCCGTCGGGCAGCAATAGCCAGCCATCGCGTCGATGCCGCACGAGGGTGTTGTTCACCGCGGACTGCAGCGAGAAGATGACCGCGTCGGCAGGTGCATCGAACAGCGCGCTGCAATGCTGGCGCGCCAGCGGGTGTGCGCCGAACGGCAGTCGCTGCGCCAACTCCGCCGGCGGCGAGGGCAGCGTCTCCCCGGGCAGGGGAAGCAGATCGATGCGGGTGCAGGTCTCATGCCGCACCTTGGCTATCACGCCGGGATGCCGCGCGCGCAACACTTCGTTGACGCCATTCCATTCGAGCACGCCGCCGACCCGAGACCACAGCAGCGAGTCGCGTACGTCGGTGTTGCCGCGGGCAAAGATGCGAATGACGCGTGCCACCCGGCTCATCCCGCCGGCTTTGGCCAGGGCACATCGGGCCACGTGCGCTGGCGCAGTAGCGCGTCCGCGGCCTCGAGCGTCAGCACTTGTTCGCCCGGTGCGATACTGCGATCGGCTGCGAGGCTGCGCCAGAATCGCAGCAGCACTTGAGTCTCGAGCGGATGGTGCCTGGCGAACACCGTTTGCCAACCGTCATCGCTGGCCAATGGGTCGCGCCAGCCCTCCCGGTGCGTGATGTGAATTGATATCGCCCCTTCCACTGGTAGCACCCGGGCGCCGCGGCGACCCATCCGCAGCGCCAGTTCGCGATGCTCGTTGAGGGAAATCTCCTCATTGAAGCCGCCCACGTGCTCGAATGCGGCACGCGGCACGGAAAAGTTGTGCCCAGCGGCGGCCATCCACTCGGCGTACGGCGCCGAGCGCGCGCGCAACGCGCTCATCTCCAGCTCATACAATCGGCGCGGCGCCGCGCCCGGATAGATCGCCACTTCGGAGCGCTCTACCCATCGCTCGAACGACAGTTCCTCGATCATCCGCTCGGTCACGAGGCGCGATGACAGGTCCCCAAGGCTGCGCACCAGCGATTCCTTGCCCGGCCACGGCTCGCCGGAGCGCGGATCGCGAAAAAAGCGCGTGCCCCGCAGGTGGCGTTGCTCACCGCGGCCAAGCTCGTCGGCAGCGAGTTTGGCGTGGCGCGCGCTCGCCTCTGGCGACAGCAGCACATCCCCATCAAGGAACAGCAGTCTGTCGCCCCGGGCCACGCCGGCACCCGCATTGCGCGCGGCCGAGCGACCATGGCTGCGCTCGTGGCGAATGAGGCGCGGCGCGGGCAACCGAGCTGGGATCTCCTCCGCTCCGACCGCCGGCGTCGATCCGTCGTCGACGATAATCAACTCCGCATCCCGCTGCCAGCACACGGTTTGCCGCGCGAGCGAGGCCAGGCACAAGCGCAACCGCGGCCGCTCGTCCCGGGTGATGATGATGACGCTGATGTGCATCTACCGGGCCACTCAAGTGGCGAGCGGATCCACCTGGATGGATACCGAGGTCGTGCGTAGAGCGCGTACCGGAGGTCCGTCGAAGGCTTCCGCCAGGCTCGTCGTGGCGAGGCCGATCGGTGCGGCAACCGGCAGCACGTCTCCGGGGGCGACCGACCATTTGCGAAGATAGGCACGCTCGGTGGCAATCAGCCGATAGAAGATCGTCGCCGGACAGTCGCGCGCGCTGGCCCCGTCGAGATCGACGCGAACCTCCAGCAGCGGCGCGCCGGGGCGCAGCGCATCGCCGGCGCGCGCGATCACACGACGCACGGTACCGGGCCGCGTGAGCTCGCCCATGCGCGGCAGTGCCAGCGACAGAATCATGAGTCGCCCGTCGACAGGAGGTCATCCGGCAGGGCGTCGGCGATCAGCGCGACGAACTCCTCGACAGCGAGGTCGGCTGCCTGCGCCGCGCCACCAAAGCAATCGGCGCCCAGCGGACCACCGCCCCACTGCGCCAGCGACCGGTCCAGATCGAGTACGAAACAGCCGGTGCGATGCGATAGGCGCGCAACCTCCAGGTTCGTGCGCCTGACCCGTTCGCGCAACGTCTGGGGTCCGCCGGTGTGTCGGTGCTCCAAAGGCTCCCGCACATGGCGAAAGCCGGTTGTCAGCGCCACCGCCGCACCTCGCTGCTGCAGCCCGTCGATGATCGGCTCGAGCGCCGCGGCGGCATCCTGTGGCGAGAGCGGCGCCTGCACCGTGCACGCGGCATCGTTCGCCGCGGCCTGCTCCGCCGACCACTGGCCACGCACTCCCCGATGCTCCAGGAACAGCTCGCCGCTGCCGAGCCGCAGCGCGCGCACCGCCACCGCGGGCAGCAACGACAGGATCACGAGAGTATGCGGCTGCTCGAGCTGATCGCGCGCCTCTCGAACCTGCACCGCCGTTGCATCCGACCGCAGCCAATCCGGCCGCGACATCCAGGCTCGAACCATCCGCACCTCGTGGTCGGGAAACACGAGCGCAAGCGCGAGTTCCGCGTCCGACAGCAGTTGCGCCTCGGCGTCGCCCTGCAGCAGTAAAATGGATAGGGTCCCTGGCTCGGCCATTATGTCACCTCGAACCCTACGAGCAGCTCCTCGGCGGTCGCATCACCCTCCGCAGGCAGCGGCTCGTCCGGCTCATCGCTGAGCCATGCCGCCGTATCACCGGGCTTCATCCATTCCCCTTCGCGGAAGAAGCAGTGTCGCAACACCGCGGGTTGCGAGGCCGACACCAGCACCAGGGCCTTGTCGGTCTCGAATTCCAGCAGGGCATCGCCGGCGCTGAGCCTCTGGCCCTCCGACTTGCACCACAGCAGCAGTCTTACTTCGATGGCTTCGCCCAGTTCGATTGGAATCAGCAGTTTCTTGATCAAGGCTGTCCTTGCCTCTAATTTGAACTATCCGTTTTTGAACTATCCGTTCGTGGATTGACCGTTAGCCGCGCGCCGCAAAAGTTCGTGCGCGGCACCCACGATAGCTTGCGCGTCCGGAATCGTATAGGCCTCGAGCACCGGGCTCGCCGCCACGGGCGCGCGGCGCGCGCCCAAGCGGGCGACCCGCAGCTCCGGCACGCGTTCACGCAGCCCGAAGGCGATCTCGGCGCCCACGCCGCATACCACCTGGCCCTCCTCGACCGTGAGCAGGTGACCGGTGTGCCGCACCGATCCAGTGAGCGCCTCCCAATCGATGGGCCAGAGCGAGCGCAGATCGATGACCTCCGCCTCGATGCCCTGGGCGGCAAGCAGCTTGGCCGCCTCGAGCGCCAGGACGCTCATGTAGGAATGTGCCACCAGTGTCAGGTGACGGCCCGCCCGTCGAACGGCCGCACTGCCGATGGGAATGAGTTCTTCGCGCTCGGGCACGACCCCGCCTTGTGGAAAGAGTTTCTTGTGATCGATGAACACTACCGGGCCGGGGGCGCGCAGCGCTGTCTTCAGCAATCCATACGCGTCGCCCGGATTCGAGGGCGCCAGCACCGTGAGGCCCGGTACGTTCATGAGCCAGGATTCGATCGATTGCGCATGCGTGGGTCCCTGGCCTTTGGCACCGGCAGTGGCTTTCACCACGATCGGCGCCGTGAGCTGGCCTGCGCTCTTGAATCGCAGCTTCGCCGCGTAGTTGACCAGGGCGTCGAGGCCGAGCATGAGAAAATCCAGATAGGTAATGAAAGCCATCGCTCGCAGCCCGGCGGCCGCGGCGCCCGCCGCAAATCCCACCGTCATGGCTTCGGCGACCGGGGTGTTGCGCACGCGCGCCGGGCCGAAGCGCTCGAACAGTCCCCGCGTCTCCGCGTACGAGCCGCCGTGCCCGGCGATGTCCTGGCCGAGCAGGAACAGGCGCGGCTCGCGTTCCATTTCCTCGCTAATTGCCCGTGCCAGCGCCTCGCGAAAGAAGACCTTAGACATCGAGCAGCGCCTGCTCGCCGTCAGGCCACGCGGCAGCCTCCGCAAAGCGCTCCGCGGCGTCGACTTCGCGCTCGACTTCCGCGCGCATCTGTGACCAGAGCGCATCCTCCTGCAGCCCCTCGCTGCGCAGGCGACGCTCGTATAGCAGCAGCGGATCGCGTTCGTGCAGGCGATCCAATTCCGCCGCCGCGCGCTCCTCGCGCGTCAGGTTCGAGTGCGTCGCCAGGCGCTCACATCGCAGCTCCAGAAAGCACGGGCCCCGGCCGGCACGCGTATCGGCGACGGACTGCGCTGTGTGGCCAGCCACCGCATCGACGTCGGCGCCGTCAATGGATGCGGTTGGAATGCGGTACGGAGCAGCCAGGTCGGTCAGGCGCACAGGCGCCAGCGCCTCGTGTACCGGGGTCGAGACCGCATAACCATTGTTAGTGCAGATCAGCACCAGCGGCAGATGCCAGAGCGCGGCGATGTTGAGCGTCTCATGCAGCACACCCGCCCCGCAGGCCCCGTCCCCGAACAGGCAGCAGGTCACTGCGCCGGTTGCCAGCTGCTGCTGCGCGAATGCCACACCCGCCGCCACCGGGAGATTGCCGCCAACCACGCCGTGCGCGCCGAAAAAGCCGATGGATGGCATTGACACGTGCGCACGTCCCGCGCGACCGCGGTTGGGACCCCCGTCCTTGCCGATCAGCTCCGCCAGCAAGGGACCCGGTGCCATGCCTCGAGCCAATGCCGTGCCTATGCTTCGGCCACTGCACAGCAGCGGGTCGCGGCGTTCGAGCGCGGCGCACACACCCACGGCGACCGCTTCTTCACCACGCGACAGCAGCTGGAATCCGGGCTTCGCCTGCCTCAGCAGCGCCGCCTCGAAACTGCGCAGCAGCAGCATCGATTTGAACCGGCGCATTCTTTCGACATAATCCCCTCGGTCGTGCGACGGAGATCCGGCGGCCGCGACCATTGAGAACTCCCGAGGTATTGCCAATACCTGTGTGATACTAGGCGCGCGATCATGGTAGCAGATGAACACAGCTCCGGAGAGGGACCGTCTGGCGAGCCTGCCGACTCTGCGCTCGAACGCTTCTTGTCCAGCAGCGCGGCCGCGGCCAAGGCAGCGGGCTCTCTGCGCGAAGGCGCCGAAGTCGCGGTGAGCTTCACCGAACTGGAAGGCGATTGGCGCTTCTACTCGGACGCCGGCAAGCCCACGCTGCAACGTGGAATGGCCAAGGATCCGGATTTCGCGCTCCGACTCGCTCCGGGAGTGCTGAAGTCGATCTGTGCGCTGACCGATGCCGATATCGGCGAGCTTGGGATCGCCTTCCTCGAACGCGTCGACTCACACGAGCCGGACTTCCGCATTCACGTTCAGCTGCACAGCGGCTTGATCAAGCTCACGCAACGGGGCTGGCTCACCGTGCTGGCTCGCGGTGGTCCCAAGGTCGCCGCCTGGCTGGCCCGAAGGGGACTTCGCGGGTCCGGCGCAGTCGTCGCCGCTATTGCGCGCCTGAAGAGGCCGCCATGAGCGTTCGCCCGATCAGGATAGGGCCATGCCCGTAAGCCCCAGCATACTCATGACCGCACTCATTCGGCAGCATCGCACAACCACCACGCTGTTGATTGCGTTGATCATTGCGGGCGGTTCCCTGCTTCGATTGCATGCCCTGGGAAGGGAGGGTTTCTGGCAGGATGAGGTGTACAGCGCCTCGTTCGCCCAGCTGTCGATACTGGGCACGGCGCTCGCGGTCTTTCTGTTGGATGTTCATCCACCGCTGTATTACCTGCAGTTGAACCTGTGGGGACGGTTGGGGCATGGCGATGCCTGGCTGATGCTCAACTCACTGTGCTGGAGCCTGGGCACGCTTGCCGCCGTGCTCTGGGCCACCTGGCGTGCATTTGGACAGCGGGCGGCATTGTTCGCAATGGCTGTATGCGCCGTGATGGGCAGCGAGATCCATTTCGCCAATGAGCTGCGCATGTATGCGATGTACAGCTGCCTGGTGATCATTGGTTGGGGAGCGGCGAACTATCTGCGCAGTCGCTGGACCATGCGTGCGGCAGTGCCACTGCTGATCGTGCTGGCCTTGATCTCCCCGGTTCACAGTGGGAGTTTCATTGCTGGCTCCGCATTGCTGCTCTATGCATTCCCGTTGGAGCATGGGCAGATATCGCGTGCTCGCTTACGCATCTGGATCGCGCTTGCCCTGCTCGCCCTGGGCGCATTTCTACCCTGGGTCCTCAACACCAGCCTGCATCGCGTTCCGCACCTCGTACCTGCCTCGCTCAGCGCGGCGAGCCATACGGTCGGCGGATGGTTCGTTGGGTATGGCGACGCCTTGCCCAAATGGACGTGGACGGCTGCTGCAGCGGCGCTGATGCTGGGTTTGTCGCTCGCGGCCTGGGCAAACCCGGCGCTACGACGCACGATGACTTGCTTGGTACTCTGGCCCCTGGGGTTCGGCGCCCTGATATGCCTGATACGGCCATTCTGGCTGGATCGCACCTTTGAATTTTGTGCGCCATTCGTCGCCATCATTCTGGGCGTCGGGATCGATCGCCTTTCGCGCAACGCGGCCGGGCGTACGGCCCGGGTTCGGCTCCTCGCATTTGCGCCGGCGGTGACGCTGATAGCCGTATTGATCTGGAGCGGTATGCTGCAGACGTCGCATCCTCACAAGATCGATCATTTTCGCGAGCTCGCGCGCTTTCTTTCGGATGAGGTGCGCGCAGGGGATATCATCATCGCTCCAGATGACTCCACGTTCTGGGGGATCAGTCGCTATCTGATCGGTCCGGATTGGGGAAGCATCCTTATCGTGCACGACGCGGCGCTCATGCAGGAGAAAAGGTGGCGACTGATCAGCACCGTGCTGGATGAAAAACGTCTTGAGCGGCAGCACCTCATACCGTTGACCCAGAGGCTGGATGGCTTCCGCGTTCCGATGTTTATCGACGGCGCGCCTCAGCCGGAGATCGCAGCGGCTTCGGGAGTTTGGCTTATTAGCTTGCTAACGGGAACAGAGCTGGACCTTCGAGCCTGTTCGAACCACGTCCCACCGCCGATAGATTCGTTCGGGAAGCGGCTGCACGTCTATCATATTGACTGCGAACACGCTGATTCGACTGTCGAGTAAACGAAAAAGGGGGACGCATGACTACCGCAGCATTAAAGAAATTCCTGGTCCTCTACCTTGTACCCGGCGAGGTCATGGCGGATTGGGCCAAGACCGATCCGGCGATCAGAAAACCCGCTGAGGAGAAGATGAAAGCCGACTGGGGTCGCTGGATGGGCGAGCACGCCACGATGATCACGCTCACTGAAGCGGCGGGAAGGACCAAGGCGGTCGCCGCTGGTGGAATCACGGATGTCAGGAACGACATCATGCTGTATTCGATCGTCGAGGCAGAGAGCCTTGATGCCGCCGCGAAGGCCTTCGCTCAGCATCCGCACCTTACGATCCCGCAATCGACCATCCAGGTAATGGAAGTGCGGTCCATGTGATGAATCGCAACCCTCACGCCGGCGTTTGAGATCAACAGCAAAAATCCTTTGACTGGCGGGCTCGTGGAGCCAAGCCACATCCCTGGGACCAACGGATAGCGCTACATTGGAGGACAAAATTGGCGTTCCAGGCACGCAAAAAGGGCCGCAAATCCCGCCAGAAGATACGGCGGTCACTGATCCGTGCGATAGACGCCTGACGTGCGGGTGGGCGATTGCCGCCTCGGCAGGAGTCGATGATGCACTACGCGCTCGGCAAGTACTTTGACGATGTCAAGGACTTCCCACAGGCGTTCAGCCATTACCAACGCGCAAACGAAGTAGCCAAGTTTTGTGGGCGCAAATACGACCGCTCGCGCATGGAGCAGCGTATTGACCAGATAATGCGTTTGTATGATCGGGCTTGGCTGAGCCGCGCATACGCTGATTCGGACCGTTCATTACGTCCTGTATTTATCGTTGGCTTGCCGCGAACGGGCACGACCCTCGCTCAGCAGATCCTCGCCTCGCATGCAGCGGTGTGTTCTGTCGGGGCACAGGGGCACTGGCACCTTGCGTCGGTTAAGCATGAAACAGGCATGGCGAGTGGCTCGGACAGCTTGATCTCGATCAACGACATGGCGCGTGAGTACCTGCAGTTGCTGCAGGACTTTTCGACTGACGCACTCCGAGTGGTCGAAAAAACGAACAGCACTTTCTTCTGGCTTGGGCTTATC